>Ga0255346_1001299_pt1 | contig 35973 bp, 28 predicted proteins | sample wastewater_treat_FD_194410 | JGI IMG/M metagenome (GOLD analysis project Ga0255346, IMG submission 194410) | Wastewater microbial communities from Lulu Island WWTP, Vancouver, Canada - plant22 | ecosystem: Engineered > WWTP > Wastewater > Unclassified | place: Canada: Vancouver, British Columbia...
AATGTGTATCCTTGAGATTTTAATCTTTGAAGTGCATTTACAGTTCTTTCCCTTATGAGTTCACGTTCAAATTCAGCAAATGCCGATAAGATGGCAAAATGCAGTTTGCCAGCAGCAGACGAGAAATCAAGATTATCCGAAATTGAAATGAATCCAACGCCTTTATCAAGAAGTTCCTTAGTATCCAAAATTAGTTCCGTTGAACTTCTCGCCCATCTGTCTAATTTATAAACAACCACAGCATCGTATTCATGATTACGCAACCTTGTAAGAAGAGCCTGTTTGACAGGTCTTGTTCTTCGGGTGCTTTCGGTTTCTTCAAAAACGTCATAACTAAGACTGTTCCTTTTAGCGAAATCAATTAATCTGATTTTCTGGTTCTCTACTGTCTGTTCACTTGTTGACACCCTAACATATAATGCTATTTTTTTCATATTGTTAAAAATTAATTTGCTGAAAAAGATTGAAATTTATACTTCTTTAATTCATCGTAGTTGGTGATAGCTTCCCTCATGGGAACTGCATTAAAAGCAACAAGTTCATTCCCATCGATGAACATAATCAGCATGCATGCCTCATTATAATCGTGCTCAGAATAAATGATTTGATGTCTTATGACGATTTTCTTATTCATGCAGGTGTCCATAATAATGGACTAATATAATAAACAAAATTATTCTAAGGATATTTTATCGTCATAAATCTGTCCATTTTCATGGACAGTTATTAAATTTATGTCAAATTTTCACTAATGAAACCGAAGCCAGCAGGTAAATCAAAGCCAAATCAGTCAGAAAAACAGTACCAGCCACCCAAGGCTGTCGCACCAGAAGACAAGGAATTTATGTTAGCTGTTGCAGGGCGACTTCTTGAATTACAAAAACAGAAAGGCATTCTTACTGCTGAACTATGCAGAAAATTATTGATGTCGAGGTATACGTATCTATTGATTACCAAAGGTCAAGTATATTGGAATTCGGAAAAAGTGTTGAAATTGATACGATACTACGACATGGATGCTGCGTCATTTTTCAGGTCTTTGTAACCTATTTTTAATTCCTGTGATTTATTGTTACCCCGTTTCCTATGAATGTGGGCACAAAAAATGCCAAAATAGTATTGAAAATCCCCCAATTCAGCGTTGAAACAGCCATTTAATGCCAGAAACCATATTGAAAATGGTACAATAATAAGGCAATATTGATGCCGAATAGAACTGTTAAGAATATTTATCGTTGGTGTTGCTGCACAATCTATTGGTCAGGGAGTATTTATAGGAAACCTTGCCCAACGATGAAAAAAACGTATCCACAGGAATATTATAAGAAACTTGGCAACATTGCCGCTTTAATAAAGGAGTATCGTCTTAACAGTGGCTACAGTCAGATGGAATTGGCTGAAAACCTGAATTTGCATCGCAACACACTTTCCAGAGCAGAAGGAGCGAAGAACATGACCGTTCTGACATTAATTGAACTCTGCGAGACGCTGGAATTAGATATGAGTGAACTCTTCTGTGAGATGTAAAAACTCATCCTGTAATCAAAAATCTGACGTTTTGAGTGACTTCCGACTGGTCTGAAGTGGTCATTTTTAGCTGTTTTTCGAAAATTTCTACTATCAAAATATTGACGTTCGTCACTAATTGCCAAATTCAAACAAAATTTGCAAAATAAAATATAAAATCACAAAACCCTGATAATCAGCGCAAATAGTTTTTAATTAAAAACTTTTCTAATACTTCTTAATTAAAAACTTCCATCCGTCAAAATGCTGATATTCAGGTTTAAAACGCTTGTATTTCTTATATTTCTGTTCTATATTTGCCTTACCACTGGTGACTAAACTGCCCGACCAGAACACTGAACGGGAACGAGCCACCAAAAATAACCACAACAAAAGGAACAACATGGCAAATACTGCTAATGCAGTGTTTGGGTAGTTCTTTGATTGTTTTGAAGGTTGTTTTTGGTGGCTTTTTGTTTGGAAATTATTAACAATTAAATATTTATAAAGATGAAAAAAATTGAAATTTCTCCAGAATGGGTTCTTGACAAACTATCAATTACCCATCAAGCTGATGGTAATGGAAACATTATTATCTGTTCAGACACAGTATCCAATTCTCATTGGATTGACTTGGCATTAGATACCATAGGTATTAAGTATGAAACACGTACTGTGGGTTATGACCCTGACCCGAAGGAACAATACTTTGAGGTTCAATGGGAATTTAAAATTGAAGATATAAAAGAGGATTGTCCAAATCTCTATACCAAATGGTTGACTATGAATGATGCTCATGCTTATCGCTTATGGGTAGCACAACAGCTTATCGATAGCATTGAAGTGAAAGAAATAATAAAATCTGGTGATATAGAACAAACGCATCAAACAGGTATGTAAAGTCAAAATCAAATAATTAATAATTATGAAAAGAAGTATCATTTATCTAACGGATTGCCAGTGTTATACTGAAGAACAGGCAGAACTGCACCTAAAGGACAAGGTTTCGGCACTGAATTTCCCCATACTAAAAGCACATATTACGAAACCAGTTTTTGCAGAGCATATTGAAGGATTTGCGGAGCAAAATGGCGTTTTGTTTCTGATGATTGGTGATGAAATGGTGTCAGTGACAAATAATTACAGCCATCCAGAATTTAGTAACTGAAAAATGCTGTTTAGGATGTCTTTTTTCAAACTTGTTAGTATTTATAAGTACAAGCGGGTTACAAATACCCGACAAAAATTACTTTATATAAATACATATTACAATGAGTGAAAGTATTGAAGGCTACAAGTTATCGTACGAAAGGAAGGAGAAAATCCTTTATTCAAGGATGGATGACAGCATGATTAAGAGATTAAGGGAAATCAGGAGAAAGACTGGTATCTCAGTTTCCGAAATCATACGTGAGAGCGTCCGTAGGATGCTTCTGGAAGTTGATACAACAGGTTCGATAAACCTGAAGATTAATTAAGCAACAAATGGAAGAGAGACCTTGGCAGGGGTCTCTTTTCCTTAGTCAATTAAAAATTATGTTTATGAATAATTTGCAAGATTTTGAATACCTGAAGTTCCAGCACCATAAAGAAAATCTTCATGATGTATTTGGAACTGTTCTAAATACTTTCCCCCATATTACGGGAGCAACTGTGACTGGTCAGGTCTATCTCTGGGATGTTTTACAGAAAATAAAATATAACCTCGCAAATGATATTGCTCCCGACACATACCTTTTACATAAATACATCAATGGCATAAGAAATACTGCCTATGACGAAAGAAAAGAACAACTCCCAGCAGTATGCTATAATGCCCGATTTGATGGCTATAAAGACACAAAACATCTTAATTCTATAACTAATCTTATGTTTCTGGACATAGATGACTTTCCAACAAAGCAAGAAGCACTAGATTACAAAAAACAGATTATTGCCAATTATTCATGGATTGTTGCCTGTAATCTGTCATTAAGCCGATTGGGTCTACATGTCATTGCATTAGTGGATATCATTCAAGGAAGCACAGATTATACTAACAAATACAAGTTTATCAGTTCAGCATATTTTGAAAACAGACTTGACAAAAACAGTAATAAGTTAATTCAGTATGCAGTCCTTCCATTTGATTATGACATCTTCATTAATCCATCTCCAGAAATACTTCCAATTGAACAGATATATTCTGAGAATACAAAAGGTATACGCAGTGCATATATACAGGGGAGTAATATATGTCATTCTTCAATAGATGAAAAAGGTATATCCAGTGCATATATTATAGATGGTAAATCTTCAATTTCTTTTAATAATGAAGTAAGTATACGCAGTGTACATAAGGGAAGAGAAATAATATGTACTCCGTATACCTTTTTCTCGAATTCGCATCTGAACAATTTAATGAATGATGCTGCGAGGGATTATAAATTGAAATTCAAGCAGGAAGTTAAAGAAGAATGGTTTCAAGACCCAAATGTTCCGATTTACTTTCGTGAAGGTATAGATGTCATAGAGGTAAGATTATTCCATTTAAAAGAAAAGAAAATATTTGAGGGTAACCGTCATAATTTTATTGGAGCATTAACCCTAAAGATGATATACCTTAATGCTGGTTCTCCAGAAATTGATGACCCGATTGTTCGAAGAGATATCCTGAAATTCATACTCCATATCAATAAAACTATTTGTGAGCCACCAATGACTTTTGATGAAGTCATTAAATCATATAATGCAAATTGGAGAAGGTATAAGCAGGGTGAAATTGATTTCAGTAAGCATTTCATAAAGCAAAGAGCATTCTGGTCTAAAAACTCGACCCTTACGACAAATGAAAAAAGAAGTGTAACCAGTAAAATCAAAAACGCTCCCACTGTTGAAAATTCAAAGCGAAGGATATGGGAAGCAATGGAACAGTTATCTGCAAACCAAGAAAAGTTAACTCAACCGAAGGTGGCGGAGTTATCTGGTCTTTCGCTATCTGCTGTTAAGAAATATAGGAAGGAATATCGTGAATTTAAAAAGATGCTCAATCCAGTATCGGATATCCTTGAGATTGATGGAAATATTACTTCAACGTCAAATGGGAAAAATGTTAACATTTACAATCAAGATATTGTAATTCCAGATAGCTTGAACAATAACGTTGAAAATGACTATTTTGAACTTGAGACAATAGAAAAAGTTGAATTCGTTGAAGATAAAGTAATTGGGGTTTCTGTCTCAGAAGAGACCGATAATAAAGCAGAATATAAGGAAGACCAGTTACAGATATTGTATCATAGGTTATTTAAATCCTCTCATCTCAAATTTGATGATAACACAAACGCTATGCTATATGAGTGGTTCTTGAATTACTTCAGGCAACTTCCAGCAGATGATGGAAAGCTATTGATTACACCCCCTGAAAATATTTCTGATAGTGACGCTTTCTGGAGACAATCTTCTTTGGAAAGTAAAATCAGAGAGTTGTGCACCGAAGTATTATCCGATAGGCATTTTTAACTTAGAAAGTTATCGAAAGAATGTTGGTAATTTGGTCTTCATCATGAAAGTCATCATTCTTATCTACAGGTTTATTCCATTGGTCAACTAAGTCATTATGTTCAGCAACAATTCATTTTAAGCATGCGTATCATTGAATAATCCAATGCAGAATTCATTATTAACTAAAACCATATTATTATGAAAACGGAAAAAGAAATGCTAAGCGAGCCTTTGGCGAATGAAGTAAGAAACACTATTCTGTCCAAGGGCAAAGAAATCAGTCGAATTGTCGACAAGGACATGGCTGTGTTCAGTCTTTACAGATGTGATGACGCAAGCGTAGTGAAAGAGAAAAAACCACTATATGCAATATTTGCACATAGTGCTGCATATGTGGCGTTCAATGCACCACAAGAAAAAATTACCGACAACGGTCTTTTGGTAATTGGTTGGGAATATGATAAGGTAGTAAGAGAATTGGCAGAATTGGCTGTCAACTATGAAGACCAAATAAAGGGAGAAGCATAATTTATCAATCATGCTATTTTGGCATGGGTGTGGCATAGTTAACCACACCCATTTTTTTGTTTCCGAAAATATTTTCCTAACTTAATTATTATTAATCAGTTGAATGTCTTAAATATTTTATCTCCTTCTTTTAATATTAAGTAATTAATTTTAATTTCGGTAAATCAAAACTTTAACTTTTCTTAAATCCATGCTTCTAAAAGAACTTCTGAAGACCAAGGGCATTAAACAGGTCTGGATTGCCAGCAGGTTGGGTGTATCTGAAGTGACAGTCTCTAAATGGTGTTCGGGCAAAAGCATTCCCAAAAGGTCACATCTTCAGAAACTCAGTGAAATTCTGGATGTGCCTTTTAAAACCATTGTCAATAAGTAATGCATAGCCAGTCGAAGTACATATTATCATTTACCGCAGCGTCACTCAGGCTAAACGAGATAGTCAAGGTTGCCAAAGCTGCAAATGATAATAACACCACCGATTTGAAAATGGTGAAGGAAAGTGGCGTTGTATTCAGTTCGGTTAAATCAAGAACATCTGACAGGGAGTTTCGTGAAATCCGAAAAAGGCTGGAAAGGTTGACCCCTGAGCAGCTAAAAATACTGATAGATGGTGACCTTATTTCGCAAAAGCAGGTTGCTTTCCTTGCGGTCTGCAAGCGGTATACGTTCATTAGGGACTTTACCATAGAGGTTATCCGTGATAAGGTATTGGTGTTTGATTATAAGTTAAATGAGTCCGATTATAATTCATTTGTCAACAGTAAAATATTGTTGCACCCCGAACTTGAGGCATTTTCAGAATCGACAAGAAAGAAGGCAAAACAGGTAATGTTTCGTATTCTGGAACAGGCTGGCATCATCAATAATGCCGTTGAAAAGGCAATACAGCCACAAATCCTTCAGCAGGATGTAATCAATGCAATTATCAGGGACGACACTGAATGGCTTAAAATATTCATGATACCCGATAGGGACATAAAACAACTAAGGCACTGAGATGGAAGATATTGTTAAGAAATTTGAGCATCTGTATCAGGTTATCAGTAACCCTGAATTCCTGCGGATGGAATCGCTGGGTGGTGAGATACCATTTTTTATTTCAGCGTTCGACCCAAAACAGCAGGTGGATGTGGAAAAGGCAATTCGCAGCTTAAAGAAGAAACTTGAAGTCAATGGCATTCCCGTTCTGGACATCAATCTTTATGACATCGCTCTGGAACTTCTGAATAATGAACTCGGTGAAGGTGAAATATTCGAACTTGAAAAAACAATGGATAAGAGGGAGTTCAAAGAGGCACTTCAATCCATATTGGATATAAATCAAATGCTGATACCAGCAATCAAGAAAATGATTGATAGCAGCACCGCCAAGGTCTATTTTTTAACAGGTATTGGTCTGGTATTTCCATTTATACGCAGTCATAACGTACTGAACAACCTTCAAAACGTTGCTAAGAAAGCACCAACTGTTGCATTTTTTGCAGGAGAATACAACGGGTATTCACTGGAACTCTTTGGTCTGATGAAAGACGACAATTATTACCGTGCATTTAACATAGCTAATTACAAATTAAAGAAATGATTCTCAAGGATTTCTTCGTAAAAGACATTAACCGTACCATTGAGACGGTTATCAAAGCAGATGACCAAGACCACGTACTGGATGAAGTGGTGGAATATGTTGTCACCAATGAAGTATCAAAGAAAATTGGTGACTTTTTTTCTGCATATAATGATTATCGTGGTGCAAATGGTGTCTGGATTTCAGGCTTCTTCGGCTCAGGTAAATCCCATCTGCTGAAAATACTTTCCTATGTATTGGAAAACAAGGAATTCAATGGTTACAAACTTGGTGAACTGTTTGCTGAGAAGATTGAAAACGATAAAATACTTAAAGGTGATATTCAAAGTGCAACACGTATCCCATCGGAATCGATATTGTTTAACATCGACCAACAGGCACAAATAACCAGCAAGCAGGAAGAAGATGCACTTCTGACAGTATTCTACAAAGTATTTAATGACCATCTCGGATATTTCGGTTCACAACGCCATGTGGCAGAGTTTGAGAGGTGGGTAGATAACGAAGGAAAGTACAAGGAGTTTCAGGAAGAATTTGAGAAGGAGACTGGCGAATTTTGGTCGAATGCACGCAGGAAATACTTTTCACCGAAAGTTAAAGAAGGTATCGGTCAGGTTCTGTCGAAGCTGTTGGGCGACAAACCTGAAAAATATCACAATATCATCGATACGATAAGAACAGATTCCAGCATATCGGTGGATGATTTTTGCACAAAGGTTAGTGAATACATTAAAACCAAACCGAAGGGATTCAGGCTTAATTTCTTCGTGGATGAAGTGGGTCAGTTCATATCGGAAAACACCAAATTGATGCTGAACCTTCAAACTATTGCCGAGACACTTGCCACCAAAACAAAAGGGAATTCATGGATACTGGTTACCTCACAGGAAGACATGGAACGTGTCGTTGGTGATATGAGCAAGAGCCAGCAAAATGACTTTTCGAAGATTCAGGCACGATTTAAGCTGAAAATACCATTGACATCCGCCAATGTGGATGAAGTGATTGAAAAAAGGCTGCTGAGTAAAACCGACCCTGCAAAAGACATCCTTAAAACAGCATGGAAAAACGAACAATCTAAGATGGAAACCTTGCTGTCATTTTCTGAAGTGGGTGTCCAGTTCAAGGGTTATCAAAACGAAAAGGATTTCATAAGCAAATATCCGTTTGTTTCTTACCAGTTTGACCTGTTCCAGCAGTGTATAAGGGCACTATCAAATCACAATGCATTTCAGGGGAAGCATGCATCTGTTGGTGAACGGTCAATGCTTGGAGTTTTCCAGCACGTGATACAGCAGATAGAAACTAAAAACCAGCATGCTTTTGTCAGCTTTGATTTACTATTTGAGGGTATTCGTTCCACCATTCGTGGCGAACTGCAAAGTGCAATTATTCTTGCAGAGAGGCAGGTTGGAAATCCGTTTGCAGTGAAAGTCCTGAAAGCGCTTTTCATGGTGAAATATTACAGTAATTTCAAGACAACTGCCCGTAATATCTCAACCCTGATGATTGATACTATTCAGGTCGATTTAAAGGAACATGATAAAAAGATTCATGAAGCACTGGCTCTTCTGGAGAACCAGACATATATTCAGAGAAGTGGTGATTTATATGAATACCTCACAGATGACGAAAAAGACATAGAAGAGGAAATTAAAGCCACTGATATTGATAACGGTCAGGTTACAGACCTGTTTAAGCAAATCATATTCGACACCATTGTAGGCGAAACCAAAATTCGGTATCTGGAGAACAAACAGGAATATGATTTCACAAGCAAAATTGATGGCGTGATACTGGGAAAAGAGAAGGAACTTACTGTTGAAATCATTACTCCAAACTTCCAAGACCATGACAGGGAAGACTTCTTTAAGTCCCAGACAATGGGTTACAATACCCTGCTGATGATGGTTCTTCCAGATGATGAACACATGCTCATGGATGTCAGGATGTACCTCAAAACCGAAAAATACATCCGCCAGAACCAATCCACAACGAACAAGGATAATGTGAAACGCATTCTCTTTGAGAAGGCACAGCAGAACACAATAAGAAGAGCAACACTTGTTAACCTGCTCCGTAGGTTATTGGGTGAATCAGCCGTATACATGAACGGTATGAAGCAGGATGTGAATGGCACTTCCGATGGCAAAACAAAGCTGGTTAATGCGTTCCAGAACCTTATTAAACTGGCATATCCGAACCTGAAGATGCTTGGCAATTCAGTATTTACAGAAGAAACAATTAAAGCTATTATTAGGAACAGGCAGGATGATTTGTTTGGCACGGATGATTCCACAATATCAGAAGCCGAAAGTGAGGTATTAAACATCATTTACAGGAGAAAGAAGATGTCTGAAAGGACTTCTCTGGCTGATATCCGTGACCATTTTGCGAAAAAGCCGTATGGCTGGTATCAGAATGCAGTATTCAGCATTGCAGCCAAATTGTATAAACGAGGAAAGGTTGAACTCTCACAGGATTCAAATCTACTCGATGATGATGGTGCACTGAATGCTTTCACCAACAACAGGCTTTACAGCAATACCTTGCTTGAACCACAGATTGATTATGACCCTCGCCTCATCAAGCAATTGATGAAGGTTCACAGTGACTATTTTGATGAAACATGCCCAGCAAAGGAAGCGAAAGACGTAGCATTAGCATTCAAGAGTAAACTCATACTGGAATTAGGGTGGTTAAACCAAATGTTAATGAACAAAGATACTTACCCCTTCCTATCTGCTCTTGACCCTGTGTCTAATTATGTGGAGATACTGACGAAAAGAGACTACACATACTTCCTGACTAATGTTAAAGATTTTGAAGACATTTTGCTCGACCATAAAGAAAAAACGATTGACCCCATAAAACGTTTCTGGAATGGTGAACAAAAAAATATCTATGATTCCATCCGCAAATTCTTTTCTGGTAACCAATCAAATCTTGAATATATCCAGTGCGAAGAACTGGATGTGCTTCGTGAAGTTAACGACCATGAAACACCATACTATGGGTCACTCATCAGGGACGCCAAGTCAGCAAAAGATTCGCTGACAAAAAAAGTCCTCAAGCAAATTGAAGAAGAAAGGAAGCTGACTGAAGCAGAGTTAAGTAAAGCAATTAAACTAATTCAATCGCATGATGATTTTAAGGCTCTGGATGATAATAAACGCATACAGGTCTTAAAACCATTTGAAGAAGAAGCTAAGAAGGTTAAGGAGCAACGTTTCATTGCCAATTTAAGAGGAACACGGGCATATGTTAAGGGGGAACTGCTTGAAAAGCAATTAACAGAAATGGCAAAGCTGGCATTACCACCTGAAAAGCCTGACACCCCAGTTATTCATTACCAACGAATAAATACCGTGAAGGTTGAGTTCCCCAAGACTGAACTTAAAACAAAAGAAGACGTGGAAAAATACGTGGAAGCACTGAAAGCCAAACTAACTGAATTAATTAACGAAAATAAAAGGATATCCCTGAATTCATGAATACCAGCCATCTTAAAAAATTCGCACAGGAAGCCAGAAGAAAATTATTGGAACAGGTAGGTGCAAAACTCAACTTTGTTTTAACCACCGATTCGGCTGAGTTGCGGGAAAAGACCGAGCAGTTAAAGCAACTCAGGATGGAACTCGGCAGAACAACCAAGGAGCAGTTAATTGAAAAGGTTGCTTATACATGGTTTAACCGCTTGATGGCATTACGTTTCATGGATGTAAATGATTATCAACCGTTGGACATACGCATACTCACACCAAAAGATGGATATACTATTCCAGAACTTCTGGACGAAGCAAAGCGAGGCAACATTCCTGAAGAATTGAAAGTAAATCGACAGAAAATATATGATTTGTTGGACGGTAAGATTCCAAGTACTAATGCGCAGAATGAAATATTTAAAGAATTACTTATTGCAGCTTGTAATTATCTGCATAATACATTCCCCTTCTTATTTGAAAAGATAAACGATTATACTGAACTTCTTTTACCAGATGACCTGACAAGTGATTTTTCGATAGTAAAAGATGTTAGGGATGGAATGCTGACTGAAGATTGTAAGCATGTGGAAATAATCGGGTGGTTATATCAATTTTATATATCAGAGAAGAAAGATGCTGTTATTGGGTCAAAAGAGAAAGTCAAAAAGGAAGATATACCTGCTGCTACTCAATTGTTTACACCACGATGGATAGTTGAATATATGGTGCAGAATACGGTTGGTAAATTGTGGTTACAAAACAACCCCAAATCACTATTAAAGGAGTACATGCCATATTTAATTGAATCAGTGTCTTACCCAACCGATAATTATCTAAGTATAGATACTCCTGAAGAGATAAAATTGATAGACCCTGCAAGTGGTAGCGGACATATATTGGTGTACGCTTTTGATTTGTTTGTAAAGATTTACGAAGAAGAAGGTTATAACACAGTTGATATACCAAAGCTAATAATTGAGAAAAATTTATATGGTCTGGAAATTGATGAAAGGGCAGCACAACTCTCTGGCTTGGCTTTAATGATGAAAGCCAGAGAATATCAACGTAGGGCATTAGGGAAAGGGATACAACCCAATATCCTTTGTTTTCAGAACTTACAGCTTAACAATGATGAAATTAAGGAAACTCTATATTCATTAAGTATAAAAGTATCAGATGAATTAGTGTATGATTTGAATCTGATGCCACAAGCAACTCATTACGGTTCATTAATAACTCCACGTGCATCAAAGGATGAAATCTTAAAATTAACCGAAGAATTAAATCGAATACTCCTAAAAATTGATGTATTCCAACGAAGTAAAATAGATGCTTTGTTAGATGCGTGCCAACAATTATTAATACTTACAGAGAAATATCATTGCGTTGTTGCAAATCCACCCTACATGGGAGATGGAAAAATGAATGATACAATTTTGAACTGGGTGAAAGAAGAGTACCCAAAATCTAAGGCAGATTTATTTAGTTGTTTTATTGAAAGGTCTCTCAGACTTCTACCTATAAGGGGTCTCTGTGGTTTGGTAACTATGGAAAGTTGGATGTTTCTTTCAAGTTTTGAAGAGTTTAGGAAAGAATTAATAAAATCATTCAAAATCATTTCGTTGAGCCATTTTGGATGGCACGTTATGAGAATTGCTTTCGGTACGGTATCTTTTATATTAGAGAATAAAAAACCAGAAAATGAATTCACTGGTTCATACTCATATTTAGAAATTGAAGACATTGATAGAGATACGGATAGACCATTTGTATTTCCTAAAAAAGATAATGGGAGATTTAAAATTAGCAATCAAAAAAACTTTACCAAAATTTCTGGAAATCCAATCGCATATTGGTTGGATGATAAAATTTTCAATGTTTTTAGTGAACTTGAAAGTTTGGAAAATATTTTATCTGTGCGACAGGGTTTAAGGACGGGAAATAATGAACGTTTTTTGAGGTACTGGCACGAAGTTGAATTCTCATTAATTGGATTTGATTGTCAAGATGAAGTACAATATTTCAAGCAAAAAAGGAAATATGTTCCACATCAGAAAGGTGGCGTATATTGTAGATGGTTTGGAAATAACGAATTTATCTTAAGATATAATGAAGATACTCTTCCTATTTTAACCAAGACTGGGAATAAACTACCATCAAGAGATTTCTACTTTAAGAATTCGATAACATGGACTGGAATTACGGCAGGCAAGTTATCCTTTAGAATTAATGGACAGGGATTTACTTTTGATGGTACAGGGTCTTGTGCTTTTGGCAGTGATGCAGATTTATATTATTGTTGCGGTCTCTTACAATCTACTGTAGGAAAATATTTTTTGGATATATTAAGTCCTACTATATCTCTTGAGGTAGGTCATTTGAAGAAATTTCCTGTAAAAATAGTTGGGCAAGATTCGATAGTTTCTTTAGTTATTAAAAACATTTCTATATCAAAAGATTATTGGGATAGTAAAGAGACCTCTTGGAATTATAAACAAAATGATATTATTCGGAAAAAAGGGCAAGACCTCGAAGACACATATGACTTTTACAAACAATACTGGGAAAATAAATTTACGCAATTGCATAAAAATGAAGAAGAAGTTAACAGTAGGTTTATTGAAATATATGGTCTTCATAATGTATTAAATAAAGAAGTATCTTATGAGGAACTGTCTCTCCTAAAAGATGAAATCAGTGTTAAGAACAATAAACTATGTTTTCATGCAAATGAAATATTCTTTCAATTAATTGGTCATTTCATTGGATGTGTATTTGGACGTTTTAGTCTTGATAAAGACGGGTTTATTTTAATAAATCGGAATGAGACCATAGATGATTACCTGATTAAAATTGGAATGACAAAGAAAGAATGTACTTTCATTCCAGATGAAGACAACATCATCCCAATACTTGATAATGACTGGTTTGAAGATGATATTGTAAGCAAATTTTATAAGTTCTTGAAAGTCACATTTGGAGAGGAAAGTTTTAATAAAAACCTTGCTTTTATTGAAGAACAGATTGGCAAAGACATTCGGAAATATTTCATTAAAGATTTTTATCCAGACCACATCATGCGCTATAAAAAACGTCCAATTTACTGGATGTTTTCATCACCCAAGGGCGCATTCAACGTGTTAATTTATATGCACCGTTACACACCAGATACGGTCAGCAACATTTTAAATAAATACCTGAAAGAACTTATCGGTAAATTAAATACACGGAAGGAACATCTTCAAAATGTTCAGGTCACTGGTTCATCTTCAGATAAAGCCAAAGCTATAAAAGAGTTTGATGGTATTGAGAAGATGCTGATTGAACTGCATGAATATGAAAGAGATATTCTTTATCCTCTTGCAACAGAACGTATTGAGATTGATTTGGATGATGGTGTGCTGGTGAATTATAACAAGTTCGGTAAAGCTGTAAAAGAAGTGAATGGATTAAATGACCCAGCAACAAAGAAAAAAGTGAAAGAATTCGATTGGATTGATACGGCACAAATAAGATAATTATGCCATTACAGATTTACCATAAGAGGGCAGAAAATACCCATGAAAATGAGCAATTCAGAAGAATCGCAAGGGATTTGAAATTGCTTTTCGAAAAAATGCAATGGGATGGTATTTTGATAGGGAATCCAGAAAATTCAGATTTCAGCAGATTCAAAGCCGATGCTTTATTATACTACAATAACGGATTGATTATTATCGATTTAAAAGATTATGCGGGTGAGGTAAAATTACCACCAAACTCAAGCGAATTTAAAACAACTAAATGGTATATTGATACAGATAAAGACAATCGGAGAATTGAAATAAAAGGTGGAAGTCGATTTATTAATCCATTTAAGCAACTTGAATCATATAGAAATTCATTTACTGAACTGATTAAATCAAATTTAGTTCTATCTGAGAGAATCAATTATTCTCGAATAGGAATTGTTAATGTTTTTAGCGGACCGATAAAATTGAACACCACTACCCCTCGGGATATTCCATATTATCGAATTGTTCAAGAATCTGATTTTCACTCGTATTTGTATGACTTCGCAAGTCCAGTTACTTTCCAAGGTGAGATTGCAGCAGAATTGAACCGTGTTTTCCCGTCTGAATTATGGGTGGGAGATATACATTATAAGAGTTCACAGGAACAAGTACGCCATAGTTATGAATTGATTGACGATAATTTCAAGAATGTTGTAGCTGAATTTTTACGCCAACCTGAGAAGCAAATCTTATTGATAGAATCTGGTGATGCTCATAAACGAGATGAATGGATGCATTATTTATTAACTAATGCAATGAATTTCAATATTCCTCAAGCAGAAATATGGGCACATTCAACACGAATTGCCAGAAGAATTAGATTGAGGGCAGGTATTGAGCCGCATAGTTTATTTTCAACAATTTATGGTGGGAGTGCTGATAATTATTCAGAAGTTAGAAATCAAGATAATACAGTCGAAGAAAAGTTAATTGCGGAAACTGAATTACCAGAGCAGGTTCAGGATGTTATTGGGATAAGAAGTGATAAAGAACTCGATGTCAATGCGGTAATTGTGCTTTGTGAAGCGCATCTTGTAACACGCTCACTATATCAAACAGAGTTACTTAGGTTTGGGTCAGGACGACTACTTGAGGACATGTTCACATATTTAAAACTGAATGAAACAAAAAGAAAACTAATTTGTATAGGTGACCCATATTCACTCAGTTATGGTGATGTTGACGAATCTGCCATTTCAACCGAAACCATTTCAATATTACATAAAGGTGAGGTTCTCAGATTTCGTGATATAAATGATTATAGCCAAGACACAGCGATTAACGAATTAAAACTTCAAATTACATCTTCAATAGACAAAGGGTTATTTAACAACCTACAGTATGAATGGGATAATAAAACTCTATTCGAAGTTGACAAATCTCAGGCAGAATCAACATTTCATAAGTGGTTCAAATATGCTTGCCAAAATGAGCCTGAATATTCAGTATTGGTTTTTAAAAACAAAGATGCTTTAAAAATCAGTCAGTGGATTAGGAGAAATGTCCAAAATAAAAAGGAAGACTATGCACAGGGTGATTTATTGATGGCAAATAACAGTTTCAATATACCTGACGAGACAGGTCTTTCCTATCCTCAAAGAATCCAGAATGGAATGTACTTGAGAATTGAAAAAGTATTAGATAGGCACAATGAAACCATTACTCCAAAGAACATGCAATCGATTGTTTTAAAGTTCTTAAAACTTAATGTCACATGCCTGAGCAATGTGCCAAATTTTGTGGCTGACATATGGATACTCGAAAACTATATACAAAATGCATATGAATTAACTCTCGAAGAACAGATAGCATTTAGGGTGTTTGTAAGTAATAGACTCAATGAATATTCAAAAAGGAATGTCTTCGAAAAATCTTTGCACTACACCAATTTGATTAATTCTCAGGAGTATAAAGATGCAGTTCATGAACAACTTGAACTTCAAAAACAGTTAGATAAAGGACAAAGGGTAAAAACAAAACTTGATGATATTGGTGTTCGAATACGGAAAATGGAACGTAAATCAAGAAAAATTCACAGGCAGTATGGGATGATTCATTTGTTAAATTCTGACCCATTAGTGAATGTTGCTCTTGTACAGTTTGGATACTCAATGAATGTTCATAAGGCATTAGGGTCATCATTTAAAGAGATTGTTTTTAATAGCTTTCAAGGTGAAAATTTTGGAATTACCACCGAGGGTTATTTCAGGTGGTTATATACTGGACTATCTTGTGGAGTGGAATCGATAAAAATAATTAATCCTTTGTCAATTAACCCTTTAATGAACTGTGTTTTTGAAGATACAGATAATATTGTAGTGTCCGCTGCTTCTTCCAAGGACAAAACACATATTAATTTTCCGCCTATAGAAATTCCAAATGAAGTCACGGGTAAACTACCAGAACAATTGCCCGAAAATGTTAAATATGGTATTTACCATATTGTCTCCAAACTTCAGCCACTCGGATACCTGTTTGAAAGGGCAGTTTTCGTTAACTACGCACCGAAGGTCTTTTTTTCAACCCCTTATGGGAAGGAATTAGATGAAAAAGATAAACTCTGTCTGGTTGTTCATCATAACTTAAAAGGAGCAGTTACAACAATCCGAATAGAAAAAGAAGGAAAATCTGAACGAAATGTTATTGAAAAACTCTTAAATCAATTAAGTAAATCCATTGATTTACCCAATGATTGGCGACACGACACATACGAAAACTGGGTTCATCAATGTAAACAATCTGGCTACGAATTAATCATTCTTGAGGAGCACAACAATCAGACTATATTCAAACTTATGAATGATAAGAAAAGGGCAAGATTTCGACTCTGGTACTTAAATGAAGGTTTTTTCTCAAAAATGGCGATGCTCGATAAAACTACTCCTGAGTTAGGAAATGAAATAAAACAATTACTAATTGATGGATACAAAGCGTGACATAGAAAACAAAGCAAGGTCGCTTATCGAATCAAGTCCTGAGGAGTCAGCTGTTCTGTATGAAAAAATATGGAATGAATACAATGATGGGTTCAATGATTGGGATGCTTTTCATTATTTAAAAGCATTGCGAAAATGTCTATCACATAATCCTGATAATCTGGATGCTATTATAGAAAAATTTAAAGATTATTATAAGGTCAGTGGACTTTATTCATGGTATATTTTTGATAAATATGTAAAACAGGTAGAAAAAAGGGAATTGATAAATAATGAACAGATTATTTGGAATTCATTTAAAGTTGCGAAACAGAAAGACCTTCATGAAAATCAAGAATTTCCATGCCCATTAACAATTTCAGTATTTCAATTGGTGGATGCGCATTCAGAAAATATATTCAATGCCAAAAAAGTAAATGATTTACTGGATATCCTTAATCCTGACTTATTGTCAATAAATCCAAGATTGATTAATACCGAAGAACGAGGAGAAATTGAGTTAGCATCAGATAAAGAAAAGTATTATTCACTAAAGACCAAGGCATTATTAAAACTTGGAGAGTATTCAAAGTGTATTGACTTATGCGATGTTGCACTTAGAAGTTTTGATAAATTTCATTATAACAATGACATATGGTTCAAAATGCGTCAGGGTATCTGCCAAGATAAGTTAGGAAACTCTGAACTTGGGGAAAGCATTTTTAATGAACTATTGAGCACCAAAGTCGGAAGTGATAAGTGGTTTATCTATAGAGATATTGCTGAAATTTATTATGAACAATTCAATTATGAAAAAGCATGGCAGTATGCTGTAAATGCCGCTTACTATGGAAATGAGCCAAAATATATGATTAACCTCTATCTGTTGCAAACAAGATTATTGTACAAACTTAAACGTCAAGATGAAGGAGAGTTAATAGCGAGATTATTATATGCAATAATTAAAGAAAATGAATGGAACATTAAGTCAGAGTTTTCCAGACTATTTGCTTTTTATAACCTAAGAGGAGATGAAATTCTAAGTGTAGGCGATTATTTTAAAAGTGCTCAAGAATTCTGGAATAATGAAAGATACAAAGGCATCCAAAGAGAAAGTGGACAAATTATTTGGATTCATAATGATGGCAAGAAAGGTAAGATAAAAGCCACTAATGGGTCAATCAGATTCTTTTCAAAGAAAGATTTACGAAGAAGAGTAAGGGACTTAAATGACATTAAAAGTAGTCTCGTTGATTACTATCCCCTTACAGATTTTAAAGGTGACAATATTGCTGAAGATGTGGTAATTCTGGAAGGAAAAAAACAAAAATCGCCAGAACAGAAGAATTTGATTGGCAAGAAATTTACGGGTAAAATAAAATCCGTTGTTGACTTTGGATTATTTGTTTCGATTCCAGAAATGAAAGATGGTTTGTTACATAAAAGCAACCTGACAAAAATAAATCAAAAGGATTTTAAAAATATTTATTCAGTTGGGGATGACATTGAGGTGGAGATTATTGATATAACCCCTAAAGGTGTTTCATTAAGACAAAAAGCATGAACAAGATAGAAGAAGCACTATCAAAACTTTTCGATAAACATCGTGTCATCTTCTGGTACGATGAGAACGAACAACTGAAGCAAGAGTTTAATGAGTTGGCTTTGGAAGATGTACAAAAGGTGATAGTCGGAAATAACCACTTCCAAATAAAATATCTCGTAACCAAAGAAAAACCAAGCACTAAATTTTTGCTTTATCTACCAAACAAGAAGCCAAGTAATGCTGACAACTGGCTGCTGGACTTGGAACTTGCTCATTATGTGTTTCAAACCAGACAAGAAGCCATGTTTGCACAGGAACTGGAACTGGATTATGATTTCACCAACCTGATTGCTGAACACATCGAATTCTTTAAAAACAAAGAGAGAAGAGAGAAACTGAAAGGACTTTTGGGGAAGGATGATGACTACCAAGCCATACGCTATAAAATGCTGGCGGTATTATTTAATACCGATAACGTAAGCCTTGTTTCATTTCTTCAGATTCATGCATCAGCTTTCAATGATGGCAATGAACGCTACGACAGGGAACTGGAACGATATAACTTAAAAAACTTCTATTGGAAAGAAATTGCACGTAAATATGGCTATAACAGCGAGACCCCAGCCATATATGATTTCCTGATGGAAGTTTTTGGTAACAACTTCTCCATCGGTAAGAAATCGGGCATTGCAAAAGAATCGAAGATACTGATTGGCATATGGAAAGATTCAATATCCTACCAGCATGCCTACCGAAAACTTTCACATAGAATAGCTGAAGACTTAAAGGTAGAAACAGCACTGAATAACATAAGGTTGGATGATATTATTCAGGATGATTTGTTCGAATTGATTGATAAACGAATCATATCTGAACTTATACAATTAATATGCGAAGAAGCCATATCGAATGAAAGGCTGAACCAACTCATAAAGCAAAGAGAAAACAAGTACTGGTATCACGATTACGAAGACTTTTACGCCTGTCTGGAGAACGGGATGCAGATGATAACTACTATCAGGAAAACCGATAAGGCAAAAGTTGAATCATTTGTAGAAGGCGTCCAATCCTATGTCCAGAACCTCTACAAAATCGACCATTTTTACCGAAAATACATCACTCATTATCGCAAAGCCAAACAAAATAAAGTATTGCAACCACTTACAGATAAAGTTGAAAAAGTATACTGCAATGATTGGTTACTAAATTATGGTAACAGGTGGCAAAAGGTCATTGATGCAACAGATAAATGGTATAATCAACCAAAAACAGCACAGCACAGGTTCTTTACTGACCACATCAAACCATTTATTACCAAGGGACAGCGACTTTTTATAATCATCTCGGATGCCCTGCGCTATGAGTGCGGGTGGGAATACCTACAGAAAATCCAAACAGAGAAACGATTTGAAGGGGAATTGGAATACATGGTTTCTTCACTTCCATCCTTTACCCAATTGGGTATGGCATCGTTGTTGCCAAATGCAAACATGTCCTTTCAACCAGATAGTGAAAACATCCTCATAAATGGTAATTCCACCCAAGGGGTACAGGGAAGAACTAAGATATTGGAGCAAATGGCTGGAGCAAGAGCCACAGCAATTGGTGCTGAAGATTTCATGAAAATGAATTCAGCAACTGATGGTCGTGAATTCGTGAAACAATATGACTTGATTTACATTTACCACAATCGTATTGATAAGGTGGGAGATGATAAAACATCCGAAGAAAAGGTTTTTGAAGCTGTCGAAGATGAATTGGAATTTCTGATGGATGTGATTAAAAAGGTTGCCAATATGAACGGCAACAATATGTTCATAACGGCTGACCACGGGTTTTTGTATCAGAATAAGGAACTTGAAGAAAGTGATTTTTCAATTGGCGAGGTCAAAGGTGATATCTGGAAGGAATCCAGACGGTTCGTTATCGGGAAGAACCTGAAAGGCGATGCCAGCACCAAACATTTCACCGCAGAACAACTTAATCTTTCGGGTGATGCAGAAGTGCTAATACCAAAATCCATCAACAGGATACGTATAAAGGGCGCAGGTTCAAGATATGTGCATGGTGGAGCATCACTTCAGGAAATAGTCATACCTCTGTTAAAAGTCACGAAAACACGTCAGGACACCACAAAACAGGTGGATGTAGACATAATCAAATCAACGGATAAAATAACCACCAATATTCTGGCTGTTTCCTTCCTGCAAACAGATTTGGTTAGTGAGAAGGTATTGCCAAGGCAAATACGAAGTTCCATTTATGCAGAAGATGGTGAGGTGCTCAGTGACCAGTTCACGTATAATTTTGATATAGCTGAAGGCACTGAGAGAATGAGAGAAGTAAAGCATCGCTTCCACCTGAGTTCCAGAGCAAGCGGCAAATACAAAAATCAGAGGGTAAAACTGGTTTTGGAAGAACCCGTTGAAGGAACGAGCAAGTGGAAAACATATAAAGAGTATTCCTACACGCTGAATATTTCATTTACTAACGACTTTGACGAGATGTAATATGAACGAACTGGATAAAAAAATAAACCAGCATTTCGCTGGCAAGGTGGTCAGAAAAGACCTGACCAAATTGGTGAAAGGAAATGCCATAGTGCCAACTTATGTTCTGGAGTATCTTCTTGGACAATATTGTGCAACAGACGATGAGCCGACCATTGCTCAGGGAGTGGAGACGGTCAGGGACATTATAGCAAAGCATTTCGTTCACCGTGATGAAGCACAGCTTATAAAATCCACCATCAGAGAGACCAAATCACATCGGATTATCGATAAGATATTGGTAAGACTGAATGACAAGAGGGATTTATATGAAACATCATTTTCGAACCTCGGTCTAACTAAAGTTCCGATAAATGAAGGAATTGTAAAACAAAACCAGAAGTTGCTTTCAGGTGGAGTGTGGTGTCTGGTCACGATGGGATATCAACCATCTGAAGAAAGAGAGGCATCTCCTTGGGTAATTGAGAGCCTGAAACCAATACAGATTTCAAATGTGGATTTGGAAGAGGTTAAGGAAGTACGAAAACAATTTACAACAGATGAGTGGATTGACCTGCTGATGCAATCCATCGGTCTGAACCCTGAAGAATTCACCTTCCGTTCAAAACTTATTCAATTGGCACGATTAATCCCGTTCTGTGAGAATAATTACAATTTGATAGAGTTAGGACCCAAGGGCACTGGGAAGAGCCATATCTATTCAGAAATGTCTCCGCATGGAATCCTGATATCAGGTGGTGAGGTAAGTAAAGCAAAATTGTTCGTCAACAACAGTAATGGTGATATTGGTTTGGTTGGATACTGGGATGTCGTTGCATATGATGAATTCGCTGGAAGAAGTAAAAAGGTTGAGAGGGCATTGGTTGATATTATGAAGAACTACATGGCGAATAAGTCCTTCAGTCGTGGGAAAGAAATATACGGAGCAGCAGCATCAATGGCTTTTATTGGTAACACTGAACATCCAGTACCATACATGTTAAAGCACAGTAACCTCTTTGATGCGCTGCCAAAGGAATATTATGACACAGCATTTCTTGACAGGGTGCACTGCTACTTAGCTGGCTGGGAAGTGCAGAAATTGCGCAATGAGATGTTCACCGATAACTATGGTTTTATTGTGGATTATCTGGCAGAAGTAATGAAGGAACTTCGGAAGGAAGACCGCATGAATGATTACACCAGATATTTCGACCTATCCGATTCAATAACCACACGTGATAAAACATCCATCGCCAAGACGTTCTCAGGTTTAGAAAAGGTAATCTTCCCTCATGGTGAATTCACGGAAGAAGAAGCACGATTGATGCTTGAATTTGCTATTGAAAACAGGAAAAGGGTGAAAGACCAGCTTCGCAAGATGGATGAGACGTTTGAGAAAGTTGATTTTTCATATATCTACAAGAAAACCAACAAAAAAACATTTGTACAAACGCTTGAATATATTGAAAACAAGAAACTGCTTGGGTTGGATGATGATGAACCCATGCCTGAAGTGGTTCAGCCAGAAATCAAGAAGGAAGAACCATCAAAAAGTCTTGAATTAGCGGAAGGACAGAAAGTGATACGTGATAATCAGTCTGGAATTTCATATGATATGCTTTTCGGGGCGTATCTTATCGGTGCAAAAGAAATAACCGTAACTGACCCATATATCCGTTTGCCATACCAGCTACGTAACTTCATGGAGTTCGCAAAACTGGTATCAACGAAAAAGGATGAACTGGAAGAGGTGAAACTGCACCTGATTACCAACAACAACGAAGAATACATTGAAAATTCTAAGGAAGCCTTTAAAGAAATGGCTGATTCACTGGAATCACTTGGAATCCAGTTTACATATGAATTTGTTGAAAATACTCATGACCGTTCGATAGTGCTGGATAATGGATGGAAAATAGTTCTTGGTCGTGGTCTTGACATTTACCAGAAAACTAATGGCTGGTATGATATTGCGGAATATTATCAGGAGAAGAGATTGTGTAAGGGGTGTGAAATTACTTATGTCAAACCCATAGCATAACCTCATGGAAAATTACATATCATCTGACAGACCTGTTAGCAAAGAATCAGAGGATATCTTTAATAGGTATAATTTTGCTAAGCGAATTGCAGAAAGGATTAGCAGTAGCGTTTCAAGCGATTCAATAGTAATTGGAATTTATGGTGCATGGGGTGAAGGGAAAACATCAGTGGTGAATTTTATTATTGATTCATTATCAAATTTTAAAGAGGTAATTACAATTAAATTTAACCCTTGGAGATTTACAGATGAAGCGACTCTGTTAGTCTCTTTTTTTAATACACTTGCGACAGAATTAGTTAGGGAATTACCTGAGGATATTAGTAACACACCACAAAAGAAAAAATGGAAGCCAAAATGGCTGCAGCGAATAAAAGAACCATTAAAAACAAATAAGGAGACAATAGGAGATATAATAAAGAAATATGGAAGAATTGTTTCATTATTTGGGGCAGGTGAAACGGCAGAGGTAATTGGCAAGGCACTTTCCGATGTTAGTGTTGAAGATTTAAAAAAAAGGTTTGAAAATCTGTTAATTAAGAGCAATAGAAAAATTGCGGTTTTTATTGACGACATTGATAGGCTTGAGAAATGTGAAATACATTCGCTATTTAGATTAGTCAAGCTAACAGCTAATTTTTCAAACACTTATTACATTTTGTCATTTGACCCTGATATGGTTGCATCAGCAATTGGAGAAAGATTTGGAGATGGGAAAAGGGAAGCTGGTTTTCAATTTTTAGAGAAAATAATCCAAGTCCCTCTTAAATTACCTAAGGCTCAACCTGCTGCACTTCAGAAACTTTGCTTCCAATTATTGAATAAAGCTATTGCTGAAAGTGATATAGATTTCACAGAGGAAGATGCAAAACGATTTGCATCAGAGTTTTCTGAACATATACTCAATCGGCTTAATACACCACGTGAAGCAATAAGATTTACCAATTCTCTTTCCGTTTGTTTCCCATTGTTGAGAGGTGAGGTTAATTATGTTGATTTGATGCTGATTGAAGCATTGAAAATCTTCTACCCTGCTCATTATGAGTTTGTAAAAAAGAATCCAACTTACTTCACAACACCATATAGCAGTTCACAATTTGTTTCACTTAATCCAACATTTGATGAGAAGAAGCAGCAAATCAAACAACAACTGGAAAACCTTGGGGAAAGTTTAAGTAGTAGAGAAAAGGGAAATGTAAATTCTTTATTGGTTTCACTATTCCCAAGATTAGAAGAAGTATTCGGGAACACCATTCGCAATTTTGAAGAAAATGCATGGTTCAAGCAAAAAAGAGCAGTGTCACCAACCTATTTCAATAGGTATTTTTCACTTTCAATCTCTGAAGGAGAGTTATCAGACGTGAAGTTTGATGAATTAATGATGCAGTTGCCTTCAGTCAGTGAAGAGGAATTAGCACAGGGGTTTGAAAAATTAATCAATGAGAGTTCGCCTGAGAACTTTCTTCATAAAATGAGGAGTTTAGAAGATGATTATGATTGGAGTAAATCCAAATGTATCGCTAAATCCATTTCTCTTTTAGGCAACAAATTTCCTTCAAGGATATCATTCTTTTCGTTTAACTATGATAGTCCAGATAAACAAGCTGCCATCTTCATATTTCAATTATTAAAATCGCATAGAGATAATCCAGAATGTTTCTCCACAGCTATTGAACTTATGAAATATGCACAACCTTTTGAATTTGCATATGAGATAAATAACATGCTTAGAACGGGTGAAACTGAAAAAGAGCAAATATTTAATTATACCCAATATCAGGAATTAGCAAGAACATTAAAGGATAGAGCCTTTACAGAAGCGGGTGAGATACCTGTATTTGAAAAATTCCCTAATCATATTGGGTATATTTTCGGAACATGGAATGAATATGATAAAGCAGGATTTGAGAAATATATTCAGGAATTATTAGTTAAGTATCCTGAGAAAGTATTGCAGTTGATAACTTCTTTTGTGCCAATAGCTTATAGTTCTAATCATCCTGCACCATACAAAACTAATCTTGACAAGAAACAGTACTCATTTATTATTAGCTTAATCGATAAAAATTTATTACACAACGCCATTCAGGAAGCATATTCTTCTGAAATCCAAAAAGAAGATGCAAAATTTAAAGAGTTTGAATATACTAATTCCGACATAAACATTCTAAGGCAATTCGAACATTGGTACGAAGCAGAATTAAAGAATATAAATTGAAAGACTAATAAACTATTGTCTGGTGATTGCAGCATTTAATCAATATAAATTGGAATTTCATACATTTTAATTACAGGATGGATTACGATTATCGTATAGTAGCATTTATTGATATTTTAGGTTTTACAAACTCCATTCAAAAGTCCGAAAATGACAGAGAAGAGTTTCAAAGGATTCTTACATGCCTTAATGGCTTAAAAGATTTCTTTATTAGTGAAAAGGATAGTTATGAAATTGATGCAGAAAGAGAATATTGTGCAGATACTCAGATAGTACAGGTTTCAGATTGTATCATTTTTTCAAGGTTATACCAAGAACAAGGTGGAATATATCAAATGCTCTCTGATTGCGCATTCGCTACTCATTTATTAATTAGCAACGGATTTTTATGTCGTGGCGCAATCAAATACGGAAAAATGTACCACAAGGGGACTACCTTATTTGGGAAAGCATATATTGATGCTTATTTGGCAGAACAAAATGAAAAACTTCCAATAATCAAATTCAGTAATGACATCTTTGAAATTGTTAGACAATTCCCATTTCCAGTAAACAAACCAATTGCTGAATGGGAAGTAGATTTTGTAAAGAAGAATTGTAAAATGCTTGATACAGGAGAATACTATATTGATTATTTTACCGATTATGACGATTTGGTTGGTGAGGTAGGATTAGCATCTATACATTACAATAAATTAAGGGAAATTATTGTTAAAGGACTTAACCTTCCAAATACTTGCAGTGCTTACGAAAAGTATCTTTGGGCAGCTAAACAGTTTAATTCTTCAACTGCTGAAATTTTTCAACTTAGAAAAGTAAACATTTGAGTTCATGAATATTTCAAACATGACCCATTTCCTTGATGTCCAAGGAAAAATTCCCAAAAAGATGCCCAAAGAAGCACGAGAGATATCAGCTTTCTTTTCTCTTGTAATTGACGAAACAATGGAAAAACTTCCAACAACCTTAACATCAACTGGCATCAGATGCTTTGGGAAGAAATGCACTGGAACAATTTCGAGTGAAATTGATTTTGAAATGAATGAAATTCATTGGGAATGCTCGAAATGCAGGAATAGTGGAACAATAACTGGGTTGTGACTGACTAAACAGGACAAGGATAACCTTAATCATCTTTATGGAAGATGTAGTTTTCAAGAATATTGCCAAAATCATTGAAAGGGACAGCAAGGTCACAACTTATAAGTATGCTCTTTTACGTGGCGTAATTGATATCATTCAGGATAATTCACCTTTCATATCATTTTCAGATGGTAGAGTAAATATCCCGACAGGTATTTTGATAGAAAAATGGATATTATACTACTATCCTATCTTAGAATCGCCAACTTATATTCCACAAATTAATGGTGATGTCAATCTGGCGTTTGGAAACCAGTTAGATAAAATTATCTCAGCATACCGACCTATTGGTGGGTTTTCAGCATTCTATAACGACTTAAAAAACAAAGGCATTCCTGAAAGTACTAAGCAGGACTTTATTGCATTGGCAAAGAAGCTGCAGGAAACAATTACCAAAATGCCAATGAAATACATCGGTCGTTCCATTAGTAATGATTTTTATTCAATTTTTAATTACCATGCACAAAGACCCAGAACGCATAGTTCAACATCAATTGATATTGAATTTTTGATAAATAATTTCGGCTCTTTTTCACTTCCAGTTGAATATTATGAGGCATTTAAGGTTTTGGGAAGTTTTATCGGTGGGCAAGACTCGATACTTTTCAAATGGGCAGAATTTTCAGTAAATGCATCTGGGAAGCGTCTATCTATTGAAAATGTTGTGAACGAGGTATTAAGAAATCCAATTACCGAAAGAGATGTTACTGAATCTAAAAACATTTACAGGTCAATACTGAAGAAGGAAGGTAAAGTATATTGTGTTTGGACTGGCAAATCAATAAACAGGTATGATGTTGACCATATGATTCCTTTCTCAGTTTGGAAAAATAACGACTTGTGGAATCTTCTACCTTCACAGTCAACAACAAATAACCAGAAACGGGACAAGATACCATCGCCTGATTTAATTGAAAGGAGAAAAGACCTGATACTTTATTATTGGAACTTAATAAAGCATAACCAGCCTCAATGTTTTCAAAAAGAAATGCAGGTCGCATTATTAGGTAATAATCCATTCACAGCTTGGCAAGAAACAGCAATTCAGCAACTCCAATCCAGTTGTGAATACTTGATATCAAATCGTGGTTATGATGAATGGAATATTAATTAAGACGCCATGACCATTGAATCGCCATATTGCCCATTTTGTATACCTAAAACAAGCAGAGAAATCATATTGGAAAATGAATTATGCTACTGTTTGTATGATAAGTATCCCGTATCAAAGGGTCATGCGCTAATTATTCCAAAACGTCACTGTTCAGATTATTTTGAATTAACACCTGCAGAGCAAACAGCTTGCTGGGCAATGGTAAATGAACTAAAGCAGATTTTGGATAATAAATACCATCCAGATGGCTTCAACATCGGATTAAATGTAAATGAAGCAGCAGGGCAAACAGTTTCTCATGTTCACATTCACTTAATTCCACGTTATAAAGGAGATGTGACTGAACCAGAAGGTGGAGTGAGAGGGGTGATTCCTGAAAAAAGAATGTATAGAATTAGGATGGCTGACAACATGGTAGGCAAGCCAAACGAAATTATAGAAAGTAAAATACCTCAATTATCAAATCAACCACTTCTCTTTCTCCATTCTAAAAATCAGATTCTTGAATTGATTGAAAGAGCAGATGATTATGTTGAAACCAAGAGGTTAATCTCAAATTTTGCCGAATTAAAAAAAGTCAGAGTTCCATTTTATCTTAAAATGGATGAGTTAGATTGGATACTGCACTGGAAGCTGAGAAGGCAGTATCAAAGGCAATACAGAAATATAATCCAGAATACAGACCTATTAGTAAGAGAAGTAACACAAACAGCTTTTAAAATCGAAGATGATGGTAGTTTCTATTCCATAAAATTGAAACTTAAAACACTTATCAGGTTACATGGCGTTCAAATCCCTGTCGCATCCGCAATACTGGCACTATGTTATCCTGAAATGTATTGCGTCATTGATTTTAGGGGTTATCGCCAATTCTTTGGCAGTGAAAAGAAATATCAGAATTATACTTTTCAGGAGTATTATCAATATTGGTCACTCATCAAGAAAAAGGCAGATGAATTTGGTGTTACACCTCAAGAAGTAGACATGGCAATATGGCAACACGATATAGAAAGTCAGGTTAAATGAAAAAAATTGTATTAATATCCTGCGTATCGAAAAAATTGAGCACAAAAGCGAAAGCCAAAGACATTTATATAAGTACGCTCTTTAAATATAGCCTTGCATACGCATATTCAATTCAACCCGATGAGATTTTTATCTTATCTGCTTTACACCATATCCTTGAACTTGATAAAGAAATTGACCCCTATGATGTTACATTATGTAACGTTCCAAAAAATAAAAGAAAATCTGGATTGAGAGTTTTAAATGCAAGAGAAAAGAATGAATGGGGCGAAAAAGTAATTGACCAACTCTCAGAACTTACAGACCTTGAAAATGACACTTTTATAATATTGGCTGGGCATGAATATATTAAGCCAATTATTAGTCATATCAAACACGTTGAACTTCCTATGGATGGACTGCGGCAAGGGGAGAGAGTAAAATTTCTTAAAAACAATTTATCACGTGAATAATCTTTGGAATAAAATATCAAGAGATGATATCATCCAAGCTATTAAAGAGTTTGATACTTCAGTAGTATCTTATCCTGAACCACGTAACACATATTTGATTTATAACAATAAGAGATACCCCGCCAAGCATATTAGGGGAATGGCATATAAAATTGCCAATGGTAGAGAAATATCGAAAAATGAATATAGTGGTGGGCAAGAGACCGCAAGTTTCTTCAAAAGACTTGGTTTTACTGTTGAACATGAAAAGAATACTATTGAAAGAAAAAGAATCATTGGAACATCGGCAAGGAGCGCAGCAGAAGTGAATCCCAAAAAAGTCAAATCCAAAACAAGATTAAATGCAGCAAATCAAAAGAATGCCCTTCAGCGATTATTACAAAGACATTTTGGGCATATTGAAACGGAAAAGAAATTTGACTGGCTAAAAACACCAGACCATTCAAACCTTCCAGAAGAATACATAAAAATAGTTTCTGCGTTATCAAGCTACCGTAATCATAGTGGTTTTCAAAAATCTCACTACCAGTTACCTTGTGATATCGTTTTGGATGACCACAAAATCATTATTGAATATGACGAATACCAACATTTTTCAGAAGCAAGAAAGATAACATTGGAAAACTATCCAGAAAAAATCCAGTTAAACTTCTCCAAAGAAAAATGGATTGAAGCATGTAAAAGAATAAATGCAAAAGACAATAATCCAATTGACAGGGACGAGAGAAGAGCATATTATGATGCTGTCAGGGATATTGAATCATTTGAAAATGGATATACACTAATCAGGATTAAGCATGGAGATATTGATTGGGAAAGCGAGGGAGCAAAAAATCATCTTTTGGAATTAATAAGAATTAAAAGCACTGATAATAGAACGCATTCAGGAAACCATAAAATTGCAAGACTTATTGTTACAGAAAGAGAATACGATAACAAAGGGAATCCGATATATGAAAGGCTAATATTGTTAATTCAAAACTTTGTTTCAAGATTTTATGGTAAAAGCCACTTTGAATTTATAATCACAGCAGGTGGCTTTCTTACTTTTAAATTTCCAGAAGGTATAAGATACGGCATAAGCATACCGTATGTTGAAAAATATCAGGTTCAAGTTTTCCAACATGAGGCAGATAAGGCGATTAATACTTTCATTAGACTATTACCAACAGCTACTTTCAGGCAACTCCAAGAAATCGCAGATTATTTCACCATCGGCATTGATGGCTACAATCCCTTTGATAAGCAAAAAATTGAACTTGTCGGAGTATATGATTTAAAAAATGAAAATGTAATCAGATGGACGGGGAAGTTTTATCCAACTGAACAACAAAAGCATGACCTTATTAAAATAACTGACCTTAACAGCCATTTTATTGAACTTAATCACCAGAGGCTGTTATTACTTGGCTGTCATGACCTTAATGTCTATAGTCCACGTGGACAGGCAGCAGCAAATCCAGAAGGATGGAGACGAAAAATTGCAGATAGGTTTAAAATGCACTGCAAAGAATTCATGCCTGAAATAGTAATACAACACCCTCATACAACAGATACGCCAAAAATTTGGAATGCTGCATGGAGCGAACTTGTAAGGGAATTACCAAGCGTAAATCATTTTGTTAGTGGGATTAATTATTCAAACAAGAATGGAGTTCGAGGAAATCTCAATGATGTGCTACAAAAAACAAAGAAGGGTGATGTAATTGATTTTCATTTATAGCTGAATTTGAACGTGAACTCATAAGGGAAAGAACTGTAAATGCACTTCAAAGATTAAAATCTCAAGGATACACATTTAAAGGTAGACCCAAAGGCAGCAAGGATTTAAAGAAGCGCAAAACTGATGGTTATTTTGAGCGTGAAGCCAGAAAGCGAGAGATGTCACAAACCAAATTAGTCCTGTCCACAAACAATTAGAGATAAAAAACAAGCATCCAGAACCAACGATTTTCCGTTATCATCCCCCCCTGTAAAAAACAAGCAAAATAAGGGTTCGTTTATTTTGGTCAGGCAGGAACTTAATATGTAGCTTTAATCCACATACCCCTGCTTATTAGTGTATTAAAATCGACCTGCAACTTTTCCGTTTCATTTTACGTATCATTGATTACAAGAGTGGTTACTTGTAAGAATTAAGTTTTAATGTTTCTGTGCGTGTTTGATTAAAAATTGTGGTTGGCTGGCTTAAAACACCAGCCTTTTTCTTTTAAAATAAATCAAAAAAAGTCCAGTTTCCTTGCAACATTTTCATGGGTTCTTTACGTACCATTCCCCACGACATTGAATTATTAACCAATTAAAATATCGAACCATGAAAACAGAAAATGAAAAATTCGGATTTAACTTAGAAAATCTAATGTTATCAGAAACTTGTAAATTCAGTTTTGAATTTCCTTCTCAAAGTGATTTAAGCCTGTTTATTGATTTGTGTAATAAAGGCAAATTATATGCGAGTTTTGGAACGAAGGATGCCCCTAATTTAATAACTGCGTATGAATATACTTTTGAAACAACTGCTATAGCAGGACAAACAATCTATATTATGTTAAATCTCTTCAGAGATAAAAAAAGATTTATGTGTTTTTCTTTGTACAAACAGGATATGGATAATATAATAAAGGAATTTGCAATTCAATATATTACTGCCTTTGCCAAAGCAGCATAATTGGATTCATATCAAAAGATAAAACTGGCTACTATGCCAGTTTTTTTTGCTCCAGAGTTCGCTTATGTTGGTATGGTGGTCAGTGTTTGTATATCAGCCAATGACCAGAACCACCAGTCACCTTCATATTCCATATTCCAGCTTAGATTATAGCACCTGCTGGTTTTAAGGTCTTCTACATTCAAATAAATAATTCCTTCGTAATCTTGGAAGTTAAGCAACCTGACGGCAGTGACATCTTCTCCAATGATTTTCTTCTCCACCTTCATGTATGGCATGCCCTTGGTTAAACGTTTGCCACTGGTCATGATGAAGTCCGTATTCAGAATAATAGTATCAGGTGAAAGATATTCAAGAATGTGATGTCCTGCAGCATTTATGTATGGTTCGTTATTCATCGTCAAGTTCCAATAGGTCAGCAGCATCATAATCACTGGCGATTTCATTATAGACCATATCCTTTATGTCATTCCATCGAATGGCATAATGCTCTGGATGTTCATTATTAACATCAATATTGACTTCAGCATTACAACCTGTGTCAGAATTAGCAAACAGCATCTGAAGAAAGCCAGCATTATAATCAACACCCTTGAGTTCGTACAATCCAAACCCCGTATTGTTTACCAACAAATATCGCTGACCAAATCCCATATCAAGCGAGGACTTATCACGATACAAGAAAATTGAAAGATGTTTGTACTTTCCAGCTTGCATTGCTTCAATCAGTTCAGGAAGGTCTGCTGGATACGTGTTATAAGTTGATTTTTCCATTGGAAGTCATTTTCTTATAAATACTTCCAAAATCCGTCTGGGGATGTCATTACAAATGGCAAATCAAGAACAATGGTATCTGCAGTAACGTATTCCAGTACATTCTTTCCAGCACCATTGGTATATGACCTTTGCTGGATGTTTAAAGCGTTATTGTCTGGTTCAGTTGCCATATTTGGTACAATATAAGAGTGTACAATACCACTTAAAGGGTATCCCCCCGTACCCATCCCCCCTATACCCCCACCCCCCATAGGGTCTGTGGGTGCTGCATATAAATACTTTTTAATTAAAAATCCAGACAGCAACAAAACACTTTCAAAATCCTGATTGTCACTAATTTTCCAAAATTGAAAGTTGCTCATAAATTTTCCAAAAATTGAAAATATTTTGAAAAAATAGGCTGGTAGCTGTGGTAATGGGAAGATGGTGCGGTCAGGAGATGTCAGGAAGCCAGAAGTTCAGACCACAGCCACGTATGACCAGTTAATGAAAACTTCGCTTGCGAAGATGCAGTTATCGTGTTAGGAAGCTAATGTGTTTTTGAGATGTGGCTTCCTGTAATGTATGAACGCTGAAGGAGCGTCATACTTTGAGGGTTTGAAAGCGATTTATTATATTTGTGAAAGCGAGTCGTTCTTTGCTATTTTGACGAGCAAAATTAGCCAATTCTTGCACCAATATTTTTGGCATTTGGTGTAAGTGATTGAATTATAATACGTAGAATGTGGTAAGGTATGAAGTTATACGCTCCACCCTAACTCCACATTACTCCAGTGTGGAGTTTTTTTTACTCCTACTGTAGCGCAGGTATATTCAACGTTTCCGCTACTTAATGTGACGCAAGCGTACGTATAATGAGCAAACGAATAATTGCACCTGCGCAACTCCCACGATTTCAACACTTACACAGGCGTTAATTTTATTCAGCCGCCACTCGAGATGTTAAAAAATGGGTTGGAAGTAATTGCTCCACTTTAGCACCATAACAACTGCTACCCGAAAAGAAAATTACAAAGCAATGACTGATAATAAAATCACTGAATTATTTGATTTACTGGATAAATGGAGACATTTTCCAGCATATCAGCTTGAAAGAAGAGCAGACATATTTTTTGCTGTCTTTCTGAAGCAAATTATCCACAGCATGTACAACATTGCTATCGATATGATAATACCAGAATTTCCTGTCCGAGTGGGAGCGGTGCACAATATTGACATAAATAAGTCTTACAAGATTGATTACGTATGTGTTAATCAACAAGCACAGAAAGTGTTTCTTACTGAGTTAAAAACGGATGTTCATTCAAGACGTCCCAAGCAAGACGATTATCTGACAAGAGCGCAAGGAATAAACATATCTGGCTTGGTGGATGGCTTGATAAAGATTTATAATGCAACTTATCAGAAATCAAAGTATCTGAATTTGCTCCATGAAATAGAAAAACTTGGGTGGATAAATATAAATGGCGATGTTGTTACCAACCTTCATGCCAAATATAATGTGGAAATACTTTACATCCAGCCTGAAAAACACCCAGATGATACCAACGAGGTAATCACTTTCGATAATGTTATTTCAATACTCAGAACAAATTCCGATTCACTCTCGCACCGTTTCATCAAGTCACTTGAACTTTGGAAAGTAAATCCCAATGAAATAGTCAGGCATCCTTAATTTTTGCTCGAACCAGATATTTTGTAAAGTAGTTCATTGTGTGCGTTGGGTAAGCCGTCACTATTCTTTCCCACTTCCTGCTGCTTTTTCGATGATAGCTTTTCCTTCAGTTCCTTGACGCTACGGAGCATAAGTTCATCAATTATTGCTCCATATGAATCAAGTGTCACTTTGATGGAGTTGTGCCCAAGAATTTTTGACAGTACCCCGATATTCATACCATTGGTTAATGCAATTGTCGTTGCGAAGGTTTTACGTGCCAGATGCGTCACCAGAGGTTTGTTTTTTGGTATACCTGCGATATCGCCAATCTCCTTCAGATATGCGTTGAATTTCACGTTAGAAGGAACTGCGAGGCATTTTCCTTTTTTTAAGCATAATGGGTGGTCTTTATATTTATCAAGAATCTCCAATGCTCTTGGTAGAAGAGGGACTTGGTATTCTTTCTTGGTCTTTTTCCGATGAATGTTAAGCCATAACTCCCCGTCCATCCCCTTAGTTACATGTTCTGGGGTAAGGGATTCGACTTCAGCAAAAGCGAGTCCTGTGTATATACAAAATATGAAGATATCCCGAATAACGTTCAATCTTTCAACTTGAAAGTTGGTCTGGTCAATGCGGTCGATTTCTTCCTGTGTCAGGTATTGTATCCGCTTCTTGGGCAGTTTTATCTTGTAATTTTCAAACGGGTATTTTTCGATATACCCTTTATGCATTGCTTTGTGGATAACACGTGTAAAGCGTTGGTAATGTTTGTAGCATGTCGTTGTTGAATTATTGAACTTCTGCTTCAGAAACGCTTCGAAGCCGCTCATGAACTGGTAGTTTAATTCATACAGGAACATATCGCTTCTATGGTACTTATATTTCATGTACTGCTTGAGGCGCAGATAGGTGTTGGTGTATTTGATGATGGTGGCTGAGGTGAAGTCCTTCCCCCTCAGTTTTTTCATTTCTGCAAGCTGCTCATCATAGATTTTAAGCACGGTCAGTTGAGAGGTTTCATTGCCATCAAGGGTTTTCTGGATGGTGTGAATGTTATAAGGCTTTCCGCTTACATTTAATTGATTGATAATCTGAAGCACTTTTACTTTAAGCGAATCAAGTGTGGCGTTAGCGGTAACAACTTCTGGTGAAATGCCCCTGATTCTCATGGCTTTCTTATCCCAATCCGCAGCAGGTATCCTGATGCCAGTGGCTCTGGTGAAGTTGCCATAATTATGTGCTACACGAAGATACACTGGCACAAGGTTCTTTGAATTCTTCTTTGTCCTGTTAATCCAGAACGTGATTTTGATGTTTGTTTCCATAGCATAAAATGTTAAATTTTGACAAAGTCGATTAACGGCATTCTATGCTGGTTTGCGAACATCAAATTAGCCAATTCTTAGTCCAAAACGGGTAGTGAAAAGAATAGGTGCAAGAATTGGCTAATTTTATTTACCCATTTTTTAACATCTCGAGTGGCGGCTGAATAAAATTAACGCCTGTGTAAGTGTTGAAATCGTGGGAGTTGCGCAGGTGCAATTATTCGTTTGCTCATTATACGTACGCTTGCGTCACATTAAGTAGCGGAAACGTTGAATATACCTGCGCTACAGTAGGAGTAAAAAAAACTCCACACTGGAGTAATGTGGAGTTGGGGTGGAGCTGGCGGGAGTCGAACCCGCGTCCAGGCAAGGCAGCCATATGCTTTCTACATGCTTATCCTGCCTTATTTGTCGGGAGGTGATCAGGTGGCAGGCAGCCGAATCACTCCTTATCTCCTGTT
>Ga0255346_1001310_pt1 | contig 35781 bp, 41 predicted proteins | sample wastewater_treat_FD_194410 | JGI IMG/M metagenome (GOLD analysis project Ga0255346, IMG submission 194410) | Wastewater microbial communities from Lulu Island WWTP, Vancouver, Canada - plant22 | ecosystem: Engineered > WWTP > Wastewater > Unclassified | place: Canada: Vancouver, British Columbia...
GCAACGGCGGAGCATGCTTTCCGGCTCGGGTGGCGTCTTCTCAAGCTCTATTTCATGATCGGACTTCCCGGTGAAACCTCGGCTGATCGGGACGCTCTGGTGAGGCTGGGCCTGGAGGTTTGGAAGTTGGCCAAACCGTCGCGGTCTTCGGTCAATGTCTCAATTTCCACCTTTGTGCCCAAGCCGCAGACGCCGTTTCAGTGGAGTGCCCAGCTGCCTGAGGAGACTGTGCGGGAATGCCTCGACGAGCTGAAAAGCCGCCTCAGGCGGCCCGGCCTGAGGATGAAATGGCATGACCCCGGTCACAGTCATCTTGAGGCGGTTTTTGCTCGGGGGGATCGCCGCCTGGGGCGGGTTCTAAGGCGTGGCTGGGAACTGGGGGCGCGTTTCGATGGCTGGTCGGAACTCTTTCGGGCCGATCTGTGGCGGCAGGCATTTGCTGAGACGGGCCTGTCCCAGGACTTTTATGCAACGCGGGAACGACCTTTGGAGGAGCTGCTTCCCTGGGACCATCTGTCGCCCGGAGTGACCAAGGATTTTCTGAAGGATGAATTTCGGCGCGCCCTGCGGGGCGAGTTCACCGAAGACTGCCGCTTCGGGCAATGCCGGCAGTGCGGCGTCTGTGATTATGAAAACGTTCGTCCTCAGCTCTATCCCCGGCTCGATCACCCTCTCCGAGTCGAGGCGCAGGCCCTTCCGACTGGGGAAGAGGTCTGTCATCTGTATTGGTTCCGGTACCGAAAGACCGGACCCGGGCGTTTTTTCGGACAATTGGAGGTGGCGCAGAGCTTCAGCCGGGCGGTCCGGAGGGCAGGGCTCCCCGCAGTCTACACCCGTGGTTTCCACCCTCATATCAAGCTCTCTTTTGTCGAAGCGCTGCCTCTGGGGCTGGAGAGCCTGGTCGAAGAAGGATATCTGAATCTATCTCGGAAGCTCGAAGCGGAGGAGGTACAGCTCCCCTTGAATGCCCAATTGCCGCCAGGGTTGGAAATTGATGCTCTGATTCGGGTGGAAAGGCCGTTTCCGCGGGCTTCTCAGCGACGCGTGACCTATGCGGTGACGGGCCTCAGTTCGTGGCAGGTGCGTCGGATTGTACCATCGTGGCCGAAACGGGCGATGGCGATGCTGCATAAAAAGACCAAGAAAGGGGAAGCCAGGGCGCCGTTGGGTGAAATCCTGCTCGACGTGCGCCAGGTGGATGAGTCCTCCCTGGAACTGGACGTCTGTGAAGGATTGGAGATGAGCTTCAGGCCTATGGCGATCCTGCAGGTTCTCTTGGAGGACCCTCCTGAGGCTCTTCCGGATTGCCGCATCTGCAAAATAGCAGCGGTGCCCTTCACCGGGCGGGAGGAAGAAGGATATGTCCTCAGAGCTAATCATTAACGCTGATTTCTATGAAACACGGGTTGCCCTGGTTGAAAATGGTCAGGTCGCGGAGTTCTATGTCGAACGGACTTCCGATCGCGGGATCGGTGGCAACATCTACAAGGGCCGGGTGGTGCGGGTGTTGCCGGGAATGCAGGCTGCGTTCGTGGATATCAACCTGGAAAAGGCCGCGTTCCTGTATGTGAGCGATGTCCAGCATCCCGTTACGGACCTCGAACAGCTGTTCCTGAACTCGTGTGCCATCGACTGCCAGGAAGAGAAGACCGACGACAGCGGCGAGTCTTCCGCGGAAGAGCCCAGGACGATTGAGGAGCTGCCGCCCAGCTACAGCGATGTGCCGATTCAGGATCGCCTTCAGGAGGGCCAGGAAATCCTTGTTCAGGTGGCCAAGGAACCCATTGGGCACAAGGGTGCCCGGATTACCACCCATATCACGCTGCCGGGACGACTCCTGGTGCTCATGCCCACCATGGACCACGTTGGGGTCTCCAGAAGAATTGAACACGAGAAGGAACGCCGGCGCCTGCGTGACCTCATGTGCCTGCTGAAACCACCCATGTGCGGCTTCATTGTCCGCACTGCCGCCGAAGGCGTGGAACCGGAAAAGCTCGAGGCCGAGGTGAACTTTCTGCTCAAGCTCTGGCAGAGCATCCAGCGACGCGCCGAGCATGCCTCGGCCACCTCCCTGGTCTACCAGGAGCTCGACATCATTCTCCGTGCGGTCCGCGATCTTTTCACCAAAGAGGTTGATCGGTTGGTGATTGACTCACCGAGCGAGTACCGCAAGGTGCTCAATTTCACGGAAACCTTCCTGCCCTCTCTGCAGACGGCAGTGGAGCTCTATGACGGAGAGGAACCCATTTTTGACGCCTACGGCATCGAGATGGAAATCCAGCGGGCCCTCAGCAAGAAAATCTGGCTGAAGTCGGGCGGTTACATCGTTATCGAAGCGACTGAAGCGCTGACCGCGGTGGATGTCAACACCGGGCGGTACGTGGGAAAGCGCAATCTGGAGGAAACGATCCTCAAGACCAACCTCGAAGCGGTAAAGGAGATCGCCTATCAGTTGCGACTCAGGAATATAGGTGGGATTATCATCATTGACTTCATCGATATGGAAAAGGAAAGCAACCGGGAGAAGGTCTTCAATGCGCTCAAGGAGGCCACCCGGAAGGACAAAAGCAAGACCAACATTCTCCGGATGTCGGAATTGGGGTTGATCGAAATGACGCGCAAGCGGACCAAGGAGAGTATCGGGCGCCTGCTTTGTGAAGCCTGCTTCTACTGTGAGGGGGAGGGGCATCTGAAATCGAAGCAGACGGTCTGCTATGAAATCCTGAGGGAATTAGAACGGGAGCGGAGTGAGCACTTTGGGCGCAACATCCTGGTCATGGTTCATCCCGATGTGGCCGCCAGATTCTACGACGAAGAGCGGGGACCGCTCGAAAGGGTCGAGGAACGACTGCAAGCAAGGATCATGATCAAAGGGGTAGCGGGCCTGCACCTGGAACAATACGAGATCACGCCAAGCGACGCCTAACCTGAAAAAGGACCTGGTAAACGATGAAATGGGATGTGTCGAAGAAGCTCTATGAGGAAGCATGCCGTTGGTTGCCGGGGGGGGTGAACAGCCCGGTTCGGTCGGGGCGTGCCGTGGGGATCACCCCCATTTTTGCCGTAGCGGCCTCGGGGTGCCGCCTGAGGGATGCCGATGGCAATGAATACATCGACTATGTGGGTTCCTGGGGACCGATGATCGTGGGCCACGCGCACCCGAAGGTCGTAGCGGCGGTGCAGGCTGCGGCGGTGAACGGGACCTCCTACGGTGTTCCCACTCAGCTGGAAGTCGAGATGGCGCGCAAAGTGGTGGAGATGGTTCCCTCACTCGAGATGGTGCGCATGGTGAATTCAGGAACCGAAGCCACCATGAGCGCCATTCGGCTGGCCAGGGGTTATACCGGCCGCAAGCACATCATTAAGTTCGATGGCTGCTATCATGGTCATGGTGACAGTCTGCTGGTCAAAGCCGGGTCGGGTCTGGCGACCCTTGGAATCCCCGGGAGCCCGGGGGTGCCCGAAGAGGTTGCCCAAGCTACCCTTTCCCTGCCGTATAACAACCTGGAGGAGGTCAAGGAGGCAATGGCACGCCTGGGAGAGGAAGTGGCGGCCATCATTGTGGAGCCGGTTGCGGCCAACATGGGGGTGGTCCTGCCAGAGGCGGAGTTCCTCCCCGGGTTGCGGGCGTTGTGCGATCAGCATGGCAGTTTGCTGATTTTTGACGAGGTGATCACCGGCTTTCGCCTGGCTCGTGGAGGAGCGCAGGAGCGATTCGGTTTGAATCCCGATATAACCTGCCTGGGAAAAATCATTGGCGGAGGTCTGCCGGTGGGCGCCTATGGGGGAAAGCGGGAGATTCTGAGCCGGATGGCGCCCGCCGGTGATGTCTACCAGGCGGGTACCCTCTCGGGAAATCCGCTGGCGATGAGTGCGGGTTTGGCGACTCTGGAGCTGCTGGCAGAAGATGGCTTTTACCAGACCCTGGAGGAAAAAAGCGAATACCTGGCGCATGGTCTGACCGAGGCGGCAAACACCACCGACGTCGCGGTTGTTTTGAATCGCATTGGCTCGATTGGCTGCGGGTTCTTCACCGATGAACCGGTGGGCGATTTTGCGGCTGCCCTCAAGGCCGATACTCAGGCCTATGCCCTGTTCTTTCAGGAGATGCTCAAGCGTGGCATCTATCTGGCTCCTTCCCAATTTGAGGCTTTTTTCATAAGCGCAGCTCACTCAAAAGCAGACCTCGATCAGACCATTGAAGCTGCAACCCAAGCGCTGCAAGAGGTTAAAGCAGTCTATAAACCACCTTCCAGAAAAAAGCGTTGACTCGGTTTGGGGAGTGTGCTAGGAACTCTGTGAACTTTTACACGAAGTGGCCTATGAAAGACGATACCAGAAAATATTTGCGGGAATTGGCGATGGCAAGCTCCATTGGTTTCCAGGTGGTTTTTGCCGTTTTTATCGGATTGTTCATCGGGGTCTGGCTCGACAAGCTGTTCGGCACCGGCCATAAGCTGGCGCTGGTATTCCTGGTGATGGGAGTGATCGCCGGCTTTCTCAATTATTATCGCTACGCCCGCAGGCAGCAGGAAGAGGATTCCCGAGACTCCAAAGGGTAGCGGGCAAGGTTTTTCTTGGAAGAGAAGCTGCTACGGCGGATCGAGCTGGTCAATTTCATCCTGCTGGCGTTGTTGCCGCTGGGAGGCTGGTTGCTGGTTTCGGTGCAAACGGCGGTGGGGGTGTTTCTGGGAGCGGCCATCGTCACGGCCAGTTTCCGGGTGCTGAAATGGCAGCTGAACAAAGCCTTCAGAACGCCAGGGAAGCTTCCCCAAAAGGGGCGGGTTTTCGCCAGCTATTACCTGCGCTTCTTGGCGATGCTGTTTTTGGTCTTTTTGGTGGTGTATTTGGGATGGGCAGATCCCATTGCCTTTCTGGTGGGATTGTCGGTTGTGGTTTTGAGCATCTTTGTCGGTGGGGGATTGGAGATTTTGGTTTCGCTTGCTGGAAAGGGGGAAAGTTAGGGTATGGAGCATCCAATTCTTTTCTTGAATGTCCTGTTCGAAAAGCTTGGGTTGCCGGTTGTCAGTGGGGATCAGGCGCACACCTTCCTGGAATTCGCGCTGCAACCTCACGTTACCTATGCATGGGTGGCAATGATTTTTCTGCTCGTGACTGCCAGGCTGGCGGTAAAGACCCTGGAAATGGTCCCCAAAGGCGGGCAGAATTTTTTTGAGGTGGTCATCACGGGGATCGAAGACTTCATGATCGGGGTGACCGGGGAAGAAGGCCGTTTCGTTTTTCCCCTGATTGCCACTTTAGGGTTCTTTATTTTGACCTGCAACTATATGGGGATGATCCCGGGTTTCTTTGCCCCCACGGCCAGTCTTAATACCACGGGTGCCTGTGCCATCATTGTGGTGGTGTTCACCCATATCATTGGCGTGAAGTTTCACGGACCCAAATACATCAAGCACTTCATGGGCCCTGTCTGGTGGCTGGTCCCCCTCATTTTCCCCATTGAACTCATTGGGCACCTTGCCCGTGTCCTCAGCCTCTCCATCCGTCTGTTCGGCAATGTCTTCGGCGAAGAACTGGTGCTCGCCATCCTGTTCTTCCTGGTGGGGCTGTACCTGGCACCTCTGCCCATGATGTTTCTCGGGCTGTTCACCGGGTTCATCCAGGCATTCATCTTCTGCCTGCTGTCCATGCTGTATTTTGCGGGGGCTATCGAGCATGCCCACTAGGATTGGCGGTTACGGGTTGGAGGAAGGCCGCGTAGCTATATTGTCCCATGTTGTCGTTGGTAGTTATGTGTTTACATCAAAAAGGAGGTTGGTTCATGTCTAAGAGGATTGGGTTGTTGACAACGCTGTTCGTGATGGGTCTAACGACTGCCGCTCTGGCTGCGGATCCTGCCGGCTCGATTGAGAAGGCGGAGGGGCTCAGCTTCTTCGTCTATTCCGCAATCGCCGCTGGTCTGGCGATCGCCATTGCCGCCCATGGTTGCGGTATTGGTCAGGGTATAGCCATCAAAGGCGCCGTCGAAGGGATTGCCCGCAACCCGGATAGTTCAGGTAAAGTGACCGTTACCATGCTGATCGGTCTCGCGATGATCGAGTCGCTCGCAATTTACGCCCTCGTTATCGCCTTGATCCTCATCTACGCTAACCCGGTAAGCTCGCTCATCCAGAAGTTTGTCGGTCTGGTTAGTTAGCCAGGGTCAATCAGCAGGCAACTTCTGCAACCATGCAGCATACAGGGGCTGACCAAGCGACCGCGCTGGTCGGCCCCTGTCCGGGCCTGTCTCCGCCGCAACTGGGCGCAGGCCTTTTTTTTGGGCGAGCAATGTGAAGACTATCACATTATTTCGGGGGATTGCATCCGCCCAGCTTCCAATCGGCTAACGTGAACTGAGGTCCTGAGGATGAAATTTGCCAAGATCCCGATGGCTACCATCAGCCGTCTCTCAATCTACACGCGCACGCTCCAGGAATTGCTGGAGGAGGAAGTGGATGTCATCTCGTCGGAGCGTCTGGCAAAACAGTGTGCGGTGAATCCGGCGCAGATTCGAAAGGATCTGGCCTACTTCGGTGAGTTTGGGGTGAGAGGAGTGGGCTATCGGGTCGGCGATCTGCTCAACCAGATTAAGGAAATCCTTGGTCTCAACCGACCCTGGAACTTGGGCATGGTAGGGATTGGCAATCTTGGATCGGCCCTGATCCGGCATGCCAATTTCATCCGGCATGGGTACAATTTCACGGCAGCTTTTGATGTCGACCCGCAGAAGGTGGGCAGGAGGTTGCCCAACGGCCTCATGATCAGTCATCTCGAGGAACTTGACGAGGTGGTGAAAGAGCGTGAGGTGCATATCGGGGTGATCACGACCCCTTCGAGCGCGGCGCAGAGTGTCGCCAACCAGCTGGTGCTGGCCGGGATCAATGGAATTCTGAACTTCGCCCCCATCCAGATTCAGGTTCCGAACTGTTGCCATGTGGAAAATGTTGATTTTACTATTAAACTCGATTCCATTGCCTACCATCTCTCTTCGACTGCCTGATCACAGCCGGCAGGAATGCCTGCAATAGCCAACCGCGATTGACGCAAGTTGAGCGGGTCCCGAGGTCGGTTGTTAGGAAAGGGTTGGCGGCCGCAGTCAGCCGGCGGGGTTTTTCATAACCTGTCTCAAGAACCTGCCAGTGTAGGAAGCCTCTTCCCGAGCAATCTCTTCAGGGGTACCGGCTGCAACGACCTGGCCCCCCTCGTCTCCGCCTTCCGGACCCAGATCGATGACATAATCGGCGCTCCGGATCACCTCGGGGTGGTGTTCGATCACAATCACTGTGTGCCCTTGGTCAGCGAGCCCTTGGAGGACGTGAAGAAGCCTCTGGATATCATCGAAGTGCAGACCGGTAGTGGGTTCATCCAGGAGGTACAGGGTGGTGGTGGGGTTTCTTCGGCTCAGTTCGACGGCGAGCTTCAAGCGCTGCGCCTCACCAGCCGAGAGTGTGGAGCCGGCCTGGCCGAGCTGAAGATAGCCCAGGCCGACTTCCATCATCACCTCCAGACGGTGTGCAAGACCGGGGATATTGGCAAACAACCCGAAAGCTTCAGCAATGGTCATCTGCAGGACATCGGAGATGGAGTGGCCCTTGAAGTGCACTTCCAGGGTCTCGTCATGGTACCGCCGACCCTTGCATTCTGGGCAGGTTACAGCCACGTCGGGCAGAAAGTACATCTCGATCTGCTGAACTCCTTCCCCTTTGCACGCTTCACAGCGCCCCCCCTTGGTGTTGAAGGAGAACCGCTTTGCCCCATAGCCACGCATTTTGGCTTCCGGCAATTTAGCGAAGAGCTCACGGATGGCGGAAAAGATCCCTGCATAGGTGGCCGGAGTCGACCGCCGCGTTCGCCCGAACGGGATTTGGTCAACCAGGATCACCTTGCCGAAGGTTTCGGCGTGGTCGAGGCTATCAAACGGGGCCGGGGTCCGGGTGCTATGGTAGAGTTGTCTTGCGAGGGCGCGATAAAGGGTGTGGATCACCAGGGTCGTCTTACCCGAGCCTGACACCCCCGTGACGCAGGAGAGGCATCCGAGTGGGAAATGAGCGGTAATCCCTTTGAGGTTGTGACCGCGTGCGCCATACAGGGAGAGCGTTCCCCGGGCGAAGGGTTGTCGGCGTCGACTCGGGGAGATGCTCTTCCGTCCGGAGAGATACGCTCCGGTCAAGGATGAGGGATGCTGCAGCAGGCCTGCCGGTGGTCCCGCGTAGATCACCTCGCCCCCCAGGGTGCCCGCTCCCGGTCCCATATCGATGATGTGATCGGCCTGTTGGATGGTGTCGCGGCGATGTTCGACGACAACGAGGGTGTTGCCGCGGTCGCGCAGCTGCCGAAGATTGGTCAGGAGTTGCTGGTGGTCTCGGGGATGCAGCCCGACACTGGGTTCATCGAGGACGTAGAGAATGCCGGAAAGGGGATTGCTGAGCTGATGTGCCAGCCGCACCCGCTGCATTTCGCCTCCCGCCAGGGTCATGGCTGACCGATCGAGGGTGAGAAAGGCCAGGCCAAGGCCTTCCAGGCTTCTCAGGCGGTTCAGGATTTCCGTACAGGCTTGCCTGGCAAGCTGCTTCTGGGCTGGCTCGAGAGGCAGCTGTTCGAGCCAGGGGCGCAAAGCGGCGAGGGGAAGGCGACCGATTTCAGGAAGAGCACGCCCTCCCAGACGTACCGCACGAGCGACTTCGTTAAGACGGCTGCCCTGACACTGGGGGCATATGGTTTCATTTTCGGCCATGCGGTGCCGCCCGGCTCTGGTGGGAGGATCTGCGGCAATGACCGCTGCATCGGCCGGGATCTTGCGACTGCCATCGTCACGGGAGTCGTGACACCCGAGGCCCTTGCATGCCGGACAGGCGCCCAGAGGATGATTGAAAGAAAAAAGGCTCGGCGAGGGTGCAGGCATCTGGCGGCCGCAGCACAGACATTTGAGTGATTCGCTGAAGAACTTCTCCTTGCCCTCTAAAAGGATTGCCCCCGCCGTGCCGTTTCCGATGCGGCAGGCAAGTTCGAGCGCGTCCGTCAAGCGTCTGATCCGGTCTGGCCCGAGAATCAAGCGATCCACCACCACCTCAACCTTATACCGAGCACAGCGGGGAACGAGAGGAGCGGGGTCCAGTTCAAAAACCCGGCCTTCAATGCGGATGCGGGCAAAACCGTCTCGCCGGAATCGGCTCAGCGTGCCCGGAAGATTCTTCTCGGGGATGGTTCCGGTCGGGCCGAGTATCAATACGCGGCTTCCTGTCGGCCAGTCCTCCATCAATTCCTGGACCATCTGAGGAATGGTATGGGCCTTCACCGGCATGCCGCAGGTCGGACAGTAGCAGGTGCCGAGACGAGCATAGAGCACCCGCAGGAAGTCAGAAATCTCAGTCAGGGTTCCCACGGTGGAACGGGGACTCGGCACCTGGAGCCCTTGACTGACGGCAATGGCAGGGCTCAAGCCCTCGACGGCATCGACTTCAGGCGCATCCAGGCGCTGCAGAAACTGACGCGACCGTGTCGACAACGCTTCCAGATACCGCCTCTGGCCTTCGGCGAAGAGTGTGTCGAAAGCGAGGGTGGATTTTCCGGACCCGCTTACGCCGGTAATCACGATGAACTGGTTGCGGGGAAAGGCAACATCGACGTTCTTGAGATTGTGTTGGCGAGCGCCGCGAATGACGATATGGTCCATATCGATCCTGCCAGAGCCCTGACGTTCATTCACTCAGGGATGGCCCATGCCTGTCGGTGAACGGTTCCTCCGGTTCTTCATCGCCCGCCAGGGACCCTGTAAGAACCCTCCTGCCAGCGGTTCCGGGCCATCTCCAAAGCCAAGCCAAGTGCCGCTCGCAGGCTTCCCGGATGTGCTTGACCCGTCCCGGCCAGCTCGTAGGCAGTGCCATGATCCACCGAGGTTCGGATGATGGGCAACCCCAGCGTCACATTAACCGCGTCATGAAAGTGAACCAGCTTAATGGGAATCAACCCCTGGTCGTGATACATGGCAATGACGGCATCGAATTCACCTTCGTAAGCGCGGTGAAAGAGGGTGTCGGGGGACACGGGGCCGACCACCTGGCAGGGCTGGTCCTGGAATCCTTGAATCACCGGCTGAATCAACTCCAGTTCTTCACGCCCAAAGAGACCGCCCTCACCGGCATGAGGATTGAGTCCGGCCACCCCCAGACGCACCGGTGAAATCCCGAAATCGCGCCGGAGAGCCTCAGCGGTTATGGCAATGGTTTGGTAGAGCAGATCTGCCGACAAAATCCGGGGAACTAACGCCAGGGCATGGTGGATGGTCACCAACGATACCCGCAAACGGGGTCCCGCAAGCATCATAACCACCCGGTCGGCCCCGGTGAGTGCCTGTAGAAACTCGGTGTGGCCGGGAAACGTAAAGCCGTGCCGCTGGAGCACGGCCTTGTTGATGGGGCAGGTGCAAACCGCAGCTACCCGGCCGGCAAGGGCCAGACGGGTAGCCTCCTCGATGCTGTGGATCACGGCCTGGCAGGTAGCGGGCGTTGGTTGCCCGAAAATCAGGTCGTGCCGAGCCAGCTGAGAATGACTGATAACGGCCACGGTGCCGGCAGTGGCGTCGTCATCGAGTTCATCAGGATGCTCCACAAGGCGCAGCGCCAGTTCAGCCCCGAGCAGACGGCATGCGCGTTCCAGGGCATGGCGATCACCGACAATGACGGGTACCCAGGGTTCGAATATGCTCTGAGACTGAAGGCATTTTGCGATGATCTCCGGCCCGACGCCACAGGGATCGCCCATAGTAATGGCAATTCGAAGCTTGGGGTATTGATGACCGGTTGTGCCCATGAGTTCCTGCCAAACGACCCGCAATAATTACTGTTCGGACTTAGTAGGGTTGTGCTTAAGCTTTTCGATCTCGGCGCCAGTCAAAGGGCGACCATCGGCATCCACGACGGCAACCGCAGGCGGAATTTCAAGTTGGAACAACCGGGGGTCGAGGTCGGCCATGACCCTGACGGACTCCAGGCTGATGCGATTGATGTTTCCCAATGCATTATGGACTTCGATGGTGACGATGCGATGGGTCGGCAAGTCGATAAACAGGAAAAGCGTCTTGATTTCCGGGTCTTCCTTCTTAGGGATAAGCTTGAGTACGGCCGCGTCACTGGTAGACTGGCGGTGGTCAAGAGTCACTTCATAGTGCCTTTTGAGCACCCCGACGCCTTCGAAAAAGGTCTGTGCCAGGGGGTGAGAAAAGATCTTGCCGGATTCGGATAGCGAAATCTGCTGTTCCGATGGGACATAAAGCCACGCCATCTGCCCGTTGGCAACAAAGACCTGAGGTTCGGGCTTCTCGTATTCCCAGCGCATCTGCCGGGGTTTTTCGTAATAGAGTTTTCCGGCAGCTTCGGTGCTCGCGGTGCTCACCGCTGCCGACGTCACCGACTGCTGAAAGGTGGCGGTGAAAGCCTGGGTCTGCTGATAGGTTGCTTCAACCTTCTTGAGGATATCGGCGACCACGGGAGGCGAATCGGCCAGGCCGGAACGAACAATACCGGTCAGCAGAGTGCCGAAGACAAGCAGGATAAGTAATGCGACATGTTGGTTTTTCATCAAATAGTCCTGAGAGCTGAGTCTCTCATGAGGATGGTTTGCCGAACACCTCTCGCGGTTTTACCCCGTCCGAAGCACCCACGATTCCCTGTTGTTCCATCATTTCAATCATTCGTGCCGCCCGGTTGTAGCCGACTCGGAGCCTTCTCTGCAACATGGAGATGGAAGCCTGGCGGGTCTCCAACACGAGCTCGATGGCTTCCTCGTATTTTTCATCAAGTTCTGCTTCCACGACTTCATCGGAAGAATTGCCATTGTGAAAATCGACCCGCTCCCGCAGGTTGTCCTCCACCAGCTGCTGAGCGCGCCAGAAATCCGTGATGCGCTGTAATTCAGCTTCGGAGATGAAGGCGCCGTGAATCCGTTGCAGCTTGGCGGTACCCGGCGGCAGAAAGAGCATGTCGCCCGAGCCGAGCAGGCTCTCGGCACCACTTGTATCCAGAATGGTGCGAGAATCGATGCGGGAGGAAACCTGGAAGGAGATTCGCGTCGGGATGTTGGCCTTGATGATCCCGGTCAGGACATCTACCGAAGGCCGCTGGGTTGCCAGGATCAGGTGGATGCCGGCGGCTCGGGCCATCTGGGCCAGGCGGGTGATGGACTCCTCGACCTCACGAGAAGCCACCATCATCAAGTCAGCCAACTCATCGATGATGATAACCAGGTAGGGCAGGCGATGATGCTGAAACCCTGAATCGGACCCGGGTGGAGCTTCAGCCTTGTTCTCTCGGGGCTTCTCACGGGCCAGTGCGCGATTGTACCCTTCGATATTTCTGACGTTCTTTTCCGCCAGCAGACGGTAGCGCAGCTCCATTTCCTGGACCGCCCAGCGCAGCGCGCGGGTGGCCATCTTGGCATCGCAGACTACGGGATGGAGCAGATGCGGGATATTCTCGTAGCTCTTCAATTCTATCCGCTTGGGGTCGATCAGCAGCAGGCGAGTGTCCTCTGGAGTATTCCGAAAGAGCAGGCTGGCCAGGATGGTATTGAGGCAGACACTCTTGCCGGTACCCGTTGCTCCGGCGATGAGCAGATGGGGCATTCTGGCCAGATTTGCCCCCACAGGCTGACCGGTGGTATCTTTCCCGAGGGCGATGGTCAGCGGTGCGGACGAGCCGGTGAAGGCCTCGGATTCCAAAATTGCCCTGATGGCCACCATTTCCCGCCGGTGGTTAGGGAGTTCAATACCGATCGCGGCTTTGCCGGGGATTGGCGCCACCACGCGGAGACTGGTGGCTTTCAGCGCCATGGACAGGTCATCGGAGAGACCGACAATGCGACTGATCTTGATTCCCGGTGCCGGAGCATATTCATACATGGTGATCACCGGCCCGGGCGAAATCCCCACCACTTTTCCCTGAACCCCGAAGTCAGCCAGTTTTTCTTCAAGGGTCCGCGCATTTTCCTCGAGTCTTTTCCAGTCAGGTCGATGATCATCGAGCTCGAAGCTGTCGAGCATTTCGGGAGAGGGGAGGGCGTAGTGTTCGGGAGGATCGAAGAGCGCCCCGGCAGCGGCGGTTCCCTTCCTGGCTCTTTTCCTGGGCTGGGGTGTGGGAGGCGGCAGCAGCTCGACTGCCGGTTTCAGGGGGGGGGGCGGTGAGGGCTTCCCGCTGCCCGCCTCCGGGGCGGCGAGAACCGTCACGACCGGGATAGGTCTTCGTCTCAGGCGCGAAAGCACCTTTCCGACCACTGCAAGAAGGCCTTTGGAGCAATAAGTAAGTAACTGACCGGATTTCTGCAGAATCACCTTCAGAGAGAACGGGGTGGCCAGGAGGAACCCGATCAGCAACAGGCCGATGAGAACAACGTGAGCCCCTGTCGGGTGGAACTGCTTGAGGATGAACTGAGCAAGCATCTCCCCAAGTTCTCCGCCGGACAGGATTTCCTGCCCGAGGAACGTGACACTGGGTTGATGGATGACCCCAAGCGCCATGGTACAGGCCAGCAGGAGGACACTGCCCAGGGCCTGTAACCTGGGATGAGTGAGGGGCGGGCGGCCCAGGAAGAGGTTGCAGCCCACCCACAATCCGATGAGAGGGAGTGCATAGGCGGCAAGACCCAGGCGCACCAGGAAGCAATAGGAAAGGTTTGCACCCACGGTACCTACCCAGTTCCTGGGAGCACTGCCCGCAGGGTTGAAAAAGGTCCGGTCCCCTGCATGAAAGGAAATGAGGCTGAAAAAAACCAATAAGGCCAGCGTCAAGATAAGAACGGCCCAAATCTCGTGCTTTTTTCGCTCCACCATAACCTCGTGCCGCCACGGATGCCGAAAGGGGTGTCAGAATGGCGCCGACCGATCCCTTATATCTGCGCAACCAGCGGATAAATCACCGGACGACGCTCAAGCACCTGGTTGAAGAAACGCTTCAGCTCTCGTTTGATTTCGCTTTGCAGTTCGACGCAGTCCAGCTCGAAGTCTTGTTCGAGCAGCCTGTCAAAAACTTCAAACACGATACACTTGGCGGCGTCGAGAATTTCCGCTTTATTGCGTTCCCGGATAAAGCCTTTACTGAGAATGTCGGGTCCGCTCAGGATTTCTTTGGTTTCCTTGTTGATCACGAGCGACGCGATCACGAGGCCGTCTTCGGAAAGATGACGGCGGTCCCGCAGCACCAGGCCACCCACATCCCCGACCCCCTTCCCATCGACAAAGACCCGCCCGGTCTCCACCCGCTCGACGATTCCCGCACTGCTGGGGAAAAATTCCAGGATGTCGCCATCTTCGGCCAGGAGGCAGTTTTCCACCGGTATTCCCATGTCCACGGCAAGCTGGCGGTGTTTGACCAACTGTCGGTATTCGCCATGAATGGGGACAAAATACCGGGGCCGGACCAGGTTGATCATCGATTTCAGTTCTTCCAGATACGCGTGTCCCGAGACATGGATCTCACGTACCTGTTCGTAGATCACTTCCGCCCCCAGGCGATAGAGATGGTTGATGATATTCTGAATGGTCCGCTCGTTTCCCGGAATGAACTTGGAGGAGAGAATGATCGTATCCCCGGGCTTTACCTTGAGCTTCTTGTGGTCGTTAAAGGCCATCCGGTTCAGAGCGCTCTGCGGTTCACCCTGACTGCCGGTGGTGAGCATCAGGACCTGTGAGTCGGGAACTCTGGCAAGTTCGTGGAGACTGAGCTCATCCTTCGGGTCGAACTGAAGATAACCGAGCCCTCTGGCAATGCGAACGTTCGCCACCATCGACTTGCCGGTGAGCAGTACCTTGCGATTGAATTCCCCGGCCAGGTTGATGACCTGCTGGATGCGATGCAGATGGCTGGCGAAGACCGCGACGATGATTCGCCCCGGGCAGGTCGGAAAGATCTCTCGCAGGGTTCTGCCCACATCTTTCTCCGACAGGGTGGAACCCTGCCGCTCGACGTTGGTCGAATCTGAAAAGAGGGCCAGCACTCCCTGTTCGCCATGAGCCCCAAATCTTCCGAGATCCAGCCGTTTCCCATCGATGGGGGTCTGATCGATCTTGAAATCGCCTGAGTGGATCAGGGTCCCCACGGGAGTGCGGACGGCGAGGCCGACGCCATCCGGGATACTGTGACAGACCTGGATGAATTCGATTCCAAAGGGTCCGATGGAAACAGACTCACGAGCGTGGATCTGAATGAGTTCGCAACGATCCAGGAGGGCGTGCTCCTTCAGTTTTTCCCCAATGAGTGCCAGGGTCAGCGCTGTTCCGTAGATCGGGATCGGGAATTCTCGCAACAGGAAGGGTATCGCTCCGATATGGTCTTCATGACCATGAGTAACGATCAGGGCTCTCAGCTGATCGCGTTTGGTTCGGAGATAACTGAAGTCCGGGATGACAATGTCGATCCCGAACATCTCTTCTTCGGGGAACATCAGGCCGGCATCGATGAGGATGGCGGTGTCTGCATACTCAATGACCATCATGTTCAACCCGATTTCACCGAGACCGCCCAGAGGGATCACTCTGAGTGGGGCTGATGCAGTCTGCTTGGCAGGGGGCTCAGTATTCATCAGACCTATCTAGGGTGCGAGGGTGGTTGGCGGTTGCGGCCCGGGGGGCGAAGGGCCACCTTCCGCGGGCGTGAGATGCCGGCGAATTGCCTCCCGAACCGTGAGCATGAGCGTATCGTTGTCCTTCACGGTGAGTCCCGCGGTCTCGATGGGCTCTTCAACGGTCACGGTAATCGTTCCGGGCTGGATCAGCCAGGTCCCAGCCTTCGGCAGGACCTGGGCGGAGCCGCTGATGCTGATTGCGGCGATGGGCTGCTGCGACTTGATGGCAAGAATAAATCCGCCTTTCTTGAAGTCCTGCAGGCTGCCGTCCGGACTTCTGGTGCCTTCAGGAAAAATAACCACCGAAGTTCCCGCCTGAACTCTTTCTGCTGCCTGATGGAGGCTTGCCAGAGCCTTGCGGCGGTCACTCCGATCAATAGGAATATACCCCGCAGCCTTCATGGCCGGCCCCAGCACAAAAACCTTGAAAAGCTCTTCCTTGGCCAGCCACCGAAACTGGACGGGCAGTTTTCCCAGAAGGGTGAAAATGTCAAACCAACCCTGATGGTTTGACAGAAAAACGTATGGCTGGTCGGGTTTGAGGTTCTCCAACCCCGTCACCTTGACCTCAATTCCGGCAGCCCAAAGACACACGTTGCCCCACAATCTTCCTATAAGATGCGCCCAGTTGCTGTTGCGGGTCACGAAGGTGGCTAGCACTGCTGAAACGCCGAGAGCGATCGTCGAGACGAAAAAGACCGGGTAAAAGAATAAAGACCGCAAGATCTTCACGACGCTCCCTCAAGTCCTCCAACATCAGCCTCGCATGAGTGCCCCACTTCCGATCCATCCCGGATTGTGCCCTGGATGGCCATAAATAACAATAAGTTATTATGCAAAATCCGGTCGCAAGTGTAAACTTTCCGGCAAAATCAGTCAACTGAGCATTTCCTTGTTTGATAACCGGATCACCCTTTTGACCGGTAACCGGGCTGGGACGGAGCCGGTGCCGATAACGCTTGCGGTATTTCGCTGCGCCATGGTATAGAAAGGCAGATTCACAGGGAGTCTTTATAATCTGCGGTTCACCTGACATTCCAGGGAAGTAGAAAGGGAAGCCATGGCAGGAAATATTAATAAGGTCATTCTGATTGGTCACTTGGGTGCTGATCCGGACGTGCGCTATGCAGCAGACGGGACACCGGTGGTGAACTTCAATATGGCTACCAGTGAACGCTTTCGAACAGCTGAGGGTAATTGGGAAGAAAAAACAGAATGGCACCGCGTTGTTGCTTTCAGAAAGCTCGCAGAGATCTATGCCAGTCTCCTTGGAAAAGGTAGGCTGGTTTATGTCGAAGGAAAACTGCAGACTCGACAATGGCAGGATAATCAAGGCGTGAAGCGCTACACTACGGAAATCGTGGCGCGCGAGATCAAACTGCTGGACAGTGCCGGCAACCGAGCGGGTCAGCCCCTGGCGGGTGAGAGCGCCAACAAGCCCGGTGGTAACCAGACTTTCGGTGGCCGGTCAGATGTTGAGGAATTGCCGCCGCCGCCCGACAATCCGGATAGCGAGATTCCTTTTTAGCCTCACGTTGTCCGGTCTGTCATCAGGAGACGATCGCTTACTCCGATCGCCGGCCTGGGTACGATGGGATACCTACTGTCTTCTCGCGGTCTCATCATGCCTTAACCGGTCCGACAGGGACGCGCAGAGAAGCTCGAATTCCTGCCGCTGCTCAGTGGGCTGCTGTGTCCGAGCCAGCCACCAGCATTGCTGGGCTGGCTCTACCTTGAGGGTTGCCTTCTATTCGGCGGTGGCTTTCTTCTCTTCAATCTTATCCGGTTGTTCCGATGACTCCAGCGGCTCACTGGTGGCCTTCTTGAAGTTTCGAATGCCTTTACCCAGCCCGGCCCCTATTTCAGGTAGCTTACCGGCTCCAAAAATGATCAGGATAATGACCAAGATTACCAGCAACTCCGGCATGCCTATTCCACCAATCATAATCGCTCCTTACTGGGCAACCCAAAGACTACTTTCCGAATAGATTTTCCACTTCCTGCAGCAATTGAAGAAATTCCTTGGAATGCCGGTATTGATCCAGCCACTTCTGGTGTTCCAGCCAACTCTCCCAGACTTTCATCCATGTCTCATTGTGCCAGTAGTATTTGGGACTGGCGCAGTGCTTCTCGATTCTTTCCCGATACTCCTGGTATTCGTCAAAACAATTCCGGCAGAACGTGTAAGGGCTCGCGTATTTTGAAGAGTCCTGCATCTCCGATTCAAGCTGCGTCCCGCATTTGGAACACTTGAGCATGCACCGGGTACATTGAAAGATCTTTTTCAGCGCCTCGATTTTCCGCTGCTTCAGCACGCTGTCCCGCGAAGTCTTCAAATCCTGGCATTTCTTATCGAACTCGATAATTTCAGCCATACTCGGCACCTTGATTATTTATTTATATTTTTCAACATCTTAGTTTCATTCTTAGCATCTACCGGAGAATCCGTCAAGGAGGATGAAGCGATTCCATTGCCGTCCGACAAATTGAACAGCTGCTGAGTATAGTCCACGAATAATTCCTTGCTGTCTCGATCGGCCTTCTTCTTCAGAAACAAAATGGGATCATGCAACAGCTTCTTCACAATCGAGCCGGTGAGGACCTCGATGGCGTGGCGTTCCTTTAGCGATAAGTCGGGGAGCTGGGTGAAGGTCCGCTGGAGTTCGCTGGCACGGATGGTTTCCGCCTTCTCCCGCAGCGCGATAATGGTCGGGACAACCTCGAGGGTCTCCAGCCAGTTCTGAAACTTCAAGGTCTCTTCAGTGATGATATGCTCAGCTTTCATCGCTTCCCGTTTGCGATCTTCCCGGTTGAGATCGACAACCCCCTGCAAATCGTCGATGTCGTATACATAGACGTTGTCGATTTCATTGACTTTCGGTTCGACGTCCCGGGGTACTGCGATGTCGATGAAGAAGAGGGGACGGTTGCGTCGCTCGCGCATCCTGGATTTTACGTTCTGATAGGACACGATGGGGTCAGGGGAGCCGGTCGAAGTGAGAACGATATCCGTCGTTCGAAGACCGTCGCCCAGGTGATCGAACGGAATGGTGTCCGCTTTGAATCTCCTGGCAAGTTCGAAAGCTCGCTCCTGGGTGCGGTTGGTGACCGTCATGTGGCGCACTCCCTGAGCCAGGAGATGCTCGGCGGCCAGTTCCGCCATTTCTCCGGCACCAACCAGCAGTACCCGTTTGCCCTTCAGTTCCCCAAAAATCTTTCGTGCCAGTTCCACGGCTGCATAGCTGATCGAGACTGCGTGCGATCCGATCATGGTCTCAGAACGCACGCGTTTGGCTACGGAAAAGGATTTGTGCAGCAGGCGATTGAGGATCACTCTGACCGTATGGCATTCTGTCGCTTCTCGATAAGCGGCTTTAAGCTGGCCCAGAATCTGAGGTTCTCCGACCACCATGGAATCAAGACTGGAGGAGACGCGAAAAAGGTGCTGCACGGCCTGCAGATTCTCATGGACATACAGGTGTGCCTCCAGGAGGCTTGCCGGTGGGTTGCCCAGATAGTCCAGGAGCAGGGTTTTGACTTCCGCCAGGGCGAGATCGTGATCCCGGCTGGTGAACAGAAACTCTACCCGGTTGCAGGTGGATAGAAAGAACATCTCATCAACATGTGGCAGGCGCGGCATCAGGTGAAGGGGACTCACGTGCTGCTGACAGGAGACGGCCAGTCGTTCCCGGATTTCCACCGGCGCCGTTTTGTGATTCATGCCAAGAAGGACCAGGTTGAACATAGCAGATCCTACCTGATAAAAACGGTGTGGTGGCCTTTTAGAAACAAATTGACCCCGAGAAAGGTTATCAGCACCGCAGAAAAGCCGAAGATGGCCAGCCATGCTGCCCGGCGTCCCCGCCAGCCTACCGCCAGCCGTTCATGCAGGAGAACGGCGTAGATGAACCAGGTGATCAAAGCAAAGATCTCTTTGGGGTCCCACCCGGCGGGGGACGGCCAGACGGAACTGGCGTAGGCGAAGCCTATGATGAGACCGGCAGTCCAAAGGGGGAACCCCAGTACCAGACAGAGGTAATTGATCTGATCCAGGCGCTCCAGGGAAGGCAAGCGGGAGTAAAAGTACCCGAAATTCTTCTTCTTGATCTGCCGTTCCTGGAGGAGGTACATAATGCCGGCCCCGAATGCCAGGGCAAACAAGGCACTTGCCAGGAAGACCGAAGTCACATGAACAATGAACCACCCGCTCTGGAAAATCCCACTCTTAGGGACAATGTGGGCTGGCAGGAATAGAGAAAGCAGCATGAATACCACGATCAGGGGTGATACGAAGGAACCCAGAATCCTGAGTTGCAGGCGCAGCTGAATCAGCAGGTAGGTGATCACCAGGATCCAGGCAAAAAAGGAGAGTGCATTCTGGATGGTGGTTACGGCCAGATAGCCCGTGCTGACGGAGCTAAGCAGGATGGCGCAGCCGTGAAAAACGGCACCCACGAGAAGAATGCCCCACGAGATGCGGTGCAGCACTTCCCGATCGCGCAGGAGGTACACGAAATATCCTGCACTGCCAAGGCAGTAGCAAATGGTGGCAACGATCAGGAAGAGTGTTTCCATGCTTCGTTCCAGATTTGTGTGAGTTCCATCAACCCCAGCCAGGGATGGCAGACCTCCGCCAGCGCCTCGAGGAGTGCCATCGTATCCTCCTCTCGGATCCATTCCAACAGGGGGAGGTCCGCCAATTTTCGATAGATATCTTGATTTTGAGCCGTAGCCAGCCCTTTTGCCTGAATGGAAGCCCGCAAATGCGCCATGAGCTCAAGCAGGACCATCCATTCCGGGCCAAATTCGTGTTCCAGCTGTTCCCTGATCCGAACCGCCATGGCAGGACTGGTTCCGCCCGTGCTGACCGCGATGGTGAGTGGCCCCCGCCGGAGTAGGGACGGGACAATGAACGACCCCAAGTCGGGTTCGGTAGCCATGTTGCACCAGAGCCGGCAACGGTCGGCATCTTCAGCAATCATGCGATTCAAGGCAAAATCACTGGTAGCGGCAAACACCAAGTCTACCTCCTGCAGCTGATCCCGGCTATAATCCGGTCCCAGCAGCAGGATGGTGCCTTCATCGTGCTGAGCCTGCAGCCAGGGGGTGAGCTCCTCCGCTACGAGACGGACGTTGCCCCCGGATTGGATGATTCCTCTGATTTTCCGCTCCGCTACGGCCCCTCCTCCGACGACCAGACACACCCGTCGCTCGAGGTTGACGAACAGCGGATAATGAGAGTGGGAGGGCACGGCCTATCGGCTCCCGGCACTGGGGTCCATCACTGGGGTGACGATCGCAATGAGGTTTCAGGTCCTTCGGCAAACGACGTAATCGGCAATATCGAGGAGGACTTCCTTTGAGGGATGGGAAGGAAAACCCTGGATGGCGCTCTTCGCGTTCTCCACGTATTCCAGGGCCAATTGCCGGGTGTAGGCAATTCCTCCAGAACGTGCCACCCATTCCCGGATTTCGTGGAAATGTTCGAGCGCAAGCTGTTCTGTGCTGAAGAGCTCTCTCAGTCGCCTCTGCTCGAGCGGATTGCCGTTCCGGAGGGCAACAATGAGAGGCAGGGTGGCTTTCCCCTGTTGAATGTCATTGCCTACCGGTTTACCCAGTTCATTCACATTGCCTGTATAATCGAGAGTGTCGTCAATGAGCTGGAAGGCAATGCCAAGATTATGTCCATAGGCGCTCAGGGCCTTCTCCTGTGCCGCTTCTGCGCCACCCAGGATCGCCCCTATCTGGCATGCGGCGCTGATCAGAGCAGCGGTCTTGCGCGTGATGACCTCGAGGTAATCCTGTTCCGCGATTTCTAAATTATCCGCATGGATCAGCTGTAACACTTCCCCTTCCGCCATCAGCGTGGTGGCCTCCGAGAGGGTCTGGAGAATGCGAATGTTGTTGTAGGCGACTGTCATCAGAATGGACTTGGAATAGAGGAAATCACCCACCAGCACCACTCCCTGGTTGCCCCAGAGCACATTGGCAGCCGGCTGGCTGCGCCTGAATTCAGCGTTGTCCACCACATCATCGTGCAGTAGAGAAGAGGTATGTAGGAATTCAAAGACTACTGCCAGGGGAGCATCGTGATTCCCCCGGTAACCGCACAGCCTGGCTGAGAGAATCATCAGCAGAGGGCGCAACCGTTTGCCGCCACTGCCCATGATGTGGCGGCCAACGGTGGAAATCAACGGGACACTGGACGCAAGATGCCGTTCGATTTCGGCTTCGATCCGCTCCAAATCGGGCCGGACTCGGACATAAATCAACTGTTTGAGGTCTTTCTGATTCTCAGCGGGGATCACAGATGGATTGAAGGAACTCACCGTTACCTTGCCTGTCTCTATCATTGCATTCTTTTGTGGAACCCTCTGCTGAGACGGCATCCTGCCGCAACGGGTAGCCATTCCATCAGAAGAGAAGTCGTGCCGTCGGCGGTCCTCCCCAGCTAAGAAGGACCTGAATGTCACAAGCCAAAAAGCCTTTGCCTCGAGCTGGCGGTCTCCATTGCCAAGCCACCCGATTCATAACGAAATTATTCCGGCATGTCAAAGTCTTTTGCTTTCATCCTGCCTTTCGCTGCCCTCCTCTCGGTATCATGCCGACCAGCGCCGGGATCATCGGTCCAGGCCGGCTACTCAGCTGGCTCGCAGATCTCGCCTTCCAAGTCGTAATCGTGAGCGGCTGTGAGCTGGACCATGACGAGATCACCCGGGAGGGCATGCCCTTTGGTGATGATCACCAACCCATCCACTTCCGGGGCCTGGGTTGCGGTCCGACCGCATGACAACAGCTCGGTCTCGGGATGGAACCCCTCAATCAGCACGGGGACCCTCCTGCCCACCTGCCGTTCGAGTCGTCGCCTCGACAGGGGCTGTTGCACTGCCAGCAAGGCTTCATATCTGGCCTCCTTGGTGCCCTCATCGATCTGATGGGGAAGTCTTGCAGCCCGAGTGCCAACTTCCGGCGAATAACGGAACACCCCCAGATGGTCAAACTCGATCCGTTGAATGAAATCAACAAGCACTTTGAATTGAGCTGCCGATTCGCCGGGGAAGCCCACGATGATGGAGGTGCGCAGTGAAACCTCGGGGATCTGATCGCGAATGCGTCCGATCAACTCCTCAAGATTGCCATCGGGATTTGCCCGGCCCATGGCCCGCAAGATCTGGGGAACGCAGTGTTGTACCGGAATATCGAGATAGGGGACGATCTTTTCAGACTGCGCAATGGTGCGGAGCAGGGGGGTGGCGATGCGCTCGGGATAGGCATAGAGCAGCCTGATCCAGGTAATGCCGGCAACCGCCTCGAGACCCTCGAGGAGTTTGGTAAGGTTCCCGGCACTGGCGCGATCCGAGCCAAAGGCGGTGGTGTCCTGCGCAATCAGGTTGAGTTCCTTGACCCCGTCGGCAGCCAGGTTACGGGCTTCGGCCAGAATATCCTCGATCGATCGGCTCCGGTAGGGCCCTCGCAGTTGGGGGATCAGGCAGTAGCTGCAACGATTGCTGCATCCCTCGGCAATCTTGAGATAGGCGGAAAAAAAAGGAGTCGAACGGCAACGGGACAGGTTGCTGCCCATAAGGAACCGCGGGGGAGCAATCCAGAGTCGCCGGGGCGAACCCTTCTCACGGGAGCGCAGGATTTCCGCGAGCTCGTATGAATGCTGAGTGCCAAGAAAACAGTCCACTTCAGGCAGCAGGGCCGCGAGTTTCTTGCCATACCGCTGGACCATGCATCCCGCTGCGATCAGCTGGTGGCAAGAGCCGCTGCGCTTGTGCCGGGCAAGGTCCAAGATGGTTTCGATGCCTTCCTGGACGGCGTCTTCCAGAAAGCCGCAGGTGTTCACCAGGATCAGGACAGCCTGCGCCGGGTCACTCGTCATCTCGTAGCCCAGAGTGATCAGTTGCGAGACCATGACTTCACTGTCGACCAGGTTTTTGGCACAACCGAGACTGATCAAGGCTGCCAGGGGGGGCGTATCATGCATCCTCTCTCCATGCCATCAATTTCCACCACGAAATGAGACCACCGTGAACGCATCAATCCCCAGGAAGACAACGGCAGCAAAAGAAACGGCCCCCAGCCCCAGGAGCAGGTAAGTGGCAAGTCGCGCTCGATAGCTCACTTCTTGCTGGATCCTGGTCAGCACCAGAAAAAAGGTGTTGACCAGGACATAGCATTCAACGGCAAAGGGTGGGAAGCCCAGGAATCCGAGCAGGGGCATTTCAAAGATCTTGAAAAACCCCAGATAGGGAACGGTGTAGATCCACTTGGCTCCGGCCCAGAAGTTCCAACATTCCCAGAATCCCCCGCACAGGAGCCCACTCAGAAGCAACAGGCAGAGGTTTCTGGGTGCTCCCTGCTCAAGGTCCCGTAGAATGGAATCCGCGCCACCTCGGTAATTGAGGGGGTCAAGCAGGAAAATGAAGCCCAGCCAGACCAGCGGGAAGAAGATGGTGGGGAGGAGCAGGGGCAAGAGCAGCATCCCGGCACCGGTGAGCTGAAAGAGGCGCAGGGAGCGGTGTAGGCGAATCGGCTTGAGGCGGAAGTCACGAAACCATCCCAGATAATCCAGCAGATTGCGGGTGGCGAAGAGGGCGGGGAGAACCGTTGCATAGGCCAGGGCGAAGCCAAACCAGCGCAGTCCTCGCGAAGATGGCAGATCCACGTAGTGCCAGTTCTGCAGGCGGAAGTTGTAGGCCTCGAAAAGCAGCCAGAGCGTGATCGAGAGCGGTAACAACAGCAGAAAGCGGCTTGGGCTGGCGGAAAGGTGTGAGCTAAACCTCCGGGCGCGGAGAAAGGACTCGACAAAGATGATGTAGCTCCACCAGGCGAAGGAGTAGAACCAGGTGTAGAAAGGCTCTCGCTGCTGCAACATGGCGCAGGTGGCCAGAAAAAAGAACAGGAGGGTGCCAATCATCAGACATCGGTTGACCGTTCCTGAGGAAGCTGCTGACATCAACGGCTGACTCCTTTCCGAGCGACCGGGAGGAAGTTGCTGCCGGGCTGCCAACGAAAGAAGACAACATCACCGCCGAGAATGCCGGAAAGGACCGCGCGTCTCAGAAGGGCTAAATGGAAGTAATTGATGTTATTATAAATAAAATTATCCACAGGCTCTTGTCAAATAGTCATTTAATGCTTAAAGAGCGGGTTTGACAAGTCGGGGCAGGTGATTGCCCGCCCTCAACCGTGAGGGCAGTCTCCAGCATCCCCGCGAACGAAGAATAACCCTTTTCACGGAATGCACAAAGGCTACTTTCGGCGGGCCTGGGCTAAAGAGTCTTCAAGGCCGATTGGAGGAGCGTGTGGTGGTGAAGATGCTTTCTTCTTGCGATGAAGCAGGTTATGAAAAGGAAGCAGGAGCCTCCTTCGAAATTCCGGGCTTTGATGAGGAGACAGTCAAGATGCCAAAAGAGAAGGCTTGCCGGGGACAACCACTTCAGTCCGAACGGGAGGGCAAGAATTTGGAGAATCCGGTTATGTGCAAGGAAGGCCGCGGGGTCCGTAATTTCGCCTGTCAATTCTATGATTCTTGCCTCGACAAGGCTGCCAAGGGGATGTGGAGTGGTTTTACGTGCAAGGAATGCCCGTGGCATTCTCAGAGGGAGGAGGACAAGTCCAGCTGAACTCTTGATCCCTGGTGAAACACGATCCTCCAAGCACCGACAACCCGCTCTGGCGGGTTGTCGGTGCTTGGAGGTGAAGGTGAGCAAATTGGGATGTCAGGTGGTGGTTTGATCTGTCTCCGCCGGCGTGTCGGTTTTTCCGCCTGCCTCCTCCTTTGGGGTCGCGGTCTGGGGGCGGACCTTCCGGGGAGCACTTTCGGTATCGGCAATTAGTTCGATCAGGCACATGGGAGACCCGTCACCCCGCCGAAAGCCGACTTTGACAATGCGAGTGTATCCGCCCTGACGGTTCTGATAGCGGGGGGCAATTTCTGCAAAGAGTTTGTGCACGGCAGATTTTTCCCGGATGGTCGCCAGGGCTTGACGGCGCCCGTGCAAGTCACCCCGCTTTCCCAGAGTAATCATCCAGTCGGCCCAGCGGCGTAGTTCCTTGGCCTTCGGTAAGGTCGTAAAAATCCGCTCATGCTGTAGCAAAGAAGTCACCATATTACGGAACATCGCTGAACGGTGACTCGTCGTTCGATTCAACTTTCTGCCGGAAACTCCATGGCGCACGGCTACTCCTGCTCCTTTCTCCGCTGCTCGATTTCTGCACGCTTGGGGAAGTCCTCGAATTTCAATCCCAGGGACAGGCCCATTTCAGCGAGGATCTCCTTGATTTCATTAAGGGATTTGCGGCCAAAATTCTTGGTTTTGAGCATTTCCGCTTCGCTTTTCTGGACCAGTTCGCCAATGTAGCGAATATCGGCATTCTTGAGGCAGTTGGCAGAGCGCACGGAAAGCTCCAATTCATCAACACTGCGAAAGAGATTGTCGTTGAAGGTTGGCTCAACCTTCATCTCCTCCTCGACAGCCTCGACCTCTTCTTCGAAATTGATGAAGATATTGAGCTGATCCTTGAGGATTTTGGCGGCATAGGCAAGAGCGTCATCGGGGGTTACGCTGCCGTCGGTCCAAATCTCCATGGTCAGCTTGTCGAAATCGGTGATCTGTGCCACTCGCGCCTGGGTCACGGTGTAGCTGACTTTCTTGACCGGGGTAAAAATGGCATCGATAGGGACGGTGCCGATTGGCTGGGTTTCGTCCAGACTCCGTTCCGCCGGTTGGTATCCCTTACCCTGTTTGACCACGAGCTCCATACGGAGCTTGGCGTCTTTGGCCAAGGTGCAGATGTGCTGATCGGGATTCAGGACCTCGACCTGCTCGTTCTTCAAGATCGAACCGGCCGTAACCTCCCCCTCCCCTTCTGTTTCGATGACCAGCAGGCGCGAGCCTTCCCCATGCATCCGGAAGCGAATCTCCTTTAAATTGAGGATGACGTCTGTCACGTCCTCAAGGACTCCCGGAATGGTTGAAAACTCGTGCAGCACCCCATCGACCTTCACACTGGTGATGGCTGAACCCTGCAGCGAAGAAAGGAGAATGCGCCGGAGGGCGTTGCCCAGGGTAATGCCAAAACCCCGTTCCAGCGGCTCGCATTCAAACTTGCCGTAGGTGCCTGGCTGGCCCTTATAATCAACTTCCAAGCGCTTGGGCTTGATCAGTTCGCGCCAATTTTTTTGCATCTCATTTCCTCGTTAAGTGAGGGCCGCGGAATTACCTTCAGCTTGAGGCATAGAGACCGCCCCAGAGGATGCCTCAGGATGAACTGAGGCTTCCCGGCCGCGACGTGGTGAGGAGAGCACCGCGCCGCTATTTTGAGTAGAACTCCACGACCAGCTGCTCCTGTACGGGCAGGTTCATTTCCTCACGGGTCGGAAAAGCCTTGAAAGTCCCTTCGTAATTGGCCTTATCGAGCTCGAGCCATGGGCCAAGCCCCCGCCGTGGCAACGCCTCGAGAGCATCATTGATGCAGGCAAGCGTCCTGCTGTCCTCGACCACCCTCACCGTGTCACCGGGGCGAAGGAGATAGGAAGGAATATCCACCTTTTTCCCGTTTACCAGAAAGTGTTTATGGCGAACCAGCTGTCTGGCTTGATCGCGGGAGTTGGCAAAGCCCAGTCGATACACCGTATTGTCCAGACGCCGTTCGAGCAGCACGAGGAAGTTCGTGCCGGTGACACCTTTTTGGCGGTCGGCTTCCTTGAAATAGGTTTTGAACTGCTTCTCAAGCAGGCCATACATCCGCTTGATCCGCTGTTTTTCACGAAGCTGCAGCCCATAGTCGGAAAACTTGCCACGGCCCTGGCCATGCTGGCCGGGTGGAAAGTTTCGTCGTTCAACGGCACATTTATCGGAATAGCAGCGATCACCCTTCAGATAGAGCTTCATCGTTTCTCTTCGGCAAATCCTGCAATTCATACCGGTATAACGGGCCAAGTTGTCCTCCTCCTGTCAAGGGAATGGTCGTAGCGGTTTCAATGATGCGATTCGCATCGCGGCCTTACACCCGTCGGCGCTTGGGGGGGCGACAGCCGTTGTGGGGTATCGGGGTAACATCCTTGATGATGGTGATGTTGAACCCGGCCGCCTGGAGGGCTCGCAGGGCTGCTTCGCGGCCTGACCCGGGGCCCTTCACGTAAACCTCGATATTCTGAACGCCATGCTCCATAGCCTTTTTCCCTGCTACTTCCGCAGCCACCTGGGCAGCAAAGGGAGTGCTCTTGCGGGAACCCTTGAAGCCCTGGCTGCCGGCACTGGCCCACGAGAGCGCATTGCCACTGGCGTCGGTGATGGTGATGATGGTGTTGTTGAAAGTCGAACGGATGTGAGCGACCCCGTTCTGAATGTTCTTGCGCTCTTTTTTCTTGCGTGAGGCCATTCTCTCTCGTGCCATGATTCCTCCGTGCTATGCTTTCTTGCGCTTGCCCATGACGGACCGGCGAGGACCTTTCCGGGTGCGGGCGTTGGTGTGGGTCCGCTGGCCGCGAACCGGTAACCCGCGACGATGCCTCAATCCGCGATAACAGCCGAGATCCATCAGGCGCTTGATGTTCATGGAAACCTCGGTGCGCAGGTCTCCCTCCACTTTATAGTGGGAGTCAATGATCTGCCTGATGGCGTTGATCTCACCTTCAGTAAGATCGTCGCTCTTGGTGTCCCAGTTGATGCTGGCTTCGTTGAGAATCTTTTGCGCCGTGGGGCGGCCGATACCGTAAATATAGGTCAGGGCGATCTCAATCCGTTTGTTCTTAGGCAAGTCAATCCCGGCGATACGTGCCAATGTGCATTCCTCCTGTTAGCCTTGTCTCTGCTTGTGCCGCGGATTATCGCAGATAACGCGCACCGTGCCGTGACGGCGGATGATCCTGCATTTCCGACATAGTCGCTTGACCGATGCTCGCACTTTCATGCCTTCATCTCCTTCTATTCAGGCCGTAACCACACGGTGCTATGATTTTGACCGGTAGGTGATGCGTCCCCGGCTCAAGTCGTAAGGCGAAAGCTCTACCGTTACCTTGTCACCGGGCAGGATCCGGATAAAATGCATCCGCATTTTCCCGGAAATATGAGCCAAGATCCGGTGGCCGTTGGCCAACTCGACACGAAACATGGCGTTGGGAAGCGTCTCGACGACGGTTCCCTCAACCTCTATGACGTCTTCTTTAGCCATACCTGCCAACCACTCCTTGCCTCGGATTCCAAACCATTCCGAAAAACAAGCTATTATATTGCATCTCTCGCCTGTTGTAAATACACCCTCACCGTTTCGTGAGAATATCGGGTTCGTTTTCGGTAACCGCCACGGTATGCTCGAAATGGGCTGACAGCTTCCGGTCAACGGTAACCGCGGTCCACTGATCTTCGAGAATCTCCACCGCCGCGCCACCCTCATTGATCATGGGCTCGATGGCCAGCACCATCCCCGGCTTCAGCCGAACCCCCATGCCGGGAGGACCAAAGTTCGGAATCTGTGGGCTCTCGTGGAGGCTCTGGCCAATGCCATGACCGACGAATTCCCGTACTACCGAGAAGCCGCGGGTTTCCACATGCTGTTGAATGGCGTGAGAGATGTCGGACAATCGCTTCTTTGGCATGACCTGACGGATGCCCTCGTATAGAGCATCCTCGGTCACCCGGCACAATTCACGCGCCCGATCGCTAACCTGCCCGACCGGGACGGTTATGGCGGCATCCCCATAATACCCATCCAGTACCACCCCGAAATCCAGACTGATGAGGTCTCCTTCCCGCAGCAGGCGTTTTCGGGAGGGTATGCCATGGACCACCTCTTCGTTTACCGAAGCGCATAAAGCATGAGGAAACCCGTGATAGCCCTTGAACGCCGGCTTGGCCTTCCTGCTTGCCGCCAGTTCTTCACTCAGCGCGCTCAGATCCCAGGTGGTCACGCCGGGCTGAACGTGTTCCCGCAAACGTTCCAAAATCTCAGCCACAATGAGGCAGGACTTCCGGATTTTCTCTATCTCTCGCTGAGACCTTAAGACTATCAACGCTGAATCCTCTAACCCAGGACTGCCTTGATGCGGGCGAGGATGGCGTCCATGTTGCCAACACCATCGATGCGGCGGAGCTTTCCCTGCTTATCGTAGTAGTCGATGAGAGGCTTGGTCGAGGCATCGTAGACATCAAGCCGGGACATCACGGTTTTTTCGTTGTCATCATCCCGCTGGTAGAGTTCTCCACCACACTTGTCACACACCGCGGCCTTTTTGGGTGGATCGAAGGCAACATGGAAGCCGGCACCGCAGTTCCGGCAGGTTCGCCGGCCGGTGAGGCGCTTAACCAGCTCGTCGTTGGGGACTTCGACACAAACGACGTGGTCGATCTTCTGCCCCAGCTCGCCAAGCATCCGGTCGAGGGCTTCGGCCTGACTGACGTTGCGGGGAAAGCCATCGAGCATGTAGCCTTTGGCGCAGTCCTTCTGGACGATGCGTTCCTTGACCAGGCCAATCACGACACTATCCGGCACCAGGGTGCCCTGATCCATGTACTTCTTGGCCTCGAGGCCGAGCGGGGTGCTCTCCTTGAGCGCGGCGCGGAGCATGTCGCCGGTGGAGATCTGAGGAATACCGTAGGCTTCGATCAGGCGCTTCGCCTGCGTTCCTTTGCCCGCTCCCGGTGGACCCAACAGAACGATGTTCATCTTCCCTTCCTCCTTTTTTTGTTCAGCAATGGCGATACGTTCACTTCTCCAAGGCCTCCCGAACCAGGTGACGCGACCGGTCGGAGGTACCGTCATAGCCTAGCGCCGACCGCGAATCCGTCCTTTCTTCAAAAACCCTTCGTAATGGCGCGAGAGCATATGAGCTTCGATCTGTCCCAGCGTATCCATTGCAACACCAATGACAATCAGGAGAGCAGTACCTCCAAAGTAGAAAGGGACGTTGAACTTCTGAATGAGAAACGTCGGAAGAACACACACGGCCGAGACGTAAATCGCCCCACCAAGCGTGATACGGCTGAGGACCTTGTCAATGTATTCAGCCGTGGATCGGCCTGGCCGGATCCCCGGGATGAAGCCACCATATTTCTTCATGTTGTCAGCGACATCCACAGGGTTGAAAACGATAGCGGTGTAGAAGAAGCAGAAAAAGATGATGAACCCTACATACATGACGGAGTAGAGCCAGTGTCCGGGGGAGAGATACCCGGCCACGGTCTGCACCCATGGCACATTGATGAAGTTGGCCACCGTAGCGGGGAACATGATGATCGATGAGGCGAAGATTGGCGGAATGACTCCGGAGGTGTTGATCTTGAGAGGGATATGAGTGTTCTGACCGCCATAGACCCTCCGGCCCACCACCCGTTTTGCGTACTGCACCGGAATCCGCCGCTGGCCGCGCTCCATGTAGATGATGAAGGCCACCACCACGACCATCATGACCAGCAGCAGGAGAGAGATAAAAAGGCTCATCTCACCAGCCTGCAACAGGCGCATGGTGCTGATGAGGCCATTGGGCATGCCAGCGACGATGCCCGCAAAAATGATCAGCGAGATACCGTTGCCAATGCCATGTTCCGTGATCTGCTCGCCCAGCCACATGATGAAGGCGGTACCGGCAGTGAGGGTAATGACGGTGATCAGGCGAAAGCCCCAGCCTGGCTGGAGTACCACCATTTCCCCGCCGGGCGCGGTCATACCTTCCACGCCAAAGGCAATGCCGAAACCCTGGATGATGCTCAGGATTACCGTTCCATAGCGGGTGTACTGGGTAATCTTCTTGCGTCCCGCCTCGCCTTCTTTGCTCAGCTTTTCCAGGTGGGGAATGACGACGGTCAGCAGCTGCAGGATAATCGAAGAACTGATGTAAGGCATGATGCCGAGGGCAAACACCGACAACTGACTGAGAGCACCTCCGGAAAACATGTCAAAGAGCCCCAGAAGGGTTCCCTGGGCGGCCCTGAAAAATGCCGCCAGCGCTTCGGCGTTGATACCGGGCGTGGGGATGTGGGCCCCGATCCGATAAACCGCAAGAAGAGCCAAAGTCATGAGAATGCGGCGTTTGAGCTCCGGAATCCTGGTGATATTTTGGAAAGCGGCTAGCACCCTCTATTTCCTCTCAGGCAATAGAATCAATTCGACCCGGCCTCCGGCTGCCTCAATCTTGGTGGTTGCCGCAGCGGTTGCCTTGTGGACCTGAACGGTGAAAGGATGAGTGACTTCTCCATCGGCCAGGAGCTTGATGCCGTCCTGGGCAGTTGCCACCAGGCCGACCTGGATTAGCTGCTCGGGGCCGATGGTGGTGCCGGGAGCAAACCGCTCGAGGTCCTTGACGTTGATGATGCTGAAGGACTTCTTAAAAATATTGGTGAATCCCCGCTTGGGGATTCTCCGCTGCAAAGGCATCTGGCCACCTTCAAACCACGGCGCCGTACCGCCACCCGAGCGCGATTTCTGGCCTTTGGTGCCGCGTCCCGCGGTCTTTCCCAGGCCCGAACCGGTCCCTCTTCCCACGCGTTTCCTGCTGCTCTTTGCCCCTTTAGGCGGTCCCAGATCTTGGAGTCTCATGATGGTTATCCGTGTTCCTGTCTTGAATGGTTCCCTTTCACTGGTCGTTGACTTCCACCAGGTGAATGACCTTGCGAATCGCTCCAAGGACACCCGGCGTCCCCAAAAGGGTAACCGATTTGTTAACGTAGGTGAGTCCCAGGGCCCGAAGCACCTTGCGGTGTTTTTCGGGATGACCGATGGGGCTGCGTACGAGTTTGACTTGAACTGGTTTTGCCATGTCGCTTTCCTTACGTGAGTAGCGCCGGTCGTTCCGGGCGAAGCCGCAGAAGGCATGAGGCCGAAAAGGAGGCCGTCAGTGCTCTCCTGGTCTTCCGTTGGAAGGCCTTCAGGTACGAATTTCGTGAATGTCGCGGCCACGTGTCTTGCTGACCTGCTCAACACTTCGCAGGTTCTTGAGTCCATCGAGGGTGGCCTTGACAACGTTGTGAGGATTCCGGGAGCCGATGCATTTGGTCAGGATGTTGTGGATGCCGGCAGCTTCCATGATCGCTCGCACCGCTCCCCCCGCGATCACGCCGGTGCCGGGCGAGGCCGGCTTCAGGACCACCGAAGATGCTCCGAACCGGCCAAGGATCTCATGCGGGATCGTATCGTTCACGAGCGGGACCTCGAACATGCCGCGTTTTGCTGATTCCAGCCCCTTCCGGATCGCCTCCGGCACCTCGTTCGCCTTCCCCAGGCTGAAGCCGACGCGCCCGTTGCCGTCCCCTACGACCACAATGGCACTGAAGGAAAACCGCCGTCCGCCCTTGACCACTTTCGCCACGCGGCTGATATGGACAACCTTGTCGATCAACTGGAGCTGGCTCGATTCCACCGCTAACAATTGCGTGCCTCCCCTCTATGTAAGAAAGAGATTAATGAGTTCCTAAAAGTCCAAGCCGGCCTGCCGTGCAGCATCGGCAAGGGCCTGTACGCGACCGTGGTAGATGTACCCGCTGCGGTCGAAAACGACTTTGGTAATGCCTTGACTCTGGGCCTTCTGAGCGATGATCTCCCCCACGCGCTTGGCGGCGTTGAGCTTCCCCTTGGTGGGATCTGACTGACGGTATTCGGCAGACAGCGTCGAGACCGCCACCAGCGTAGCCCCAGCGGTATCATCGATAATCTGGGCGTAAATGTGCTTATCACTCCGAAAGACCGTCAATCGGGGTCGCTCGGGGCTCCCGCTCAGCTTTCTGCGAATGCGCTTTTTGCGTTTGAGGCGTGAGAGCTCACGCCAGTTCGTTTTTGAAGCCATGGTTACCGTCCTTGTTTAACCCTATTTCTTGGAGCCAGCTTTGCCCACTTTCCGGTGCACTCGTTCCCCGGCATAGCGGATGCCTTTACCCTTGTAAGGTTCAACGGCCCGCAGGGCGCGCAGGCGAGCCGCGGTCTGCCCCAGCAACTCCTTGTCAATGGCCTCCAGGCGAATCACATTCTGACGTTCCACCGTCGCCGTGACTCCCGCCGGCAGCTCGAAATTGATGGGGTGGGAGTAGCCCAGACTCAGGTTCAAAAAGTTGTTCTGAACCTCGGCGCGATAACCGGTACCGGTGATCTCCAGGGTCTTGGTGAAGCCCTGACTCACTCCCTGCACCATGTTGAACACCAGCGCCCGCATGAGCCCGTGAAGGGAGCGTGTCTGGCGGGAATCACTCTGCCGCCTGATATGAAGCAACTGGTCGGCAACCTCGACTGCAAGTTGCTCGGGGATGGGGCGCGCCAGCGTTCCTTTCGGACCCGCCACGGTCAACTCCAGTTCCTGCTGGGAGATCTTGACCCCCTGGGGAATATTTATGGCCAACTTTCCCACGCGTGACATGGTATTACTCCTGTAAAACAGATTTGCCCCACGGCTCCGCCACGGAGAAGGTGACGATGCCGGCAGGCAGTGAGGGTTCGCTACCAGACCGAGCAGAGTAGCTCGCCGCCGACCGTGTCCTTGCGTGCCTGACGATCGGTCATGAGGCCCTTGGAAGTGGACAGGATGGCGATTCCCATACTGTTCATGATCCGTGGGATTTCATCATGTCCCACATACACCCGACAGCCCGGTCTGCTGATGCGCTTGAGGCCCGTAATCCCGCCCGCGCGGCTGTCGTCGTATTTCAGCTGGATCCGGAGAATGCCCTGCTTGTTGTCGCGGATCAGCTTGAAGTTCTTGATGTAGCCCTCTTCCTTGAGAATGCGAGCGATGCTGGTCTTCATCCGGGATGCCGGAATGTCGACCTTGTCGAAGCGGGCCTTTTGCCCGTTGGTGATACGATTGAGAAAATCGGCAATTGGGTCCGTAACTGCCATAAAACTCGCTCCTTTTGCTCCCTCAGCGGGCTACCAGCTGGCTTTGATCACGCCGGGCAACTCTCCTCTGAGAGCCATGCTCCGAAAACAGATCCGGCAGATCCCAAATTTTCTGATGTATGCCCGCGGCCGACCACAAAGGGGACACCGGTTGTAGGATCGAACCTCGAATTTCGGGCGACGCTTGGCTTTTGCAATGAGTGACTTCTTGGCCACGGTGGCCTCCTTTTCCTGCCTACTGCCGGAACGGCATGCCCATCAGGGCCAGCAGCGTTCGGGCTTCATCATCCGTCTGGGCGGAAGTGACGATGGTGATATTCATCCCTTTGATCTTGTCGATCTTGTCATAATCGATTTCAGGAAAAATAATATGTTCCTTGATCCCGAGGGTGTAATTGCCGCGCCCGTCCAGGGCCTTGGAGGAGATCCCGCGAAAGTCGCGAACGCGGGGTAGGGCGACATTGACCAGCTTGTCGAAAAACTCATACATCCGGTTCCCCCGGAGAGTCACCATGCATCCGATAGGCATCCCTTTGCGCAGCTTGAAGGCGGCGATGCTCTGCCGTGCCCGGGTGATAACGGGCTTTTGCCCGGTGAGCTGAGCCAGTTCCTCGGCAGCGGAATCGAGGATCTTGATGTTCTGGATCGCTTCTCCCAGCCCCATATTGACCACGATCTTCTCCATCCGGGGGATCTGCATGCTGCTCTTATAGTGGAACTGCTCAGCGAGTTTCGGAACCACTTCGTTCTGGTATTTCTCTCGTAGACGTGCCATCCATTGCCTCCAATCCCGACCGCTTCGCGACAGGGTCCCTGCCTAGTCAATCACCTCGTTGCACTTCTTGCAGTAACGGACCTTGCGATTGTCCTCGAGAATCCGATAGCCCACCCGGGTCGGGTCAGTACATTTGGAACAGATCAACATCAGGTTGGACACCTGAATGGGAGATTCCTTCTCGAGTATCCCCCCCTGCCTGGTCTGCTGACTTGGCTTGAGATGACGCTTGACCATATTGAGCTTCTCCACAATGGCCCGGTCCTTCTTGGGGATGACACGCATCACCTTGCCGCTCTTGCCTTTTTCCTTACCGGCAATGACCATTACCATGTCGTTTTTCTTAATGCGGTATTTCTTCCGTTCTTCCATGGAAACATGTCCTCATACAAGGCTAGAGCACTTCAGGAGCAAGCGAGATGATCTTCATGAACTGTCTGGCCCGCAACTCCCTGGCGACTGGGCCGAAAATGCGTGTCCCGATAGGTTCCTTGGCAGCGTTGATGAGCACGGCCGAGTTGTCATCAAATTTGATGTAGGAACCATCCGGGCGTCGCACTTCC
>Ga0255346_1001315_pt1 | contig 35665 bp, 22 predicted proteins | sample wastewater_treat_FD_194410 | JGI IMG/M metagenome (GOLD analysis project Ga0255346, IMG submission 194410) | Wastewater microbial communities from Lulu Island WWTP, Vancouver, Canada - plant22 | ecosystem: Engineered > WWTP > Wastewater > Unclassified | place: Canada: Vancouver, British Columbia...
TCTTTCCGCAACGTACTCAATGGCAAAAATAATCACAAAACCTATGATGATGAGCGTAACAGCTTTGGCAATTTGAGGACTGTTGCCGGTGATTTGTTCAAAAGAAAAAGGGGAGAGGTTTCTTTCGGTTAACGGCACCAATTTGCCATCGTCATCAGTATAAGTAGTAAGAACCTCTTTCCAGGGCCATATTTTATTGAGCGAGCCGAACATAAAACCGGTTAAGGAGGCAAGTGTTATCATTTTGAAATGTTTAAAAAGCCATGAGAGAACGTTGGAGAAGGCGATAATTCCAATTCCAGCCCCTAAAAGGAAAACGAGGATAACGACAATATCAAAGCTAATTAAGGCTTTGAGCATGTAAACGTAACTACCTAAGAGGACGAGGATAAAGCTACCGGAAATTCCGGGCAAAATCATAGCACAAATAGCAATTGCTCCGCAAAGAAAAATGTACCACAATTCTCCTTGACCACTCAAGGGTTGATTTTCGGGAGAGGTGATGAAAAATGACAAAACCGTGAAAATAAGAAAGGCGATTACGGTTTTTACGTTCCACTTAACCGTTTTTCCAATATAAACAGTGGAGGCAATAATAAGACCAAAGAAAAATGACCAAACTAAGATAGGCTGATGTTCAAGAAGATAGGTTAATAACTTGGCGAAACTAAAAAAACTTGTACCGATACCTGCAATTAAGCAAACTAAAAAAGTTCCGTCAATATGTTGCCAAAATCGTCTGAATTTTCCTGTAAAAAAGAGTTTAATAGCTTGTAAATTAAAACTTTTTATGGCATTTATCAGTCTTTCATAAATACCTGTAATAAAAGCAATCGTACCGCCGGAAACACCCGGTATTACATCCGCTGCCCCCATGGCGAGACCTTTTAAATAAATCAAAATCCACTTTTTCATTCTTGTTACAGATTTGGTTATAAAAAGTGCAAAAATACAACTTTTTTAAAGATACTTAATAAAGCGCAAAGAAGAAAATGCTACAGATAGATAATCTGTCCGGACACGTTTTCATAGCCCATCTCCCTCAGCAGTTGACAATAGCTGTCAAGCTGTTGCTGATAGACTGGCAGTTCTTTCCCTGTTTTGTAATCGAATACTTTGACCTCATTTTCAAGAAATACAATTCGGTCGGGACGTTTTAATTCTCCGTGCGCATTAGTGATTGTCATTTCGTTGTATGCTCGTATTGATTTATCGTTTGAAAAATAGGGAGCTAAATTCTTATCGTTTACTATTTTTAGTAATGCTTTTTTAATAGCGGGAATGTAGATTTTATCTTCTGCTGAAAAATCTATCTTCTCAATCTCTTCTGCTGTTTGCGGAAATGTTTGTAATTGAGAAAGATAATTGTGTACATAAATTCCCATTTCTTGTTCTTCACTCAATGTGATAGCTGAAGTTGTAATCAATTGATTAAAATTAAATTGAGTAAAAGAGAGTGGAAATAGAGTAGGGGCATCTGTTTTATAATCTTCTGCGATTTTCTCATTCTTAAAATCCTTATTTCCAAACCAATATTTATTTTTATCTTCATCAAAAATAAAGTTGGAGTTTTCAGTTTCATGATTAATAAAGAGATGTAAAAATTTAGCATAATTACCTCTACTCTCTTCCTTATCCCCTGTAATAATGTACAACCCTTTTTTTGCACGGGTGTGGGCCACGTAAAGAATGTTGAGTTGGTCTATTGCCGAGATTTCCATCTCTTCATTATATTTTTCTTCAAATTTTGTATCTTCAAGTTGCTTGGTGCAATTTATAAGATAGTATGGAAATACAGATTCTTCATCTTCATTTTTATACCAAAAAGAGCTTTGTGTGGCTTGTGCTTTGTAACTTTGGATTGGTAAAATTACAATAGGATATTCCAAGCCTTTTGCTTTATGAATGGAACTGACAGTAACCGCATTCATTCCTTCGGCTGAGGAGAGCGATAAATTACCTTTTTCTTCTTCCCACCAGAGTAAAAGTTGAAACAACTCTTTTCCTTTATTATTTTCAAATTGGAAAATAGCTTCTAAAAATTCTGCTATATAGGCGTCAGATTGCGAAAAATTAAAAATTCTACAAATTTCTGATACTAAGGAGTATAGTGGGAGTTTTATTAAAGATTTCGGGTTGAAGTTAATCCCTTGTTTTTTGAAAGTTTCTAATAAAAAATTATAGGAATCTTCCCAAGCAGCAGGGGGAATATTGCTGATGTCCTGTCGTAATAAATGTTGAATAATAAATAAAATTGCGATTTTATTTTCACGATTTGCAAGAATTTGTAAGGTGGAAATAACAACATTTACCTTATCTGACGATGCCAATAAGAGTGAGTCGGCAGAAATAACGGGAATGCTTTCTTTTGTGAGTAGTTGCCCTAATTGACTTCCTAAATCATTTCCTCGTGTTAAAATTGCTATCTCCTTATATGAGAACCCTTTACTGATGGCATCATCAACAGCTTCACGGACTTTTTTGTTTAAATACTCTTCTTCCTCCGTTTTAAATTGAATGGAAACAAATCCCGTGGCGGTTTCATTTCCAATCTTTTGCTCAACGGCACGATAATACTCCTCTGCTAAAGGAAACTTTACTTTTTCATCTTCTTGTAGTGATTTTAGAAAAAGAAAAAAACGATTGTTGAAGTCTACAACATATTTATATGACCTATAATTAGTGTCAAGTGTTTGTAAGTCATACTGTTCGCAATTTTTGTCGTTCGGGTTAATGATTTTTTTATATCCGTCCGTGGTAGACAACTCTTTAAATAGAGAAGCGTCCCCGTTACGAAAGCGATAAATTGCTTGTTTCATATCTCCGAAAAGAATCACTTTTCCTGTTTCGTCAGGAAATGGATAATAGTGTTGAGAGAGTGCATTTTTTAAGAGTGGTAATAGGTTTTCCCATTGCATTTTGGAAGTGTCCTGAAACTCATCAATGAAAAAATAACCATATCTATTTCCCAATTTTTCAAATATATAAGGGGTCTCTTCATCTTTAATATTATCAAAGATTTTAGCATTCGTTTCGCTGAGATAAAAAAGGTTATCGCGCATCTTAATCTCGTCCATTATCTTTTTTAAGTCAACAAGGAGAAGTAACAATTTTAAATTTTTTGAAATACTAAGTTGCGAGTTGAGTTTGTTGCTTTCTTCAATGATAGTATAAACGAGTGAAGATAATTTCTCAAAATCCCCACTTTGAACGTCCATGCCATTTTTTGTAAAAGCGCCTTTTTCTTCAATTGCTTTAGTTATATTAGCTCCAACTTTTACATTCTTTCCATCCGAAGCTATGATTTTTTCAAACCAACCAAATATACCATTCTTCCCATAATGAAAATCGTTACTTTGGTCGGATAAATTTTTAATACAACGATTACCCTCTTCGGCTAAACGTAAAATGTTATTTTTAATTTCGTTAATTGTTGCAAACAATTTTTTGCTTTCCTCATGTAATTCGCTTGCAGAAACATCTTCAAAGGCTTTGAGTGGTTGATAAGCTCTTTCATTATAAATAATCGGTAGGAAGTTGAGTAGCTCTTTCTCTACATTCCAGTTGCCTGTCTCTTCCATTTTTATTTTAACAACTTCCAATACTCTGTCTGACAATTCTTTATTCTCACTTGAAATGCGATTTAGCAATGTGTCAATAGCTTGAGTGTAGAACTCATCTAATTGAATTTTGATATTAAAATTGAGGTTTAATCCGAGGTCAAGGGCAAAAGAGCGGATAATACGTTGGAAAAAGCTGTCAATTGTGCTAATGGAAAAGTTGGCATAGTCGTATAAAATATTTTCTAAGAGCAGATTAGCCTTCTTTTCAATTTCTGCGTTGTTTAGTTGAAGGTTGTTCTTAATTTTGTCAAAAATTGCTTTTTGCGAGCCGTTAAACTGTTCATATTTTTGGAAGGCGAAGACGGTAAGCGTTTCGACTATTCGCTGTTTCATCTCGGCAGTTGCATTATTGGTAAATGTAATAGCCAAAATGTTTCGATATTTCTCAATATCGCGAAAACAAAGCGTGAGATATTCAATAACTAAGTGGGTCGTTTTCCCGGATCCTGCCGATGCATTATAAAGCGTAAACATAGTGCAAAGATATAAAATTATTCATTTTTTTATCCTTTTCTCGGTTATTGATTTTACGATTTTTTTATGGATAGTTTCAACTTATACGACGGTTCACTTTGACATTCAACCGGGTGAAACTATTTTTTTTTAAAAAAAAGCCTTTGTATAGATGATTGACTATCAAGGCTTTTTGAGTTATTTGCGGAGAGTGAGGGATTCGAACCCCCGGAGGTGTTACCCTCAACGGTTTTCAAGACCGCCGCAATCGACCGCTCTGCCAACTCTCCGCCGCAAAGATACAAAAAAAGCAATTCTACCTTTAAAAAAAATAAAATTAAAATAATTAGGTCATAATCAATAAATTTCATATTTTTGTCCCATCAAAAATTGGCTATTTTACTATGGAAGAGAACTCGCTTTTTGAAGAAAAAGAGGATTTATACGAACATTTTAACTTTAAAGTTGATAAAGGTACGGATTTAGTAAGAATAGATAAGTATTTGCTAAATTTGATTCCTAACACTTCGCGGAATAAAATCCAGCAAGCCGCAAAAGCTGAGTGTGTTATAGTTAACGGGAAGCCTGTTAAACAGAATTATCGTGTCAAGCCGTTTGATGTTATTTCAATTTTAATGCCGTACCCGCCGCGAGAAATTGAAATTATTCCTGAAAATATTCCGCTTGACATTGTTTATGAAGATGATGATATTATCATAATTAATAAAAATGCAGGGTTAGTCGTACACCCCGGCTACGGGAACTATACAGGGACTTTAGTGAATGCACTTACTTATTACTTTTTAAATAAAGTAGATAATCAGGGAAATCCGATTAATCCTCTATTAGTGCATAGAATTGACAAAGATACCTCGGGATTGCTGATGATTGCCAAAAGTGAATATGCGCAAATTAAATTAGCCAATGATTTTTATCATCATACCATTCATCGTAAATATTACGCTTTGGTGTGGGGAGATTTCAAAGAAGACGAAGGGACTGTTACCGCTCATATCGGTCGAAATCCTAAGGATAGGTTGGTTATGACCGTCTTTCCTGACGGCGAGAGCGGAAAGCATGCCGTTACACATTATAAAGTGGTGGAACGTTTTGGCTATGTTACTCTTATCGAATGTCAATTGGAAACGGGGCGTACTCACCAAATTCGAGTGCATTTAAAGTCTATAAGACATCCGCTTTTTAATGATGCTACATACGGTGGTGACAGAATTCTAAAAGGAACCACCTTTTCCAAATATAGACAGTTTATTCAAAATTGCTTTAAATTGCTTCCACGACAGGCTTTACACGCTAAATCACTCGGATTTACTCATCCAATAACCGGTAAGCAGTTGTTTTTTGATTCACCATTGCCGGAAGATATGCAAGCAGTAATTGATAAATGGAGAAATTATTCGCAACATAAAAAATATGAAGAAGAGGATGTTATAGATGTTGATTTAAAATAAATAAAGAACGGGATTTATAAAATGGCAATTGGAAAGAGAGAAAAGATTTTTTTAGACGATTTTTTCGGTATAACTACGGACTACTATCTTTTCGCAGTTAAAACCGTTTTTTCTTTATTTCGATTTGCGGCTAAATTGGAACATCTTTTTTCTACTAATTTTTACTATTTAGGGGAGACTTTTCTTAAAGAAAAACCCGATTTAAAATTTGCCATGTTGGGTTCGCAGATATGTAAAGAGGAAGAGGTTAATGCCGTCATTATTGAAAATAAAACGTCTCAATTTGACCTGTTTAATATCTATAAGACGGAAAAGGAGTTGCCGTTTTCTACGTTGCCCTTGTTTCAGGACGATTTCTATATTTTTAATAATGACGGACTTAAGTTTTATAAATGGGAGTTTCAGAATGTTGATTATCTCCTTTTAATTTATACTAAAAAAGAGCGTGAGGTTGAGCATGTTTTTAAGCAGTTGGAGAGTTTGTCGCGCATCAAGACCACTAATGTCTCTGCAATAATCAATGATTTTAAGAGGAGAACGGATAAAATTACCTTTTTACAGCAACTTTTTTGCGAAGCAGAGGTGCGAAACTCGCAATTTAGGTATGAGCAGAAACGGAACCGTTTAACGGGGAGAACGGAAATCCCGAAGCAGAATCTCTGCTATGCCGAGAGATATGAGTTATTGAGCAAAGTTGCCATTGATAATCTCGATATTGAAGTTGATGATAATGTTGAGAGTTAGAACATTAGCTTATAATGTTTTAAATCTCTATTTTTTTCATTGTAAGATAGTTGACTCCTCTAAAGTATAAGTCAGGAGCATTGAATCACAGAATTATATAATCTATCGCCTCTTTCATTGTGGAAAAATAGTGGAAAGTCATGCCGGAGACGAAGGTCTCTTTAATATCATCGACATCTTTTTTATTTTCCGAAGATAGGACGATATCATATATTCCGGCGCGTTTTGCGGCTAAGATTTTCTCTTTAATGCCGCCCACGGGCAACAGTTTTCCACGAAGGGTGATTTCTCCGGTCATAGCAATCTTAGGTCTTATTTTTCTTTGTGTAAATGAGGAGATTAGAGATGATAAGATGGTTATTCCTGCAGATGGTCCATCTTTTGGGGTTGCGCCTTCGGGAACGTGAATATGAACCTTTTTCTTTTGGAAAATTTCAGGCTCTAAACCATAATCAGTGGCGTGAGCTTTTAAAAATTCGTATGCAATCGTAGCCGATTCTTTCATTACATCTCCTAAGTTTCCGGTTAACGTCATTCCTCCGTCTTTGCTTAGGCTCGTGATGGTTTCAACAAATAAAATTTCGCCGCCTACCGAAGTCCACGCCAATCCTGTGCTGACACCCGGTACATTGGGGTCGATAGAATGCTCTTTCTGGAAAAGAGGGGCACCCAGAATTTGAAAAAGGTCATCTTTGGTAATACTCTTTTTCATTTTCCCTTCTTGAACCAATTTTGCCGCACGGTGACGGATGATTTTGGCAATTGTTTTCTCTAAGAGCCGAACGCCGGATTCACGCGTGTAGTCGGTGATAATAGCTTCTATAATCGAATCGGAAAAAGTGAGTGCATTTTTCTTAATGCCGTGCTCTTTCAGTTGTTTAGGAATGAGGTGCTGTTTGGCAATTTCAATTTTCTCTTCTAAGAAATAGCCTGCAATCTCAATTACTTCCATACGGTCGAGAAGAGCCGGGTGGATAGTCGAAAGTGTGTTCGCAGTGGCAATAAATAGAACTCTTGATAAATCAAAAGTGGATTCTAAATAGTTGTCGTAAAATGCATTATTCTGTTCGGGGTCTAAAACTTCGAGCAGAGCGGCAGAGGGGTCGCCTTGTACATTCATTCCCAATACTTTATCAATCTCATCAAGAACGAAGACCGGATTTGCAAATCCCGCTTTTTTTAAACTTTGGATTATTCTTCCCGGCATAGCCCCGATATAAGTTTTACGATGCCCTCGAATTTCAGACTCATCTCGCAATCCTCCCAAAGACATACGAATATATTTTCTTTCTAATGCTTTAGCTACCGATTTTCCTAAGGAGGTCTTACCTACACCGGGAGGTCCTACTAAACATAAAATGGGAGATTTCATATCTCCTTTGAGTTTAAGAACTGCTAAGTATTCAATAATTCGTTCTTTTATTTTCTCTAATCCAAAATGGTCTTTATCCAACGTTTTGCGGGCATGGTCCAAATCAAAATTATCTTCGCTATACTCATTCCAAGGTAAATCTACTAATAGTTCGAGGTAGTTTAACTGTACGGAAAAGTCGGGTGACATGGAGTTTGTGCGTTGCAACTTCTGAAGTTCTTTATCGAAAATTGCTTGCGTCTCTTTACTCCATTTTTTATTTTTCGCTTTAGCGAGCAGCTCTTCGCTTGCCTTTTCCGAAGGAGACCCTCCTAACTCTTTTTGTATAGTCTTCATCTGTTGGGTTAAGAAGTACTCACGCTGCTCCTTGTCAATTTGCATTTTAGATTTGTGCTGAATTTGATTTTTTAGTTCAGCTAATTGTAGTTCTTTATTTAGAAATTTTAATATAACTTTTGCGCGTTCCTCTACATTTTCCATTTCTAAAATACGTTGTTTTTCTTCAATGGAAATAGATAAATTGGAAGATATGAAATTGAGTAGAAAAAAAGGACTTTCAATATTTTTTAAAGCAAAAAGAGCTTCTTTAGGAATATCTCCTTTCAAGCGAAGCATGCTTAGTGTAGTGTCTCGCAGTGAGTCGATTAGTGCATTGAATTTCTTATTCTTAAGCAATTGAGGATTATGCTCCGCAGTTTCATAAGAAGAAACATAAGCCGTAAAGTAAGGTTCGGTTTGAGCAAATTCACGTAATTCTATTCGCTTTATACCTTGAACGATAATGGTTACGCTTCCGTCAGGCATGGATATATACTTGAGTGTTCGTGCCATCGTGCCGATTTTGTAAATATCTTCAAAAGTCGGTTCTTCCGTTTCGTTCGCCTTTTGTGTAACTACTCCTATCGGCTGGTTCGTTCTGCCAAATTCTTCAACTAACTTAATAGATTTATTTCTTCCAACCGTAATGGGAATGACGATACCGGGAAATAAAACCGTATTTCGTAAAGGTAAAATAGGTAAAACTTCAGGAATCGGTTGTTTTTTTAAATTCTCCTCGTCTTCCATTGAGAAAAGAGGAATAAAAGAAGATTCGTTATTGATAAATTCGTTAATGAAAAAATGATCCGTCATACTTTAGTTTGCTTTAAAAGTTCGCAAAGATATAAAAAGATATATATTTAAACGATTAATATTTGAAAATGTTTATTTACTTTTCAAATTTTTCAATGTGCGAATGAATCAGGGTTATTGCCTCAATATTTCGAGGTGAAACGATGTCAATCCAGCCACTCTCAATAGGATAAACATGGTTTTTCTTAACAGCTGTCAATTGAGAATAAGGAAAAGTTTTAATAAATGAAGCGTGGTCTTCTTTCCGAATAAAAATTAAATCCGGGTTTTCTTGAAAGAGATACTCACGACTAATATTCCAATTTACTAATTCTTTTCCGATGTTGATACCGCCCGCTAACGTTATTATTTCGTCGATATGGGAGTTTTTTGGTGCCGAGTAATCGCCGCCGTCTCCAAATCCAACGACATAATAAACTTTCGGTTTAGTTTTTTCTCCTTCGTCGGCAAAGTTAATTTTAGTTAATTGTTGTTCAATATTTTGAGCGGTTGCTAGGGCTAAAGAGTCTTTATTTAAAATTTTCCCTAATATTTGTATTGAATTTATTACGCCATTAACTCTATTCTCTTCTCTAATAGCAATAACAGGAATATTCATTTTTTCAATCTTTTCGATTTCTTCTTTTCCTATTATTGAACCGATAAGAATTAAATCAGGTTGAAGTGCGACCAAAGTTTCAATATTAAGATTTAGGAGCCCTCCAATCTTTTTTATAAATTTTGTTTCAGGGGGATAGTTGCAAAAATCTGTAATTCCCACCAATTTTTCTTCACTATCCAGTAAGAAAATGATTTCAGTAATTGCCGGGGATAATGAGATAATACGTTGAGGCTCAGATTTTAATATTGTTTCTCTTTGATAAGAATCTACATGTTTTAAAAAATAATTCTCCTTTTTTTCTTTTTCCTTTGTGTGGCAATTAGCCAAAGAAAAAATTAAAAAAAATAGAAGAAGAGGAAAAGTGATTTTTCTCCTGAGCTTAAAATTAAAAATAGTGTTAATCATACGGGCAGTTAAATTATGTAAGGTATTAGTATATAAAAGGGAAAATTCGTTTTAGATTTTTATTTGCCATTTCTTCAAGAAATTTAATTTTATATTTTTCATGTGTTGAGCGCGCACGGGGCACCAAATTAGCAAAAGTCCATAGGAAAAATACAAAACCGGATAGTGACCACGTAAGGATAGCAAAGCCAAGCCATTCTATTAATTCACCGAAATAATTAGCCGATGTTACGTACTTAAATAAACCGCTCTGGGGGAGGTAATGTCGAGTATCGGTATCACTTTTTCGTAAATGACGAATAATATAGTCGGAGTGTAAATTGATAATCATTCCTACAAAAAATAAAATAGTTCCGATAATAAATTGAGGAGTATACAGCCATTCAATACTGTAATAGCCGTCTGGAGATTCGAAAAATATCCAATAGCCTTGCATGACAGAATTGAGAATATTGAAAGCTATTCCCATAAACATGATGCCGAGAGGCATTTTACTTTTTCCTTTTATAATAAAGGGGAAAATAAAAGCTCGTTGGAAGTAGTGGATTTCAAAAAAGATAAGTATGATGATTGGAACAAGTTCGGTACGTCTGTCGGAGCATAAATAGATGATTAGCATCGAGATAAAGATAGGAAATTCCATCAAGAACCACGCTAATTTGTTATTAATAGCCTTCCCCCATTTATGAGAAAAATTAATACCGTACCCTGCGTCAACAAAATTTAATGCAATGAAGACAATAATAGCTACGCCAATCATGACGTAGAGATAAATATAAAATGCGCTTGAGAACATGAGACGAAATAAAAGAAATAAAAGAATAGAAAGAATTAATCAATAATAATTGTCATCGGCAGCCTTGCTTGAACTCCTTGCATTTCACTTAGTCGTTTGATGTCAAGGAAATTGTCATAGTAAACACCTAATTGCCCTTTTAATTCTTTTAAAGCAACATCATTTTTCTGGTCTAATATTTTTTCAAACCAACTCTTTTGAACGGGATAGTAATCAATTTCATAAGAAGAAATGTCGGTTAATTTTGCTGCAATTTGTATAGCATCATTCATATTGCCCATTTGATCTACTAAACCTAATTCTTTAGCATCTTTTCCCGTCCAGACGCGTCCTTGTCCAATTTCATCAACTCTGGCAATATCCATTTTTCTGCCGTCCGCAACCCGTTGCGTAAAGGTAGCATAGGTTTCTTCGATGAGAGCCAATAATTTTTTAGATTCTACGTCATCTAATTTTCTTAATCCGCTAATATAGTCCGAATGTTTATTTGATTTAACCATGTCGACAGTAATACCAAGTTTTTTTTCTAAAAAATGTTGAAAATTAGGAATCATGCCGAAGACTCCGATTGAGCCTGTCAAGGTGTTTGGTTCAGCCACTATGAAATCGGAATTGCAAGCAATATAATACCCTCCCGATGCGGCGTAGTCGCCCATAGATGTTACAACAATTTTGCCGGCTTTTTTAGCTAATTCTATCTCATGCCAAATAATTTCTGAAGCTAATGCACTGCCCCCCGGAGAATTTATACGCAATACAATAGCCTTTACATCTTTATCTGAATATGCGGCTTTAATATCTTTACATAAAGTTTCCGAACCGATGATTTCCTCGTCCCCTTTTCCGTCAATAATGTTTCCTACTGCATAAATGACTGCAATTTTATCAGAAGCTTTTGGAGTTGATGTTTTTATTGCCTTTTCATACTCTTTCAATGAAACGAAATTTAGTTCGTCATCTTCATTACAAGCTATTTCAGCGCGTAAAAAGTTTTCAAATTCTGAATAATAGGTTAGAGAATCAATAAATCGTTTTGTTACGGCATCGGCGGGCGAGGAGGGGAGAAGTAGGTTGGCATAATAATTTAATGAATCAACCGGAATAGAGCGTGCTTTTGAAATGTTATTTGTTACTGTTTCCCAAAGAGAGTTGCAGAGTTTATCCATCTGTTCTCTGTTAGCTTGACTCATCTTATCCAACATAAAAGGTTCTACGGCACTTTTATACTCTCCGTGCCTAATTATTTGCATCTCTACATTTAATTTTTCAAGTAACCCTTTATAGAACATTACTTGCATTGCAATACCTTTGAACTCTAACTCACCTTTAGGATTTAGAAATATCTTATCTGCTACGGTTGCAAGGTAGTAAGCACTTTGAGAATACACTTCACTATATGCATAAATAAATTTCCCGGATTCTTTAAAGTTAAGTAATTCATTTCGAATCTCTTCAATAGTAGCAGAATGAGCAGGAATTTGCGATAAATTTAGCCAAATACCACTAATTTTGGGGTCGGTAGAGGCGGCTCGGATAGTTTTTAAAATGTTTTGTAATCCCATATTATTTTGAGAAAAATCGCCAAAATTGTAGTCGCTAAACGGATTGTCAATTGTACGTTCAGGAATAGGAGCCGTTAAGCTGATTTTTAAAATGGAATTATTTGGAATAGGTTTGGTTTTGTCAAGAGATGAAATGGAAGCAATGATGCCTATCATAAAAAAGAAGGAGATAATTGATAGTAAAATGGAAGAAATCATAACTCCTACGATTGTTCCTAAAACAATACGCCAAAATTTTTTACTACCGCTTTCAGGGATTTTATTATGTAATGTGTTCATGTTTTTATAAATATTAATTGATATTAATTATTGATTTAAAATGCAATATTACATAAATTTTAGTTTCAAACTCGAAAAATATATTAAATTAAGAAAAATATTTTCAGATAATCGATTTAAGTTTCATAATTATAATGTATTTTTGTCGTTTATTACGATAGTTTATTAAAAATGAGAAAATATATTTTATTTTTTATCTTTTCGGTGTTAACTTTTTTTGGTTTTTCGCAAAAATCCGAATTAGGGGTGATGGGTGGAATCTCTTTCTATTTAGGCGATTTGAATCCGAAATTGGTTTTTGGTATGTCTCAGCCGGCCGGTGGGCTTGTGTATCGGTATAATTTTACGCCACGGTGGGCAGTGCGTGCGAACATTCTCTTCGGTGAAGTTCGCGGAAGTGATATGATTACGAATAATAAAAATCCGCGAAATTTGAGTTTTAAATCCCCATTTACTGAAATTTCCGCACAAGCTGAACTCAATTTTTTGAAATTATATACCGACTGGGAGAAAAATAAGTTTGCTCCTTATATTTTTGCCGGTATAGGTTTCTTCTCTTTTAATCCTAAAGCAGAACTGGACGGTAGATATTACGATTTACAACATCTTGGTACGGAAGGACAAGGCTTGCCGGGAGAGAAAAAGTTCTATTCGTTGACAAATTTTTGTATACCCTTTGGAATAGGGTTTAAGTATAATTTCGGAAAAGTTGCGACCCTCGGTGTTGAATGGGGAATGCGTTTTACGACAACAGATTACCTTGATGATGTGAGTGGTAACTACTATGATAATGAAACACTACTTATGGAAAAAGGTGATGTGGTAGCACGACTTGCCGATAGGTCAAAAGTTTTGCACAAAGAAGGAACGGGACGCGGCAACGTAACAACAAAAGATTGGTACTCGTTTACAGGATTAACGCTAACATTTAGAATCGGGAACGAAGATAGAACTTGTAATATTGATAATGGAAAACGCCCTAATCCCAAAATGGGGAAAAAGAAGTAACGTTTAAGTGTTAAAGTCAATCATCAATAATGTAGTACAGAAGAAATATAATATCATGATAGAAGGAAAATCCCCAAACTCTAATCAGCTACAAAAAATCCCCGCACATATCGCTATTATTATGGATGGAAATGGGAGGTGGGCAAAACGAAGAGGAGCAAAACGTACCGTAGGTCACGAAAATGGTATATTAGCCGTGCGTAGCGTCATTGAAGGTGCTGCCGAATTGGGTGTCAAATTCTTAACACTGTATACTTTTTCTATAGAAAACTGGAACCGTCCGGAAGAGGAAGTTAATCTCCTAATGTCTCTCTTTATACGCGCGATTCACGAAGAAGTGCCGAAATTGATGAAAAATAATATCCGACTTCAAGCTATTGGAGATTTTTCGCTGCTCCCTGCCCATTGTCAACAAGAATTGTACGGTGCTGTTGAGAGAACAGCAGGAAATAGCGGCTTGACCGTTATATTGGCATTGAGTTATAGTGCACGTTGGGAAATTACCGAAATGACTCGTAAAGTTGCACGTGACGTTCAAAATAAAAAACTTAAAATTGATGAGATTTCACAACCTCTCATCTCGAATTATTTAGCTACAGCAGAAATACCGGATCCTGAAATATTAATCCGTACCGGTGGTGAGTATCGAATAAGCAATTTTTTATTGTGGCAAATTGCCTATACAGAGCTCTTCTTTTCTAAAAAAATGTGGCCCGATTTTAGAAAAAAAGACCTTAAAACAATTATCGAAAAGTATCAACTCCGAGAATCTCGTTTCGGAAAAACTAGCGAACAACTCTCTCAATCATAATATAGTCTTTAATTGCTAACATATTCTCTGAAAATAAAAATGCAAAATAAGTTTTATATATCTTTTCTTACCTTACTCCTGCTAATTTGCTTTCTAATAAATAGTGGTTATTCGCAAGTTATCATTCCATCGGAAGAGCAACAAAAAATAGCCGAGGTAGACTATTCCTCTCCGAAAAACTATGAAATCGGAGGAATCACCTTCACGGGAAATGCTCAGTATGACCAGCGTGGGTTGTTGTTTAATGTGGGTGATAGAATTGATATCCCAAGCGAAAAGATTACGGAAACTATTAAATCTTTGTGGAATACCGGACTGTTTGAAAATATCGATATTACTATTACCAAAATTGTCGGAGATTTAGTTTTTCTTAATATTGAACTCCAAGCACGTGCCCGTCTTGCCGCTTTCGCGTTCTCAGGAACTAAAAAAAGTGAAGAGAAAGACCTGCGCGATAAAATCAAAATTTCTCAAGGAAACCTTGTGAACGATAATATGAAACAGACATGTGCCAATATTATTAGAAAATATTACGTGGATAAAGGATACTATAATTGTGAGGTCTTTGTTGAGGAGAAAGCGGATGAGAAAATATCGAATGCCGTGAACCTCTTTTTTCATGTTACGAAATATAAAAAAGTAAAAATTGATAAAATTAATTTTATCGGGAATAAGCAGGTCGGAAAAGCGAAGTTGACAAAAGCGATGAAAGGGTCGAAAGAGAAGTTTTTATTTATCCCTTTTTATAAAGCCGATACCGTTATCTCGTACATGTTTAAAAATCCCGGTTATTATAAATCCAAAGATATTTCAGAACACCTCTCCGATTATTTTGCAGATAGAGTGAAATTGCGAATTTTTAAGTCTTCCAAATTTAATAAAGAGGCATACGAAGAAGATAAAAATAGTTTAATTGCTAAATATAACGAGTTAGGATATCGAAATGCTCATATCGAAAAAGATACTTTCTATATGGTTGATGGCAACATTGTCATAGATATTCATCTTTCAGAAGGAGAAAAATATTATTTCAGAAATATTGATTTTGTCGGGAATACAAAATACTCAACGGGTCTTTTGAAACAACTTCTGAACATTGAAAAAGGAGACGTTTACAATCAGTCGCAATTGATGCAAAATTTGAGTATGAACATGGACGGTACTGATATTAGCTCCTTATATATGAATGACGGCTATCTTTTCTTTTATGCTAACCCCGTTGAGGTGCTGATTGAGGATGATTCCATCGATATTGAGATACGGATTCACGAAGGAAAACAAGCTAAATATAACCGAATTTCAGTATCGGGAAATACAAAAACAAGCGATAACGTTATTCTACGAGAAGTTACAACGATTCCGGGACAACTTTTTAATCGCTCGGACATTATTCGGACGCAGCAGATGTTATTGTCATTAGGTTATTTTGACCAAGAGAAGTTAAATGTTCTTCCTAAACCGAACGAAGCAGACGGTACCGTGGATATAGAATATGTGGTTTCGGAGACGTCGTCCGATCAATTTGAATTGTCAGCCGGCTACGGAGCAACAGGTTTGGTCCTGAGTGCGGGAATCTCTTTTAATAACTTTTCTTTTAAAAAACTCTTTGATAAAACTGCGTGGACACCGGTCCCTTCGGGAGACGGTCAAAAATTGGCTTTACGCATATCCACGAATGCTACTTGGTATCAATCGTATAGTTTGTCTTTTACAGAACCTTGGCTGGGGGGTAAAAAACCGAACTCTCTAAGCTCGTCAATCTATTATCAAAAACAAACTAATGGTTTTAATAGAAAAGATAAACGCTATGCAACCATTGAAATCGTCGGGGCAAATCTTACTTTTGCTAAAAAAATAAAATGGCCCGATGACTATTTTCAGGTTGCTCACGGATTAGTGTATCAGTACTACATGGTCAATAATTATAGCAATCTTTTTATCTTTAATACGGGATATGCGAATAATATTAGCTATGTTTTCACTATTATGCGTAACTCTATAAGTGCACCGATATATCCGCGCGAAGGAAGCGAAATTCTCTTTTCCGTACAGTTAACGCCACCGTATTCGTTATTTTCCAAAAAAGATTTTAATACAATTACCGACCAAGAAAAGTATAAGTTTCTTGAATTTCATAAATGGAAATTTAATATCTCATGGTTCGCGAAGATTGTTGAAAATTTAGTGCTTAACGTACGTTTAAAAACAGGATTTATCGGATGTTATAATCCCAAAATCGGAGCACCACCCTTTGAAAGGTTCTATTTAGGTGGAGACGGACTTTCAAATTATGCCCTAGACGGTCGTGAAGTTATTGGTATGCGAGGTTATGACGACAGCTCTTTAACACCGTTATTAAAAGGAAATGAAGTCGGAGGAACAATTTATAATAAATTTACAGCTGAGTTGAGGTATCCGATAACCCTCAATCCGAGTGCGACCATCTATTTGCTTACGTTTGTCGAAGCAGGGAAATCCTGGCTAGACAGACGAAATTATACACCATTTAATTTGTATAAGTCGGCAGGTGCCGGTGTACGAATCTATCTACCTATGTTCGGATTGCTCGGTTTTGATTGGGGTTACGGTTTTGATCCTATCCCGGGAAAACCCGGAGCGAGCGGAAGTAGATTCCATATATCTATTAATCAATCAATTGACTAACTCTTGTGCAATGATAAGTATAATATAGTTCTTATAATAAATAATGATTTTAAACGTTTGACTTAATTATTGATAAATAAAAATTTTTAGATATGAAAAAAAGTATTATTACCCTTTTGTTAATGGTTTTTCTTGGTTTTTCTGCTTTTTCACAAAAGTATGCCTATATTGATTCTGAGTATATTTTGAGCAATATGCCCGAATATAACGAAGCACAAGCAGAATTAGATAGAATTGCTGCCGAGTGGCAGAAAGAGATTGAGTATCAATTTTATAAAATAGATTCTATGTATAAAAAATATCAAGTAGAAGCTATTACATTGCCGGAAAGCATGAAAAAGAAACGTGAAGAAGTTATTATCGAAGCTGAAAGAAATGTGAAAGATTTACAAAAAAGACGTTTCGGAAAAGATGGCGACCTCTTTAAAAAGAGAGCGGAGCTTATACAACCGATTCAAGATAGAGTGTTTGCTGTCATCGACGAGTTTGGAAAAGAACGTAACTATGCTTTCATCTTTGATACAGCAGGCTCAATGACCATTATTTATGCCGACCCAAAATGGGATATTAACGAGCAAATTATGAATAAATTGGGAATCTCTGCGACCAATGATGCTACGGACGAGTAATCCTCAATAAACGAACAAATATAATACTGACAATTAATATTTTAACAGAATGAAGAAAACTTTTTTATTTATAACTGCACTATTTTTATTTGCAGTTACTGCCAATGCTCAAAAGTATGGTCACGTTAACAGCGCTGAAATTTTAAAAATTATGCCGGGCGTTGATTCTATTCAAATTAAACTGTTGGCTTTTCAAAGTGAATTGGAAAGCGAATTTGAAAGTATGATGGCTGAATTTCAGACCAAAAAAGATAAATTTGATAAAGACGCCGGTACAATGTCTTCCGCCGTGCGTCAAGTGAGAGAAAAGGAGTTAGTGGATTTACAAACTAGAATCCAAGAGTTCCAGTACGGTGTTCAAGAAGACCTTGAAGAGAAAAAATATGAATTAGTAAAGCCCTTTCAAGATAAATTACAAAGTGCAATCAATGACGTGGCAAAAGAACATAACTTTGCATACGTTTTTGATGTTCAAACACTACTTTATTACGAAAAAGGTGAAGATATCACGGATTTGGTTAAGAAAAAATTGGGGATTAAATAGAATACGAACTAATTAATATTTTTTGCAATGAAAAACAGAATACTTATTACTATAGTAACTTTTCTATTTTTATTCCCGGCAGTTACTTCAGCACAGCACAACGTCAAATTTGCCCATCTCAATTCTACGGAAATTTATAAAATAATGCCCGGTGTCGATACCGCACAACAATATATTATTGAACTTCAAGAAGAACTTTCAAAGGAAGGCGAGGCGTTACAAAACGAGTTTAAAGAAAAATATGAGCAATATACCAAAATGTCGTCAACTTATTCTGCTACTGTTATGAAAATGAAAGAAGATGAGTTGAATGCCATGTATGTGCGAATTCAGGAATTTTCACAAAATGCAGAGGAGGAGCTATTGCTGAGACAACAAGAATTGTTAAAACCTTTTCAGGACAGATTATTGGCTATTGTTAAGAAAATTGCCGAAGCCGAAAATTATACCTACGTTTTTGATACTTCTACATTGTTGCATTATGACGGCGGGAATGATATCACCGATAAAGTGAAAAAAGAGTTGGGAATTAAATAAAAAAAACTAGGATTTATCTTCGATTTTTTTCAAATCATCTAAATTATAGTTAGACCCTTCCTCCATTTTCTTTTGGTTGGTAATCGCAAACTCTTCGAGAGAGTTAGGCATTTTCCCCACGTTATTCATCTCAATAATACTTTTAGCCTTTTCCAAAGGTATCGCAAAAATGGTAGAACTATCATTGACATAGCTGTACCAAACAATTTTCTTGAAAATGTCAATCTTATTTTGCTGTCCTTTGCCTTTTTTAGTCTTTAATTGAATATTTGCACTTGGAAAAGCTTTAATTTCTTGTAGGTAAGTGGATTGTTCAAAATTGAGGCAGCATTTAAGTTTTCCACACTGTCCCGCTAATTTTTGAGGATTTAAGGAGAGTTGTTGTGTGCGAGCGGTACTGGTAGAAACGGATTGGAAATTGGTTAACCACGATGCACAGCACAATTCACGTCCACACGTACCGATGCCGCCTAAACGCCCCGCCTCTTGTCGCACACCAATCTGTTTCATCTCAATCCGAACTTTAAATTGTTCAGCTAATATTTTTATAAGTTCCCTGAAATCAATTCTTTCGTCCGCTGAATAATAGAAAATAGCTTTTGAGCCATCTCCCTGATATTCAACATCATTAACTTTCATTTTTAAATTTATATCCCAAGCAATATAACGTGAAGAGAGCATGGTAACATTTTCCAATTCTACAATCGAAATCCATTTATCAATGTCAGCGGCACGTGCCAAGCGATAAATCTTTTTGGTAACATCAGACTCTTTCACTTTTTTGTGTGCTAATTGTCGTTTAACCAAAGGTCCTGTCATAGAGACAATTCCAATATCAAAACCGGGAGTAGCTTCCACCGCTACAATATCGCCAACATTATACACACCTTCCGGGGGAAGATGAAAAAACTCTTTTCGGCTGTTTTTAAAACGCACCTCAGCAATAGGATATTGGCAAGGGGCAACAGTAATATCTTGCTCTTCAACCCAATTGTAAGAGCTTAATTTACAGGCGTTTGTATTATATGCTTTACAAAAAGTTTCCTCTATATTCGGAGTCTTTGAAATGCCACGAGTTAAAAAAGCATTCTTAGCTATTTTTTCCGCTTCAACGCTATTCGTTGAACGAATATCCATAGCCAGATAATCTTCTAAATTCTCTGAATTTGTATGGTCAGTCTCTTCTTTAGCTTTATTATTTTGTTTCATCTGTTTAAATTTGAGTTCGTTTTTGCAAAAATACGAAATAATTTCTTATCCCCTTTTTCTGCATTCAGAAATCTATTTCCTGCCCGTTGTGTTTTTCAAATTATGATTATAAATCGAAGATTTTCAATTAGTTATAGTCTCTTTTTCTCTATTTTATTTTTTATTAGGGCGTGCCCCCTCGCTACGCTCGGGGTCGGCGCCCGGTTCCAAGTCCGCGGGCACAAGCCGTGGGGACGCAAGGCGGCAAAAAGAGCTTACAAGCTCGCTTTTTTGCCGCCGCGTCCCCATCGGCTTCCGCCCTTGCGGGCTTTCCACCTAAGCGCCTCACGCAGCCAACTTGCTCGTGCAGAGCCGTTTAAGTCCAAAATGGAGAGCGGAAAGCAGAAAATGAAAAAATTAGCTCTGCAACGAAGCACGTGTGTTGGCAGAGCGGGCGGCATTCTTTTTGCCTTGATTTTTTGGTACTTTTGTATCAAGACAAAAGTACGGACTGATTTGTGCCTTTTTTCTACACAAAAAAAACGCGTTTCTTAACTATTCGGATAGCAGATTTAACGTTTGATAACATAAAGGGGTACAGCACGAACTAAGGTAAGTTTACTTAACTAATCTTAAACTTTTTTTAATAAACTGTTATAACCTTTCTTCTCGCAAAACTTTGTGAATTTAGCAAGCAAGTATTTAAAAGTATAAAATATAATCAATAAATACACACTATAACCAATTCTATAGATAAACATCCCATAAATAGCCATAAAAGAATCATTTGTTATATAGCGTTTGAGATGTTCAAGAATGACTAAAAATTTAGATGTCAAAAATATTCCTCCACTGACAAACTCAAATCCATAGCCGTCAGGGTCATCACTTAAAATAAATATATTTATTATAGAAACAAGTATAGGGATTATAAATTCTCTAAACCTCTTTGTAATAGGAAAAATAAAGATTTGAATGGAAGACATTATTCCTATCATAATTACAGCATCAAAAAAATAAAGATGCCCCCAATAATTTCTTGTTGAATAACCTTCTATAAATAGAACACCTATTATGTGTCCGATGATGTAAAATAACATCATATAAAACCACAATAAAACAAACTGAGCAGACTTTTTCATGAAAACTACTTTCTCCCTCCTGTTTTATAATAAATAGCATCTGTCCAATTTGATGTAGAAGAACAATTGGAAGGCTTATTTTTATTTAAGCTGTTCAAAAAAACTTTTGCATTTCCATAATGCGTGTCGCTAATTGGGTCAACGCTAAGCCAGATGCTTAGGTCGGGGTGGTAGAAGTAACGGGGCGTTTCCATAATCTTTGAGGATTGATACGGCAAAGGTAAATAAAAAAATGAAAGAAAATGCCAACAATTAAACAATTCTCATTCCTTAATTTTTATTATGTCACCCCTTCGGGGTTCTCAAGGCTCTTGGGGTTTACTTTTTGCTACAATCATGTCACCCCTTCGGGGTTCACGTTCCACTTTAAATAGTGTCATAAGATGCTTTATATGAGCAAGTTGGCTTGCGTGAGGGCGCAGGCGGAAAGCCCGCAAGGGCGGAAGCCGCTGGGGACGCGGCGGCAAAAAAGCGACTTTAGAAGCTCTTTTTGCCGCCGCGTCCCCAGCGGCTTGCGACCGCGGACTTGTAGCCGAAGACCGACCCCGAGCGGAGCGAGGGGGCACGCCCTAATAAAAAATCTAATAATAAATATGATTAACTGCTTGATTATGAAATAGTTATTTTTTATCCCTAAACTTTGGTTATTAATTTCAGCGACAATTTTCACTTGGTGGGAAAGAGAAAATCTTGTCTAAATAGGGTTTTCGGGTTTATCTTTTTTCGGAAGAGTTTGGAAAACCAGCATGGCGGAGTCTTTCATAAACGAGAGGATGAAAGCGGACCAGAGCATAATGGGCAATATAAGCCAAAGCATATTGAGAAACCAGAAATCGTTGCGGTTGTAAATTTTCCCTTTTTCAGGGTGATTGGGGAAATAACGTACGATAACTTTCTGATTTGCATTAGCTAACGATGTTTCAACGGGGACGGAATACTCTTTCATATCCACATAGTAACATAGAGTCATGGAAGCAGTTCCGTCGTTATGTATTGCAAAAGGTTTGTCCCAAATAAGAACCCCGTCCGTATATATACTGTGGGAATAAATGTAGTAGCATATAAAAAAGTAGACGGCGAAGATGAGTAAAATCCCGGTTATAAAAATTTTTTTTCGTGAAAAATGGTGTGCTGTCATGTTAGGGGCTTAATGACCATCTCTTCAAGTAGAGAATCATAATCGACCAGTACTTTTGAGCCGACAGGGTAGGTGTGTTTTAGAATTTCATCTGCTAAGAGATCTTCAATATATTTTTGAATGGCTCTTTTGAGCGGGCGTGCTCCGTAAGCACTTTCCCAACCCTGCTTGGCAATGTATTCTTTCGCATCTTGGGAAATTTCAGCTTCTAATCCCATTGCTTCTACACGTTTTAACAGTATCCCCAATTCGATGTCGATGATTTTCATAATATCCTCTTTTTGAAGATTATTGAAATAGATAACGTCATCTATTCGGTTTAAAAATTCGGGGGCAAAGGTCTTTTTCAGTGCATTTTCGAGGACGCTTTGGGCAATCTTATCTTTGTTGGCTTTTGTGGCTGCCGTGCTAAACCCGACACCGGTGCCGAAATCTTTTAATTCCCGCGAGCCGATATTGGAAGTCATAATGATAATCGTATTTTTAAAATCAACTCTTCTGCCGATACCATCGGTCAATTGTCCTTCATCAAAGACTTGTAAAAGAACATTATAGACTTCGGGGTGTGCTTTTTCAATTTCATCAAGCAGAATGATAGAGTAGGGTTTGCGTCTCACTTTTTCCGTAAGTTGTCCTCCTTCTTCGTAGCCGACATAACCCGGAGGCGCACCGATGAGTCGTGAGATAGAGTGTTTTTCCATATATTCGCTCATGTCGACACGAATAATTGCGTCTGCAGAGTCAAACAGATATTCTGCCAGAACTTTAGCGGCATAGGTTTTTCCTACTCCGGTGGGACCGAGAAAGATAAACGTGCCGATAGGTTTATTAGGGTCTTTTAGGCCGGCACGATTTCTGCGAATTGCCTTTGAAATTTTTTGTATTGCTTCACTTTGGCCGATTACTTTTTCTTCGAGGACCTCTGCCATTTTTAGGAGTTTCTCACCTTCGTTTTTGGCAATTCTTTTTACAGGAACTCCTGTCATCATGGCGATTACTTCAGCTACATCTTCTTCCGTAACGATGGGTCGTTGTAGGTTACTTTCGCGTTCCCATTCTTCTTTTACTTTTTTTAGTTCTTTTTCCGCTATAATAACTTCGTCGCGATAGCCTGCTGCTGCTTGAAATTGTTGATTTTTAATTGCTTCATTTTTTAGTTTTTGAAAATTATCAATCTTTTTTTCAATTTCAACTAAATTTTCAGGAACGTGGATATTGTGTATGTGTACGCGTGAGCCGGCTTCGTCTAAAGCGTCAATAGCTTTATCGGGAAGGCATCTGTCTGTGATATAGCGTGTTGTAAGCGTTACGCAGGCTTTGAGCGCTTCTTCCGAATAGGTTACAACGTGATGATCTTCGTATTTATCTTTAATATTTGTCAAAATCTCTAAGGTCTCTTCCGGTGTTGTAGGTTCCATCATTATTTTTTGGAATCTACGTTCTAAGGCGCCGTCTTTTTCAATGTATTGACGATATTCATCTAACGTAGTGGCACCGATACATTGTAGGTCTCCGCGTGCTAAGGCAGGTTTAAACATGTTTGAAGCGTCTAAACTTCCTTGTGAACCGCCTGCTCCGACCATTGTATGAAGTTCATCGATAAAGAGAATGATATTCGGATTTTTTTCAATTTCATTCAAGATATTTTTCATACGTTCTTCAAATTGTCCGCGAAATTTGGTTCCTGCAACAATGGACGCCATATCAAGAGCAATAACTCGTTTATTCATCAATAATCGTGAAACTTTACCTTCCACAATGCGCATAGCGAGTCCTTCCGCTATAGCAGATTTTCCCACGCCGGGTTCACCAATTAGCACAGGATTGTTCTTTTTGCGTCTGCTCAATATTTGTGCGATTCGCTCCAACTCTTTTTCTCGTCCGACAATAATATCGAGTTTTCCCTCTTCGGCGTAGCGCGTTAAATCTTTGCCGAAGTTGTCCAACATGGGAGTTGAAGAAGTTTTAGCTCGACCTTTACCGGATTGTGTAAAGCGGCGGTCATTATCATCATCTTCTTCCTCGTCAAAGTCGCTTGAAGATATTATTTCTTGTGATTGATCGGCTTGGCTCTCTTTTAGTTCTGCTTGCACTGAATCATACGACATTCCCATACGGTTCAGTAACATTTTTACAGCCATAGTTTGCGGGTCGTGGCGATTATTTTTGAGGATTGCCAAAATAAAATGTTCAGCTTCAACAACTTCCGACCTATGTTCTCGTGAGATTAAGTAGGATAATCGTAACATATTTTCTGCTTGCGGAGCTAATTTTAAATCGTCTTTGTCTACTTTTTCGTTAGATGCAGAGATATTGTGCAATACATTCTCAAGTTTGTTTCGCAGTGCGTCTCTATCAATTTTAAAAACATCGAAAAGGTGTTGTAAGGTTGTAAAATTGGAATATTTCAAAATAGCTATGAAGATATGAGGTACACCGATTCCAAAGGAGTTATACAAATGTGCGATTTCTTTTGCTTCTGACAAAGCGTAAGTCATTTCTTCAGAATATTTTATTATCATAATATTTTATTTTTAATAAAAAGGAGTTGTAAGCTGAACAGTTCACAACTCCTTTTTTCATTTTCGATAGTTTTAAAATTAATAATTTAGCGAGAGATTAGTACATGCCGGGCATTCCTCCGGGCATTCCACCGCCCATAGGCATTGCCGGGGTTTCCTCTTTAATTTCTGCTAAGACGCATTCGGTTGTAAGTAACATACCTGCGATAGAAGCTGCATTTTCTAGGGCAATACGAGAAACTTTCGTAGGGTCAACAACGCCGGCAGCTATCATATCTTCGTAAACGTCCGTACGAGCGTTGTAGCCGAAGTTTCCTTTTCCTTCTTTTACGGCATTAACAACAACTGAGCCCTCTTTTCCGGCATTTGCCACTATTTGGCGGAGCGGTTCTTCAAGTGCTCTGCGAATAATGTCAACACCAATTTTTTGGTCTTCGTTTTCAACCTTTATGTTTTTCAGGTCATTAATAGCGCGGATGTAGGCAACTCCGCCGCCGGGGATAATTCCTTCTTCAATTGCGGCACGTGTTGCGTGTAATGCGTCATCAAAACGGTCTTTTTTCTCTTTCATTTCAACTTCCGAAGCGGCACCAACGTAAATTACAGCGACTCCGCCTGCCAATTTTGCCAATCTTTCTTGAAGTTTTTCACGGTCATAATCGGAGGTGGTTTTTGTAATTTGTGCTTTAATTTGATTGATTCTTGCTTCAATAGCTTTCTTTTCTCCCTTACCGCTAACGATTGTTGTATTTTCTTTGTCAACCGTAATTTTTTCTGCGGTACCCAATAGTTCGAGACTTGCTTCTTCAAGTTTGTAGCCTTTCTCTTCTGAAATCACATGTCCACCTGTCAAAATGGCAATATCTTCGAGCATCTCTTTGCGTCTGTCGCCAAATCCCGGAGCTTTAACAGCTACAATTTTCAAACCGGCACGTAATCTGTTAACAACTAGCGTTGCCAAGGCTTCACTCTCTACATCTTCAGAAATTATCAAGAGAGGTTTTCCGCTTTGAACAACCTTTTCTAAAATTGGAAGGAACTCCTTCATGTTACTGATTTTTTTGTCATAAATCAAAATGTAAGGATTTTCGTATACCGCTTCCATTTTTTCGGTATTAGTGATAAAGTAGGGAGAGATATAACCTCTGTCGAATTGCATACCTTCAACAACTTTCACTTGTGTTTCGGTTCCCTTAGCTTCTTCAATCGTGATAACGCCTTCTTTTTTAACTTTAGCCATTGCTTCGGCAATCATTTCACCGACAGCTTTATCATTATTAGCTGAAATAGTAGCTACTTGTTCGATTTTTTCATGGTTATCGCCAATTGCACTTGATTGTTTTTTCAAAGCTTTAACAACGGTTTCAACTGCGGTGTCAATTCCTCGTTTCAGGTCCATCGGGTTAGCACCTGCTGTAACATTTTTTAAACCTGTGCTATAGATAGCTTGTGCTAAAACGGTAGCGGTTGTTGTGCCGTCACCGGCTTGGTCATTAGTTTTAGAGGCAACCTCTTTCACCATTTGTGCCCCCATATTTTCGATGCTATTTTCGAGTTCAATCTCTTTTGCTACGGTAACACCGTCTTTTGTGATTTGGGGAGCCCCAAATTTCTTATCAATAATTACATTTCTGCCTTTAGGACCTAAGGTAACTTTAACGGCGTTTGTCAATGCGTCAACACCTTTTTTCAAATTTTCGCGTGCGTCCCAATCGTATTTAATTTCTTTTGCCATTGTTTTATATTTTAATTTTATTAGTTATAACTTATTTTATTAAATTTTGTTTGATGAAAATATTAAAGGAGGTTACAATATAATAGCGTATATATCAGCCTCTTTCATCATAAGATAATTGTTTCCGTCTATTGCAATTTCAGTTCCCGAGTACTTTCCATAAAGAACAGAATCGCCAACCTTTACTGTCATTGGTTCGTCCTTCTTTCCGGGACCTGCAGCAACAATAACTCCTTTTTGCGGTTTTTCTTTTGCCGTGTCGGGGATAATAATTCCGCCGGCTGTTTTTTGTTCAGCTTCATCAGGTTTAATCAAAACTCTGTCTGCTAATGGTTTAATGTTAAGTTTCATAATTTTATTTTTTAAAGATTTGTAGATAATAATTTAATACTCTTGTTCTCTGTAAACAATATTTAAGAAATGATTGTTCAATAACAATGTGTTCAAAATCCGTGCCAAAATTATCAGTTTTTAGTTTTTTATGCAAGAAGGGAAATTATCAGTCTGTATGGTTTTAAAATCACCATTTTTATCGGTAAAAATAAAAAAGGCGGCAAGTTCGGGGTGATTTTCTAAAAAAAGTAGTGATTTTTCAACACCCATAACCATGAAAGCTGTTGCGTAGGCATCAGCGAGGGCACAATGATTAGCCACGACTGTAACGCTCAGTAAATTGGATTTTTCTGCCCATCCGGTAGCCGGATTGATGATATGAGAATAGCGAGTGCCGTTAATTTCCTGATAATTACGATAATTTCCGCTCGTAGCTACCGCGAGGTTTTCCAATTCAAAAGTGTAAAAACTTTCAATGGCATCGTCGCGTTTTTTTGTTGGAACTTGAATACCCACTCTCCAATTATCCTTTATTTTCTTCCCTTTAGCAACGACTTCCCCGCCGATTTCAACAATAAAATTTTTATAACCTCTCAATTCTAAAAGATTAGTCAGTAAATCGGTGGCATACCCTTTTGCAATTGCGTTAAAATTGAGTGTCATATTGTCATATTTTTTAATGAGTTTGTTTCCACTAAGGGAAATTTTATCGAAACCCACCCACTGTTTTACACTATCTATTTCATTTTGTGTAATTTTATTTTCCCTATTATTCCCGAATCCCCACAATTCAACTAAGGGACCGACAGTAATATCAAAAGCACCGTCAGTTTTTTCGCTCACATTTTTTGATAGCAAAAAGAGGTCAATTATTTCATCGTCTAATAGAATGTTATTCTCTCGATTAATCATAGAAATAGTAGACGTTGAATCAAAAATCGAGAATTGTTTGGAGAAATTAATCAATAAGGAATCTACTGCTTTTGTCAGCAAAGAGTCTTCTTTTCCGACATATACTATATTATAATATGTTCCCATACTATCTCCATGTATCGTTGTAATTTGTTTTTCGGTGCATGAAAAAAAGAGTGTTAGCAATAGTAAAAAAACGATGGATGAAATTTTATTTTTCATAGTTGAATGGTTTTCAAATACAAAAATACACTTTTACCATAATCGCTTTTCATTGAATGCTAAATTTTTGTATCTTTGCGAGAAAAGTTGGTAGTTGAATAAGTCTAAGTGGTTTATTTTTAAATAGTTACAATTTATGCAAATTCATTTGCTTGATGATTAACCGATTAAGGGGCGACCCTTGCAAAGGCTTATTTTACTATATATAAAAATAAATAACTTTCAATAGTTATTTGATATTTTTTTGAACTTTTTTTTGTTCATTTTTGTAGAGAAAAGTTGAGGATTGCAACCCACTTGTAAAATATTCATTGTTAAACGTTTATTGTTTTTTTTAAATGTCTACTAAAACTTTTAGTAAATCAGGTGAACACGCTCAGGTTTGGGAGAACTGTCTTTCCATCATTAAGGATAATATTGATGAAAATTCCTATAATACGTGGTTTCTTCCGATTTTACCTATTTCTCTTGAAAATTCGATGCTCACGATACAGGTGCCGAGTCATCTTTATTTCGAGTATATTGAAGAGAATTATGTGAACCTTTTAAAAAAAATAATTAGAAAGGAGTTGGGTGCGAACGGAAAATTAAAATACAAAGTACTTTTTGAAAGAAATAGTAATGATGGTAAGAGCAAAACCGTAGATTTACCGTCAAATCCGGTACGTCCGGGTTCGAATCCTGAAATACTTCAACCCATAGACGTTTATAGAGCAGATAATAAAAGAATTCCCGACCCTTTTATACTTCCCGGTATTAAAAAACAAAAAATTCCATCAAATTTAATACCTACTTTAAATTTTGATAACTATATTGAAGGGGATTGTAATCGTTTAGCACGTTCGGCAGGCTGGGCAATTGCTAAGGACCCCGGCGAAACGGCATTTAATCCGTTATTTATATATTCCGATGTGGGACTCGGGAAAACGCATCTTGCTCATGCAATAGGTATTCAAGCTAAAATTAATCATCCGTCGAAAACAGTTCTTTATGTTAGCGCCGACCTTTTCTATCAGCAGTTCATGGAGTCGGTTAGAAATAATAATCGTGATGATTTTATCTATTTTTATCAATCAATAGATGTCTTAATAATTGATGATATTCATTTTTTAGCGACGGGTAATAAAGAACGAACACAAGATGCACTTTTTTATATCTTTAATCATTTACATCAAAAAAGGAAACAGATTATCATTACTGCTGATAAATCTCCCGTAGAAATTTCGGGTTTTGAAGCGCGTCTGTTGTCCCGTTTCAAATGGGGATTGACAGCCGATTTACAAGTCCCTGATTTAGAGACACGTATTGCTATTCTTAATAAAAAATTGTCCAATAATGGAATTGAGTTTCCGGAAGAGGTTGTTAACTATCTTGCTTTAAGAGTTACCTCGAACACGCGTGAGTTGGAAGGTGCGATGATAGCAATTTTAGCACAGGCTTCTTTGAATAAACGCGAAATTAATGAAGAGTTGGCTAAAGAAATGATTGATAAATATGTGAAAAGCACGGCTAAAGAAATATCTATCGAATATATACAAAAGATAGTTTCCGATTATTTTGCAATTAGTATAGAACAAATAAATGCACGCACTAGAAAACGAGAAATTGTACAAGCCAGGCAGTTATGTATGTATTTTGCTAAAAAATATACTAAATTACCTCTCTCAAGTATCGGGGCGGCTTGTGGTAATAAAGACCATGCTACTGTCTTACATGCGTGTAAAACCATTAATAATCTTCAGGAAACGGATAAGAAAATGCGTCTCTATATTGAGGATATAGAAAAGAAGCTTAAGATTTAATCTTTTCCTGAGGTTGGTACTGAGCGGCAGCGAAGGGGGCACGTCCATAAGCTAGTTAAAAAAAATATTTTTCTGATTTCTTAGTGTAGTAAATGTACTAATTAGTTCAGATTATTAAAAAAAAAGAGGTTGTCATACATTTGACAACCTCTTTTTGATTAGTTATATAATAGGCTTACTCTTTTACAAACATCTTAACAACAACCTCGTTATTATTAATCAACTTGATAAAGTATACGCCGGGGGCAAACGGTTTAACATCTATGCTAAAGTTATTTTCAGTAGCATTATTTTGATATACAATTTGTCCGGTAGAATTAAGAATTTCGTAATGTTCAAAAGTTATATCGGATTCAATTTGTAAGAGTGAACTTACAGGATTTGGGTAGATAGTAACATTTTGATTAATTATATTATCGTCAATTCCTGTTGGGCTGGTTGAAAAATCGTAAGGTAGCCATTCGCTGGTATTGCCGTCTCCACAATCGGATTGAACATAAACGGTATAGTCGGTTTCAGGAGTAAGTCCGGTAAGAGTATAGGAAGTTCCTGTAACTTGTATAACAGTACCTGTACCTTGTTCAAATCCTCTGGGACCATATTCAATATTGTAATTTTCTTCCGCGCCGGTCCAAACAATGAGTGCAGTACTTTCCGTAACGTCGAATAAGTATATCATGCTTGGAGGTGTGCAGTTTACAATAAGTTTGATATTATCCACAGCAGCGGGGGGACCGTCAGAACCACTTTGGTCGTTACGCCACCCGAAATAGAGACGTTTCGTTGTTCCTGCGTAAGAGCCGGCTAAGGTTGTCGTAAAGCTAGTCCATTCAGCTTGGTCTACAAAGACTCCACCTAAATTAGATGAGCCGGCAGGACCTGAGGCTACAGTTACTCCATCTACATTTTGCATATTTCCAATATAAACTTTCATGTAGTCATAAGGACTCGATATTAACTCTCCAACGCATTTCCAATCGAAAGAGAGTGTAAATTGTTCTCCATTTTCGGGGAATGTTATATCGCGGTATGCCCAAATATTGCAGGAAGACGAAATATTATAAGTTCCATAGCTACTACTATTATTGGTAACATATAATGAGTGGGTCGGGCTTTCGGAGGTGCCGGTTCCGATAATCCAGAAGTTTGAGGCTTCTGTAAATTGCCAAGCAGCATTTTCGACACTATCTTCAAAATCTACTAAGAATGGAATTTCAAGCGGTATTTGTGATGTTTCAAAGGAGGCAGGAATATTGTTCCAGGCACTGGTATCAATAGCATTACAAATAGCTCGAACATAAACATAGTAAGTATTGCTCGGATTTAACGAACCGACAGGAAGTGTGTAGCTCGTTGTATCTCCAACAAGGTAAGTATGTGTACAAGTATCAGGATTGAAATTAGGATCAGTACTGATAGCAATTTCATAACCCAGCGGAGAAACTTCCGTAGTAGTCCAATTAATGGTTGCATAAGTTCCTCTCGGATCGGTAACCGTAACAGAAGTCGGTTTCTTACAAGGTGGAATGGGTTCAACAAGAATATTATCAAGATAGAGACCTTCATTACCGTTATCTTGTCTTGAGAAAGCGATGTAATAGTTTCCACTAAAAGCAGAGATATCAGCTGTGTATTCTTGGTGGTTATTAGTATTAACAGTAAATGTACTTACTAATGTTCCTGAAGCTAAATTATTCGGATTAGAAAGAACGTAAACAGATAGGATAGGTGAGTAGGAAGCTGAGTAATTTTTAGCATAAAATGAAACTTGTTCATTGCCGTTAAGTTGAATTTCAGGAGTAACTAAGGTCGCATCATTAACATTAGAGGTTGATGAGGTTCCGTAGAAATAAGCGCACTTAGAACCGTTAACGCCATTCGTAGCGTTAGCTCGCCAATAATAGTAAGAGGAACCGTTGTCAAAATTATTCCAACAGTAAGGAGCTGTTCTATTTCCAAGCGGGAACCACGCTTCTTCGAAATTGTATCTCCAAGGAATGGTAACAATTGTACCGCAGAGCGTACTAAATGGAATGATTTCGCTTGCAAAACTTTCATTATTATCATCACACATTGCTTTGACACGTAATTGATACGGTGATGAGGGTGAAAGCCCTGTTAACATGAATGGATTAGAATTAGCAATTACTCTCGTCCAAGTACTGGCAGAAACAAGTTTATATTCAATAATCCACGATGTTTCGTCTCCGCGAGAAGTCCATTGTACTAAAACGGAATCGGTAGTAATAGATGCTTCCGGAATTGTAACATTGCTGACAGCTAAACAAGTATTAACATTTACTATAATGTTGTCAATAGCAATAGGAGGTTGGTTGTTTACGCTTCCATCATTAATCCATTCAAAATAGATACGTTTTGTTTGTCCGTAACAGTCAGTTAGTCTTTGCACTTCTGTATTCCATGATGTGTTGACATAAGATGAGCCGCTATATGCATTAAACCTAATATTTCCGGTTAGAGAATTATAGATGGTATCTGCATTGGTCGGAGTTGCAACAGTAGCCGCCGTTGCGGCTGTTACAACAGTGGGAGCACCGATAAAGGCTAACATATAGTCGTATTGACTTTCGCCCCGACATTTCCAGTCGAAAGAGAGTTCATAATCGCCCTGGCTTGCAAAATAGATATCGCGATATGCCCAAACGCGACATGCTTTGCCGGTGTAATTATTACTAACCCCCTCATTATCAGAGATGTATAATCCTGTGGTTCCTCCATTATTAGCGGCGTTTCCTATATACCAACCATTAGGATAAGTTGCGTCATTATTGTTAACAATTCCCCAATTCTGTACCTCTGTTGCGTCTTCAAAATCGCAAATGAAGGGAACTACTAATGGAGGTTGTGTTGTCATGAATGGGAAAATATCACTCCAACTGCTTGTGGTATTTTCACCGCAGAGAGCGCGGATATAAAGATAGTAACTAGTATTGGGATTCAAATTAGTTATTGTGATAACCGTATCGGAAACAACGTAACGAAGAGTGGCTGTATCTATAACAAAGTTAGCAGTTCCTCCTAAAACGATTTCAAAATTAGATTCATCGGCAGCGGGAGTCCAATTTAAGGTAACGCTATTGGTATCAACGTGAACGACAGCAAAATTGAGAGGACGGGCACAAGAAACCGGAGCTATAGCTATGTTATCAATGGCGATGGCAGGTGAATTATGAGTGTAGCCATTATTTCTCCATGCAAAATAGAGTCTTTTAGTTTTACCTGAATAGGTTCCGTCAAGGAGTGATGAGTAGGTATTCCAAGTTATATTGTTATATCCGGAACCGTCATGACCGTTAAAGTAGGATTGATTTGAGCTTCTTAATTCATTCAATAGGGTTACGGCACCTTCGGGTACGGGTACTTGTACAACGCTATTTTCTGCTGTAACAATTTTAGGATCACCGATAAAAGCCATCATATAGTCATTTGTCGTTTCTCCTCTACATTTCCAATTAAAGGTGAGGGTATATTCGCCGGCAGGGGTGAAATAAATATCACGATATGCCCATACTAATGTTCCACTACCACCATAATCATTACTAACTCCTTCGTTGTTAGAAATGTACAAGCTACTATCACCGCTATATTTTACGGCACTGCCGATATACCAATTAGGCGAAGTAGTTAAATCTACATTAGCGAATTGCCAATTACTATTTTCTGCGGCATCTTCAAATCCGCACATAAATGGAACCTGAATTGGAATTTGTGGGGTTTGGAAAAATACTATTGGACTGTAGAAACTATAATCCCCTCCGCCGCAATCGGTTCGCACGCGAACCTCATAAGTAGTACTGGGACTCAAATTTGTTAGCTGGTATTGAGGTGTTCCTGTTATTGGGACAACAGTCCAGGTTGTATCATTCGCTTTTTTGTATTCTAATGACCAAGTTAAATCAGTACTATCAGCGGGTGTCCATATTACTATGGCGCTGTCAATAGTAACAGAAGAATCGGGAACGGTTACATTAGAAACGGAAACACAAGAATTTACGTTGATAACAATATTATCAAAAGCTGCCGGGGGGGTGTAAAAACCGGAACCGTCGTTGGTCCATGCAAAGTAGATGCGTTTTGTAGTTCCACTATAGTTAGCAGGAAGAGTTCCACGATAATGTTGCCATGTTTCACTTAGATTAAAATAAGTAGGATAATTATTATTAGTAATAGGAGTTGGGGTTAAGATATCAGCATTTGATCCCGCAGGAGGGGGTATAGGTCTTGAATTAGATGTGCTACCTGTAACCGGAACGGGGTCTCCAATAAAAACGCGCATATAGTCCCAACTACTTTCACCCTTACTGAGCCAATCAAATTCGAGAATATACTCTCCGGCTATATCAAAATAGATATCCCGATACGCCCATATTGTAACTGATCCTGAGGTATACGTGTGGGCTATGCCGTTAGTAGAAACATAAACAGCATAGCTACCGCTTGGGGTGTTGTTTACGGCATTTCCAACATACCATTTATTGGTAGCAGTGCTATTAGCCAACTGCCACCTATTCCTTTCCGTTGCATTTTCAAAATCACAGTGATAGGGCAATGTACCCGGGAGTTGGCACGTGGTAATAGTAAGTACAGTCGTGTTCCAATCGCTCGTATCTCCTACACCGCAGATGGTACGTAAATAAAGATAATACGTAGTTAGCGGTGATAAAGTTCCAATAGGAATAGTATATGACGAACTATCGGTAAATTGTAATCTTTGAGAGCAAGTATCGGGGTCGAAACCGAGAGTGGTGCTGTATGCCAATTCATAGCCCAGCGGGTTCGTTTCATAGCAATTCCATAAAATAGTTGCATTCGTTGCTCCTATATTGGTAGCTTGTAATGAAATGGGCTTATAACAAGTTGGGGCAGCTTGAACTGAAATATTGTCAAGATATAATCCTTCATTACCTTTATCTCTTCTAACAAAAGCAATAGAATAAACGCCTGTATAAGCCGATAAATCTGCGAAAAATTCATTATAACTGGTACTGTTGACAGTGAAAGAATTTATTCTTATTCCTGAAGTAGTGTCATTTTGATTTGTTAATAGATAGACGGAGATGATAGGTGCGTAGCTTGATGAATAATTTCTAGCAAAAAAGGTTACTTGTTCATTGCCGGAGAGCGTAATTTCCGGTGTTATTAGCCAAGCATTATTTTGAGTTGTCGTACCCGATGTACCATAATAATAAGCACAACCGGAACTTCCAATTCCCATTGAGCTGTTGTATCTCCAATAGTATGAATAGAGATTATTGTCAATATTTTTCCAACAATAAGGAGCTGTTCGACTACCGGAAGTTATCCATGTACTTGGAAAATCGTATGACCAAGGGATAGAAGTGATAACACCGCAGCCGGAGTTGAAGTTAATAACAGAGCTATAACTACTTAAATCTCCACCGCCGCAGTCAGCTTTAATACGAACCATATAAGTAGTAGAAGACATTAGATTTGTCAAAGTACAAACCGGATTAGTTGAAACATTTACTATTGTCCAAGTAGCTTCGTCTGCTGCCTTATATTCTACAATCCAATTGGTTTCGCTACCGCCGGCTTGCCAGTGAACGACAGCTTCAGACGGGGTAATTGAACTATCCGGAACTGTAATATTAGTAACGTCAGGGCAAGTATAGATGACAATTGAAATATTATCTACTGCCGCAGGAGGTCCGTTCGTTCCACTTCCATCTTCTCGCCATCCAATATAGAGACGTTTGGTTGTATTTGCATAAGAAGAATCGAGAGTCGTAGAATAATTTGTCCAATTAGCTTGTGCATTTAAAAAACCGCCTAAGTTCACAGCTCCGGCTGGTCCGGTTGCTACTAATGTATTGGAAACGTCAACGCGATCTCCGATATAAACTTTCATGTAGTCATACGGAGTAGTGTTACGCATTTCTCCAACACTTTGCCAATCGAAACTTAATACAAATTGATTGCCGCTTGGGAATGTTATATCTCGGTATGCCCAAATGCTTGAGTTGTTGTGGTTATAACCGTAAGTTACACCATCTGATGTTAC
>Ga0255346_1001357_pt1 | contig 34912 bp, 24 predicted proteins | sample wastewater_treat_FD_194410 | JGI IMG/M metagenome (GOLD analysis project Ga0255346, IMG submission 194410) | Wastewater microbial communities from Lulu Island WWTP, Vancouver, Canada - plant22 | ecosystem: Engineered > WWTP > Wastewater > Unclassified | place: Canada: Vancouver, British Columbia...
AACAGTATCACCAACTACTGAAGCAGAATGCTCAGGGGTTCCACTTCTACCTTCTTCTTCGATTTTCTTTTTTGCATTATCCATCGCTCCACCCGCATTAGCCATAAAAATTGCTTGAGCAAAACCAGAAATTAAACATCCAGTATTTAATGCAACTACTCCTCCAGGTCCCAAAAGAAGCCCTGCAATTACAGGGATTGCAAAAATAAGAATACCTGGAAGAATTATACCTCTTTGAGCAGCCTTTGTTACAATTGTTATAAATGTTTTAGGATCTCCTTTTGATTTTCCAGCTAACACATCTTTTATTTGCTTTCTTGCTTCAATAACAACCTTATCTGCTGCTCTACCAACTGAACCCATAAGCAGGGAGGCAAAAATATAGGGTAGAATAACTCCAATAAATAATCCAGCTAAAATTTTAGGATCTTTCATAAAATCTATAAATACACTTATTCCTAATTGTTGAGTAATAATTGATATTTTTGAAAAATAAGCTTGACCTAATGAAATAGCTGTAATTGCGGCACTTCCTATTAAAATTCCTTTCCCAATAGCAGCGGTTGTATTCCCAACTGCATCAAGTTTATCTGTTATTTTTCTAACTTCAGGACCAAGTTCTGCCATTTCAGCTATCCCTCCCGAATTGTCTGCAATTGGTCCGTAAACATCTATTGTTATTACAAAAGGTGAAACTGAAAGCATTGCTACAGCAGAAATTGAAACGCCATATAATCCTAATTGTATGTTGGAAGCCCCACCGGATATATAAAAACTAAATATCATCGAAATAATTACTGTAAAAGCAGGTAATATTGTACTTTCCATTCCATATGCTAAACCATTTACTACAAGAGTCGCAGGACCGCTTTTTGCACTTTCAGCAATATTTCTTGTTGGTCTGTACTTTGAATCTGTATATATTAATGTAAATAAGCCTATTAAAAAGCCAGCTAAAACTCCTCCAACTGATGAATAAAAGATATAAAGATTACTGGGCCCCATTACATGCTTAACTATTAAAAATGAAAACAAAATAATAAGAATGGTGGTAATCAAAAGTCCTGCAAGAGTAGTAGAAGTAAGTAAACTTACAGTGGCATTTTGCTTATACCTGCTTACAATACTTTTAATTATAAATATAGCAATTATAGATGCGAACAATCCAGATGTAGAGATTAACATGGGAAGTAAAATACTTTTCATGATTAGAGGGGAATTATTAAAAGCAAGAAATCCTAAAAATTCAGTTGAAATAATGGCACCAACCCAAGACTCAAGGGAATCCGCTTTCATTCCACCAACATCCCCAACATTATCTCCTACATTATCAGCGATAGTAGCTGGATTTCTATAGTCATCTTCCCTGAGGCCTGATTCTACTTTACCAACATAATCTGCACCCATATCAGCTGCTTTTGTAAATATTCCACCCCCAGTCCTCATAAAGAATGCCGCAAAACTAGCACCAATTGTAAATGTAACTAATATATTTACCACATAATCTAAAACTGAAACTAAATCACTTGTATACCTTCCATACCACCAAAATAATATATTAAACCAAAAAGCTGTATCAAATAATGCAACTACTCCTAAAATTAAACCTGAGGCAGCAGCAGCAGTAAAAGCAATGTTCATTGCCTCCCCAAGCCCCTTTTCTTTAGCTGCTTGTGTAACTCTTGAATTTGTCCTCGTGGAAATCCACATTCCTATATAACCTATCAATAAGCTAAAACCACCACCGGTAATAAAAGCTAACATTGAAGCGTATTGAAGGAAATTAAATTGGACCATTACAAAAAGTAAGATTTCAATAACAATAAAAAAAATCAGCATAATTTTTGCTTGTTGGTTCAGGTAAGCTCTACTTCCAGCATAAATTGCATCAGAAATTTCCCGCATTATCTTATTGCCTCTATCTTTTTTATTTACAGATTTCGTAAAAACAACTGCTAGAATAAGGGCTACCACCACACCAATAAAAGGAACTATTCTTAGAAAAATTAAACTTGACACAATTATCTCCCTTTTTGTATTTTGTACATATTATTATATTTTTATATAAAAATTTAAAAAAATAACTTTAAAATAAAAAAAGAGAAAAGATAGTACAATAAAATAAACAAGAAAATATATATCCTTAATATTTTAATTAAAATTAGAATATTTTAAAGCAGAATATTAAAATATTCTAAAAAAATAATTAATTTTTTCTATAGCTTCTATTTAATATCATTTAAATGACTTAAACCATAAACTATACTTTCTTCCAAAGCTTCCCAGCTAGCTTCAATTATGTTTTCTGAAACTCCAATTGTACCCCAGCTCTTTTTCCCATCTGTAGATTCTATTAATACTCTTACAACTGCTCCCGTTCCTTTTTTCTCATCAAGTACTCTTACTTTAAAATCAGTAAGAGTTATTTTTTCAAGTCCTGGGTAAAATTTTGTTAATGCTTTCCTAATGGCTTTATCCAAAGCATTAACAGGTCCAACACCCTCAGCGGTTTCAATAATTTTATTTTCGTTAATATAGAGTTTAACTGTTGCTTCAGATAGCATTTCTTTATTTTCTTTTCTTTCATTTAGTACTCTGAAGCTTTCAAGTACAAAATACTCTTCTTTCACTTGTGCAATTTCTTTAACTAAAAGTTCAAAACTAGCATCTGCAACTTCAAATTGATAACCTTTATGTTCAAGAGTTAAAATTTTATTAAGAATTTCACTTACAATCTTAGGATTATCCTCAAGATTAAGATCAAATTCCTTTGCCTTGAGTATTATAGATTTTTTACCAGCAAGTTCGCTAATCAATATTCTTCTTTTTTGCCCAACTAATTCTGGAGAAATGTGTTCAAATGCAGTTGAATACTTGCTCACCCCACTTACATGCATCCCTGCTTTATGAGCAAAAGCACTGCTTCCAACAAAAGGTTGGTGGCTTAAGGGTATTTGATTAGCTATTTCAGCAACAAATCTTGACAAGCTAGTTAAATATTTTAAATTACCCTCTTTAAGGCATTTTTTCTTAAGCTTTATTTCAAGATTAGGAATTATTTGGCACAAATCTGCATTCCCAGTTCTTTCTCCATATCCATTAATTGTGCCTTGAACCATTACAGCTCCTTCATTCACTGCCAAGATTGAATTTGCAACAGCACATCCACAATCATTATGAATATGAACACCTATTGGTAAATTTATTTCTTTTACAACATAGTCAACAATTTTTATAATTTCTAGTGGTAAAGTTCCGCCATTTGTGTCACAAAGAACAATAAAATCTGCACCAGCATCCTGTGCGGCTTTTAAAGTTCTCATAGCATATTCAGAATTTTCTTTAAACCCATCAAAAAAATGTTCACCATCAAAAATTACTTCAGGAACATTTTTTTTAAGAAATTTCACAGAATCATAAATCATTTCAAGATTATTTTCTAAAGAAGTCTCAAGAATTTTTTCAGCATGAAAAGCAGAAGACTTTCCAAAAATACAAACCGCATCTGTATCACATTCAATAAGAGTTTTAAGATTTTTATCTTCACTTGAAGCTGTATCTTTGTATCTTGTTCTTCCAAATGCAACTATTTTAGAATTATTAAACTTTTTATTCTTTAGAATATCAAAAAGCTCTTCATCTTTTGGATTTGATGCAGGAAATCCAACTTCTATATAGTCAATTCCAATTTCATCAAGCTTTTCAATAATCTGTAACTTATCTTTCACAGAAAAAGAGATATTCTCTCCCTGAGCTCCATCTCTTAAAGTTGTATCAAAAATAAATATTTTCTCACTTGACATATAATATACTCCCACAAAAGTCTATAACTATAACTGTTATAAATTATAATATTTTATTCCTCAAATATTCTTAAATTTTTAAGAATTTAGTCAATATTTTTTCAAGTTCTTTTTCTTTAATTTCTATTAATACATGCTTTTAAGAGAATTTAAAATCAAGTCACCCATTTCAGATGTCGTAACTAATCTAGTACCCTTACTATATATATCAGCTGTCCTGTAACCATCTGCAAGCACTTCATTAACTCCTTTTTCAATATTTTCTGCCTGTTTTTCAAATCCAAAGCTAAATCTTAAAAGCATTGAGAGTGAAAGAATTTGTGCAATAGGATTAGCTTTTCCTGTACCACATATATCTGGAGCACTACCATGAACAGGCTCGTACATTCCAAGATTATCATCTCTTAAAGAAGCACTGGGAAGCATACCTATAGAGCCTGATATCATAGCTGCTTCATCGCTTAATATATCCCCAAACATATTTGTCGTAACAATAACATCAAACTGCTTTGGATTTCTTATTAATTGCATAGAAGCATTATCAACGTACATGTGGGAAAGTTCAACATCACTGAATTCTTTTTTGTGAATTTCATTTACTGTTTCTCGCCAAAGTCTTGAACTTTCAAGAATATTTGCTTTATCAACTGAGGTAATTTTATTTTTGCGCAGTTTTGCTGTCTTGAAAGCAAGCCTTACAATTCTTTCAATTTCATATTTATGATAAATTTCTGTGTCATAAGCATATTCGTCGTTTTTCGAACTTATTCTTTCTTTTTTACCAAAATAAATACCACCAGTTAATTCTCTAAAAACAATAATATCTACCCCTTCTATTACTTCTTGTCTTAGTGTAGAAGCATCAATTAACGGTTTATAAATCTTAACAGGCCTTAAGTTTGCAAATAACCCTAGTTCTTTTCTAACTTTTAAAAGAGCATCTTCTGGTCTTGGTTTACCAGGTTCAGTAGTATCCCATTTTGGCCCCCCAACAGCACCTAACAAAACAGCACCAGAATTTTTGCATTCTTGAAGTATATCTTCCTTTATAGGAATCCCGTATTTATCAATAGCAATTCCACCAATGTCACCAAAATCATAAGAAATTGGCAAGTTATCAACCTTAATTAAAAAATCTAAAATTTTCAATGCTTCGCCTATTATTTCAGGACCGACTCCATCACCAGGTAAAACCATTATTTTTTTCATTAGGCCTCCCTTTCAAATCTACTCTTTACATAATTGACATATCCACCTTTTCCAATCAAATTTTGAATAAACTCTGGATAGGGGTTCGTTTTAAAAACTTCACCAGAAGTTAAGTTTTTTATTATACCATTATCAAAATCAACTTCTAATAAATCACCATCTTTGATATTTTCTGAAGCTTCTGAACTGATAATGAGAGGTAGGCCAATATTTATTGCATTTCTAAAAAAAATTCTTGCAAAAGACTTAGCAATAATCAGTTTTACTCCGCTTGCCTTAATAGAAAGAGGGGCATGTTCCCTAGATGAACCGCATCCAAAATTTTCACCTGCAATGATTATTTTTCTCTCTTTCACCTTTTCAGTAAAATCCTTATCAAGATCTTCAAAACAATGCAGAGCTAGCTCTTTTTCATTAGTTGTATTTAAATACCTTGCAGGAATAATGACATCGGTATCCACATTATTCCCATATCTTATTGCACTATCTCTAATTTTCAATATTCCTCCTTAAAAATTTTTAAAAAATTCAAAGTCTTTAAAAACAAAAGAAATAAAACTAAAAATTAAAATCAAAAATTAACTTTAAGATGCGCACAATATGACATACCCTAACAGAATACCCATGGTACTCATTCGTAATATTTGTTTAATATTTAAGGCACACTTATTACACCTGAAATTGATGATGCAGCAGCTACAGCAGGACCAGAAAGATAAACTTCACTTTTGGGATGCCCCATCCTGCCAACAAAGTTTCTATTTGTCGTTGAAATTGCTCTTTCACCCTCAGCCAAAACCCCCATATGACCCCCGAGACATGGCCCACAGGTTGGGGTACTTACCGCACATCCAGCATTAATAAAATTTTCAATATAACCAGCTTTCAAAGCATCGAGATATATTTTTTGTGTTGCAGGTATTATTATGGTTCTAACATTTCGATTTACTTTTTTGCCTTTTAAAATTTCAGCCGCAATTCTTAAATCTTCAAGACGGCCATTAGTGCAGGAACCAATGACAACTTGATCTATTGTTATATTTTTTAATTCTTTTGCTTTCTTTACGTTTGATGGTAAATGAGGTGCTGCAACCAATAAATCAATTTCTTCTGAATCAAAATTATATATTTTCTCAAAATTTGCATCTTCATCACTTTCAAATACTTTGTAGTCTTCTTCTTTTTTACCTACACTTCTCAAATATTCTTTTGTTTTTCTATCTACATTAAAAATTCCAAACTTGGCACCAGCCTCAATTGCCATATTTGCCATAGTAAATCTTTCGTCTATTGTGATGCTTTCTATAGTAGGACCTGAGAATTCCATCGATTTATATAAAGCTCCATCAACTCCAATTTTCCCAATTAAAAATAAGATAATATCTTTGCCAGTAACCCATTGTTTGAGGTTACCATTGAAGTTAAACTTTAATGTTTTAGGAACCATGAACCATGTTTCTCCTGTTGCCATTGCCATTCCAATATCTGTACTCCCCATCCCAGTTGAAAGAGCACCTAGGGCTCCATAAGTACAAGTATGGGAATCTGCACCAATTATAAGATTACCAGGTAATGCAAGACCAGCTTCAGGTATTAAAGCATGCTCTATACCCATACGCCCAATTTCAAAATAATTTTTTATCCCATACTCCGCTGCGAATTCTCTAATAAATTTTGCTTGCTGAGCTGATTTTATATCTTTGTTTGGAGTAAAATGATCAGGAACAATTGCAATTTTATCTGTGTTAAATACTTTTTTAGCACCAGTTTTTTTAAATTCCTTAATTGCCAGTGGCATAGTAATATCATTACCTAACACTAAATCAACTTTAGCATTAACTATTTCTCCCTCTTCTACATAATCCTTATCACAATGTAAGCCAATTATTTTCTGCGCTAATGTTTGAGATTTTTTAAAGAATGACATCTAACTTGCCTCCCCTATTGTCTCTCTACTATTCTATTCATTGCATCAATGTAAGCTTTGATGCTGGCTTCAATAACATCCGTGCTAATCCCTCTACCCATTGCTTCAATGCCATTAGAACTAACAACTACTTTAACTGAACCAATTGCGTCTTTACCCTCAGAAACTGCCTCAATAACATAATCAACAAGCTTTGAATTGATTTTAGTTATTTGATCAATTGCTTTAAAAGAAGCATCAACTGGACCGTTGCCACTATGAGAAGCTTCAAAAAGCTTCCCATTTATGTCTAAGCCGATAGTCGCAGTGGATTTGATATTTGTTCCACTAAAAATATGGTAGTAATTAAGCTTAAAATATTCTGGTGTTTTTCGTATTTCATTTTGAACTATTGCTTTTAAGTCGTCATCATTTATGGCACCTTTTTTTTCAGCAAGAGATTTAAATCTTTCAAAAGATTTCTCAATTTCCTGCTCATCTAAAACAAAGCCTAAATCTTCTAATCTTCTTATGAAAGCATGTCTGCCTGAATGCTTCCCAAGAATTAACTTAGAAGAAGAAAGTCCTATGTCCTCTGGCTTTATTATTTCATAGGTTGACCTATCTTTTAGCATGCCATCTTGATGAATACCAGCTTCATGTGAAAAAGCATTCTTGCCTATTATGGCTTTATTAGGTGCAATAAGATAGCCAGTTAAAGAAGCTACAAGACTTGATGTTTTTGCTATTTCTTTTACATTGATATCTGTGTAAAAACCGAGATCCTTTCTTGTGTCTATTATCATTACAACTTCTTCTAACGCAGCATTACCTGCTCTTTCCCCTATACCATTAACGGAACATTCCACTTGCCTTGCACCTGATTTTAATGCAAGAATTGAATTAGCAACCGCAAGTCCAAGGTCATTATGACAATGCACACTAACTATAACATTTTCAATCCCTTTGACATGATTCATTAAATAATTTATAAGCTCTGAATACTCCAGTGGTAAAGCATATCCTACAGTATCAGGAACATTTAAAATTGTAGCCCCATTTTTAATTACAAGCTCATACATTTTAGCTAAATACTCCCGATCACTTCTTGTTGCATCCATAGCAGAAAATTCTATGTTATCAGTATATTTTTTACACCTTTTTACAGACTCAGCTGCAATTTCAAGAACTTCCTCTCTAGATTTATTTAATTGATATTTCAAGTGGATATCAGAAGAAGAAATAAAAGTGTGAATTATTGGGTTAGCAGCGTCTTTTAAGGCCTCTCCTGCAGCATCTATATCCTTAAAATTAGCTCTTGCAAGAGCTGCAACTGACTTGTCTTTAATAGCACTTGAAATTTCCTTTACAGCATTAAAGTCACTTTTTGATGAAATAGGAAAACCTGCTTCAATTACGTCAACATTTAATTTTTGAAGCTGAAGAGCTATTTCCAGTTTCTCTTTAACACTTAAGTGAATACCTGGAGCTTGCTCCCCATCACGAAGCGTTGTATCGAAAATATAAACTTTTTCTGGCATCTCTTTTCCTTTACTTGCTAAATTTTTAATTGCTATTTATAAATTTATTATTTTTATCTTTGAAAAACCTGATTTTTTCTTGAATTCTTCAAGCATTTCATCATTTACCTCACAATCAAGGTTTAGACCCATAAGAGCCTCTCCTCCTATAGTTTTTCTACCTACATGCATTGCTGCAATATTTACGCCAAGTTCTCCAAAGGCTGTACCAATCTTGCCTATTTGCCCAGGAATATCTTTATAACTAATAAAAGCCATGTATTTAGACGGAACCATATTTATTTCAAATTTATCAATCCCAATAAATAGTGGATTATTTTTTATACCAGTTATTGTTCCAGATACCGAAAGCTCAAAATTTTCACCTCTACCTTTTAAACTAATTAAATTTAAATAGTCCTGCGGTGTTGGATTTTTTATTTCATTTACTTTTAATCCCCTTTCCTCGCAAATTAAATTTAAATTAACTAGATTAATTCTTTGCTTGCTTTCTCTTTCTAAAATTTTAATTAAAATTATTGAAGTCAAAAACTCAGTTTTTAAATTAGCAACCTTCCCAACATAACTTATTTCTAATTCTTCTACTTTGTGCTCAAACAACTGAGAAAACAAAGAACCTAGATCATTACATAATTCAATAAATGGCTTGGAAGCATCAATAATTTCCTGGGTATAAGAAGGAAGATTAACTACATTAGTTGGAATTTCATCTTCTAAAACTTTCTTAATTTGTTCTGCAATTTCAATACTTGATTTTCTAAGCGCCTCTATTGTAGAGCCTCTCATGCGAGGGGTGCAGATAACTTCCTCTATCCCAAATAATTTTGAATTTTTCATTTGGTCTATTTCAAAAAAATCAATTGCTGCCCCGCTTAGATGCCCATTTTTTATAAACTCATATAAGTCTTCCTCAACGACCACTCCACTTTTTGACATATTAATTAAAAATGAACCTTTTTTCATATCTTTAATTACTTCTTTATTAACTAAGCCAATGGTTTCTTTAGTTTTAGGTAGATGTATAGAAACAAAATCCGAATCTTTAAAAGCGTCATATAAATTCACTGCTTTTTTAATTCCAAGCTGCCAAAATTTATCATCAGAAACATAAGGATCATAGGCAACTACATTAACCCCAAGACTTAAAGCTTTTTTTGCCACAAGACTGCCGATTTGCCCAAGCCCTAAAATACTTAAAGTTTTACCCTCAAGTTCAACACCTTTTAGCTTTTGTTTGTCTTCCATATTTTCAGTCTTCGTAATTTGACTGACAAAATTTAACCTTTTTGCTAAAGAAAAAATAAAAGCAATAGTTAACTCGGCTGTGGAAACAATATGACTAAAAGGAGCATTAATCACATATATTCCTTTTAATGTTGCCGATTTAATATCAATATTATCAATATTAGCCCCAACCTTACCTATTACTTTAAGTCGATCGGTATTATTAATAACTTCAGAAGTAACTTTAGTTTTATTTTTAATTATTAAAGCATCATAATTTTTTATAATATCTCTTAATTCACTCTTCGGAATTTGTTTTTTAATGTCAACTTCAAAATCTGTCTTTAGAAAATCAATTGCCTTGTCGCTTATCTCTTCAGTTATTAAAATTTTTTGTTTGGCAGCCATCTTATCTTCCTTATTTTAAGTTAATTAATGTTATTTCCCTCTGGCACAAGCAATCATCCCAGTTCTCACAAATTCTAAAATTCCATAAGGTTTTAATAATTCTTCAAAAGCTTTAATTTTTGACTCTGTACCAGTCAATTCCAATAAGAGAGACGTTTTTGTAACGTCAACTACATTTGCCCTAAAAATAGTCGCTATTTCTAATATCTCTGATCTGCTTTTATTTTCAGTGTTAACCTTGACTAAAATGAGCTCCCTACGAATAGCATTCTCGGAATCAAGTCTTTGAATCTTTATTACATTAACAAGTTTATGTAACTGCTTTGTTATCTGTTCTATGCTGCTTTCGTCAGCAGTAACAACAATCGTAATCCTGGAAATTTTTTCATTATCAGTTGTCCCAACAGCTAGGCTTTCAATATTAAAGCCTCTCCTACTAAAAAGACCCGATATTTTAGCTAAAACACCTGATTTATTTTCAACTAGAACTGAAATGATATGATTCATTTGTGCCCCTCTCCACCACTTTTATATTCCAACATCTCATCAATTGGAGAACCTGGCGGTACCATTGGAAAAACATTTTCACCAGGGTCAATCCAAAAATCTATCAAAACAAGATTATTAATATTAATTGCCTCTTTTATTGCTTTCTCAACGTCTTTTTTATCTTTAACTCTAATCCCAACTCCACCATAAGCTTCTATGAGCTTAATAAAATCGACACAACCTCTTATACAAGTCTCAGAATACCTTTCAGCATAAAACAATTCTTGCCATTGCTTTACCATTCCAAGATATCCATTATTTAATAAAATTATCTTAATTGGTAATTTATTTACAATTGCTGTTGCAAATTCATGAGAATTCATTTGAATGCTTCCATCTCCAGCGATATCAAACACAAGTTTATCAGGTCTTCCAAATTGTGCTCCAACTGAAGCTGGGAGCCCAAACCCCATTGTTCCCAATCCCCCAGAAGAAATAAATGTTCTTGGATATAAAGTTTTATAAAATTGAGCAGCCCACATTTGATTTTGTCCAACTTCTGTACAAATAATTGCATCACCCTTTGTAATTTCATATAAAGTTTCAATTATAAAACCTGGCTTTAATAGATTTGAATTTTTGTCATATCTTACAGGATATTTAATTTTCCACTCTTTAATAGTTTTAAGCCATTCATCTCTATTAGCTTCACCTTTTGCTTTAACTATGTTTTCATATTCTTTAAACAAATCAACTAAAATTGCCTTTGCGTCACCTACAATTGGAATTTTTACTTTTACATTTTTCCCAATTTCAGCAGGGTCAATATCAACATGGATTATCTCAGCATTTTTTGCAAATTCGCTTAATTTTCCAGTAACCCTATCATCAAATCTTACCCCAATTCCTATAATTAGGTCAGCATTAACAAAAGCTAGATTTGCATATTTTGTACCATGCATTCCTGCCATCATCAAAGACAATTCATCATTTTCTGGGAAAGAACCTTTCCCAAGAAGCGACGTTGTAACAGGAATTTTAGAATACCTTGCAAATTCTGTAAGCTCGGTACTTGCATTTGATGAAATTACACCTCCTCCAGAAAAAATAACAGGTTTCTTACTATCATATATTTTAAAAGCAGCTTCTCTTATTTGCTTTAAATTACCTTTTATTGTGGGCTTGTAGCCGGGAAGGTTTATTTCACCCTTCACATTTTCATCAATCAAAGCATTTTGAATATCTATAGGAACATCAATCAAAACAGGGCCTGGCCTCCCTGTTGAAGCTATGTAAAAGGCTTCTTTTATAGCATTTGGAAGTTCTCTTACATGCTTTATTAAATAGTTATGTTTTGTAATAGGAGATGTAATACCTGTTATATCAGCTTCTTGAAAAGAATCTGACCCTATTTCAGATGTTGAAACTTGCCCAGTGATAGCAACAATAGGAATAGAATCCATATAAGCATTTGCTATACCTGTTATTAAATTTGTGCCACCTGGACCTGACGTTGCCATGCAAACTCCAGTTTTTCCAGTTACTCTAGCATAACCATCTGCAGCATGCGCAGCACATTGCTCATGTCTTACCAATATATGTTTTATTTTTTTCTCATCATAAATTGCATCATAAATTGGTATAACTTTACCCCCAGGATATCCAAATATATACTCAACACCTTCTTCTCTAAGACACTTTAATAACATTTGCGAACCACTTATTTTGCCCATTGGAACTCCCATATAATTAATTTTTATTTATTTAACCATCAATTTATTTTTTTAACTTAATATAGCACCCCTTGAAGCTGATGAAACCATCTTAGCATATCTTGCTAGATATCCTTCTTTTATTTTAACATCAGGAGCTCTCCATTCTTTTAATCTTTTTTCTATTTCAGCATCAGATATCAAAACATTTATTTTGCTATTATTGAGATCTATTTCGACAATATCACCCTCTTTTATCACAGCAAAAGGACCTCCTGCCATTGCTTCAGGAGAAATATGACCTATTGAAGCTCCCCTAGTTGCTCCTGAGAATCTACCATCTGTTATTAATGCAACTTCCCTATCTAACCCAACCCCCGCTATAGCTGAGGTTGGAGTAAGCATTTCTCTCATCCCAGGACCTCCTTTAGGCCCTTCATATTTTATAGTTACAACATCTCCTGATTTTATCAAGCCGTTAATAATTGCTTTTACTGCTTCTTCTTCTGAATTAAAAACCCGAGCAGGTCCCTTGTGATAATACATCGCTGGATCAACTGCTGATTTTTTTACTACTGCACCTTCTGGGGCAATATTGCCAAATAAAACTTTTAAACCCCCATCAGTCTGATACGGGTTGTTAACAGTTCTTATAACATCCTTATTTAAAATTTGCTTTTCTTTAACATTATCCTTCAAGCTGTTACCCGTCACTGTAGTAATATTTCCATCAATAAGTTTACTTTTTAAAAGTTCGTTCATTACTGCTTGAATACCGCCAGCCAGATATAAATCAAAAACATGATATTGTCCAGCTGGACTTAGCCTACATAGATTAGGTGTTTTTGAGCTTATTTCATTAACTAAATCAAGTGAAAAGTTAATTTTAGCTTCATTTGCTACTGCACATAAATGTAGAATGGTATTAGATGAACCTCCTAATGCCATATCTACTGCTATAGCATTTTTTATAGAATTTAAATTAATAATGTCTCTTGGTCTTATATTATTTTTAATAAGATTCATAATTTCCATTCCAGCTTGTTTGGCAAGTCTTAATCTTTTTGAGTAGACTGCCGGTATTGTGCCATTACCAGGAAGTGCAATGCCTAAAGCCTCAGTCAAACAATTCATAGTGTTAGCAGTAAACATTCCTGAGCAGCTTCCACAGGACGGGCAAGCCTCCTCTTCTATAACATTAATATCTTCTTTGGTATAAATACCTTTACTAAATTTACCAACTGCTTCAGAACAAGAACTATAATCTAAATTTAAATCATTGAACCTACCAGTAAGCATTGGGCCTCCACTAATAATAATAGTAGGTATATTTAATCTTACTGCTGCCATGAGCATACCTGGAACAATTTTATCACAGTTCGGTATAAGAACTATTCCGTCAAACGGGTGAGCCATACAAACTGCCTCAACACTATCCGCTATCAACTCTCTGGAAGGAAGTGAATAATGCATCCCAAGATGGTTCATAGCAACGCCGTCACATATGCCTATTGTTGAAAATTCTTGTGGAGTACCGCCTGCTATTCTAATCCCAGCTTTTACTGAATCCGCTATACTATTTAAATGCATATGCCCAGGAGTTAACTCGTTATAAGAATTAACTACCCCGATTATTGGTCTTCTTATTTCATCATCTGTAAAACCTAAAGCTTTAAAAATTGCTCTATGTGGAACTCTTTCTATGCCTTCCTTCATCAAGTTACTTCTCACGAATCCTCCTAATTTCTAAAATCTTTTAATAAATCTAATAAAAATTTGTAACTTATACAATAACAAAATACACCTGAATCATAAATTTACGGATATGCAAAAAATAAAGAAAGTTTTATTTAACTCCACTAGGGTTATATCCGCAAACTTAGGATATCAAGCCCAATAGGAGTATAATGATGACTAGTAGAATAATGACAATAGAAGTGAAAATAGAAAAAATATAATTAAAACTTTTTCTGTTAAAAAACTCAATTAATACATTAATTGTAGACATAGAAATCTCACTTCTAATGATAAAATTCTTTAAAATTTTATCATATATAAATTGATAATACAATATATAATCTTAAACTATTTTTTATAAAATTGTTTAATTCCAAAATAATAAGTCGCATCATTATGCATTATTATTGATGAATTAAGTTTTTATAATCTTTTTATAATAATCAAGATATTTGGGAACTATCTTATCACTATCAAACTCTAATGCCCTTTTTCTTGCATTTTCAGAAAACTTTTCATAATTATCTTTATTCGATAATATTTCTAAACCTGCTTCTGCCATTTTATCAACATCATTTGGATCAAAAAGATATCCGTTAAACCCATCTATAACTACTTCTCTTAAACCACCTATACTTGTTCCAATAACTGGTACTCCACAGCTTAAAGCTTCCAAAGCAGATAATCCAAAACTTTCACTTTTTGAAGGTAATAAGCAAAGGTCACATGAATTTAAGAAAGGTATAATATTATCTTTTCTACCAAGAAAAACTACTTTTTCATTTAAGCCAAGCCTATTTACAAATTCTTTCGCAAAACCAATATCAGGGCCATCTCCAATAAGAAGAAGTTTGCTTTTTAGATTTTTATTAATTTTACAAAACACTTCAATTACATTTTTTATTTTTTTTACAGGCCTAAAATTTGAGATATGAATGATACCTACCTCATCACCCTTAACAATCCCTAATTTCTTTTTATCTTCAAATTTTCGTTTATACTTTTTAGTATCAACAAAATTATAAATAACCTGAATTTCTTTTTTTGTATTAAAAGTTTTTATGGTCAAATCTCTAAGATAGTTAGAAACACTGGTTACCCCATCACTGCTCTCAATACAAAATTTAGTTAGTTTATAAAAAGAGCTATGATTGCCAACAATAGTTATATCAGTACCGTGAAGAGTTGTAATAAATTTAAAATTTACATTATCATTTAAAATTTTTTTTGCCAAATATGCTGAGGCCGCGTGTGGGATTGCGTAATGAACATGCATAATATCTAAACCATTGCTCTCAAAGATATCAGCCATCTTTACACTTAGAGAAAGTGTATAGGGAGGATATTTAAATAAAGGATATTCAAGAATCTCAACTTCATGAAAATAAATATTTTTATAAAACTTGTTTATTCTAAAAGGCAATTCATAGCTTATGAAATGAACATGATGGCCTCTTTTTGCAAGCTCGATGCCAAGCTCACTTGCTATTACACCGCTCCCACCAAATGTTGGATAACATGTAATTCCTATCTTCAACTTTACTTACCTTTTTATTTGTAATGTTCATTTAATATTTATGTTTAGAACTTATATAGTTTTAATTTTTTATACTTTACTGGTAAAATATATTAACATTTTTAAAATCTTTTTCTCAAGCTATTTAAAACTGTATAACATCGCTCACAAAAAGATTAAACTATGCCAATTGCATTTAATTAAAGCTCAGTAAATAACATAATCAAAAAACTTAATAGGATCATTTATCTTTATTTTAGAATTTATAAAAAATGGCTCTCCATATTCGCAACCTATCTTTAATCCAAAATACCTTGCTCTTGTAAATAAAATTTCTTTAAAAGCCTTAGAACTTATATGAGTTGCTATTTGGTTCTCATTATCAGAGAAAAATTGTGATTTATATGATTTAACTGCACTAACTTTTACATCGAAATATCTAGATATATCAACAACAAAAGACGGATTAAATTCAAAATGAAGCATATAGTTAACTATTATATTTGGCCTATAAGCTGCAAATTCTGTTTCATACTTAACAAGTCCTGAAAGGAAAATTGCTTCTTTTAATAATTTTGATGTATTTTCATGGTCTGGATGTCTATCTTGGGGATAAGGATATAATACCAATTTTGGCTTATATTTCCTTAATAAAACTATAATTTTGTCCTTATTTTCTTTGTTATTTTCGATATTACCATCTTTTATTGCAAGATTTTCTCTTACATCCAATCCCAGTATGTGCTTTGCATTTTCAGATTCATGCTCTCTTGTAATTAAATCACCATTACTTGAGAGTTCCCCTCTCGTTAAGTCAATGATACCTGTTTTATACCCTTCATCTTTTAAAAGCGCCAAAAGGCCACCACATCCCATTTCAGCATCATCAGGATGGGGAGCAAAAGCTAATGCATCAATAACAATATTTTCCATTTTTAATTTTATCCTATCTCGATAAATTTATGAGCAAAGTTAAAAACTTTAAAATTATCGAAAATGGCATCAATAATCTTAAAATTATATTTATTTATATACTCAAAAATATTTATATATCTTTCTTGCAAACAACCCCCAGGTAAAATATTATTATATATTTTATTTATTGAATTAACTATAAAGCCATTTTTCCTTTTACATTCTGAAAGTATTCTTTTGCCAAGTATATCAACTTCTTTTTTTAAATTTTGATTAATTCTATTAAAAGCATCTTCGCCTTCAATATTATTGACTTTCAATATCAATTTATATTTTTTAATAATTTCTTCAATATCCAGTTCAATATCTTTTATAAATTGACTAATATCAAACCCAATTGAATTCTTCAAAATTGATTTCGCTTGAATATCTGGGTTTCCAAGTAAGTCCTTGTAATTAATTCCTATTTTTCTTAAAGTGTTTAAAATTTTATTTTCAACTATAGTAGCCGATAAACGAGGATAAATAATGGGCATTTCTATTCCGAAAAGTGTATAGATGTCTCTAATTTGAGCAAAATAGCTTATCTCGCCAGGTCCACTAATTGTAGCAATATTTGGCAATATAAAATCTTGTAATATAGGTCTTAACACAACATTCAAGCTTAAATCAGTAATATTTTTAAAAGCAAAATCCCTAATTTTGTCCTCATCCATAGCATTATTCTTCTTACTATGTAGAGTTTTTTCAGTCATAAATAAACTTTCATCTTTAAATTTTATTTTTTCTCTTCCATTTTTTGTATTAATAAAAAAATCAAGATTATCATCTATGAGTTTTAACTGGCTATGGTAACCTAAAGAAATTAGTTCAGCACCGCTAAAATTTACTATCCCGTGAATTTCTTTATGTTTTTTTATATCAAAATCAATAATTGGTTTTGAAAGTTTTTTAACTAAATTAATTTCTGGGTCAATTAAAACAAGGCCTTTACCTTTAAAAAGGCTGCTTATTATTATTGAAAAAAATCTTGATAAAGAACAACCTTTTAAATTCTGGTTATTTTTAATAAAAAAAAGTGACTTATTAAAGAAACTTATAATTTCAGATTTGTAATCACTTGGCGGCAGAGCCTCGAGCAATTTTCTAATAAGATTTTCATATTCATCAATAGGAAGTATTATTTTAGAATAACAAAAAGTTTTTAAATACTCTGGAATGTCTAAAGATATTTTTGTATTACTTGAAAATACATTCACGCTTTTCACTTCAGAAATATCATTATCATCCGAAGCAACCCAGAACATTGGTACAACTTTGATATTTAATTTCTCTGAAAGATAGGAAGCTAACTTAATAACAGTTGTAATTTTATAAATATTAAAAATAGGTCCTGTAAAGATAGCAGGTTGCTGGCCTGCAATAACAATAAAAGTATCTTTATTTTGTAATAATTCTATATTATTAAAAGTCTCATCACTAGCCCCAATTTCTTTATTATATTCAAACAGTAACTGGCAAAGCAATTCTCTTAAACTGCTATCATATGTGTTTCTTAGATAATTAATTCTGTTTTCAAAAAATTTTATGTCTCTATAATCATAAACAAAAAAACTACGCAATTTTTCAAAATTAAAAATATAATCAAAAAATAAATTATTATAATAAAAGTTTTTATTATCAGTTGACTTAAATCTAACATTCATATATGTTATTTATCCTCCTATAAAGTCTATTATGAATTTTATTCCTAAATAGAATAAAAATACCCCGCATATAAAAATAATTATTTTATAAAACTTTTGGTTTAAAACCTTCTTTCCTTTACTAATTATAAAACCAACAAATAAATACCAAATAAAATCAGAACTTATATGCCCAGAAAAAAAGAAAAACGATCCTACTTTACCATATTCAATACTTTTTAGAAAAAAAGATGCTCCAATTGTAACCCACCAAATATACCAATAAGGGTTCATCATGCTTACAAATATTCCTTGCAATATAGCGATATTATTATTTTTTTTGTTAACTTTAAAACTATTATTACTTATACTTTCTAAGTTACTTTTATTTAAAAGGGAATCATTTTTATCTACATCTAAACTTAAATTTAATTTGTTTTTTATATTTGAATAAATTAGGTTAAAAGACAAGACTATAAGCATTACACCACCTGTTATACCTATAATTCTTACTATTAATTCATTATTTAAATATTTAACTAAACCAAAAAGAAATAGGATTAAGACAATAAACTCAGCAATTGCATGACCTAATACAATAAAGATTGATGAAATAAAACCTTTTTGTGACACCTTGGTAACGACTAAAGTGAACATTGGGCCAGGAACTATTGCCCCTGAAAAACCAACTACCATAGCAGTAAAAAATAATTGTAAAATCCCCATATTTTAATATCCAACTAACAAATAAAACTTATTAAATTAAAAGATTTTATAAAAGCTATAAAGCCTGCACTAATTTAAAAGCAAAATAAATTTTTAATTTTTTTCTTAACTTTAATAAATTAAGGTTTAACATTAATTATAGTTTAACAATCTGCAAACTATTTAACAAAATAGTATTTTATATATTTTTTAAAAAATATATAAAAAGTTCAAAAATTTTTAAAAATTTTTTTAAAAAGGTATTGACATTAATAAATTAGGCTGATATATTAATAATTGTCTTAGGACAGGAGGCAACTTTCCGATACAGTTGAAATAGAAATCTGAAAAGACTATAGAGTAAGCTGAGTAAGGAAGAGTCCCTGAGAAAAGTCCTAAGAGAGACTCCGAGATATTTAGTAGCCTAAAGCGTAAAAGTCACGGTGAAAGATAACTCGGAGTTTTTTGTTTTTTAAACCCTTGATTCCATCTAACTTTCTAATTGAAAAATAATTTTAGCGGGGTAAAATAAATTAAATTAATTTGTTCTATTTTTAATAATTTATTTTAAATTATATTTTTTTAAGAAAATAAATTTTAATTTTTTTAATAAATTATTTATTACTTTAAAACAATAGTAAGGAAGTAAAATGCCACAAGACAATTCACAAAGTAATTCCATACATCCAAAATTCGCTTTTTTTGAAAATGGTATTATTCCATTCAATGAAGCAAAAATTGATTTAAGGACACAGGCTTTGCAATATGGAACAGCAGTTTTTGAGGGAATCAGATGCTATAGAAATGAAACAGATAAAAAAAATTATATTTTTAGAATAGAAGATCATTATAAAAGACTCTATGACAGTGCAAAAATTATGATGATTAATATTAATTATTCTATTTCACAACTTTGCAGAATAACCATTGAACTTTTAAAAAAAGAAAATTATGATGAAGATTCCTATATAAGACCTTTTGCATACAATAGTGGTACGGATCTAGGTCCCAAACTTATAAAAAACAGTCAGGATTTGTTTATCTATTCTATTCCCTTAGGTGAATATGTAGATCTTTCCAGACCACTAAGAGTTTGTGTTTCATCTTGGGCTAGAATTCCAGACAATTGCATGCCACCCAGGGCAAAATTATCTGGAGGATATATTAATGCAGCTCTTCAAAAAACAGAAGCTTTATTAAATGGTTATGATGAAGCTATTACGTTAACTATAGATGGACAGCATGTAAGTGAAGGTAGTGCAATGAATATTTTTCTTGTAAAGAATGGTAGATTGATGACCCCATCTATTGAAAGTGATATATTAGAAGGGATTACAAGAAATACTATAATAGAATTAGCAAAAGAAGAACTTGGGGTAGAGGTAATAGAGAGGCAGATTGACAGAACAGAGCTATATGTAGCAGATGAATTATTTTTCTGTGGCACAGGTGCCCAAGTAGCACCCATTGGTGAGGTTGATGGCCGTAAAATAGGCTCTGGAAAAACAGGTGAAATAACGAAAGGACTACAAGATATTTATTTTAAAGTTGTAAAAAATCAAATAAAAAAATATTCAAAATGGTGCACTCCTGTTGAATAAGGATAAGTAAACAATAATTAATAATTAACTGCAAAGAACTTTAAAATTACACTTCTTGCAGTCTTGGTTTTTACTTTTTCTAAATTTACTTGAATTTATTCCCTTGATGGCTTTAAGCATTTTATTTTTAAATTCATTAACTTTCTCATTATTTAAAACAAGACTGTAGTTTAAGCCATTTACAAGAAAAAATATAAAACCAAAAACATTTTTTAAATCGATGCTATAAAAATCTGAAACAGCAACCATGTAACAAAAAATTTGATTACTATAATAATTTTTATTTATCTCTAAAGGATAAAGCCCCCCTGTTTTAAAATCATATAATTTAATTTTACCGTCATTACATAAATCAATTCTATCTATCTGGCATCTGATAAAAAAATCATCAATTTTTAAATAAAAGAGCTTTTCAAAGAAAACTTCTCTAACATTTTCAAAATCAAAAATATCGCTCATGATATAATTAAAAATACAATTCCTTAGTTTATTATCATTAATATTCCCGACATCATCTAATATTTTCATCTTTAAACTTTTTATTTCAAGAGAGTTTAATCCCTTTTTGGAATTAATTCTTTTAAAAATTTCAAAATAATTCTTAGTTATTAGCTCTATTAATTTATGGACCTTGATTCCAAAATTTACCTTATCAATATTTTTTTCTGGAAGATTTAATATGTACTTATACTCATAAAGTTTAGGGCAAGATAAATAAGTGAGAATTTCTGTTAAAGTAAAAAATTTGTCACTCTCGGCTAATGCCTTGCCATTATCTTTCTTTGACTTATGTACTTGTTCTTGCTGCAATATAGTAACATAATTTCTTGTATTAAACTCCAATATATCTTTAGCAAGCTTCTTTTCAAGCTCTAAATACAAATGTACATCAATTAATTTTAGTCTTTCTTTAATAATACCTTTTATCTTTGTCGTATTATCTGCCATATTGTTAACTAAAATATCTTGAATATTCCTCTCGGAGTAATTTTTATGAAAATTTAATTTGTTGATTTTAGCAAGAAAATTATTAAGAATGCTTTCTTTATTAAAACCATCTTCATCTTTTATATAACTTTTAATATCGTTATAGCCTTCAAGATATCCAAAATAATCCTTAAAATTTTCATTAAAACCGTCTTCTAAAAATCTTAAGATGTCTTTTGGTCTATTCTTCTCATTATTAGGTGAATATTCAGTGCGTGGATAAGATAAAATTAAAAATTTTTTGGCTCTAGTTAGTGCGACATAAAATATTCTTCTTTCTTCTTCTTCTAAAATATTTTTAATCTCAGTTTTAAATTTCTTAGCACTTTTAAAATATGGCTTTTTAGACCAAATTTTCCCATCATTTCTTAGAACAGCAGGCAACTCAAATTCAACCTTCGAACTAACAGTTGGCTTGTAATCGTTTTCCCATAGCATAGGTAAAAAAACGACATCGAATTCTAAGCCTTTTGCAGCATGAATACTCATAAGTTTAACAGAGTTTTCTTTGGAAATAATCTGACTTTCAGGATCTTCAAATTCAGCTTTAGCTAGCTCCTTAAGATAAATCACAAAATTTTCAAAATTAACATTAAAATTATTACTTTCAAATTCGGAGGCAATTTGCATAAGACCTTCAATATTTCTAATTTTTCTTTTATATTTTTCACCAAACTTTGAGCTTAACTCCAAATATAAACCAGAATAATGAAAAATAAGTTCAATAATCCCTCTTAAATTTAATTTTTCTGAATTTTTTATATAAAAATCAAGATCAGCTAGTAGTGAACTAATCCTTAACTTAGCTTCATTACTTAAATAAACATTCTTAGGTGCATTCCTTAACCCATCAATAAGAAACTTATTCATCTTAAAACTAACGTCATTGCTAACTACTTTATTAGTTAACATGTCATCTCCGTTACTAACTACTCCACTATATTGACCACTCTGAAAATTTTCGGTATCTAGATAATTTTTATCTCTTATATAATTATAATTTCTTAAAAAGAAAATATCTCTATCTGAAATTTTATATTTTGATGATTTTAAAATGTATAAAATACTTTCATCATCATAAATATCATTTATAAATTTTAGCCATGAAATTATAAATAAAATCTCACTTTCGTAAAAAAAATTTTTATTTCCAACAAACTCATAGCTTATATTTTTCTCCTTGAGAGATTTTATAATCTCATTAAATCTTTTTCTTCTGCAAAGAATAGCTATATTTTTTAATAGCACGCCTCTCTCTTTTAATAATAAAATCATATGTGAAATATAATCTGCCTCATTCTTTAAATCCTTGGATTTGAAGAAAAATATTTCAGAAATTTTCTCATGACTCTCAGGTTGCATTATTTTATCCTCTCTATTTTTATTTTTTCTAATAATGTTATTAGAAAAATCAATTATTTCTTTGCCTGATCTAAAATTAATAGTTAAAAAATAGTTTTTAAAAGCTCCTAAATTTTGATCAAAATTTGGACTTAAATACTTTAAATCTTGAATATTTTCAATAGTCGCCCCTCTAAAACTGTAAATCCCCTGATCATCATCACCTACAATTATTATATTGTTTTCTTTAGGATTAAAAATTTGTGAAAGAAAGCGTGCTTGCGAGTTATTAGTATCTTGAAACTCATCAACAAAAATATACTTATATTTTTGTGTGTACTTTTCTTTTAAAGTTTTAGTATTCTTGAATAACAAATATGGCAGGTAAATTTGATCGGCATAATCTATAAAATTGTTTTGAAGTTTTATTCTTTCATAATCTTTATAAATTTCAAAAATTTCTTTTAAAAAATTGATTTTCTTTATTTCCTCATTTAAGAGACTCTTGCTTTTATATGCTGATAAGTAAGATTGGTAGTTAATTATATAGTCTTCAATTTCTTTTTGCTCTAAAAGATTATTTTTAATATTCCATATATACTCAAGAATTTTCTTTGTGAATTTTGCAATATCTTTTTTTGCTTTTAAATAAACAAAATTTGAGTATTTAAAAATTTCAAATATAATTTGCCAAGATTGAGCTTCATTTAGTAAATCGAAATTTTTAGATAAACCTAGCTGATAGCTATTTTCTCTTATTATTTTGTTTCCAAAAGAATTAAACGTATATATATCAAGAAATTCCAAATTTATTTCATAATTTAATTCTTCTTCTACTCTTCTTTTCATATTTTCAGCAGCATTTTTTGTAAATGTAAGTGCTAAAATCTGAGAAGGCTGGCATAATTTATTATTCAAGAGATTAACAATACTTTGTGTTAAAACTGAAGTCTTACCTGAACCAGCACATGCAATCACTCTTTTAAGTTTTTCATTCCCAAAAATTACATTTTGCTGCTCTTTTGAAAGCTTAAATTGGCTCACCATAATATTTTTCACAAAAAATTTTAAACTCACAATATTTACAGCTATTATAATCTCTTGGCTTTAAATAAAAATTTTCAGACTCTATTTCCTTGACTATATTTTTTATTTTATCTAAAACCATATTTTCATCTTCTTCAGAAAAACTTACCTCCAAAAAAGGTTCTTTTTCTTCCTGAAGTAAATAATATTTAAGTAATACATCACTTTTAAGGGCGGTTGGTATTTCTTTTTTTAAATTTACGCTATTTTTAAGAGCAAAATTATAGATTCTCAACTGTAGATCATTTTTTAGTTCTTCTTCAGAAAGCCTTCTACTTGAAGACTTAAAATCAATTATTTCTATTAAATTTTTATCCACTATATTTATCAAATCAATTTTGCCAGTTATTTTAATACTATCATCTATCAAAAAATCAAAATTTTTCTCTGTAAAAAACAATTTATTCTCACGTTTGCTAGATAAGTTATCGCCGAAATATTTTTTAAAATCGATATAAAAACAATGCAAGTCTTTTTGAATTTGATCTTTAACCTCATTAAAATAAAAGTTATATTTTAAATCCGTCCTATTTTGCTCAATTTCTTGTTCAAAAATTTCAAAGAGGTTATTTTCATCATAATTCTGACTTTCATTTAGAAACCTTCCAATAATTGAATGATAAATTGAACCAACTAGTAAACTTAAATTTTCTTCTTTAGATTTTAGGCCAAAAAAATACTTTATTTTATATTTAAGAGGACAATCATCATAAGATTCTATAGAACTATATGAATATGCCTTATAGTTATTTTTAAAAGGATTATTATTATTTCTTGTTTCACTTATCAAATCCCACCATTTTATAGGATTGTAATTGTTTTTTAAAAAATAAATAAAATAATCATATCTTTCTTTGCTGTAATCCATTTCATGCAAACAGCGAAACACGCTTACAATGGCCTTCTTTTTTATTAATTCAGGATTTTGATCAATAAAATAATGGTAGCTATCAGGCTGCTGAGTTCTATTAAAAATAGACCCATTTTTTAAAATCTTTTTACCCTTATTTTCTTCTTTAACAATATTCTCAATTTCTTTAAAAAAGATAGATTGTTCCTTGTTTTTACTACAAGTGACATATAAAAATTTTTTTGCCCTAGAGATGCCTGTATATAAAATATTTCTTTCTTGCTCTAGGTGCAAATTTCTCAAGCCTTCTTCATCTGGTATTTTGCCATCTACAAGATAATGCAGAACTTCTAATTCATAAACTTGAGGTCTTGAAATTACTGAAGGATAATATCCCTTATTCAAAAAAGGTATGAGGACAGCGTCAAACTCACTATTTTTGCAGTCATAAAAACTTAAAATTCTTACACCTTCTTCTTTAGCATATTTAACTGTATCTTCAACTTCCTCAATAAACTGATTTCTTAAAAATTTTTCAAAATATTTAAGATAATCATCCAAACTACTTTCATTTTTATGCTCAGCTGAAAAATTTTTCACACTGATAATAAAATCAATAAAGACCTTAATTGAATTTTTTTCACTTTGATTTAAATTTTTAAATTTATTAAATAAATTACAAATTCCAAAAACTTTATTTGATATTATCTCAAACACCACATCAAAAACATCTTTTTCACCTAAATCCATTAACTTTTGTGTAGCTTTGTTTAATTTTATTATTTTTTTAAAGCTGTTTTCATCTTGATTTTTAATAGCTTTCAAATTTTTTCTTAAGTAAGACCACAAGTTTATATCTAAAACATTCTTAACATAATTATGATAATTAAACTCGATATCTTTATAGAAAATCGAATCAAAATTAATAAATTCCGACAAAAGTATGCTTTTTAGTAAAAGGTTTATCGAGAAATTACTTGTATTTTTACCACCAATTAAATTTATTTGATTAACTTTACTAGATATAGGGATTTCGTTACTGTTACTTACTGTGTTATTCGATTTATTATCTTTAATTAAGCTAACTAACCTTAAAAGATTTAATGTATAATTAATAAATTTATTATTAATTATTGCTCTTGGATTTCTTCTGTAATAATCAACGTTATTTTGAATAAAAAAATTTTCAATAATTACTGTTTCAAGCTCTGTCCCTTTAACTATTACAGCGATATTGTCTAATTTAATTTTCTTAACTTTATTTAAAAACTTAATTTTATTTTTAATAAAATTAAGTTCATCATATAATGTATCAAATGATTTAATCATTATCTCACATTCACTTGAGATTGGGTTATCTTCCACTAAATAGTCCTTAGCTATCCTTTTTGAATTTTTGCTTATAAAAGATTCAAGTAAAAAGCTAATTTCAAAACTATTTCGATAATCTTTATTTAGTATTATTTTATTTTCACTAGGCAAACTATCATAAATTTTGTAAAAATTATTAATATTTGAACCTCTAAACTTATAAATTAATTGGTCATCATCGCCAAAAAAAACAACATTTTTATTTGAAATAAGCTTTAAAATTTCAAACTGTGCTAAATTAGTTTCTTGAAATTCATCTATTAATATAAAATCATAATTATTAATATGGTAATTTCTAATATTTTCGTTTTCTTTTAATAATAAATATGTGTTAAAAAGCAAGCTTCCATAGTCAAGGTAATTTTCTTTTTTAAGTTTTTCCTCATAAATACGGTATATGTCATTAACTTCATGCATTAACTTATTTATAAACGGAGTAAACTTTAATGCTAATTGCTTTGGGCTTAAAAGATTTTCTTGAGCTCGAAGTATGTAATCAAAAATTTCCTGAGTGATATTTTCTTTTGTATTGTTATTTGATAATAATCTATATATTTTTGGGTGTTTTTTTTCATTAATATTTGAGAGTATATTAGAAATTACATTCCATTGTTCTGGAGCAGTTAACAACTTTAATCCTCCTATGTCACAATTAAAAAAGCATTCTATTTGGCTGTTTTTCTTTTCTACATCACTAGCTCTTTGATTTTTTGAAAAAAGATCTTTGATTTTTGAATTTAAAGTATATTCATTAAGCACTTCTAAGCAAAATGAATAAAAAGTAAGGATTGGAATTTCAGAAATAGTTTTTTTCGCCATTCTAGCAATACTATCTCTTAAGAACTTAGAAGTTTTCCTATCAAACGTAAATACTAAAATTCTTTCATAATCTAGCTTTAACGTTTCTATTAAATAAACAATAAATTCTATTAAAAAATGAGTTTTTCCTGTGCCTGGAGCCCCAGTTATAAGGAAAGTGTTTTTATTCTCTGTTATTTTTTTAAAATAATCTTTATATTTTAGATTTGATGACATCCGAATTAGAAAACATAAATTAAATAAAAATGGAGCGGACTACGGGAATCGAACCCGCCCTTTGAGCTTGGGAAGCTCATGTACTACCACTGTACTAAGTCCGCCTTATTCAAAATAACATAAGTAATAATTAATTTATTTAAACACAAAATACCTAATAGATCTCTATGGCCTCTGACATAACAAATTTCTGAATTAATAATGCTTACCATTACCTAAGACTTTTAATCTTATCTTAACTACCTGTTGATTTTTAGATTATTATAGTTAAATTTAAAAGTCAACAAAAGCCAGGCACATGCTGATTACTTTTGATACCTAACCCATGAGCCATTTTTTATTATAAATACTGTAGATTGAGGATCTTTTAAATTACCACTTGAATCAAATTCGATTTTACCAGTAACACCATCGTAAGATATATTTCTTAAATCGTCTATATAATCTTCAGGTAATATTGAATTAGCATTCTTCATTGCTTCAATTATTACATAAAATGCATCATATGCATAAGGAGCAAATTCGCCAGGTTCACTGATATCAATTCCCTTAATAGTCGAAGCAGTATCTTTAAATTTCCTCCAAAATTCTATAGCCTTAGGATCCTCTGAGAACATAGCTAGTGAAGGAGGTTGAGGAATAATAGACATAATACCCTCAAGAAATTCAGGTTCAGCAAGCTGAAGAATTCCCTCACTCATAGATTGTTTTTCTGTTAAAAACAAAGACTGAACCCCAACTGTCCTTGCTTCTGTAGCTATTTTTGCAAGTACGTTATATTCTCCACAAAAAAATATTAAATCTGCACCATCAAGTAATAAGTTTTCTGCTAATAGTTTATAATCTTCAGTCTCGGGTTTTAAAGAGTATTGCTTAATAATTTCAAAATCTTTAGTTTCATTATCTTTAATTGTTCCTGAAAGAAAATTTATAAAATTAACTGAATATTCACTACCATCATCAATAAAAACTGCGTTGTGGGGTTTTATCTTATTTATTATAAATTTAGCAACATTTTCTACTACCTGATTGTTGCTAATAATCACTCTAAAAAAATTGGAACCAGGTTTAGCTAAATCATCCCCTGGGGCTGAGGTGGTTATTATAGGAATGTTATACTCAAGATAATTTGGAATCGCAGCTTTAGTAGTAGCATTAAAAGCTGAGCCAATAACGCCTAAAACTTCCTCTTGAATTAACTCCTGGGAAACTAAAAAAGATTTTTCTGGATTTCCCTCATCATCCTTTGCAACTATGCTTATTTTATGATCATAGCCACCTATTATAACAGGAGCAAGCTCCTTAGCCGCTAAGCTCATGCTAACGAGTTGTTCTTGGCCATATGATTTAAATTCTCCAGAATAGACATTTTGACTTCCAATTTCTATTATTTTTTCTCTTTGAGTACAACCAAACAAATTAATAACAAAAATAATAAACAACAAGCACAGTAAATTTAAACTAATATAAAAATAAATTTTTTTTCTCATTACTTTTTCCCTTAAAAATTGAAAAGCAAATTAATTAAATACTATTAATTTTAATAATACTGAAAACAAAGTGAATTATACCAAAAAAATAAATTTTTATAATTATTTTTAACCTAATTGTATGTTAGAATTTAAAACAAGCTAGTTTTTTAAAAAAAATACAAAAGGAGGAATCATGTCCACAGCAATAGTTGCTGATAGTTCTCTAGACATACCAAAAGAATATATTGAGAAGTATAACATTACAGTCATACCACTTTACGTTTTATTTGGAAATGAAACATTCAAAGATGATGGCCAAGACATAACTTTAAAAGATTTTTATGACAGAATAAGAAATGGTAATATGATGCCCACAACATCACAACCAACTCCAGGTGATTTTTTAGAGGTTTATAAGGAGTTACTAAAAAAATATGACTCGATCATCAACATACTCATTTCAAAAAAAATGTCAGGAACAATTGCTTCTGCTGAGCTTGCAGTAAAAGATTTACCGGAGGCTGACATAACAATTATTGATTCTGAAAGTGTTCATATGCCTGGCGGCTTTATAGCCATAAAAGCTGCAGAAATGGCTTCACAAGGTAAATCAAAAGAAGAAATTTTACAAACTATAGATTTATATAAACAAAAAGTTAAAGTTTTATTTATTCCAAGTACACTTGAATATCTTAAAAGAGGAGGAAGGATAGGGAGAGCAAATGCTCTTCTTGGATCATTGCTTGAAATAAAGCCAATACTCACTATTAATTTAGGAGAAGTATCTCCTTTCAAGAATACAAGAAGATGGACTCAAGCAAAAGCTGAATTATTAAATACAATAGAAGCTATGATAAAAAATCCATCAGATCTAACTGTTTTTGTTGGTGACTCAGACATGAAAGATGAAGGTGATAATCTAGGGGAAGAAATCAAGAAAAGATTTAACCCAAAAAAATTAATTAGAGGAGACATTGGCTGCATAGTTGGAGCACATTTAGGTCCTGGAGCTATAGACGCTACATTTTATGAAGACTAATAACAGCAAAGAGGATAAAAATAATTTAAGACAAAAAATTAAGTCCTTAAGGGATCTTCTTTCTCCTGAAGATAGAATACAGAAAAGTAATGCCATTGCAGAAAAACTTTTTAAATTAGAAGAATATAAACAAGCAAAAAATATACTCCTATACTACCCTTTTAGAAGTGAAGTAGATACAAGAATTATAATAAATGATGCATTAAAAAAAGAAAAAAAAATTGCCTTGCCAAAAGTAGAAGACCATAATATAAGTTTTTATTATATAAATAGCATTTTAAAAGACATATCTTCCGGATATTATGGGATAATGGAACCAATAAGCACCAAATGCTTAAAAGTAAATTTAAATGAATTTGATCTTGCAATTATACCTGCTGTTTGTATTGACAAGAATTTAAATAGGTTAGGGTATGGTGAAGGGTATTATGATAGATTAATTTCAAAGATAGATAAAAGAATTTTTAAAATTGCACTTTGCTTTGAGATACAAGTCGTTGATCATATTCCTATTCAGAAATATGATAAAAAAGTTAATATGGTAATCACAGAAGAAAGAATTATAAGAGAAAAATTTACAAATGAAAAATAAAAATCAATATATAGATTCTAATAATATAGCATTATTATTGCCTTCTTACAATGAGGAAAAACATATTGCTCCAGTAATAAAAAGTTGTGCAAAGTACAATTTGGATATTATAGTTGTTGATGATGGGTCTACAGATAACACTCCTAAAATACTTGACGAACTCAAAAAAGATCCTAATTTGAAATTAATAGTTTTAAGACATGAAACAAATAAAGGGAAAGGCGAAGCTCTAAAAACAGGCTTTAGTTTTGTTATAAATAATAATTATTTTGGCGTTATAACACTGGATGCAGATGGCCAGCATAATATTGAAGAAATAAAAGATTTTTTATTAGAAATAAATAAAAATAATCCCGATATCATAGTAGGAAGCCGATTCGGTAACACAAAAGGGATGCCTTTTACAAGATTACTCGCAAACTATATAACTTCTTGGATAATTTCTTTAATCTCGTTTAAGAAAATTAACGACGTTCAATCTGGTTTTAGATTTATTAAATCAAATGTAATTAAAAAAATAAAACTTGAAACAAGCAATTTTGATACAGAATCAGAAATCCTTATTAAAGCAAGCTGGAATAAATATAATATAACAAATGTGCCAATAAAGACAATTTATTTCCCTAATGAATTTAAAAGTCATATAAACCCTGTTAAGGATACTTTAAAATTTTTTGTTCTCTTAGCAAAAAGCATTGGTTGGAGAATACAATTCAAAAAAGATAACTAGCTACTGGATCACTAAAATACATAAGAATTTTAAATCTAAAATTAACTAATCAAACTTAAATTTTCCCTTAAGTCTAAAGAGTAAGCTTCCATTAGCATCTCTGCTTCTAAGATTTCAATCATTTTCATACAAACAATACCATCAAATTGTTTATTCAAATTTTTTTTAAGTTCAGATAATGCTTCTTCTTTACTAAGAGCTCTTCTATATGGCCTATCAGTTGTCATAGCATCGTAAGCATCAGCTATACTTATTATTTTTGCAAACATAGGAATACGATCCTTGCTTATCCCAAAAGGATATCCATTGCCATCATAACGTTCATGATGATATAAAATAGCTACTGCATTATCTTTTAAAAAAGTTATCTCTTTAACTATTTCATATCCAACAATTGGATGTTTTTTTATTTCGTTCCAATCATCAGAATTTAAAGTCCCAAGTTTGTTAAGGACAGAAAGCTCCACTTGAATTTTCCCTATATCATGCAAATTTGCTAAATTTTTTAAAGTATCAATATCATATTCACTCAACTTTAATTTCCTTGCTATCCTTTCAGAATATTCGGCTACTCTAACAGAATGCCCTGCAGTATAAATATCCTTTGCTTCAACAATTTTAACAATATGCATTATACTATTTAACAAAGCCTTCCGCTCATTCATCCTTAACATATACGTATACTGGGCAATTATTAAAGGCATCATCGTCAGTAATAAAGTAAACGGTCCATAAAGATTGTAAAGAAAAGAAATTGCTAATGCCATAACTGTGAGAAAAATATGGAATGGAAATAACCAAGCAAAATTAAAGATCCAAACGTTAAACACCTTAATATGATCGCTAATAGAAATTACTGCTGCAGTTAAAAAAGTATTCAAAATAAAGAAAATTATTGAAGATAAAAAAATAACTCCGACATTTTTTGGGCTAAATATATTATTAATATTCTTGTCAAAAAATATTCCAAAGACCCAGCTAGCAGAACTAATAGCTACTAAATACTGGCCACAGTTAAAAATGTGTTTATAGTAAGGTTCCTTTTTTAAAATGTCTCTTATACTTATCGAAGAAATTAGCGTAACTAATATTGCGGTAGAAGGACCAAAAAGAATAAGAGAGGCAAGAGAAATACCTAAATTTACAGAAACAAAACCAGCTTTTGGGAGTGGTACCGAAAAATTATCAGCTGCAAATATGAGTATGCCAAATAGCACCACTCCCAAAATAGAAATATCTTTGAATTTAAAAATTACACAACAAGATAGCGATAAACCAATAAAGAAAACAGTGAATACATAAGATATTAATATGTATTTTGCATTATCCTTCACTTATTTCCTTTTTTAAGAATTATTAGAAATTATAGCAAATATACATACAAATATACATAAAATAATTAGATATTCTTTTTAGATATCTACCATCTAACTGTTGAACCAAATCCTATCATTGAAAGAACCATCTTGAAGAATTTAGCCATTTTAATTAACCCCCCTTCTTATTAGAAATATCTGGATGCTTTTTAGCATAAGTCTACCATCTAACTGTTGAACCAAATCCTATCATTGAAAGAACCATCTTGAAGAATTTAGCCATTTTAATTAACCCCCCTTCTTCTGCAAATATCAGCAAAAATTAAAATTTCTTTTAGAATATCTTGATCGCTCTCGTACCAAGCTTTAAAAGATTTAATGGCTTCAAATATTTCTTCATTAAATACTAAAAAAATTATTAGTATGACAAGAATTACTATCATTACTATTAAGAGTTTTTCCCACCATCTCATTTTTTTACCTTCACAAAAATTTTTTCATGTTGCCATACTTTAAAATTTAAATTAAATTTTTAGTTCTTGCTTCAATAAACTCTTTGAGGTTTTCTGAAGTAACACGCCATGAGCTTCTGCCTTCTCGAACTTTAAAGCCCTTCAATTTTCCACTCTTGAGTAAATTCCAGACATTATCAACTGATAATTGCAGTATCTTTGCAACCTGCTCAGCAGAGTAAAGAACTAACTCTGATTCCTTTGGAAGTGAAGCTTGATACTGGATTTCTTGTTCATTAGGACCAACTAAAAAATCTAAAAAATTATTCAAATCAGTTTCTTTAATCCTTATAGCTTTATCAATCCTCACAGCTTTTAATTTCCTCTTTATAATTAAATTAATTATTTCTGCCTCACTTATCCCAACTATCTCTGAAACTTCTTTGATAGTATAAAACTTCTGCTCACTGTTCATTTAATCAAAAAATTATTTAGAAAATTTTTTAAATTGTGCTGCATTTCTATTATGTCAGTGTTGGTGCCATTAAACTTAAGATACTTTTTGTCTCTGTTGTTAAAAAAAGGAATTTCCACGTCTATTTTGTAACCTGTTATTTTTTCAAATTCCTTCATGGTTAAAAAATTCGAATTATAGGGATTATTAATTATTTGAAAAAATTTTTGATTTGAATGAATATTATTTTTTGTCTTTGCAGCATTCACAGCACATGTTTTCGATGATATTGATACCATCGTAATTAAAGTAGAACAACTAAAAATATTTTTAAAAAAATCATTAAAAAGCAGTGTTAAAGGCGGAAAATCAAAAATAACAACATTGTAGTTAGATTTTAGAAGATCAAAAAAACTGTTAAAAATTTTTTTATCTAAAATACTAATTATATTTGTAGATATTGGCGGGAGTAGAATACTTAGACCTTCTGAACTAATAGGATAAATAGATTTATTAAGTGCATCTAAGCCATCTTTGTAATTTTCGAAATAATAACTGAGGTTTGGAATAACATTGATTTTCAAATAAGTTGCAAGATCAGAGAAATTAGTAGAAAAATTTAAATCCACTAAAATAGTTTTTAGCTTAAGCTGATTACATATTATTGAGGCAATATTATAAGCAATGTTTGTCTTGCCTGTACCACCTTTTGTGGAAATCACAGAAATAAACTGTTGATTAACGATTTTAAAATTTTCAGATACTTTAGGTACTTCTTCTGTTATATCCTCTTCGAAACTGGAAATTATATTAATAATTTTCGCAATATCATCTATATTATCCAGCTTGTTAACATAGATAATATTTGAATAATTTTTTTTCGAAAAATTAACTTCAGATGTTAAAAATAATCTTATTTTAGGATTTTTTGCTAAGAAATTTTCTAACCAATTAACATTTTTTATCTCGCAATCTAGTATTGCATAATCTGGTATATATTCTTCTAAGTAATAGGAAAGATATTTATGTGATTTCAATACTATTATATCGAGGTTCTTTAACCTAAAATTACTGATATTATCAGTTATTTTAGTATTTTTTGAGACAATTAATAAAATTTTCACTTTAAATAAGTTATTTTATTATTTGCTATTATTTTAGCCTATATAATCAAAAAACCAAGAAAAACAATCTATTATTAATCTCTAAATATAATATAAGAGTTTTTTAACTATTTTATAATATATTTATTATTTAAATTTGTCAATTAAGCATTTAATAAATTATTTTGCACAATAGTTGGGTTTCTTTTTTTATTACCATATATATTAAATGTTACTATCAGTTTCTTAGGTAGAAAGTTATTATTAAAAAATAAAATAAGTTAAAATAAATTATTATAGGTTAAATCAACAAGAGCAGTATTGAAATGGTGATTATTATTAATAGGCGTGTTTACTAGATACGAAAGTATAAATGGAATTAACTATAAGAGAGAGGGTGTTAGTTAATTTTAAAAATTTAGAAGTTTTTGTAATATTAGATCTTTTTTAATATCTTTTATCTCTATGTCTTTAATTTTTGAAAATTCTCCGCGAATAATTTTAATGTTACTTTTTGGTATATCTAACTTTTTTGATAAAAATTCTATTAAATATTTATTAGCTTTGCCTTTTTGGGGCTGAGAATTTATTTTAACTCTAATCATACCATTATATAAGCCATCAATTTTAGTA
>Ga0255346_1001358_pt1 | contig 34910 bp, 30 predicted proteins | sample wastewater_treat_FD_194410 | JGI IMG/M metagenome (GOLD analysis project Ga0255346, IMG submission 194410) | Wastewater microbial communities from Lulu Island WWTP, Vancouver, Canada - plant22 | ecosystem: Engineered > WWTP > Wastewater > Unclassified | place: Canada: Vancouver, British Columbia...
GGAAATGGGCGATGTAAAAACAAATAAGAGCGGTCGCCAGGAATATTTGGAAGGCGTCGTTAATCAAATTCTGTTTGGATAAACTCATGAATTATCTGATCGGCATTGATCTCGGAACCAGTGGGACAAAAACCGTTCTGTTTGATGAGAACGGTCATGTTCACGGTTCCGAAACCATCGAATACCCGCTTTATCAGGAACAAAACGGTTGGGGAGAACAGGAACCGGATGATTGGTGGCATGCCGCATGCGACAGTATTCGATCCGTTATTGCGCAAAGCAAAATAAATCCTTCCGATATTAAAGGCCTGGGCATTTCGGGCCAGATGCACGGATTAGTGATGTTGGATAAAGACGGTAAAGTATTGCGCCGTTCCATTCTCTGGCTTGACCAACGAACAGCTAAGGAATGTGAAGAAATTACCGCAAAAGTGGGGGCGAAACGTCTTATCGAAATAACCGCCAACCCCGCACTGACGGGTTTTACCGCCTCAAAAATATTATGGGTGCGCAATAATCAACCGGAAATTTATGAAAAATGTGCTCATATTCTTCTTCCGAAAGATTATGTTCGCTATAAGTTGACCGGCGAATTCGCCACCGAAGTATCGGATGCTTCCGGAATGCAGTTGTTGGATGTACCCAAACGAAAATGGTCCGATGAAGTTTTGGAAAAGTTGGATATCGATAAAAGTTTGTTGGGAAAAGTCTATGAATCACAGGAGATTACCGGTTTGGTCAGTGCCCGTGCCGCAGCCGAAACAGGGCTGAAAGCCGGAACACCCGTTGTCGGCGGAGCGGGAGATAACGCAGCCGCAGCGGTCGGAACCGGTGTCGTGCGGGACGGGTTGGCGTTCACGACGATCGGTTCTTCAGGCGTCGTTTTTGCTCACAGCTCGGGGATCAAAATCGACCCGAAGGGCCGGGTTCATACTTTTTGCTGCGCGGTTCCCGGAGCATGGCATGTGATGGGGGTTCATCAGGCAGCGGGGCTTTCGTTGAGATGGTTACGCGATAATGTCTGTGCGGAAGAAGTCGCGGAAGCCGAAAGACGGGGGATCGATCCGTATGATGTGATGAGTGAAAAGGCAGATAAAATTACTCCCGGATCGGACCGGCTGATTTATTTGCCCTATCTGAACGGAGAACGAACTCCGCATTTGGATCCCAATTGCCGGGGCGTATTCTTCGGATTGTCCGGTATTCATAAACGGGCTCACTTAATCCGTGCGGTAATGGAAGGTGTCAGCTATTCCTTGCGGGATAGTATTAGTATCCTGCGCGAAATGGACATCGAAACCAGCGAAATGACCGCGACCGGCGGAGGCGGCAGGAGCTTTGTCTGGCGACAAATGCTTGCCGATAATTACCATTGCCCGGTGAAAACAATCGATAACAAAGAGGGCCCGGCTTTAGGTGTAGCGATTCTTGCCGGAGTCGGCGTGGGGTTGTTCAGTTCGGTGCCGGAAGCATGCGATTCCTTAATTCACGATAAATCCGTGCAGGAACCGATTCGAGCCAATTCGGATGTTTATGATAAATATTATCCGTTGTATCAGAAACTTTATACGGATTTGAAAGATTCATTCAACGAATTGGCGACTTTATAGGAGGGGAAATAAATCTAAAGTATTTCGAGATTAATGATAGAATTAATATCGATTGATTACTTTGGATTTTTTCAAAAATCGTTTTTTATATCAAACTGGTAAATCCAGCAAATTAAGAAGGAGAGATCGATGAAAAAGTTTATATTTGTTTTGTTAGCTCTGGTAGTTTTAGCTGTTTCAGTACCGGTCTTTGCTGAAGGTGAATTGATCGGTGTGGCTATGCCCACCAACAGCCTGCAGCGATGGAATCAGGATGGGAATAACATGAAGACTCAGCTTGAAAAAGCCGGTTACAAAGTTATTCTGGAATTTGCGAATAACGATGTTGCGCTTCAGATTTCCCAGCTTGAAAATATGATTTTGAATGATGTGAAACTGTTGGTCGTCGCTTCCATTGACGGCGGTGCTTTGGGCGATGTGCTCAAGACGGCGAAAGATAATGGAATTCCTGTTATCGCTTATGACCGCTTGATCACCGGAACCGAATACGTTGATTATTACACTTCGTTTGATAATTATCGTGTCGGTAAATTCCAAGGCGATTACATCGTAAAAGCACTGGATCTGGAAAATGCAGCCGGCCCGTTCAATATTGAATTCTTCGGCGGTTCACCGGATGATAACAATGCTCACCTGTTCTATCAGGGTGCGATAGACGTTTTGCAACCCTATCTTGATTCAGGGAAACTGGTTTGCCCATCCGGACAGATCGATTTCAACACCGTCGCGATTCTCGGCTGGGGCACTGATGATGCACAGGCTCGTATGGATAATCTGATCAACAGCTATTATGCCGATGGAAAGACCAAATTGGATGTGGTGCTTTCTCCGAATGACTCACTGGCGCTGGGAATTGCCAACTCATTAAAGGCAGCCGGCTTCACACTGGACAATTGGCCGATCATTACCGGTCAGGACTGCGATATCCCCAATACGATTAACCTGATTCAGGGATATCAGGCGATGTCCGTGTTCAAGGACACCCGCACATTAGCCGAACGGACGGTAAAGATGGCTTCCCAGATTCTGAACGGGGAAGAAGTCGAAGTCAACAATACAACCGATTATGACAACGGTGTGAAGGTTGTGCCTTCCTATCTTTGCGATCCGGTTGTCGTTGATAAGTCAAATTACAAAGAGATGCTGATCGACAGCGGCTATTATACCGAAGATCAAATAGCGGTTAAATAATCGTCAAGCATTGATAGTTTTTTTGAGGGCAGTGTGATTTTTACACTGCCCTCATTCAAAAATACACTTGTACAAAACCGCGGTCGCATATTAAAATAAAAGTTGAAAATTCCTTGATTCTACCGAACGACAATTTTTACTTACCGGAACGACAACTTTTATTTCAATATCCACCAAGCCCTGTGAATCAGGAACCAAATATTCAAGGAGCGGAACAAATGGAGAAAATTCTTCTCGAAATGCAATCTATCACCAAGGAGTTCCCGGGTGTCCGTGCATTGGATAATGTGACTTTTCAAGTGCGTGAAGGGGAAATCCATGCTCTGGTAGGAGAGAACGGGGCGGGTAAATCAACCTTGATGAATGTTTTATCCGGTTGGTATCCTCACGGAAGTTATGAAGGAAAAATTATTTACGACGGAAATGAATGTAAATTCTTCAATCTGAAAGACAGTGAAAAACTCGGTATCGTAATTATCCATCAGGAATTGGGATTGATTCCCTATTTATCCATCGCGGAAAATATGTTTTTAGGGAACGAAACTGCGCATAGGGTCGGGCCATTCGAGGTAATCGATTGGAACGAATGCCATAACAAGGCAATTATGATGCTTAATCGGGTCGGTTTGGATGAAAATCCTGAAACACTGGTAAAAGATATCGGTGTTGGGGAACAACAGATGGTTGAAATTGCACGGGCACTTGCGAAAAATGTCCGTTTGTTGATTATGGATGAGCCCACCGCTTCCTTGAATGATGCGGACAGTCAAAGACTGTTGCAGATGGTTCAGGGAATGAAGGAACAGGGAATCACCTGCATTATTATTTCACATAAATTAAATGAAGTGGAAGAGATCGCGGATGCGATTACCGTGATTCGGGACGGTGCTACGATTGAAACACTTTATAAGGGAATAGATGAAATCACCCAAAGCAGAATCATCAAGGACATGGTCGGCCGTGAAATGACGGATCAATATCCGAAACGCGTCCCGAAAATCGGCCAAATCGGATTCGAGGTGAAAGATTGGAATGTCTATCATCCGCTTTATGAAGGCAGAAAAATAATTGACAATGTCTCCTTCAATGTTCGGAAAGGTGAAATTGTCGGTTTTGCGGGGTTGATGGGTTCGGGTCGTACAGAACTTGCCATGAGTATTTTCGGGAAAGCATATGGCAAGGATATTTCCGGAAAAATAATTAAAGACGGGAAAGAAGTGGAATTTAAAAATATCGCCGATGCGATTAATCAAGGTGTAATGTATCTGACGGAAGATCGAAAAGGGGCGGGGCTGAATCTGATCGATGATATTCGGCATAACATTACGATTGCAAATTTGCAAGCTATCAGCGATCGTTCCGTGATTAATGAAAATGAGGAAATCAAAGTCGCAAACGAATATCGGAAAAGATTGAATATTCGTTCTACCGGGATTTTACAACCTACCGCTACACTTTCAGGCGGTAACCAGCAAAAAGTGATGCTTAGCCGCGGTTTGTTTTCCGATCCTGATGTTCTCATTCTTGACGAACCGACTCGCGGTATCGATGTCGGTTCAAAATATGAAATTTACACATTTATGAACCAGTTGGTCGAAGAAGGAAAGTGCCTGATATTCATTTCCTCTGAAATGCCTGAACTTTTAGGAATGTGCGATCGCGTGTACGTATTAAATGAGGGAAGAATAATCAGCGAACTGAAAGGCAGCGAAATAACTCAGGAAAGAATCATGGATGATATATTAACCGATACCAGAAAGAGAGCAAAAAATGGAGCAAACAGCAAAAGTAACGAAAACGAAAATTAATTTCCGCCAATATGGGATGATCATCGCCCTGGTCATCTTGGCACTTTTCTTTTTTGTGACAACCAATGGGCGTTTCGGAAAGCCGATGAATGTGTATAACATCATTATGCAGAACGGATATGTTCTCGTTCTTGCGATCGGAATGTTATTGCCTATTTTAACGGGAAGCATTGATTTGTCCGTCGGTTCGGTCGTCGCCGTTGTCAGTGCTTTTGCTGGAGTTATGATGTACAACTGGGGAATGCCAGTTTGGATCACGATTATTATTTGTATTATTTCCGGCATAATCATCGGTTTATGGCAAGGCTTTTGGATCGCAATGGTCAATATGCCACCATTTATTGCAACACTCGGCGGTATGTTAATCTTTCGCGGATTAACTTTGGTGATTTTACAAGGGAAAACATTAGCCCCGTTGCCATCTTCTTATGTCCAAATTTCTTCCGGATACGTCAAGGATTATATCGGGAATTTATTCGGAATCAAATCCAGTTTAAATATCACAACAATTGTCGTAGCCGTCATTTTTTGTATTCTTATTTTGATCGGTCAATTAAATTCAAGAAAACAGAAATTGAAATACGGGTTTGAAGTTTCAAGCGTCGGCAGCGTTTTCCTGAAAACCGCCGTCATTTCGGCTGCGATTTTGTTGGTTTTCTGGCGTCTGGCTTTGTATAAAGGGATCCCTTATGTCCTGCTGATTGTCGGGGTTTTGGCTCTGTTCTATAATTTTATTTTAACCAAAACGACACTCGGCCGTCATATCTATGCGGTTGGCGGAAATGCCAAAGCGGCTGAATTGTCCGGTATCGATATCCGCAGAGTTAAGTATATTATTTATATCAACATGGCATTTATGAGTGCCGTTGCCGGTATTGTATTTTCGGCGCGATTAAATTCAGCCAGCCCATTGGCCGGTCAGGGATTTGAAATGGATGCCATCGCCGCCTGTTACTTGGGCGGTGCATCCGCTTCCGGCGGTATCGGTACCATCACAGGCGCACTGGTCGGCGGCTTGATTATGGGAATCTTGAACAACGGAATGTCGTTAATGGGCATATCCAGTGATGTTCAGCAGATTGTTAAAGGTTTGGTGGTTATTTTTGCGGTTGCCTTTGATATCCTCTCCAAGAACAAATCATCCAGATAATCATTTCATTGTCAAAAAAGCGGACGGAGTAATTCTCTCCATCCGCTTTTTTATATCAATCAGCCGGTCCGGAGGATTTTATGGATTATAAGCAGTTGGCTCGGCAACTTGTTTTTCTATTACAGGGAGAGACGGATCAGGTCGCGATTTTGGCAAATACTGCGGCTTTATTGATGACGGAATTGGAAAATGTCAGTTGGGCCGGTTTTTATTTGGAAAAAGAAGGGGAATTGATCTTGGGACCCTTTCAGGGAAAACCGGCTTGTATCCACATTCCGTTAGGCAAAGGGGTTTGTGGAACAGCTTTTGTCACTCGGCAAACATTGCGGGTACCGGATGTGCATGCTTTTCCGGGGCATATTGCCTGTGATTCGGAGTCGGCATCCGAAATTGTCATTCCTTTATCAAATCGATCGGGCAAGTTGATCGGTGTCATGGATTTGGACAGCAAAAAGCCTGACCGTTTTTCGGAAGACGATCAGGCCGGTTTGGAGATGCTTGCAGTGGCTCTTCGTGAGTTTCTCTAAGGCATAATGATTGGGTTCGGCAAGCGCTTACAAACAACTTCCCTATTCATAGCCTGGATTACAAATCAATTTCCTCTGATTTCGTAAATCGAAAGAATAAAAGTAAGGAAACTACCATTGTAAATGTTAATATCGTTGATAAAGCCGCTGCCGTTCCATAGCCTCCCCGATTAATTTCCTGAAAAATAGCCACCGACATTGTGGCGGTTTTGCTGGTATATAGCATCAGAGTTGACGAAAGTTCATTAATAATCGTTATCCAACTTAGGATCGCACCTGAAATAATTCCCGGAACCATAGCCGGCATTGTGACATTGAAAAAGGTGGGAAGCGATGAATATCCCAAACTAATCGATGCCTCTTCGATATTCGGATTTATTTGCCTTAAAATTGCGGAACTTGACCGTACGGTATACGCCATCCTGCGAATGACATAAGAAATAATGATGATAGCGGCGGTCCCGCTCAGAATAATCGGTCCGGAATTATAAGTCATTAATAAAATAAGGCCGAAGATTGTCCCCGGAATAACGTACGGAAACATCACAAAGACGTCTAAAATTTTTGAGAATATATTTTTTCTTCGAACCGTCAGATAAGCAAAGAGTGTTCCGAAGATGATAACAATAAAAATCGCGATGATTCCAAATTTAAAAGTATTCACGATTGAGTTCGTCGCTTTTTGAAATACCGCTTGATAATTGCCGAATCCGTAACCTTCCGTCCACATCATCCCATTGTTATTTCGGAAAGAAATGGTGATGATATAGATTTGAGGCAAGGTGGCCAAAAAGACAATGAAATATACAAAGAAATGAGCAAAAAAGTTTTTAATCCCATGGAGTTGTTTCGGTTGAGGCGGATTCAGTGAACTCATGGTGTAGTTTTTTTTGTTGGAAATTTGTTGCTGAATTAAGAAGACAATTGCCGCGACAGTCATCATAATCATCGCGACAGATGATGCAAAATATGCATTACTACCGGTTTCACTGACCCATTCCTGGTAGATAATGACCGGGAGAGTTATATATCCTTCACCGATTAACCGCGGTGTCCCATAATCGGAAAAAGCTCTCAAAAAGACAACGGTCGCACCTGCAAGGATTGTCGGAGTGATCAATTTCAAATCGACCGTTAATATTTTCTTTATTCCATGATACCCGAGACTTTCCGCAGCTTCTCCCAAAGATGCATCAACCTTCTTTAACGCACCTTTAGTATACATATAAATGTAGGGGAATAACTTTAAAACAAACACCAGTAGAATCCCCCGAAACCCGTAGATATCCGGCAGTGAGATCCCCAATACGTTTTTGAAAAAAACCGTAATCGTTCCGTTACGACCTAACATTAATATCCAAGAATAAGCACCGATGAACGGGGGGGATAACATCGAGATGATGATCAAGACATCAATTAATCTCTTCCATCTGATCTTATAAGTGGTTGTAATGTAGGCAAGCGGTACACCAAAAAGAACGATTAAAAAGGTTGCGCTTAAAACAACTTTTATACTGTTTGTCAAAGCACTTACATAATAACGGCGTGAAAAAAATTTAATAAAATTTGCAAGTGTGAATCCCTCTACGCCTTTTCCTTGAAACGCATAAAGGATCATTTTTCCTACCGGAATAACAAGGAACATTCCAAAAAAAACAAGTGAGAAGAGGGTTACAAAGTTCCAAAAATCAAATCGGATTCGTTTCCGGTTAAACATGACTCTGCACCCCTTCCATTAATGTTGTTTCGGAATCCTTTGCGAATAGGTTGACCCGCTCTGAATCCACTCGCATCCAAATCTTTTCTCCGGGAGAAAAAATCATATTTGCACTGTTTGTGTTTACGGAAACTTCAGTTAAATTTTTTGTTCCGAAATCGACAAAATAATTAATAAATTTTCCGAGGAATTGTCTGCTTTTAATGATCCCCGGCATCCCTTGCGGTTCATCACATAATACAAATTCTTCGGGTCGAACATATACCAAAACTACCTCGCCGACGGCAAGAGGTTTTACATTCTTTAAAATAACGGTAAGTCCCGTTTCAAGTTTGATCACAGTCATTTCACCCGATTCTGTTACGGTCGCTTGGAAACAATGAGAGTGACCGATAAAATTGGCAACAAAGGTATTATAGGGTCGTAGATAAATTTTCTCGGGAACTTCAACCTGATAAATTTCTCCGTTATTCATAATGGCGATTCGGTCTGAAATTGCAAGTGCTTCTTCCTGATCGTGAGTTACATATACGGTAGTAATTCCCACCCGTTTTTGAATATCCCGAATTACATTCCGCATCTCAAGCCGCAGTTTAGCATCAAGATTGGAAAGCGGTTCATCCATCAAAAGAACCTGAGGCCGGACCGCGATAGCCCGCGCAAGCGCCACTCTTTGCTGCTGCCCGCCGGAAAGTTTATCGGGATAGCGATCTTTGTAGGGCGTAATCTGGACGGTGTCCATGATCTCAAATACTCTCTTTTTTATTTCTTCCTTGGAAAGATGCTTATTTTTCAATCCATATTCGATATTTCCATAAACTGTCATATTCGGAAATATTGCATAACTCTGAAATACCATACCAAAATTTCGTTGATGAACAGGAATATCATTAATGATTTTTTCATCAAAAGCGATGGTCCCCTTTTCGATGGTATTAAATCCCGCAATCATTCGCAAAAGAGTTGTTTTCCCGCAGCCTGAAGGTCCCAAGAGCGTAAACAATTCACCCTTGGCGATATCTAAAGATAAGTTGGGGATCACAACATTGTCATCATATTTTTTCATTACATTTTTGATATGGATTGATACTGCCATCTGATTCTTCCTCTTGAAAGATGCCCGTCGCAAATATTTGCAAACGGGCATCTTCTATACATAATAATTATTGAATGGATGTCAAAAGATCTTGGAATTTAACTTTGACATTTTCCGAGTTTGCTTCAACCCATTCTGTCGGATAGGGTAGAGATTTAATTTGATCGGTTGTGATTCGCCCTTTTGTGGTCATAGGAACATCTTTTCTTGCCGGGCGAACAAACAGTTTTGACTCCATTTCCTTCTGGCATTCTTGCGAAGTCACGAAATCAATGAAGAGCTGTGCATTATAGGTATTGGGGCCGTTTTTAATCACTCCGATATTACTGGTTCTCAGAGTGATCCCTTCTTTCGGATAAACCACACTGACATCAGCCCCGGCGGCTATATAAGAAATCGCTTTATCCTCATTTGTCAAACCGACCGCATATTCCCCTTCGACAACGCTTTTATAACATGCGGAAGAACTGGATGAAATCTTGCCGTCAAGATTTATTAAGAACTTTTTTACAAAGTCCCAACCTCCGTCAGGCGAATCGGTAGTGCTCATCGCAGTCAGCATGTTTACCAATTGTTCCAAAGCGGATGCGGATGCAGAAGGATCGGCAAATGCGATATTTCCCTTGAGTTTTTCATTAGTTAGAGATTCCCAACCGTCTACGGTCACACCCAGCTCATTAATTAATTTGTTATTGACAATGATGCTGTTTACATTGATATAAACCGGAGTCCATTTTGATACGGGCGGTTTAAATTCTTCGAAAATCGAATCGAGATTGGGACTGACATATTCATCGAGGTAATCGGCGATCGCCGAGTAGCTTGAAGTGCCGCCTCCCATCAAAACATCGCCCTGCGGATTCGCCGCCTCGGCAACAATTTTGCTTGCAAGCTCACCTGTGCCCGCGCTGACAATTTCAACTTCGACATCGGGGTATTTTTCTTTGAACAACCCGACGATCAATTCATATTCTGTCGTCGACGCAGACGTATATAAAACCAATGATTGAGTCGGTTGAAGATCTGTTGATACGGCAGATACGTTCAACGGCGAAACAACAAAAACAGACATTAGAATAACGCAAATTAGAACAGTAAAAATCTTTTTCATAAAATCCTCCTTATTGATAATACTCTTGCGATCCCTCTGAAATTTTGAGGGGATTAACCATTAACACAGAATAAATTTTTCGATAGCTTCAGCAACTCCGTCTTCATAGTATGGTTTCGTTATATATTTTGCTTTCGCTTTAATCCAATCCGGCGAATTTCCCATCGCAATTCCAAAGCAGGCTTTTTCAATGATGTCCGCATCCATAGAACTGTCTCCGAAGCTCATAACATTCTCAAATTCAAGCCCTAATTTTTTCAAAAGAAATTCGATCGCTTGGATTTTATCCAGTCTTCGCGGAAAAAATTGAATGTCCTTTTCCGCATTTGCGGGAGGAGCAATCAAACCTGTGGAATTAAGCGCGGAGCTGATTTTCTGCTGCTTTTCATCCGGTATGCCGTAAAGATTGCATTTTTCTATGCCGATTTGATGCTCAAGAAAATATTTTGAGGGCTGCTCAACGGGGATCTGTCTTCCCGATTCGACGAACCATACATGATGAGAAGGAACGGGATAACGTTCCAAATGATCATTTATTTTTTTCTCAAGATAAATATGACCTTCCGCCGAAATTTCGGTATAAATGTCTTGATTTTCAAATATCTCGCATAATTGGGCAGATTCTTCAGGTGAAAAAACGCACTGATACAATACTTTCTTTTCGTTTCTGTCAACGATACGCGTGCCTGAGGCTGTGATCCAATACCTGATTCTTTTTTCGGCTTCGATCTGAGGGGGAAACATATCTTCACATCTGCCCGTACAGGGGATAATTTCAATCCCTTTTGCAATCGCTTGCCTGATCGCATACATGTTTCGACAAGATATAAATACTTGATCCCTTTGCAATGCTGTACCGTCGAAATCAAGTAATATGGCTTTGATATCCAAAAATACTCCTTTAGGCAAGATAATCAATTTAAAAATGTTTTTAACGATAAATAGATTTAATCGTTATTTAATAAGAATATCTGACATAAAACAAACTGCGATTTTCAAAATCCTATACAAATTGTAAAACAAGTCTTTGATCGAGTCAAAGACTTGTTTTTTATTATAATTCCCTGCATTACGGATTTTTCGAAGGGAAACAGATAACCTCCGAATCGCAACTTTACACTTGTTTTGCCAAGTAATTCTGAATTCCCATTTGACTGATTTGATCGATTTGAGATTCAATCCAATCAATATGATCTTCTTCATCTTTTAGTGTGGCTTCAAACAACTCTTTTGTACCGTTGTCTTTTTCTTCGACACAAACCTTAATGGCATTGTTGTAAGATTGAATGGCATCGTGTTCGGCTTTATGGTCAAAAGCCATCATTTCCTCAACATCTTTCCCGATTGACATTTTGCCGAGTTCACTGATAATCGGAATTCCCTCCAAGAAAAGGATTCTTGCAATGAGTGCTTCCGCGTGTTTCATTTCGGTGATTGCACGTTTTTCGATACTGTCATGGAGTTTTGAATATCCCCAATCTTCACACATTTCGGCATGTAATATATATTGATCGATCGCAGTCATTTCATCTTTTAAATTCGCATTCAAAGCTTGAATTACTTTTTCGCTACCTTTCATAATTTCTTTCCTCCTTAATATTTTCTGGTTTGCTATTGTTGTAGCAAAAACAATTTAGGAATATTTACATGTCAAAAAAGCCCGTATGGATTCAGGCTTATAACGCCTATATTCACCAATTTTTATTGCTGATCCTCGTAAGCGATATCAACCATGCCTTCGAGAATAATTTCAAGGGACATCGTATGGCTGCAACGACCCCTCCCCTGAAAAAAACTGCAATCACATTCCCATTTCCCATCCTTATATTTTACGACATGAGGTCCGTTTGATCCCTCAACGGTTGCTTCGAGAGAATGAATCTTGAAACGATCACGCTCTTTGGCATATCTTTTTGCTTTTTCCAGTTTACTGATCATCGAATAATCCATTTCTTATTCTTCCCCCAGTCTATTGCAAGATATTTTGAAAAAACGCTTTGATTCTATACTATACCTGACCTAAAGAAGATTCGTCAATTGTTTTTCATCTTATTTTAATATGACAGAATCATAAAATAACCATTTCTTCAATCGATCTTTTGCCAAGATGCACGAATTTTTTTCCACGTTTCATCCAATTTTTCCGGAATGACCCGAGTCTGACCGATTGTCGTCATAAAATTCACATCGGCAGTCCAACGAGGCAAAATATGAAAATGAAGATGTTGGTCGATGCCGGCTCCGGCAGCCGTTCCGATATTCGCCCCGATATTAATTCCATGCGGATGATACACATCTTGAAGGACTTTCTGCGCTTTAACGATCAGATCCATCATTTCATGGTGAGTTTCGGTATTGAGTTGCGATAAATCACTAACATGGTTATAAGGAATAATCAACATATGTCCATTGTTGTACGGATAAAGATTCAAAATCACAAAGGCATTGATTCCCCTGTAAATGATGTATCGTTCAAAATCGTCGGTTGCTTTTATGGCTGAGCAAAAAACACATTCTTGCGGGTTGTCCGGATTCTTTGCATGATTTCCGATACCGTTGATATATTCGCCCCGCCACGGAGCAAAGATTGTTTCCATTTTATTTTTCCCTCCGGAATTTTGAAAACTTTCTCCGATTCAAACATCAGGGAGTACTTTAATTATAAACCGTAACCACATGAAAAAAATTTCGGTCAATCAGGCTCGATTTGAATAGGAGACCGAATAAAAAGATCGGTTTTTCTTCTTGCAAAAAGGCTTTGGCAATCCGTTGAGATCACCAAAGCCTTTTCCAAGCACGTTTGAATATCAAAAGCGGTGCTTATCTCAGTTATCCTTTACTTCACTTTCCAATGCGATCGGTTCGATCACCTTTTTCTCTTTTGTATTTTTCATCGTCCAAGCATGCATTGCCAGGGACATGGCTATGACACCATAGCAGATAAATACACGGAAATATTCGCCGATCATTGCATCATTCATTAATGTCTGTCCGGCTAACGGAGATACGATAAACAGAATATGGAACAGGATAATGCCGAGAATTGCCTGACCGATGGTTGCTTTGTAGACCGAAGCACCGCCGACTAAAAGCGCGGCAATGGAATAGAGAGCCACATTTTTGTGTGCTCCGTAAGTAGTGAAAACCCCGATATTCTGTAAATAGATCAATTGACCGAACGCCGCCATTACCGTGGATATAATGATCGAGATAATCCGTACTTTATCAACATTGATTCCGGCAGCATTGGCAACAACTTTGTTCTGACCGACAGCCCGCATATTTTGCCCCAATCTGGTTTTCAAAAACCATTGAATAAATAGGCAAAAAACCGCTATTAACATGTAAGTGACGACCGGGATACTGATAATCATCGAAAATTGAATGAAAGCGGGAATAAAAGAAACGCCGAATAATATCGCACTGATTCCGAAAAGGATCCAAAAACGACCGCTGAGCACTTTTCGATTTTTTATTTTTCCATAGAGGAAAGCACCGATTGCATAAAGGACAACTCCGGCAAATACCAGCTGAAGGAATTCGGTCAAAGGGACTTTCCAAATATTATCGATAGCATATTTCAATCCGTTCACCTTTTTGGTACTGGATAAGTCAATGGTATTTTTTACCCCGATACCGGTGGCAATCATCAATGTTTTATTGGCAATGGGGATTAATCCGCCAAAAATAAACAGAAATAAAAGTTGATAGAGACCGTCGGAAAAATATCCCAAAATGAGACCGCCGATCATTTCAGCCCCTTTCATCATATTGAATAATTTTCCGGCAAGATATCCGAAGAGGGAAGCAATGGGCGTACTGATCAGCACACACAGTAAAAATGCGAGCACCGGCGGGCAAGTCGGAATAACCGTCTGCAATAAGTGCATTACCCAAAAAATGGCGATTTGGGCAGCCATCGCGCCGACGACAATACTGAAGTTGAGTCCCATTCCGCTGACGACCGGAATAATTAAAGCCAGTACCAAAAAAGTATCCCGTCCGAAACGGGAAGCCAATTCCATCAATATGAAATTCAAAGATTGTCCGGAGACGAGTATTCCTCCGATACTCAGAAGAATGAACAGTACCGGTACTTTATATGCGAACAGGAAGGAAGTGATTTTTCGCGCAGTTGATTTTGTCATTATTTATCTCCCTGTGATTTGGTTAAAGCATACAAAATGATGCCGTTTGAAACGATGATCCTCATCACTTCGGAAAGGTTCCCTTCCGGTAATAATTTATTCGCCACCGGCAACCCGAGTACCAGCAACCCTTGGAAAAGAAACGTCCCGATAATGACATGCGAAATCTTAGCGCGACTGATGCTTGCCCCACCGATCAGAACACCGGCTGCAGCCGCAAAACTCATCATCAGCGGTGCGTTATAGATTTGATAAAAACCGTAACTTTGTGCATATACAATTATGCCGACCGCTGATAATACGGTAGAGATAGTCGTTCCTAAAATACGCGTTTTATTCTCATCGATTCCTGCGGCTAATGCAAATTTCGGATTTCCGCCAGCTGCAGACATGGCAATACCGGATTTGGATCGCAAAAACAACCATACAATGAAGCAACAGATAAAAAAGAATAAAATCAGTCCGGTCGGAACCACAATATCGCCCGCAGAAGTTGGAATATTGAAAGTCATAAACTCATTTAGAATATGTTTATACCGGCTGCTGAGATCGATTGTGGCACGAAGCCCCTTCCCGATCGCCCAGACCATATCCGGATTGTGAAACGGCAGAATCAGCCAAAAAATGTTCATCAACGCAATCGCCGAAAAACCGACGTATGTCGAGACGGTCATTTCCGATCCTTTAATGGAATTGAGCAACAGACCATATCCGATTCCGATGACGATGGAAAGCAGAATGCCGATTCCGATCGCCACAGCTAAACCGGCAAAACCCGAAAAACCGGACTCGATACTGATAACGCCGCCTAACAGGCCTGCTACGATGCCGAGCGAAAGACCGAAGTTTAATCCGATTCCGGCTTGAATTCCCGGAACCATTGCAAGAACCAAAATTCCGTTCATTCCGAAGCGGACCAGAACATCGCTGATTAATGACGGAACGGGAATTTCAAGCAAACCTCCGGCGATCAATAAAGCCAAGAAAAACAGAATAATAATGATTCGAGGTAAGCCGAAAGAATGATAAATTGATTTGAGACGATCAGCCATTTGCCAATTCCTCCTCCGCCAGCGTTCCGGACATTGCCAGCCCGAATTCAATATCGCTTGCATCCGGATTGAGAATCTTGAATACTTTCCCGTCCGAAACGATTGCTATTCGATCGCAAATCGATCGCAATTCAACCAATTCACTGGAAACCATAACGATGGTAACGCCTTTCTCTCTGTTTAGTTTTAATAACTCGTCCAACACCAATTTTTTTGCGCCGATGTCAATCCCGCGCGTCGGCTCGGATACAAAAAGGATCTGAGGGTTCAGGGTCAAAGCTCTCGCCAAGCAGACTTTCTGTTGATTTCCCCCGGATAAAGAACCCACCGCTTGATCGGGACCGGTACAGCGAATATCAAGCTTATGAATCATTTCTTTCGCAAATGACTGCACCTCGAAGCTGTTAATCTGAGAAAGCGGTCCGAATTTTCTGAGGAAACGGTTTTGGGTTTGCATCGCGGAGAAAATGATATTTAATGCGATGGAATCATCCAAAAGCAACCCGACTCCCCGGCGATCTTCGGATACAAAAGCCGTATGATGTTTCAGAGTTTCTCCGATTACAGAATATCTCACATTTTTTCCGAAGATAATCACTTCACCGGCAGCGGGGAACATCCCCATAATGCCGTTGGAAATACCCACTTTCCCCTGTCCGGCCAATCCGCCGATTCCGAAAATTTCGCCTTCACGAACTTTCAGGTCGACGCCTTTCACTTCCTCACCGGGCATATCGACATAAAAATTCTTTGTTTCCAATGCTATCCGGTCAAAGCTTAAATTTCGTCCGGTTTGTTCTTTGCCGGCCATACTTTCAATGTGCCGGCCGATCATCATTTTCGCTAATTCGATAACGGAAGTTTCATTGTTTTTACGTATTCCTACAACCTCACCATCACGCAGTACCGTGATAGTATCGGCAACCGCCATCACTTCTTCCAATCGATGGGTAATGAAAATGATTGCGATTCCGAAGGATGTAATTTTTCGCATCACTTCCAGCAATCTTTCGGCTTCCGATTCGGCTAATACGGCAGTCGGTTCATCAAACACCAATAATTTGATTCCGGTTTTATCGATCTCTCTGGCAATTTCGATAAATTGTTGGTAGCCGATGGGGAGTCCGGCCACACGGGTATACTCATCGATATCCATTCCGACATGATTCAGCGCGGCTCTTGCATCCGCGGCCATTTTTTCCATGTCTAATGTTTCCAGATTTTTATCATGGAGAATTTTACTGATAAAGTTCGGTGTACAAATCTCTCTTCCGATCTTGATATTTTCCACGATTGTAAAACTCGGAATCAGCATAAATTCCTGGTGTACCATTCCGATACCGGCTTGCATCGCATCCAATGGGGAATTGATAACCGCCGGATTTCCGTCAATCAAGACCTTTCCTTCAAATCCGCCGGTCGAATGGATTACGGGCATCCCGAACAAGATATTCATAAGGGTGGATTTTCCCGCACCGTTTTCACCGACGAGAGCATGAATTTCACCGCGTTTCACATTCAGGGAAACATTCTTCAGCACTTTATTGCCATAATACTCCTTATTGATGTTTTCCATTTTCAAGACATATTCAGAATCCAATTTATACCTCCGAGGCAATTTGTGTCATGAAAAAATTCATAAATCAAAGCATTTCTTTAGTTTTGAGAATAAAAAAAGGATTTGACTTATGAACAAACAAAATATTCTTATCTCCATTAAAAAAGATTTCGGAAAAAATCCGATTCACACTTGAGTCTATCCAACCGATTTCATGGTTGGATAGACTCTCCTTCATTTTTTCATATCCTTCGATTTTTCTCGGGAACAGAAAAATTCAGATTAAAAAGTAATGTAGTCCGAAAGGATTTGCAGATAGTTGTCGTAAACAACGCCGTTCAATTCAAGCGGGAATACTTCAACCTTCGAACCGTTTGCGATGTCCATGAATAAATCGGTCCAATGATCGACGTCGGCCAGATTATCGATTTCACCGTTCAGATAATCGAACCCATATTCGACACCGGCTTCGACCATCATCATGTTGACCGGGACAGGCCAAGTTGAGAAATGACCGGTCATCCCCGCTTCAGCCACTTTTGCCTTAATCTGTTCGATAATATAGGATACATCCCCTTGTTTATCTTCCGGAATAGAAATTCCGAGCGCTTCCGGATAACCATGATACGGAGAGGGGCAGCATTGTTGCGGGTAGTAAGCACCGGTAGCTAAAACCGCCTGAATCATTGCCGGCTGCATTCCGCAGTTAGTGTTAAAGAAAGCGGTTTCCTTTCCGTATTTTTCAACCTGGCGCGGTAAGTCTTCAAGGATAAATTGTTGTGCACCCGTAACACCTGCGTCACCGGTCGGATCCGGAGCAGTGGCATCCACGAAAGTGATCCCCAATTCTTCGCATCTCTTTTTCAAAATTTCATGCCGGGCGACGATCGTCGCATAGCTCATATGCCGTGCAAAAGAGTAATGAACAAATGTTTTTGCGCCCATCGCGGCAGCCTGTTCAGCCATCTTCGTGCCCATTTGAATTTCCGCGACGCCCAAAACAACGTCCGCTTTGGAAGCGATGACATCGGGATCTTCACCGGCAACACCGGTTATAAACGGAAAATCGGGTTTGAGTTCATGCACTTTATCGATGGCAGCTGCGGCACCCGGAACAGCTTGGACAAACACGATTAGATCTGCGCCATTGGATACCAATTCGAGAGCCCGTGCAATCGTTGTTTCGACTTCGTCATTGAAGTTATCAGGGTAGGTCGCTGTGATCACTTTCCCGGGGTATTTTGCAGCCATTTTTTCGGCGGCACGAAATTCCTCTTCCCCTTGGGAAACGGTACCGGTAAGAATACCGATAACAAAGTCATCCTCTTTCGCCGGTGCAAAGCCGACTAACGACGTCACGAGCATGACGAGTACCAAAACAGTAAGTAAGGTTTTTTTCATTGTGTTTCCTCCAAATATGATGGTATTTTGATCAAATGGTGAAATTTCACCATGTTTATCCGCTAATTGGTTTTGATCGACAAAAACGAAGATAAATAGAAATCCAGAGCTCTTGTCTTCTTCTTGTCGGTTGATAAGGGTCTATAATCAGACAAAAAAATATTCAAATGGTCAATCATCCGCCAGCAAATCCGCCGGATAGAAATTAAAAAAATACTTATTATTAAGGTTTTAAATAATAATCTTATTTCTTGATTTTGTGGAAACATTCTTGCCCTGTTTTATGAAAATATGACATTTGTTGCAGATTTTTATGATTTTTGACACGCCCCCATTTAAAAAAAATAAAATCATCGGTTGAGTCCTTTGTAAGACCGCTTGATATTTGAGGAAATAAATAACTTTTTCTGCCGATAATCATCTTTTTTTGCTTTTCCTTTTCTAAAGCATGATATACTCAGACCAATTCAATCTTTAAATGCGATACAGCGAGATCGCCAAGGTGAAAAAATGACTGATCCAAAGATTATAAAAAAGGAAAACTTGTCAAACGAGAAAATCGTTGACAAGTTTTTTTTTAATCCGAATGCTGATAAAGGAATACAAAAATGCCATCCATTAAAGCTGTTGTCATGGATGAAACCGCAATGAATCGGGCTCTGATGCGGATTTCTCATGAAATTATTGAACACAACCACGGAACGGATAAATTGGGGTTGATCGGAATCAAACGTCGCGGCGTCCCTTTGGCAAAGAGAATAGCGGAAGATATCCGGATCATCGAAGGGGTACAGATTCCGGTAGGCAGTCTGGATATAACGCTTTATCGCGATGATCTGTCGTCTATAGCGGAAATGCCTTCGGTAAACGCTTCCGAAATAAATTTTTCCGTCACCGGTTTGAATATTGTATTGGTTGATGATGTTATTTATACGGGCAGAACGGTGCGAGCCGCCATTGATGCATTGTTCGCGCTGGGAAGACCGGCTTCCATCCAACTGGCTGTATTGATTGATCGGGGACATCGGGAATTACCGATTCGACCGGATTATGTCGGCAAGAATATACCGACGTCCAGGAACGAGTTGATAGCGGTTAATTTACCGGAATTTGATAACCGAACTAATGTCGAAATCCATGATTCCGAAAATTATTCGAATCATGGTCAATAAATTTCAAGGTTCTGAGGAGAGTCCTATGTCGCAAAATGAAGTTCAGTCGATCGGCTATTTGCCGGATGAACGTCCCCCGTTTTTTAAACTTGTTTTGTATGCTTTACAACAAGTTATTGTTATGTTTCCCGCTACGGTAACCGTTGCGATTATAACGGGTTTTCATATTTCAACGACCATTTTTGCCAGCGGTCTTGCGACGTTTTGTTTTATTCTGGTAACCGGAAGAAAGATTCCGCTGTATTACGGATCCAGTTTTTCTTACATCTCGGCGATCGCCGGAATTATGGCGGCAAAGGCTGCGGAGGGAGCGGATTTGAACACTCAGATCCAGACCGCACAGTTCGGAATTATCATGTCCGGTTTTGTTTCGATTTTTGCAGGCTTGATTATCAAACGATTCGGAACGGAATCGATTGAAAAAGTGTTACCGGCAACAATCACCGGCCCGATCGCGATGTCTATCGGATTGACTTTGGCAGCAAATGCCTTGCTGGATGCGTGTGCGGTGCCTGCGGGAGTTGCGGAAGAATCGATCGATTTGGTACGTAATTATGCCTGGACAATTTCTTTGATTACCTTACTCTCCACAATATTTTTTACCGTTTATCTGAAAGGGTTCGCCGGTCAATTAACCTTGCTTTTCGGCCCGATTGTCGGTTGCCTGGTCACTGTCCTGATTTCAAAATTTACCGGCTTTGATTTCTTCCGGACGCTTTCGGAAGGGAACGGGACCGGATTATTTGCCCTGCCAGTTTTTACACTGCCCAAACCCTCTTTGGCGGCGGTTGCGGCGATCATGCCGATCGCGATCGCAACCATACCGGAATCAACGGCTCATCTGTACCAGTTGGATATTTATGTCAATAACTTGGCTAAATTGAAAAAATCCGAGAAGCGTTATAACATATCGGACAAACTGGGCTTGAATTTGATGGGTGACGGAATTGCCGATATCGTTTCGGCGCTCGTCGGCGGTCCTGCCGGGACGAACTACGGAGAAAATATCAGCGCTATGACGATCACACGGGTTTTTTCGGTTCCGGTTTTAATTGCCGCATCGATTATCGCCATGATTATCTCTTGCTTCCGTCCGTTGATCAACGCAATCTATGCCATTCCGCAACCGGTAATCGGCGGACTTGAGATCTACTTGTTCGGGGCGATCGCCGCACAGGGGATTGCGATCATGGTCGATAAGAAGGTCGATTTCTTTGACGCACAGAGTATCGCACTGATCGCATCGATTATGGTAATCGGAGTCGGCGGACAGTATGCCTTCGGCGGTAGTATTCCGTTTTTCGGAATACAGGTACCTTGCATTGCGGGAGCGGCAATTTTCGGTATCGTTTTGAATCTGCTGCTGAGCTTTGGGAAAAAACCGGCATTGTCGACCCAAAATGGGACGGAATCCAAATAGATTGGTGAAGATGCATTTGGTTTCATAAAAACTTATTAAAAGAAAAACGAAAAACACAGGCATCGATCAAAAGCCTGTGCTTTTTTTATTTTCCCGAAAAGAACCGGATGGAATCTTGAATCATAATCGTCCTTTGACAATTATCCGATAACCTAATAAAATTGATTGGCTAAACTGTATATTGTTGGCAAGATGCCATGAATAATTTCAGAAGGAATAAACAATGAAAGAATATTCGACCGATTCGATTCGAAACATTGCGCTGGTTTCACACAGCAGCGCCGGAAAGACCATGATGACTGAAGCTTTCCTGCATTTTACAGGAGCAACCACCCGATTGGGAAAGATTGAAGACGGAACAACCGTTTCGGATTTTGATGATGAGGAAAAACGACGTACGATTTCGTTATACAGTACGGTAATCCCTATTGAATATAAAGATAAAAAAATTAATGTTCTGGACACTCCCGGCTACAATGATTTTATCGGCGAAGTCGTATCCGCTTTGAGCGTTTCCGACGGCGCTTGTGTCCTTTTGGATTCCGTATCGGGCCGTGAAGTCGGAACGGAAATCGCTTGGAAATACGTTAATAAATTTAATTTGCCGCGGATCGTAGTCGTTAATAAGATGAATCGGGAGAACGCTGATTTTAAAAAAGCAATGGCATCTCTTGCGGATTATACGGATATGCGCCTGATTCAGGTCCAGATTCCTTGGGGAGAAAAACTTGATTTTCGCGGCGTAATCGATATTCTGACGATGAAAGCATATGACGGCGCGGAGAATAAAATCGTCGATATTCCCGCCGAATACATGGAAGAAGCTCAACAACTCCGAGCCGCATTGACGGAAGCGGCAGCGGAAAGCGACGAAGAACTGATGGAAAAGTTCTTTGAAAGCATGGAACTTTCGGATGAAGAAATTTTGCGCGGATTTTCCAAAGCGGTTAAAAAAGGCGATTTTGTTCCGGTTTATTGTGCCGCAGGCGGACAGGAAATCGGAGTGGCTCCGATTCTCGATGCCTTTATCAACCTGATGCCGAGTCCCGCCGAAAGAAAACCGATTGTCGTAAAAGATAAAAAAGGAAATGATGTAGAAATTTCTTGTGATGATTCGGGACCGTTGGTTGCCTATGTTTGGAAGACAACAGCCGATCCATTTGTGGGCAAGCAGACTTTTTTGCGGGTTTATTCGGGAATGCTTACTTCCGATTCCAGAATATGGAACGGTACCCGTTCGGTTGAAGAGCGCTACGGAAATTTGAACATCCCGATGGGAAAGGATAATATTCCGGTAAAAACGGTTCATGCCGGTGATATTTGTTCGGTAGCGAAATTAAGTGAAACGGTGACCGGTGATACATTCAGCGATAAAGCGAATCCGTTAACCGTCCCGGTTCCCGAATATCCTCATGCCCTTTACCGGGTTGCCGTTTACCCGAAGACACAGGCAGATTCCACGAAAATCAGCCCCACATTGACTCGTCTTTGCGAAGAAGATATGACTTTGTCATGGTATAACGAAATGGCGACCAATCAAACCATCCTCCAGGGAATGGGTGATCAGCATATCGATGTGGCGATTCGGCGGGCAGAGTCCAAATTTATGGTGAATCTTTTGACAAAAGAGCCGAGAGTGCCTTATCAGGAAACAATCGTGAAAGAAGCCTCCGCCATGTATCGACATAAGAAACAATCCGGCGGTTCCGGTCAATTCGGTGAGGTTCATTTGAAAGTTAAACCCAATCCGGATGCGGAGTTCGAAATGCATAACGATGTTTTCGGCGGTGCGATCAGCGCAAGTTATATGCCGGCGATTGAAAAAGGCATCCGCAATGCGATGAAAGAAGGAATTTTAGCCGGTTTCCCGATTCACGGCATTTATGTTTCTGTATTTGACGGGAAGGAACACCCGGTTGATTCAAAACCGATTGCTTTTGAAACGGCTGGACGGGAAGCCTTCAAATTAGCGTTTGCCGATGCCGGTCCGGTATTGGAAGAACCGATCTATACGGTAAAAATAACCGTTCCGGAAGAGTACATGGGGGATGTCATGGGTGATTTGAATACGCGGCGTGCCCGAATTTTGGGAATGGAAACCGAAAAGGGCGAAAGTACCGTTACAGCTTTGGTTCCCTTAGCGGAAATGCAGCGTTATACAACCCAGTTGCGATCAATGACCGGCGGCCGTGGTGTCTTTACGATGGAATTCAGCAATTATGAAGTGGTTCCGCCCCATATTACTCAGGAGATCATTGCCAATCGCGAAAAAGAAAAGAAAGAAGCGGAAAAATAGCTCTTTTGAGGAATTGCAATCATGTCAAAAAAGCGCAACGAAATTCGTTGCGCTTTTTTTGTCACACTCGAATGCAATTCAAAATGAAAAATCATCCATATAAAATTGAAGTTCGATCATTGCATATGCCGCCATCATATATTCTCCGAAAAATCGCTGAAGTGCGGCAAATTTTTGCCCGGGCCACGACATGACCATTTCTTCAAACCAAGCGATCGCCATTCCGCTGTTGATCATTTTTGTAATCAGAGACGGACTTTTGATAACGCGATTCATAATACTGTCAGTCTGATAGTCATTAAATTGTTTACGCGCTTGCCGATGCTTTTCCAGAATAGCGGAAAGAAACGAATCATCTTTAAATATTTGATAGCGATCGATTCCGTAATGTTTCGCAGCCGATTCCAATCCGTAGATAATGTCTAAATTGAAATTTTCCAGAAGATGATTGAAGTATTCCGGTGTGAAATAATAAGAATGCCCTTGTAGTTTCTGAAAAGCTTTTAAAGTATCCAAATATCCCAATTGAATATTTCTGGTGATTTTTTCCTGATCAAATTCGAAAGTCCCTCCCAAATCCTCACTGGCACGAATGATTTTTAGGTACACACCGTCCTTTCGTTCCATTTTTCGAGTGAAACCTTCACCGCTTAAATCAATGACAATAATTTTCCGATATCCTTTTTTAATGAGCATATTGATCGGCATATTGTCATAAATTCCACCGTCAATGTATCGTGATCCGCCGGCCACGTGAGGTTTAAAAATAGGAAAATTTGCGGAAGCCACAATATAGTCAACCAACTCTTCTTTCGGAATATCTTCTTTAAATTTTTCGATCGGTGACAATGAATCAATTGAAAAAGTCACCAATCCATAATCGAGATCGGAATTATAAATTTTATCGAGATCGATTTCCTGAAGAATAAGATTTTTCAACCCGGAATTACTCAACCCTTTTTGCTGAATTAATTCTTTTATCAATCCCGTGAGGTTTGACGGACTCAGCAGATCATGGTTTGGATCAATCGGTTGCTCGATTTCAAGAATATCTTCCACTCGAATTCCGCGATAAATCTTTTCGGCTTTGTCGATATCTCCTTGAAGAAAAAGAGCCCCATTGATCGCCCCGATCGAAGCGCCGACAACTCCCTGTATTTTTATTCCCAACTCATTCAGTGCCTTCCATGCACCGATTTCGTAGGCACCACGTGTGCCTCCACCCGAAAAAACCAATCCGTAATCATCGATTGTAGCAGTCATTTATATATAATCCCTCCTTTCTATTTATACGCTATTCTAAGAAAATAGGTGTAAATTTTTTAGCAGAAAACGATCATTTCATCGGAATTGTTCTTAAAGGAGTGTCGCTTGCATTGACCTTTGGATAATTCGGTGAAATGATAAAATGGATTCATTCAAGAAAGGAGAACAGCGATGAATTCGGAGGAAATCGATTTTAGCCGGTCGGAGATAGAAATTTTTTGGGACGGAATATTGTCAAGAGAAAGGGCAACCATTCTTTCAACATTTTTGTCCGTTACACTTGCCGAACAGGAAAGTTGTCTGAAACATTTAAACCGTATGGCGCATGAAGAAGGATGGCACGAGGAACAGCGTAAATCTGCACAGATCGCTTTGGATGTATTGAACCGATAGTATAATGGGCTGAAATTCGAACGAAGGAAAACGGAAAAGAAAAATGGCAGAGGATAAACTTACTTCACGGAGCGAAAATTATTCCGATTGGTATAACCAGGTCGTTTTACGGGCTGATTTGGCAGATTATGCACCGGTCCGCGGTTGCATGGTCGTCAAGCCGTACGGATGGGCGCTATGGGAAAATATTCAGCGTGAACTGGATCGACGGTTTAAGGAGACCGGCCATGTGAATGCCGCTTTCCCGTTATTAATTCCCAAGTCTTTTTTTGAAAAAGAAAAAGAACACGTGGAGGGCTTCGCACCGGAACTGGCGGTTGTCACAATCGGCGGAGGAGAAGAGTTGGAAGAACCGTTAATTATCCGCCCGACTTCCGAAACAATTATCGGCTATATGTATTCAAAATGGATCAAGAGCTATCGTGATCTGCCGGTTTTGATTAATCAATGGGCAAACGTCGTCCGTTGGGAGATGCGCACCCGTTTGTTTTTGCGAACACTGGAGTTTTATTGGCAGGAAGGACATACCGCTCATGCGACCGCGGAAGAAGCGCAGGAAGAAACATTACGGATGCTGGATGTTTATGCTGATTTCGCCATCAATGAAGCTGCCGTACCGGTCATCAAAGGCAGAAAGAGCGAAACCGAAAAATTTGCGGGCGCAATCAATACTTATTCCATCGAAGCCATGATGGGGGATACAAAAGCCTTACAGGCAGGTACCAGCCATTATTTGGGCCAAAATTTTGCCAAGGCATTTGATATCAAATACCTGGACCAAAATAATACGTTGCAATATTGTTGGACGACCTCGTGGGGACTTTCAACCCGCTTCATCGGCGCGATTATCATGACTCACGGTGATGATCAAGGTTTGATTTTGCCTCCCAGATTGGCTCCTTACCAGATCGTTATCGTGCCTATTTACAAAAATGACCAAGAACGTTCGGTTGTGATGGAATATATCGAAAAAGTGCAATCCCAACTAAAAGGTTTTCGATACCGGTTGGATGATCGAAGCGAATTAACTCCCGGATTTAAATTCAACGAATGGGAATTAAAAGGTGTCCCTCTGCGCTTGGAAATCGGGCCGAAAGATGTGGAGAAACATGCGATTATGGCAGCCAGACGGGATATCCCGGGAAAAGCGGGAAAGATCTCTCTCTCAATCGAGAATCTGGATCTGAAAATAGAAAATCTGCTGAATGAAATTCAACAGTCTTTGCTTGAAAAGGCTACGGAATTCAGAGATCAAAATATTCATTTTGCCGATTCATATGATGAGCTGAAACAAATCGTTGAGAATGGCTGGGCGGAAGCTTGGTGGTGCGGCTCGGCGGAATGCGAAGCCAAAATAAAAGAAGAGACAAAAGCCACCACCCGCTGCATGCCGCTGGATGAAAAAATACGGGGAAAAGGAAAATGTGTCTATTGCGGTGCGGAAGCGGAGAAAAGAATTTACTTTTCCAAAGCATATTGATAGAACATCGCATGCAATTGAGGGAACCCCGATATGCCCGCCGTAAATCTGTTAAATTTACGTAAGGAAATAACTTCCCTGCTTTGGGAATTTACCGATCCGGAATCATTCCGGGATAAATTGGCGCAATTGCTCGATCATTATCGGATTATGTCTTTTCGATCGGGCTCCGGTGTCTTAACTTCTTATCAGACACCGGAACTGCATGTTCCTCAACTCGTTCTCCATGAATTGGAATTAGCTCTTTATCAGACAATTCGGGAACAACCTCAGGCTGCACTGACTCTTTGCGATTCGCTATGGAATGATGTGAACCTGGAGATGCATACCATTGCGACCCGAATGTTGGGGCAAATTCCGATTGAATATATGGATCAGGTTTTAACTCGTATAAATGAATGGACCCAAAAAGGATTAAAGCCTTCCGAACTGAAAGTCTTTTTTCGGAATGCAGCCGGTCTGATCCGACAAAAGCAACCGGAAAAACTGATGAGATCAGCTCAAGACTGGTGTGCGGAACCCGACAATAAAAACCGGGAACGCGGGATCCAATTAATGATTTATTTGGTTGAAGATCCGGCATTCATTAATCTTCCGGCAGTCTATACCGCGCTGGAAAAGATGCTTCCGGATGCCGACGCCGTCTTACAACCCGATTTAACCGAATTAATCGGTTTGTTATTGAGCCGATCCGAAATTGAAACCTCTTTTTTTGTTCGCCAAATGTTGGAAAATCCGGACAGCGGAAAGATTATTCGCCGGATCGCACGAAAGTTACTTCCGAAAATTCCGGAATCTTCCCGGGAATCGATCCAAAATCTTTTAAGGACTTCGCAGAAAGAGAATTGAGTTTACCGGGATCATCGATTTATAAAAAGATCGATAATTAATGGTAGAATTTTGTAAAGACTTGTCCGAATTCAGGTAAATGCTTGAATTTTTGGAGACATGCAAAAAATTAATCAGAGGAGCATTGTCATGGCTTTAACGAAGGAAGAAAAAGCAGAAATATTTAAAAATTTTGGATTGCATGAAGGTGATACAGGATCTGTGGAAGTACAGATTGCCATGCTTACCAAAAGAATCGCCGATTTGACGAATCATCTTAAAACAAGCAAAAACGATGAGAGCTCACGTCGTGGATTGCTGAAAATGGTCGGTCAGCGTCGCCGGTTGTTAGCTTACCTGCGAAAAAACGATTATGCAAGTTATGTGGCCTTAAATGAAAAATTAGGCCTGAGGGTTAAATAACGAATCAGCGAGTCAGAGAGCAGGTGGATTGAAATCATCTGCTCTTTTTTAAAAAAGAGGTATAAACCTTTATTATTTATCAGTATTCACCATGGTTAGGCATTGAAAAAAGATCAGAATCAAATCATCTGCTGAAACCAAAAAAAAATGGGAAAGCAGATGTTTTTCTTGTTTTTTTTCAGTCCCTGGCCTGGTGAAAGAAATGGAACAAGAATGAAACCAGAAGTAAAAAGATATACCGCCGAAGTGGGCGGTAAAACCATCACGTTTGAGACCGGAAAATTAGCGGCTCAGGCAGGTGGTGCCGTAACGATTCAATTAGGTGAATCGGTTGTATTTTCCGCAGCTACGATGGGGGACGAAGTTCATGAAGAACAGGATTTCTTCCCATTGACCGTAGAGTATGAAGAACGAATGTATGCCGGAGGTCGCATCCCGGGTTCTTTTTTCCGGCGTGAAGGACGTCCCGCCGGTGATACAATCCTGATCGGCAGATTGGTCGATCGTCCGATCCGGCCTTTGTTTTCACAAGATATTCGAAACGAAGTTCAGGTTATCCTCTATAGCCTCTCCGCCGATTTTGAAAATCAACTGGATATTTTGGCGATCAATGCCGCTTCGGCATCTCTGGCTATCTCGGATATCCCATGGGACGGACCGGTCGGTGCCGTCCGTGTCGGATTGATCAACGGCGAATATGTGATTAACCCGACTTTTCAGCAAATGGAAGATTCGGATTTGGATCTCCGAATTGCCGGCACGGCAGATGCCATTTTGATGGTAGAAGCCGGGTCGAATGAAGTCAGCAACGAGGCGATGGTCGGAGCGATCGAAGCCGGTCATCGGGCAATCCAACCTCTGATCGAAGCTCAATTGAAAATGGCTGCGGAAGTGGGCAAACCCAAGCGCGAAGTGAAACGCTCCTGCATTCCGCAGGCTACGGTCGATACGGTTTTTGAAAAATATAACCAATCGATGGAGACTTTGCTGGATGCGCCACATGACAAACATGAATTGGCTGATCGGCTTGCCGAGTTGAAAGCCGATGCGGTTGAATTTTTTGCCGGCGAAGATTCGGAAAAGCAGTCAGAATATGGAAATGCTTTCGAAGAAGCTTACCGCAAAGTCATCCGAAGCCGTATCTTGGATCGACATCTTCGACCGGACGGGCGTGCATTGAATGAAATTCGTCCGATTTGGTGCGAAGTGGATGTTTATCCGCGAGCTCACGGTACCGGCTTATTTACCCGCGGAGAAACTCAGGTGTTGACCAGCGCCACGCTGGGTACACCGCGAGATGCACAGGAAATTGATTCACTCTCACCTGTGGAAAATAAACGGTATATTCATCACTACAACTTTCCGCCGTTCTGCACCGGTGAAGTGAAGAGGCTCGGCGGGCAGAGTCGACGCGAAATCGGACACGGTGCATTGGCAGAACGGGCGCTTGTCCCCGTTATCCCTTCCGAAGAAGATTTTCCTTATACCATTCGCTTGGTTTCCGAAGTGATGAGCTCCAACGGTTCCAGTTCGATGGCATCGGTCTGTGGATCTACATTGGCATTGATGGATGCGGGCGTTCCGATTAAAGCACCCGTCACCGGTATAGCAATGGGGTTGATCAAAGAAGGGGACGATTATGTAATTCTTTCCGATATTCAAGGTGCCGAAGACCATTTGGGAGATATGGATTTCAAAGTCGCCGGAACCGAAAAAGGGATTACCGCGCTCCAAATGGATATCAAAATCCGCGGAATTACGACCGAAATAATGCGTAAAGCGTTGGATCAGGCAAATGAAGGTCGTCATTTTATCTTGGGTAAGATTTTGGAAGTGATTCCGGCTCCCCGCAAAGACTTGAAGCCGCATGTTCCGCGATTGATCACGGTACAGGTTCCGATCGATAAGATCGGCGCGATTATCGGCCCCGGGGGAAAGAATATTCGCACATTGCAGGAAGCAACGAATACAAAAGTGGATATCGATGAAAACGGGTTGGTTTATATTTCCGCCACGAATGTGGGAGATTCGGATGCCGCTCGTGATCAGATTCTTTCCATGATCGAAACCGCGATCGTCGGCAATATCTACACCGGTAAAGTAGTGCGTGTTACCGATTTTGGCGCTTTTGTTGAGATTCTTCCCAATACCGACGGCATGGTCCATATTTCACAGTTGGATTCCGAACGGGTTAATAAAGTGGAGGATATTGTCAATGTGGGCGATGAGATCACCGTCATGGTGACCGGTATCGATGAAAATGGTAAAATTCGCCTTTCCCGCCAAGCTGTTTTGGAGGGGTGGACTTTGGATCAAGCGGTTGCGGCTGATTCCAAAAAGCCTTCTTCCGGACACCGTCCCGGTAACAGTGATCGCAGCAGGCACAACAGCGACCATAAGAGCGGGAATCGTGGTGATGATGATCGTCGACATAGCGGCGGCGGATCCTATAAGAAACAACGCTGATTCATTTTTTCAAAAGTGATCATATTTTTGAGCAACCTTTCAAAAAGAGGTTGCTCTTTTTTTTATTTGAAGGGTATGATTTATAAATAATAGAATTTGTGTCGGTTGGAGGGCCTATGAAAAAGTTATCCGCGGGGAATCTGTTCTGGAATCAGACAATTGAACCTTTTGCCTGTTTTAATCCGCTTCAAAATGATCTCGAAACAGATGTTTTGATTATCGGTGGCGGAATGAGTGGAAATCTCTGTGCACATGAAATAGCCGGTCGCAATCATTCCGTTGTTGTTTGTGAGAAAGATCAGTTAGCGATGGGTAGCTCTTCGGCAAGTTCCGGAATCCTTCAGTACCTGAATGATGAGATGTTATATCGACTGATTGAATCAATCGGAGAAAAAAAAGCCGTGCTTTTTTATCAAATGTGTCTTGACAGTATGAAAGATTTGATTAACCTCAGCCGAAAAATGGAACAATACGGAGGATTAATGCCGCGGAAAGGGGTCTTTTTTGCGAGCACCAAAGAAGACGTCCCCGAACTCGATAAAGAATACAAAGCCTTATCCGATCATTATTTTCCGGTTTCCTATTTGGATCATGCCGAGTTGATGCGGATTTATGGCATTGACAGACCTGCCGCGCTCGAAACGTCGATGAATGCGGAAGTGAATCCCTATCAGTTTTTGCAGACATTAATGAAACTGAATGTTTCTCTCGGAGTTCAATATTACGAAAAAACCGGAATAAAGAAAGTGAAAACGGATAAGGACCAAATCATAGCAACAACAAAGAACGGGAACCGAATTCAAGCAAAATATGTTGTTTTTGCGACCGGATGTTCGGTTATCTACCCGGAATTAAAAAAGAAAATGAAAGTTGTAAATACTTATACTTTTGCTTCTTCGGTTTCAAAACGACCGCTCTGGCAAGATCACGTATTATTCCGCGAGACACGACCTCCTTATTTATTTTTCCGCATGACGGAAGACAATCGGGTGATCGCGGGAGAAACGGATAAAAAGGCTGACTCGCCGGAAAAAAAGAAAGGTGCCATAGATAAAAGAAATCGGGAGATTTTGGAACGGGTGCAGAGTTTGATGCCAAATTTAGATGTCAAAGTCGAATACAGTTGGAACACGCTATCCGCCGATTCCAAAGATCATATTCCCTTCATCGGTCCTTCAAAAAAGGATCCGCGCCGGATCTATCTGATCGGTGTCGGCGGAAATGGTCTTGTCCACTCGATGGCCGGAGCAAGTATCATTGCGGATTATATAGACGGAATCAAAAATCCGTACGCCGGTGTGGTAAAAGCAAAGCGAAAATAGATCCCGCCTTTGATTTTTTCTGAGCATCCGTTCCGTTTTTGCCGGCTGCCCGGGGGAATTATTTTAAGATTGGGACCGGAGTCTTTTCCTTAATTCGTTACGCAGAATTTTCCCGGCCGGATTTTTCGGTAAAGCATTGACGACGATGAATTGTCGCGGCGTAGCTTGGGTCGAGAGACGGGTAGTTACGGCAACTGCCAGACGGGTCTCGAGCTCGGATGTCCATTCCACTCCCATCTTCAATACAATAAATGCAGCTACTTTCTCATACAACAGCGGATCCGGCGCAGCCACCACACCCGCTTCGGCAATTTCCGGTTGTTCGAGCAACACACTTTCCACTTCAAAAGGGCCGACTAAATGTCCGGAAGTGTTGATAACATCGTCATCCCGCCCGACAAAACAAAAATATCCGTCCATATCCTGAAAAGCCAGATCTCCGGTTTGGTAATAGCCGTTTTGAAATTTGGAGAGATATGCATCATGCTGACCGAAATAATCGGTAAAACAAGATTGCCAACCGGCTTTGAGACAAAGTCTCCCGACTTGACCCGCCGAACACTCTTTCCCCTGCTCGTCCAGGATGACGGGTAATGCGTCATCCACCGGCATGCCCATGTAGCCGGGTTTAATTAATTTACCGGGAAGATTCGCAATACGGATCGTGCCGGCTTCCGTCTGAAACCATGTATCGCGGATTTCACGTTGAAAGATCTCTTTTCCCCAATAATAAACGGCGGGATTCAGCGGTTCGCCAATACTGAATATTTCCCGTAAATTGCTGAAATCAAATTTTGTAAAAAATTCAATCGGTTGAGTCATCAGAGAACGAAAAGCGGTCGGCGCCGAATACCAAACAGATACTTCCTGATTTTGAAGAATGGGCATCCATCGTCGGGCATGGAAATTCCCGCTGTATTGAACGGATTCCACTCCGGCAATCAAAGGGCCGATCACACCGTATACGGTACCGGTAATCCAAGCCGGATGCGCGGTACACCAATAAATGTCATCGTTCTGAACCTGGAGCACGTTTTGCATGGAACGCAATATCGATTCGGCACATCGATGGGTATGAACAACCGCTTTCGGAAATCCGGTCGACCCCGAGGTAAAGACAATAAACGCCGGATCGGTTTCAATGGCCGGATAAAGCGGAAAAGAGTCATTGGTTGTGCTTTCCCGATGAAACAAAGCCATTCGAGTGTCCGGTATACCGGAGGGTTCTCCGAGCAGAATTATTTTTTTCAGCGAGAAATATGATCGAATCGCACCGACATTCTTTTCATTCCAACGATCGGTAATGATCCAATCCGCCCGACCGGATTGTAAGCGGGCTCCGAGGGCATCGGAGCCGAAATCGGGGAATAAGACACAAGGAACCGCTCCGCATTTTAAAGCGGCCCAGAAGAAATACCAAATTTCGATAGAACTCTCAAGGAAGATAAAAACATGGTGTCCGGGACGGCAACCCAGTTGTGTCAAATAGATTGCCCGATTGTTGCTTTCGTTTTCGAGCATACGCCAGGTTATCGGTGTCATATTCAGATGACTGTCTACCCAGCGAATTGCCGTTGTATCCGGATTTTTTTCTGAAAGTGTTCGTTCATAAAGAGAGAGAATTGTTTCCATAGTTCGCTTCTTTTTGAATTAATTTATCGATTTAATCCCCTTCCGATAATTGGACAAAAATAACGAATATAAATTCACGGGTTGCGGGATAATCGATCTGCAGTTATTGTAACGGATAATTTCATTTGTCCCATTTCGATCGGAATATTTTCTGATTCGAAGAAATTTTTTGCCAACAGTTTCGCTTGTGCAATTTCCCTCGCCCTTTGGGAGAGGGTCAGGGTGAGGGAATAGAATTGACGTTTTACTTTTTTCAAATCGGGACGTCTGGACCACCGACGTTTTTTCCCTCGCCCTTTGGGAGAGAGTTAGGGTTAGGAAATAGAATTGACGCTTTACTTTTTTCAAATCGGGACGTCTGGGCCGCCGACGTTTTCCCCTCGCCCTTTGGGAGAGGGTCAGGGTGAGGGAGGATTCGGAGCGGAACGTCGTGGCCGCCGATGTTTTTCCCCTCGCCCTCTGGGAGAGGGTCAGGGTGAGGGAGGGTTTGGAGCGGGATGTCGGGATCGCCGACGTTTTTCCCCTCGCCTTTTGGGAGAGGGTCAGGGTGAGGGAAAATTCGGAGCGGGACGTCGTGGCCGCCGATGTTTTTCCCCTCGCCCTTTGGGAGAGGGTCAGGGTGAGGGAGGGTTCGGAGCGGGACGTCATCCCATACGGATGCCCTTTCGGGCATGGTTACAAAGAAGGGTCGGTTTGGAACCGACCCCTACGATATTTTTCTCAACCACGGGACGTAGGGGACGTCGACGTTTTTCCCCTCGCCCTTTTGTCAATAGCCGGTCGAAGTTTACCAGCCATAGTCGGGTTATGTTTACCACTCATGATCGGGTAGATGGTTACCACCAGAAGGCACAAATTTATAATTTAGCGTTTTTAATTGCCTCCTTTCTGCGAGAAATCTGGCGATAGCTTTCCCCCTGAATAATTAGAGAATGGGCATGGTGGGTCAGGCGGTCGAGAGCAGCGGAGGAAAGGAGATCATTCTGAAAGATTTCAGCCCATTCCTCGAAAGCTAAGTTCGAGGTCACAATGATTGAGCCGGTTTTCCCTCGCCCTTGGGGAGAGGGTTAGGGTGAGGGAGGATTCGGAGTGGGACGCCGTACCCTACGGATGCCTTTTCTGGCATGGTTACAAAGAAGGGTCGGTTTGGAACCGACCCCTACGATATTTTTCTCAACCACAGGATGTCGGGATCGCCATCCTATACAAAATATTCGACACGCTCCGCAAGGACGCCGACGTTTTTACCCTCGCCTTTTGGGAGAGGGTTAGGGTGAGGGCATAGATTCAAAAATTTAATTGGTAATACTCAAGCGGGACGTCCGCGCCTCGTAAACTCGGCGTGCTTCGCAAGGATAACGTCCTCTACGGATGCTCTTTCGGGCATGGTTACAAAGAAGGGTCGGTTTGGAACCGACCCCTACGATATTTTGTTCAACCACGAGACGTATGCGCCTCGTAAATTCAATGTGCTTTGCAAGGACGGCGTCACCTACGGATGCCTTTTCGGGCATGGTTACAAAGAAGGGTCGGTTTGGAACCGACCCCTACGATATTTTTCTCAACCACGGGACGTCCGCAACTCGTAAACTCGGCGTGCTTCGCAAGGACGGCGTCCCCTACAAGTATATTAAGCATTTTTCAATCAACCTCCGCATAATCGGAAGAATCGAACCGACAAATCCTGAGTTTTTGGACATTTCCGATACAAATCCCAAAAATCCACGCCGTTTTTCGAACACCCTCCATCTCTCGGTTTCAAAGAATCCCTTTATAATGATAAAGAGCAATGAAAAATGAAAAAATTAAGTATCCGGTACCTCCTTATTTTGATAATTTGTTC
>Ga0255346_1001369_pt1 | contig 34772 bp, 31 predicted proteins | sample wastewater_treat_FD_194410 | JGI IMG/M metagenome (GOLD analysis project Ga0255346, IMG submission 194410) | Wastewater microbial communities from Lulu Island WWTP, Vancouver, Canada - plant22 | ecosystem: Engineered > WWTP > Wastewater > Unclassified | place: Canada: Vancouver, British Columbia...
TTCGGAATTGCCCTTAGTGCCGCGAGAGCTTCGATCGGTTGATGCGTTGGTCCATCTTCGCCCACATAGATCGAATCGTGGGTGAGCACATAGATTACGGGCAATCCCATCAATGCGGAAAGCCGCAAAGCCGGACGCAGATAATCCGAGAATACGAGGAATGTCGCTATAAAGGGGCGCAAGCCACCATATAGCGCAATTCCATTGGCTATTGCCGCCATAGCATGCTCGCGCACTCCAAAGTAGATATATCGTCCCTTCGGATTGGACTTCGAAAAGACGAGAGGAGTGCCATCTGCATTTTGCGGCAGCTGACTTACATTGGGGCTAGTCAAATCAGCCGATCCGCCAATGAAGTTTGGCCAAGCCTCCGAAATTGCTGCAAGACACTTACCAGAAGCATTTCGTGTGGCAACCTTTTCGCCGACGACAAAAGAAGGTAAATCGAGTTTGTTCATTTCCTTGCCGCTGAGCCAAATTGCTAGTTCTTGGGCCAGGGAAGGATTGGCCTTTTTCCATGCTTCGAAGCGAAGCTGCCAAGCAGCATAGTCTTTTTCCAGCTCTTTTCGATGCTCTTCGAAGTAAGAATAGGCCTCTGGAGCAACCCAGAAGGGCTTGTCGATAGGAATACCAAGGGTTTCCTTGGCCTTGAGGGCTTCTTCCTCGCCCAGCGGGGAACCGTGGGCACTACTCGTACCTTGCTTTGTCGGAGCTCCCTTACCGATAACGCTGTCCAAGACGATGAGAGAAGGCCTATCTTTTTCCGCCTTGGCTCTGGCGGTGAGAGAGGCGATATCCTCGAAACTATACATGGAGCCTCGAAGCACCTGCCAGCCATATGCTTCGAAACGTTTTGCGACATCCTCCGAGAAAGTGATATCCGTAGGACCATCGATACTGATATGGTTTGAATCATAGTAGACGATCAGATTTCCAAGGCCCAAGTGGCCAGCCAGCGAGCAGGCTTCGCTAGCAACCCCCTCCATCATGCATCCATCGCCAGCCAGAACAAACACAAAGTGATCGAAAATCTCCTGACCTGGCTTGTTGAAATGCGCCGACATCTTGCGCTCTGCGATAGCCATGCCGACCGCAGTAGCAATTCCCTGCCCCAGCGGCCCCGTAGTCGTTTCTACTCCTGGCGTTCGCCCATACTCTGGATGCCCCGGGCACTTCGAGCCAACCTGACGAAAAGCCTTGATATCATCGAGAGATAGATCGAATCCAGCCATGTGAAGAAGAGAATATAGAAACATCGAGCCATGGCCAGCCGATAGGATAAATCTATCCCTGTTGAGCCATTTTGGATCTTTTGGGTAATACTTGAGCTCGACACCATACAGGTAAGCACCGAGTTCCGCGGCGCCCATTGGCATACCGGGATGACCAGAATTTGCTTTCTGAATCGCGTCGATAGTCAGGCTCCGAACAGACAGAGCAATTGCCTGCAGCGCAGAAGTATTCATCGAAATCCTCCTAATAATGTTAAATTTTGATAGAATGCACTAAATATTTTGGACGGGATTGATCGAGATACTTTGACAGGATTATCAGAATTTTGCAGGATTGACAGGATTTTATTTTGGGTAGAGAGAAGAGAATGCCTCTCTTTTTCCAAAAATCATTCTTATCTCGTAAATCCTTTCTTCATCCTGTCATCTTTTCCAAATTTCCCGTTTATCCGGTCTCATAATCTCATCCAATCCGAACATCCTATCATCGAGTCAAATCTTTGTAAAACTAGCCAAGGCCCACTGTTCGCCGTGCCAGCTCGATTACCTTTTGCGCGGTATCCTCGTTCACGCGCGCAATACTGCTGATGTATCCAGGCTCTGCTTCCGCTACTGCTTCGAGAGAGCCAAGAGTGTTGAGAATCTTTCTAGCGCGTGTATCGCCAATGCCAGGCACCTCTTGTAACAAATGAAAGGTTGCATCGCCAGATCTCAGTTTGCGCGAAAGGCCAGTAGCAAAGCGGTGCGTCTCATCACGAACAGCCACAAGAATTCTCAAAGCTGGGGAGTCTTTTGGCAGAATCAGCGGATCGCTTTTATCGGGCAGCCATATTTCCTCATTTTTTTTGGCAAGGCCTATTACATCGATATCGAGGCCAAGATCGTCTAGGATTTCTTTGGCTGCCGAGACCTGGCCTGCGCCTCCGTCGACGAGCACAAGGTCAGGCAGCTCGGCTTCCTCATTGATGAGTCTAGTGTATCTGCGCGCTACAGCCTCTCGTATAGCGGCAAAATCGTCTACCTTGCCTTCGACAGAACGAATTTTAAAATACCTATAATTCTTTTTATCCGCAATCCCGCCGCGAAAACTGACAAGCGAAGCCACAGTATGCTTTCCGCCAAGCTGAGCTATATCGAAACCCTCTATAATCATCGGAACTGCCATGAGTCCGAGCCTTTCCTTGAGCTCGACGAGGGCTTGAATGTCTCCATGGACGCGACGGCGCTTTGCTAGCTCCTCTTTTGCATTCTGAACCGCCATATTCATGACCGCCCAGTGTCGCTCGCTATCCGGAATTTTTATCTCGACAGGCGCGCCTGCGCGATCCGAAAGATAGCGCGCAATTGTTGCTGTATTGTCAGCTCTTCGAACGAAAATTTGAGGTGGCGGCTCTCTGCCTGAGTCATAGTAGTGTGCTAGGAAACTATCGAGAGCCTCGAGCTCATCTATGCAGTGTTCGATAAAGCTGTCTCTATTCTTGAGCTTGCCCTCGCGCATCTGGAAGATCACATAGCTAACCTCATCGCCATTTGCCTCCCAAGCGATATAATCGCGCGCATCTAGGCTATTAAAGTCCACCACATTTGAGCGACCTTCAAAGGATTGCACAGCTTTTATGGCCTCGCGCAGACGCGCAGCCTCCTCGAAGCGCAGCTCCTCCGCTGCTCGACTCATCTCTCGTTCTAAGTCTTTGACTAGCGATTCAGTGTCGCCCGACAGCAATTTGCGTACTTTGTCTACCTGCTCCATATATTCCTCGCGGCTAATTCTATCCGCACAAGGAGCCGGACAGCGCCCGATATGATAGTACATACAGGGGCTTGTATGTTTCTTCATATTGACGCAGCGCCGCAGCGGAAACATTCGCTTTATAAGATCGAGATATGTGTCTATGGTCTCCGCGCTCGGATAAGGGCCAAAATACTCGCTTCCATCATTGATAATGCGTCTTGTGCGAAAGGCCCGAGGAAACTCTTCATTTGTTATTCGGATCGAAGGATAAGTTTTGCCATCTTTTAGGTTGATATTGTATCGAGGAGTATATTCTTTTATGAAATTGTTTTCGAGAAGGAGAGCCTCGTATTCGTGAGTAGCCAGTACCCATTCTATATTATTAATGTGCGATACGAGATGGCGCGTCTTTGTATCCTTCTTACCAGCGAAATAGGAAGAGAGCCTATTCTTGAGCACTTTAGCCTTGCCGACATAGATAACCTCAGAGGTATCGTCTCGCATAAGATAGACGCCCGGGCATTCTGGTGCCTGCTTGACAAGCGCCTTTAGACGTGCACGGCGTTCGGCATCGGTTTCCACTATGGTTTCTTTTGAGGATTCTTCGACTCCTTTAATTTTGTCTCGATCCGGGGCTCTCTTAGCTTCCGGGCTTTTGCATTTCTTGGCGTATTTGGCATTCATAGTATATAATTAAAATAAGGCTCTTCCATGGAAAAGACAAAGCAGCAACCTGAGACAGCTCATAATTCGAGCGAGCTATCTGCCATAATGGCGATCTCTGAATTGTCCATTATGGATAATAATGGCTGCTCAGATGAGTATATCCGTTCGCTAGGAGAGAAGACAGCCCATGCCCTAGAGCGCTTAGGAGGTATCGGTGCTGCTGCCTCGGCTTTCCACTTCTGCCCATCCTGTGGCAGCCCAAAACTTTACAGTGTAAGAAGTCGAATGTGGAAATGCCCTACCTGCGGTTTTGAATACTTCCACAATGTAGCTACAGCGGCTGGCATTATAATCGAAGCAAAGAATAAAATCGTCATGATAAGGCGCCATAAAGACCCAATGAAAGGCAGATTTGCACTCCCCGGTGGATTTACAGAGCCTGGAGAGCGAGCAGAAGACGCAGCCCTTCGTGAATGCTACGAAGAGATCGGTTGGTCTCCCACTCATATCAATTTTCTTGCCACATTCCCGAATGTATACCAGTACCAGGGAATTCCCTACGCGACATGCGATGTATACTTCTATTCGCGAGGCAATATAGTGGAAATCGACGATTTTCACCTCGATCCAGAAGAGAGCGACAGCGTGGAGTTCGTGACCGCTGGTGCCATTCCATGGGCAGATATAGCCTTCGAGTCCACGATTCGCGCTTTGCACTATTTTATCTTGCACGAGAGCATAGGTACTCCACCACACTTACCTGAATTCGGCGCCATAGAATAGAAAACACTTCAAGCCAGAACCTTTTTCTCCAGAAGCTTTTTTATATAGAAAACGAGAACATAGACAATCAATAGCTAACCCTATGCCCAGGAGTTTCTAGACATCCTCCCAGAATCCCGACTTCTCAGATTTAAAGAGTGCATCGATCACTCTCATGTTTGCGATCGCATCCTCCGGGGGAGTTGGAACAGCCTTGCCTTCGATTATGCTTTTCGAAAAAGCATCGAACATAAGCCTATATTGGGCAGCGGAATATAGACCGAATCGATTTCAGGGTCCTTAAGTAGAGAGCTTCGTAGAACCCATAAGAGATCCATAAGAACGAACAATTCCTAGCTCGCTTGCAGCCTTGCTGGCTTTTTCTGAGTTTCGTGAAGCTATACCGAAGATCTTGGTCAGTTCTGAGCCTAAGAGCTGATGGTGCACTCTTAGCCTATAATTATTGGAAACTGAGAGAATCCCCCATCGAACAAAGTCCATATCGACCTCCTAAAAGAAACTTAGACAGGATTTACCTGATAATTTTGACAGATTTACAGGATAATTCTAACAGGATTATCGGGATTTTGCAGGATTGACAGGATTTTCTTTTAGGATAAGATAAGTAAAGAGAGAGAAGAAAATTGCTCTTCTTTTTCCTACAAAACTCACTTATCCTGTTCATCCCCCTCTCATCCTGTCATCATGTCAAAACATCCTGGCATCTCGTCCCATTCTATCATCCCCAATGAGAAAGATCCCTATCTCACCATTTTAAGTTCCTTCCTGAACCTCCAAAACAGCGCGATACTAGCCACGGCAAAAAGCGTGTAGCTTGCAAAGAGCCAGCGATAGCCCAAGATTTCTACCACTGTCCCGCCCAAGGCACTTCCTAGAAAAGCCGGAAGACCCATCCCTACACCCATATAGAGCGCCATGCCGGTAGCACGATCTGAAGGCGGCGTTTTCAAATTGATGAATAAAATTGCCGCTGGCTGGAAAAGCCCATAACAGAGCGAATGGAGAAGCTGACCCAAAACAGCGCCTAAAGGCGTCGGGAAAAGCGCATATATTAGAAGCCTCACCACAATGGCTACAGAAGATATCGCAATTGCCACCATAGGACTTCTTCCCTGAATGAGCTTCCAGGACAGCACAATGAATGGAATTTCACAGGTTGCAGACAATGCCCACATAGCGCCTACAGCATGCCAATTCAGCTCCTCTGTGAGATACATCGAAAAAAATGAGCCTATTGGAGCCATAGCTAAGCGCCCCAGCGCTATAACGCCTAGCCCAATTAGGTAAGTTGCATCGAGCCACTTGAACGAAAATCTAATCTTCTCTTTGCGCGCTTGTCCTGCACCAATCTCAGGCAAAGAAGGTATACTCAGCAAGAATAGCAATGCAAGAAAACCCAATGCTATCGCCATAGTAGCTGTCGAGCTCGAATCGAATCCCGGAATAGCTTGAGCGATTAGCGCTACGATTACAAAACCAGCAGAGCCAATTGCCCTTATAACTCCATAATTCGGTGCTTTTTCTCCTTTTTCTTTGGTATATTCGATGGCTCGCAAAAGAGAAGTATCCATAATAGGTATCGGGGTCTTTATCCCAATGGAGAGCAGCGCAAGACTAAAGAGGGTAACCAAAGGAAGCCGAAAAGGAACTAGAAGTACAAGACCAACGATTATCATTATCGCCGAAGCATATAGAAAAGGTTTGAGCTTCCCGAATCTGTCCGCAATCTGTGCTATGAACACCGGCCCTGTAATTCCCACGAGTTCGAAAAAACCGAGGAAAAAGCCTACCGCAGCAGGGCTATATCCGAGCCTTCGCACCATGAGCTGGAGATACGGTGAGGAAATACCATACATCGCAAAGAGCATAAAGTAACCGAGTCCAAAACGCTGCGATATTTTCTGTTGATTTGCGAGCTTGTTCATAACTACTTGAAAGAATAGGGTTAAGGGGCAGATGCGTCAACCAGACATTGTGCAGACAGCATGCCGCAAAGAGCTCTCCTAGGGCGGCTCATCACAATTCTGTCCAGAAAAGATGCAGCAAAAAGGGCAGAGCAATGATTCCTATACAAGAAATATTATGTTACTCTCGAATTCTTGAACGCATTGCTGCATAATTAAAGAGACTATGATATATTCATTTATTTGGCAGGTCGGTACAAAAGACTGGCTAAAATCCGCATCTGTAAAGGTTGGGCTTTTTTAGCTATCAAATCTTATTTTGCTTGATTGCATGGATTTTGCGTTTTTTGCCCGCAAAGATGGCTTAGCTGCGCAATAATATGACTAGAGCGATAGGAAAATGAGGAGAAGATAATGAAGCGCAATTGCAAGCTATGCTTATTGCTCTTGGTTATGTTTTATTTATGTCCACTAATTTTTTCTCAAGAGCTTTTAGAAGAATTAGGGCAGGAAACTACGATTCCTGAAAAAATTGAAGAAGCATCATCCTCAGAAGTCACTGAATTTCGCATTCGATCGGTAAAATTTCTTATCAAAGGTCATACTAAAGAGAGAATACTAATAGAGAAAGCGCAAGTAAGAATAGGTACTACATTTGATAGCGAGGAAGATCTTGAGAGTTTTATCGCTAACATAAAGCAGCGATTGCTTAATGAAAGAGTGCTTCAATCAGCAGAAGTCGAATGTTGGATAGAAGCTTCTAGCGAAAACGTTCAAGAAGTTGATCTTATTATTTCTGTCGAAGACTCTTGGAACATCATTGGTCTTCCTTATTTCAAATACGATACTAATGAAGGTCTGCTTTTGAGCATTCGTGGGCGAGACTATAATTTTCTTGGCTCCATGCAAGCTCTTGTCCTCAATATTGACTATGCAATGGATGCTGAAGGGAAGCAATCGTATGGTGGATATACCTCTTTTGGTGTTCCATTTCAGCTTCTTAGGAATGATGCTGGCCTAAATGCTTCCCAAACGCTGAAAATCCATGCAGATGAAATGCCGATCACTTCTATTAGCAACCTTAGTTTTTGGTACCGCTACAAAATTGATGGATTATATTTTATTTTTGAAGCTGCTCAAGGCCTTCAATTCAATCCAGACGAAATCCTCGATGATGTAGATCCATTTTTGCTTCGTTCATCTCTCTCCCTTTCAACATCCATCGCAACTGGCATCACAATTCCAAGGCTTGGGGATATAAGCTATTTTCCTTCTCTGTCTTTCTACCAGCTCTGGCGGCCAGATGCAGTAGTTAGATCAGACCGCCAAGGTCCGCGAATGGTCTTTTCACATGGTCTCTCTTTTGGTCAGATAGATTGGATTGCTAATATGAGGCGAGGATTATCAGCAACTATTTCAAATACAAATACATATAATATGCAATTCAATGATTTTATTTTAGATATCGATGGGACACTATGCTATAGTGCAACTCTTGGGGGCAAAATAGGCATGAATGGACGCCTTTCTGGTTTCTATAGCTTTACTTCATCAGCGAGAGAAGATCTTGGCTCATCAATGCGTGGCATAAGAAACTCACGACTTTATGGCATCAGTGCTCTATTTCTTAATCTCGAGATGCCCATCAAACTATTCGATTTTCCAACGCATATATTCATAAAAAAGAATTGGTTTGATTTCGAGCTTCAGTTCTCTCCCTTTGTGGATCTTGGATATGTTGAGGGAGTTGCAGGAAACGTAGCAGCAACCTATCCTTTATGGTATTCAGGAGGCATTGAATTCTTTGTATATCCTCTTCGTATGCGAACCTTCATAGTTCGTGCAAGCCTTGGCTTCGATCTCGATGCGGTAATACAAAATGGCTCATTTACACATCCTAGTCCAAGAGACAGCGCTTCCCCCTATGAGCTATTCTTTGGACTTGGATTATTTTTATAAGATCCAATTATGTGGGCAATAAAGGATATGCTTATGAAGCAAAAGCTTTTTACAGTAGGGCCTGTGGAAATGTATCCCACTACCCTGAAAGTAGGTGGTGAGCAATTACCATATTTCCGCACACAGGAATTCTCCGATCTTGTGCTCGGATGTGAGCGATCAATATTATCTCTTGCTGATGCTCCTCAAGACAGCAGAGCCATCTTTCTCGCGGCATCAGGAACAGGCGCTATGGAAGCAGCAGTCATCAATTCACTTACTTCCTCAGATCGCGCTTTGATTGTGGTGGGCGGATCTTTCGGAGAGCGATTTTGCGAAATCTGTGATGATGCTGAAATCCCTTATGATGCAATCAGGTTAGATCCAGGCACTTCTTTGAACCCAGCTATTCTGAAATCCTATGATTTAGGTAGCTATAAAGCTTTGCTCGTCAATGCTCACGAGACTTCTACGGGAGTGCTCTATGACATCCCGAGATTAGGCGAAGTATGCCGAAAATACGGTTTGCTTTTTATAGTTGATGCGATAAGCGCATTCCTTTGCGATGCTCTCTCTATGAAATCTATGGGAATAGATATGCTTATTACAAGCTCTCAGAAAGCTCTTGCGCTCGCACCTGGTTTATCGATTATTGTTTTATCTGCGCGCGCAATAAATATTATAGAACAAGCCCATGTGCATTCTCATTATTTTGGTCTGAAAAAATATTTGCTCGATGGAACAAGGGGGCAAACGCCCTTCACACCTGCTGTTGGAGTTTTGCTTCAGCTTTCAGATCGATTACGATCTCTTGAAAAGCTAGGTACTTATGCCCTGGTGGAACAAAGCGCAGCACGTGCAAACTATTTTAGAAATCTAGTAAAAGATCTTCCCTATAAATTTTTTGCAGACCATCCTTCCAATGCGCTCACAGCCTTGAGTCCTCAGAATGGGCATTCTGCCTATGATATCTATGAAATCTTAAAAGACAAATATGGCTTTGTAGTCACGCCAAATGGAGGAAAATTGAAAGATATTGTATTTAGAGTAGGACATATGGGGAATATTACTTATGAAGATCTCAATGCTCTTGCAGTAGCGATCAAGGAGATCGTCTAATGAAAGCAATTCTCATGGCTGCTGGCAAAGGCACTAGAATAAGCCGCCATATTGATGGGAAACCAAAATGCACAGTCGATCTTGGCGATGGAAAGACGCTCATCCAATATAGTGTTGAGCTTCTAGGGAAGAGGGGGATAAAAGACATCACCATTGTGTTAGGATATCAGGGAGAAGTGATCAGGGAGATTGTCGGGGACAGCGTCCATTATGTAGAGAATCCTTTCTTTGATATTACCAACAGCATAGTTTCTCTTTGGTTCGCGCAGGACTATATTGTTGGAGATGATCGATACCTGATTATGAATGGTGATGTCTTTCTTTCAGAAGAAGCTCTCGATCGAATTGTAGTCGAAAAGTTGAGCCCTGTTCTCTTTTACGATTCGACAAGGATATCAGAAGCTGATTATAGATTCTATTGTAAAGATGATAGATTGATGAAATTTGGTAAAGATCTTAGCAATGAGGAAACATCAGGAGAATATATAGGATGCGCCATTATTGGTGATGGATTTGCGACCACTTTTATCCAGAGAATGAATGAGCTCATCCACACTCAGCACCACAGCCAATGGTGGGAAGATGTACTGTATTCGATGGCTGAAGAACAAGCTCTTGCTGTCAAGGATATAGGTGGCGCCTTTTGGGCAGAAGTGGATTACGTTGAGGACTATCTTAGGATACAAGATTTTTATAGGAAATGATGTGAATTGGCTAGTGAAGATTTTTGCCATAGTACTTGTTTTATGTTCTATATTGCCTTTTTTTGCTGCTGCTTCAGAATTAGTTCCTGAAATAATGTTTCAAAAACTTACTCAAGAAGAAACTGCGATGTTGAAGAATGGAGAGCCCATAATTAGGTCTATTCGCTCTTCTTCAGATATGCTGCTAGTGCCTTTTGATAAGGATTCCCAGATGCTGATTGAACGCGCGAAGAAGCTGAACGGGAATTATATTACTGAATTTATCCTTGCTCTTCCTTTGACCAGAAAAGGTCAAGGCACAATGATCCTTGATAGATTGTTGAAAGTAATCGCAAATGTAAAAGGATATGTGAGTATTCCTTATTATTCAGTCAGACAGCAAACTACTTATGATTTGTTCGATAAGATGGATATCATTTCGCAGACGAAATTTTCTGAAGGCGAAAGTATTGTCGTGCTTCAGCATATGGAACCATTTGACGATTTTCGTGCGGAATATCGCTATGCAAAAATCGGAAATAATCTCTCCTTTTCTGGAGAAAATTTGGATTCCATAATTTATTCATATAGGAATCTTTCTGTGGTAGCTCCTCATAAGATGCGCTGGGAGCTTTATGCTTTTGAAAAGGATGGCTGCCTCTATGCCTATGGCTATGGCGCAGTGCGGGCATTCGATTTATTTGGTCTATTCCGCGACAGGCTTGAGCCTTCATTTATGGGGCGTGTAAGTGCATTTTTCAAGTATATAGCCGAAAAAATGTCACTATCCTAAAGATCTATAGGAATCGCTGAAGGAGTTGACTTATGAAGACAGCGCTTATTACCGGTATTACCGGCCAAGATGGTAAATACCTCGCTGAATTGCTTCTTGAAAAAGGCTATATGGTTCATGGAATCAAGCGAAGGAGTTCGAGCTTCAATACGCAACGCATTGACCATATCTATACTGATCCTCATGCTCCAGAGTGCAAATTCAGACTTCATTACGGTGATCTCACTGATGGCACCAACCTCATTCGCTTAATCGAAGAACTACAGCCTGATGAAATATACAACCTTGCAGCCCAGAGCCATGTAAAGGTCTCTTTCGAGGTCCCCGAATATACAGCCAATGTAGATGCAATCGGTACCTTGAGGCTTCTTGAGGCCATTCGCCTTTTGGGATTTGAGAAAAAAACACGATTTTATCAAGCTTCTACCTCGGAACTCTTTGGCAAAGCCCAGGAGACTCCTCAGCGCGAAACAACTCCCTTCTATCCAAGAAGCCCTTATGCGGTCGCCAAGCTCTACGCCTATTGGATCACCATAAACTACCGAGAAGCCTACGGTCTTCATGCCAGTAACGGTATTCTCTTTAACCATGAGTCGCCAGTTCGAGGTGAGACCTTTGTGACTCGTAAGATCACTAGGGCAGCAGCACGCATAAAATACGGACTCGATGAAAGGCTTTATCTTGGAAATCTCGATGCTCAGCGCGACTGGGGGTATGCCAAGGAATATGTTGAAGGAATGTGGCTAATGCTCCAGCAGGAAATGCCAGGTGATTATGTTCTGGCGACAGGCCGAACCTCAACAATACGAGCATTTGTAGAAAAGGCATTCAAACGAGCAGGCTTTAGTATAGCATGGAAAGGCAAAGGCCTTGAAGAAAAAGGGATAGACACAGTAACAGATCGCATTCTTGTTGAGGTCGATCCTCAATACTTTAGGCCTAGCGAAGTAGACTCGCTTCTTGGTGATGCATCCAAAGCGCGAGAAAAGCTGAAATGGCAGCCTCATTGTACCTTGGAAGAACTTATCGATATCATGATGGAACATGATCTCGCTGAAGCTAATAGAGAAAGCCATCTCAAAGAGCATGGTTTCCCAGTGGCAAACCCTCATGAATAAGGCTTTTCTGTGAAGCTGCTCTTTGTCATTCAAGATTCCCATGGTTGGGCTGGAACGGAGCGAGTCACAAACCTTATCGCCAATGGCCTCTCAGATCGATATGAGATAGAAGTGCTCTCCCTCAGCGAGAGGCCTTCGTGCGAAAAAGGGTATCTGTATAAAGCCTCTATAGTGCGTTCCTATATCCCTATTCATCAAGGAGTTTTAGGTCTTTTTTCTATCAATACAAAAACCGCTCGGCATATTAGCCGGGGCGCGTACGATGTGGTCGTGATTTCGGGGGTAGGAGAGATCAAGTTTCTTCTCGTTGCTATCCTCTTCTGCAGAACGAAATTCGTTGCTTGGGAGCACTTCAATGCGGCATATACACATAGACGAGTAAACCGCAAGGTTGCAGCACGCTTCTGCGATGCAATAGTCGTGCTCACCAGAGCCGATGCTGACGACTGGCAGCTCTATCTACACCCTCGCGGTCATATTGTCAGGATTCCTAATCCGCTAGCGACAATACCTCGGCAACCTTCTCTGTTAACCACAACAAGAGTGCTCGCGCTTGGAAGGCTTGAAGAGCAAAAGCGCTTCGATCTGCTCATCGATGCATTTGTCCTTATGCATGCCAAGTATCCCGATTGGACCTTGCGCATCCGCGGTACAGGTTCCAAGGAGGCTGAGCTCAAAAATCGCGTCAAAGAACTCGGGCTCGAAAACGCCATCGAGATACTTCCCGCCGTGGAAGATGTTGCTTCGGAATATCAGGTTGCATCGATCTATGCTCTTAGCTCGAAATTTGAGGGTTTCCCCATGACCCTGATCGAAGCAATGGCATTTGGTATTCCCTGTGTAAGCTTCGATTGTCCAAATGGCCCTTCTGAGATTATTGCGCAAGGGGAAGATGGCTTTCTCGTTCCCTATGGCGATGTCACGGCACTTGCAGGCGCGCTAGCAAAGCTTGCCCAAGAACCCACGCTTCGCATGCAAATGGGCCGCAAGGCAAGAGAGCATATTAAGCGCTTTGACCAGGAACATGTGAGCGCACTATGGGAAGACTTTTTAGCGAAACTATGTCAAGAATAGGTCTATGCCCACCGTCAGTGTTGTGATTCCTGTTTACAATGCCATGGCTACTCTCGGCAGAGCTATCGAATCGGTGCTTTCCCAGAATAGTATAGGCAACACGATAGAAATACTTATTGTCGATGATGGATCGACCGATCAGACCGGAACAATTGCAACACAGTATGTTCAGGCATATCCCGATCGCATACGACTTATTCATCAACACAATCAAGGGCCTGCAGCCACAAGAAATACCGGAATTGCAGCAGCAGTCGGAGAGCTCATTGCCTTTCTTGATGCTGATGATTGGTGGCTTCCCGGCAAGCTTGCTTCACAGCTTCGTGTGTTAGAGGAGAAGCCGGAAGTAGCGCTCGTCTGCACCACCATGAATGGACATAGCCTCTGGGGCAAACCTGCTGTCATCATCTTAAGATTTAGGGATCTACTCTGGTCTAATAAGGTCTATACATCGAGTGTGCTTGCTAGGAAGACAATTCTCCTCGCAGCGGGTTGCTTTAATCCACAAAGGAGACTTTGCGAAGATTATGAGCTCTGGCTTTCGATTGGGGCAACGCACCCTATCGCCTTGCTCAATACTCCTTACCTTATGTACAGCAAAGGCATAGGAACCTCATCACGCCTCTGGGCTATGGAACGAGCTGAACTCAAGACCTATGCTATTCTAAAGCAAAGGAAGCTTGTCTCTGGGCCAATCTATACAATTTTGCGATACTGGTCCCTGGCAAAATATATGATTCGAGTTGTGCAAAAGTTCGCCTTAGGAAAGCACTTTATATGAAAGCACCTTACATAAAAAAAGCTTCTCTTCAGCGCATCAACCTTGGTACTGATCCTTGTAACCCTATTGTCCTATTGCACGCTGATGACTATGCTTAGTCAAAAAGGCTCGTGAAAGATGGAAAAGCACAGCACTATTTATATTGCAGGGCATCGAGGGCTTGTAGGTTCCGCGATCGTCCGATGCCTTACCAAAAATGGGTATGATAACCTCATAGTACGCACCCGCCAGGAACTCGATCTTGCTCGTCAAGCTGATGTCGAAGCATTTTTCCACACAGTAAGACCAAAATATGTTTTCCTTGCTGCAGCAAAAGTAGGCGGCATAGGTGCAAATTCAACCTGGCCTGCAGAATTCATCTACCAGAACCTCGCAATCGCGAGCAATGTCATCAATGCTGCCTATCGTTCAGGTGTAAAAAAACTTCTCAATCTAGGATCCTCCTGTATATACCCCAAACTAGCACCACAGCCTCTCAAAGAAGAGTATCTTCTTACTGGGCCGCTAGAGCCCACGAATGAGGCTTATGCTATTGCCAAAATAGCAGCGATCAAGCTCTGCAAATTCTACAACGAGCAATATGGCACAAACTTCATCTCGGCCATGCCCACCAACCTCTATGGCGAAGGCGATACCTACGACCTCTTTTCTTCCCACGTGGTACCCGCTATGATTCGGAAGTTTCATGAAGCAAAAAAGAGCCGTGACCCTGTGGTGCTATGGGGCGATGGGAGTCCCTATCGGGAGTTTCTCTATGCCGATGATTGTGCGGATGCGCTTGTCTTTCTTATGGAGCAGTGCGACTATAGCAATATAGGAGAAATCATCAATGTCGGATCAGGTTTCGAAGAGACGATTAGGGAATTGGCTACCCTCATAGCTTCGGTAGTGGGCTACAAAGGCAAGATCGAATGGGATATCAGTAAGCCTAATGGAACACCCCGAAAACTGCTCGACTCGTCTAAATTGTTTTCCTATGGCTGGCGACCATCCGTGGGGCTTCGCGAAGGAATCGAGCGTACCTATTCAGATTTCTTGAATAGAAAGAAGGAGATCATTTAGGAATGGCAAATGGAAATGATGAGACATGGGATGTCATCATCGAAGCAAAAAAGAACCTTTTGAGTTTTGATATAAAAGAATTATTGAGATACAAAGATCTCATCAAGCTCCTTATCCGGCGGGATTTTGTATCGGTATACAAACAGACTATCTTTGGTCCCCTGTGGTTTCTGTTTCAACCTCTGATGTCGACGCTTATTTACATGTTCGTGTTTGGGAACATTGCCCAACTAGGTACTGATGGTATACCCCAGCCACTTTTCTATTTTTCTGGTACTATGCTGTGGACTTTTTTTGCGACAAACCTGCAGAAATCATCAGATACCTTTGTGAACAATACCGGGCTTTTTGGAAAAGTCTACTTTCCACGCTTTGCAATGCCCATCTCTTATATGGTCAATGCGCTTTTCACTTTAGGGATTCAGTTTGCGTTCATGCTGATCTTTTATATCTATTATATCGCGACAGGCTATCACTTCGTGCCGACAGGGTGGATTTTGGCGACCCCCTTGTACATCATCCAGCTCGCTATGCTTGGCATGGGATTTGGCCTCTTGACTTCAGCGCTCACCACTAAGTACCACGACTTGCGCAATCTCGTGAACTTTGGGCTCTCGATCCTCATGTATGCAACCCCTGTCGTCTATCCTATCTCGAACGTACCCGTAAAATGGAAGCTGCTATTTCAGATAAATCCTGTCACACCAGTTATAGAAATGTTCCGTTATTCCTTTCTTGGCAATGGTAATCACGATCTTCGTATGTGGCTCTATAGCCTCGTTGCAAGCCTAGTTATCTTTTGGATAGGATTAGTCACCTTTACTTACAACGAAAAAACCTTTATCGATGTGATTTGAGAAACCATGAGCGTAGCGGTTAGAGTTGAGCATTTATCCAAGGAATATCGTCTCGGTGTGATCGGCAATGGCAGCCTCTACAAGGATATTCAAAGCTGGGTCGCAAAAAAGCGAGGAAAGCCCGATCCTTGGGTCCCCATCGATGAGCGTTCTAAAATAGGACGTCAACATTTTTGGGCGCTCAAAGACGTGAGTTTTGAAGTTGAACAAGGAGAGCGGCTTGGGATTATCGGTAGAAACGGCGCTGGAAAATCGACGCTCCTTAAAATTCTCTCACGCATCACTGCCCCGACCTCAGGCGTTGTCAAGATGAAAGGCCGCGTGGGTAGCCTCCTCGAAGTGGGAACTGGCTTTCACCCCGAGCTCACAGGCCGCGAAAACATCTACCTTAATGGCGCTATCCTTGGCATGAAAAAAGCCGATATCGATCGCAATTTCGATGCGATCGTCGCTTTCTCAGAGATATCAGGCGAATTCATCGATACACCAGTGAAACGTTACTCGAGCGGCATGTTCGTGCGTCTTGCCTTTGCCGTCGCTGCGTTTCTAAATTCAGAAATACTCATCGCTGACGAAGTGCTCGCCGTAGGTGACCAAAAATTCCAAGAGAAATGCATCGGAAAAATGCGCGACGTCAGCGTCAACGAGGGGAGAACCGTTCTCTTTGTGAGCCACAACCTCGGTGCTATCCGCGCACTCTGCCAGAGCGGGATCCTGCTGGAGCATGGCATTCTTACCATGGCCGGGCCGGTGGAAGAAGTGACGAAAAGATATGAGGAGGAGTTGGCGAATGGATGAAACGGAATATACCAAGATCATCCTTTCAATCATAGTTCCTGTATATAATTCTGCCAAGTTTATTCGAGCGACTCTATCAAGCATCATAAAAATTATTGATAGACGATCTGACATAGAGGTGATCGTACAAGATTCATGCAGCACAGATGGAACAAGCAATATAATATCTAGTTTTTCTGAGAAATACCCATTAATTCATCATTTTATTGAAAAGGATAATGGGCAGACTGATGGAATCAATAAGGGTGCATTGAAAGCAAAGGGATTATGGATAACCTGGTTGTGTGGTGATGACTTATTGATGAACACCTTTAGGAAATCAATAGAAATTCTTCCTCAAGTTGAAGCAGATGTTGTATATGCAGATTGTGTTTTTTTGTTAGAAAATGGTAATGCTATTCCAGCAATCGGTACAGAAGCCTATAACAATGGAATTCTAGCTAAGAGACGATTGATAATGCAACAACCTGGAACCTGCATCCGAAAAAGATTATGGGATATTATTGGAGGAGTAAATAATAATCTGAATTGGGTAATGGATTATGATCTTTTTCTAAGATTAGAAACTAAAGGTGCCAGATTTCTGAGAATTGAAGAATTTGTCGCTATTTCGCGTATTCATTCTGAAGCAAAGACAAGTAGTAGATCAATAGAGCGATTATTTGAACATTGGAGAATATTGTTTAATGCACATATCCATAAAATAATCTATTTTTCTTTGAGACCTTATCTTTTATATTTTGTGGAATATATAATAAAAAATAGAGAATCTCAGTCAAAATTTAAAGGTATAACTTATTTGCATAAATTATTTTGGTTAGTTGGTTATCCAGCTGAAAAAGAATTAATTGAATCTAGATTTGAAAAGAAAAAGACAGAAATCGAAGCAGAAATAAGAGTTCTTGACAAAGGAATCGCTATATGAGTCAAGGAAGCCTCTATGTGATCATTCCAACTACCCGCGGTGAGAAAGCGTTTCCATCAATCTATTCTGCATTGAGTCAAAGAGGATTTGAAAATGTATTTGTCCTAATCTGTGGGAAGAGCGCAAACAATCAAGAATTTGCAAATCAATGTTTGAATAAGTTTAATTCAAGAGTTATAGTTCTTCATTGTCCTGCTAAAGAGCATATCTTGCCTGGTGAAGCCCGTAATATTGGAATTGAATATGTTGTTAGATATGCAAACCCATCTGATTATATATTATTTTTAGATGATGATATTTGCATTCCTCCTAATTACGCAATAGACTTAAAAAATTTTATCAGTTGTCATGGATTAGCAGCTGCAATGGGAAATATGACATCTTTTCCCATAAATATATGGTCAAAAATAATTGATTATTCTAATTTTTGGTGGCTACAATGTAATAGAGACTGTCTTAACAGAGGATGGCTCGGTGCAGGAGCTACTATCCTTAAGATTTCAGATATTTCGTCAATTCGCTATCTATCGGATATTGCTATAAATGAAGACATTGATTTTTTTGATAGAATTTCTACACTAACAACCAAAAAATTGGGAATTTGTTCTTCTATTAGAAGCAGACACTTCCACAATAGAAGCTCTTTAATAGGGTTGATTAAATATCAATTTCTCAATGGCTATAGAGGTCCTATTTACCATTTAACCCGCAAACGAGTAATACTACAAAGTCTTAAGAGGTGGGTTAGCTTTTCTAAAGTTGCAATAAAAGAAAACATTAATTATTTGAAATATCATATTGTTGAGTTGATTGGCGTAATATTTAGTTTTCTTATCGTTGAATGTGGAGCTGTATTGTCTACTTTGAGGAGAAGATAAATAATGAAGGGCAAAATAGTCATTATTGGGCATTCATATCATCTTAAAACGAAGTCAAATGAATTTTTTCTAGATTTACTCAATAAACATTATGACGTTGAATTTATTGCAGATGAGTCTTGGGAGAAAAATGTTAGTCCTACGTTGGAATATATCGATGAAACATACCGCTCTGTTATATTTTGGCAAATGATTTCCCTAAATTGTCTAAAAAGGATAAGGTGCAAAAATATAATATTTGTTCCTATGTTTGATCAGAGTGGTGGTGCACCGAAATCATTTTGGTATCATTTAAGAAATGTAAAGATAATAAGCTTTTGCAAAACTTTGGGAGACATCCTTACAGGCCTCGGTTTTAATGTTCTGAATGTAACCTATTTCCCTGAGCCAGAGGAAATTCCGATAAATGTTGAACCAGGAACATGTTTTTTTTGGCAAAGAACAAATATGATTGATTGGCCAAAGGTCAAAAGATTACTCGAAAAATCAGATGTCAAGAAGGTCCATATCCATACTGCTGTAGATCCAGGTCATAGATTTGTTAAGCCATCAAAAGCTGATGAGAAAAGCTACCATATTACCTATAGTTCATGGTTTAAGACTCGAAATGAGTATTTAAAACTAGTGGATAAAAGCCAAATATACATTGCACCAAGATATCAAGAGGGAATTGGTCTTTCATTTTTAGAGGCAATGGCAAGAGGAAAAGTAATTATTGCAGCGAATCAACCGACAATGAATGAGTATATTAATAATGGCTTTAATGGTTATTTGTTCGATCCAAATGATAATAAGCCAATAATTTTTGATAATATAGATCAAGTGAAGCAGAATTCTATCCAAACTATAAAAGTAGGGTATGAAAAATGGATCGATGATCAAGATAGAATAATAGATTTTATTGAGGCACCAAGCAGTAGAAATTTCTATTTTAGAAAGCATCCTTTTTCTAGATATGATTACGAGGCAATGGGCAACGCAATCAAAATTGTGATTAAATATATCCTTCCTTTTGGAATCGTCAAAGTAATATGGTATTTTAAGAAGGATAAAAGATGGAAAAAGATTCTTAAGGAAGCCATAAAAATATTCATTCCTTATGGAATAATTAAGTTAGTTAGCTATTTTAGAGCTAAAAAGAATTGATACAAAATAAGAGTAGAAATGGATGGATAAGGTTTTATTTTCGATTATCACAGCAACCTATAATGTCAAAGGGCAAGATATTGAAGCGACCAAAGAATCCTTGTTAACTCAAGGAACGAATAATTTTGAGTGGATTATTATTGACGGTTCAACAAATGAGCAGAGTTTGAGTCAAATTTGTCATTCTATACAAGGTATTCCTATCAGGACCACTTTGCTTGCGGAGCGAGATGAAGGAATATTTGATGCATTTAATAAGGGAATTAAACTTGCAAAAGGGGAATGGATTGCATTTCTAGGTTGCGGTGATATTTATTATGAAAATATATTGATGCGCATAGAAGATAAACTTAGAACTATATATGATTATGACATCCTTTATGGCATTACTGATATCATTAGAGAAAACGGTGCACATTATTGGTTTTCAAGGAGCGAGGAATATCTTATAGAAGGAGAAATGATGCATCATTCGGCTTGTTTTGTGAGAAGATCCGCCTATGAACAGATAGGCGGATTTGATTGTAGTTATATATCAGCTTCTGATTTAGATGCATTGATACGATTGTATCAAAGGGGGAAAAAATTCTATTTCCTTAACATGATAATCACAGCGTTCCATGTTGGAGGAATATCAACAAAAGGAAGATTGCCCTATGAAGAAAAAATGAAGATAATGAAAAAATATGGCTATATTAGCAAGAAGGAACAAGTAAAATATGTTATCAAAGCAATAATAAATAAGGCCAAAAATGTGTTCTGCTAATAGGATTATCGATGTATACAATCAAGATATATTGCCCTAATATAATTTCTGGTTATGGTGGTGCCGAGGGCTATGTGCTCACCCTTGCCTCATACCTCAGCAATACCTATAAGAATATCGATCTTAGCATGGTTATCTATGCAACTACAGAATGCAAGGAATGCGCAAATCATGAAAATGATCGGCCGATGAAAAATCAGATGCGAGAAGAGCTCAGTAAAAAATATAATCTTGCGTTTTCTGATGAATTAGATTTTATTATTCTACCTGAAAGCAAGAATAATAGCGTAATCAGCAAATATTGTGCACATACTAGGCTGCGGGGGACATCTACTGGCACTGACCTCTATATAAATGGATTTCATAATGTACACTATTTTCATGGGAGAAAAAATATTCATATTATCCATTTCCCTGCGCCACCGCGTGTTCAGGCATCACCATTTTTTACAAAACATAGGTTTTTCAAGCCCGTTGCTGCAGCATTAGACAGCCGGTATCGAAACTGCTATGACCTTTTTCTATGCAATTCTGCATTCACCAAAAAATGGCTAGAACATTATTGGCATGTCAATGAAGATCTCATACAAATCCTTTATCCTCCTGTTCTGATTTTGGATGAAAAGCGTGATAGCCAAAACCGAGATAGCATAAACCAAAAAGAAAAAAATATACTAATGGTATCTAGATTTGATCCTCGAAAAAAAATATTAGAACTAGTCGATTTCTTCATCGAAAACAATGCGCACTATCCAGAATGGAGATTACTAGTCGCTGGTTCTACAGATCGGCGGTATCAATCATATCTTGATGTGATAGAGAAGAGAGCCCAAAATAACAATATTTATATCTATAAAGATATAGCACCTATTGAGCTTGCATGCTTATATCAAAAATCCTCAATTTTCTGGCATGCAATGGGCCTCGATGTGGATGAAGAAAAGGACCCCCTTGACCTAGAGCATTTTGGCATTACAACGGTGGAAGCAATGTCTGCAGGAGTGGTTCCTATTGTCATAAATAAGGGCGGACAAAAAGAAATCGTCGATCATGGTATTAATGGGTATCGATGGAACAATTTGAAAGAACTTAGAATGTATACGCGCGCAGTGATGCTGGATGAAACGCTTCGACAATCGCTCGCGCGTGCAGCTATTGAAAAGAGCAAGATCTTTTCAAGAGAAAGTTTTTATCAGCATGCTGATGAGATATTTCAACGCTTTTCTCTCATTCCGGAGGAGTACCGAAAATAATGTTAGCATACCAGAGAGATTTTGATGAAAAATTTCCTGACGTGAGGCCTGCAAAAACTTCTAATATTCGTCAAGGACAAATGGTGATGTTGAGACTCCTCAAAATATTCCACGCAGCCTGCCAAGAATTGGGGCTTACCTATTGGCTCTGTGGGGGCTCGCTCATAGGAGCTATACGACATGGAGGATTTATACCTTGGGATGATGATGTCGATGTTTTTATGCCAAGAGAGCACTATCAAGAGTTCAAACAGCAGGCAAGCGAAGTGCTGCCGTATGATGTTTATTTGCAGACAGATACTTCATGGATGCGTCTTGTCGATCGCTTTGGTTCAAAAGAGATAGAAGAAGGAAATGATTTCATCTTCATCGATATTTTCCCTGCAAAACGCTTTCCTCTTGGAAGAAAGATGCTGCGAAAAGTGAGGATGGTGATACCTCCCTATCCTTTGCCAGGAATTCCCAAAGATGCATCCTTTGCTCGCCAATTGAAAAGGAGAGCTATTCATTATGGAGCAATTTTTTTGAGAGTAACGGGCCTCTCGTATGTGATAAGGTTCCTCTGTACCCTTGGCCCACGGCGCTATTGGTCCTACGATCTCGAGGTGACCTGGCGTTTTTATTATAGAGATGATTGGATTTTTCCTTTACACTTACATACATTTGAAGATACCGCCTTTTTTGTACCTTGCGATCCCCATAAAGTACTCCAGCATCAATTTGGGGACTATATGACGCCGCCTCCAGAGAATCAACGCATCAATCATGGTCATAAAGCATTTCATGTGACACAATCAAATGGTCATCCTGAATCTTTAGAGTGGCTTCAGTTTGCAGAGAAGAAGAAACAAGCTGCTGAAAAAGCTGGATGGTTAGACTCATGCACACCTTCGTCATAAGCCTGCCTGAGGACATCGCCCGCAGAGCCTCAATCGAAACGCAGCTTGAGCAGCTTGGTATAGAGTTCGAATTCTTCGATGCAGTCCGCGGTTCAGAAAAAATAAGCGATCCACGATGGTACGACGATGCGGCTGCTCGAAAGCTCGAAGGCCGAAGTCTAAAGCCAGGGGAAGTCGGCTGCGCGCTCAGCCATGCTGCGGTCTACACAGAAATTGCGCAGAGGGGCCTACCCTGGGCACTCATCCTCGAGGATGATGCGGCCCTTGCTCCCGATTTACCGCAGGTTTTGAGCCTTCTTGAGCGGAAATACCTTGAGCAAGGAGACCTTGTTGTCCTCAGCCGCTGCGACTTCTACTTGCCGTGGACAAGAAAAAAAGTCACCGATCGCTACCAAATGGTCACGCCGATATTTATCAAAGAAGGGTCCATCGCTCAAACTGTGGGTTACATCATCACCCAAGAGGCTGCTGTCCAGATCCGAAACATCAACATTCCTGTAAAATTCCCCGCTGATAGCTGGGGATACTATCGCCATCATGTACGTTTCAAAGGCATTATCCCGTCGCTCTCCCTAGTTACACAGCATGTCGAACTTGGGAGCACTATAACAGGCAATGGCCAGCGCACATCTTTTCAGCGCTATTCATTGCAGGGTATTCTTTGGAATAGTTTTAAGACGTATAATCCACTCGGCAGAAAACTCAAGTATTATGCAAAGCAATGGCAAAATAGACATGGGAAGTCCCCAACAGGCATTTGAACTTTTGCTTTTAGCTATCGAACGCGACCTCCCTGTACTCAGTGTTGGATTGCCCTTTATCATACATTTTCTAATGCCACAAAAAATAACCATCATTGGCTCATGTCACTGCCTTGAAAAAGCACGGAGCATTGGCCTTGATGAATCCTTTGATAAATCCTCGGATAAATCTTCCGGAGCCATTATCGAATACCTCGACGAAGATGCCGTAGTGCAAGGCCTGAGCCTTGCGGCGGTAAAAGCCTGTATTCAAGCTCATGGGGGCAAAGGCGAGCGAGCAGGGTGGTATTTTAAGCAGCTATTGCTCCTTGCATATGCCACGCGGCAGAGCCCGTATAACTATTACCTAGTCTGGGATACCGACACCATTCCTGTGCGTCCAATGACCTTTTTTGATGCAGCAGGCCGCATTCTTATGACAACAAAAACAGAGGTACATCCTGCATATTTCAGGACTATGGAAAAACTGATCGGAATCGGGAAAGTCGTGAGCGGTTCCTTTATCGCGGAACACATGATGTTCGAACGGCCTTATGTTTCTCGATTATTAGTGTGCATCACGAAGAATAAGGCAAGGGATGAATCTTTCGATGCCCAAGGATTTATCGAATCGGTCATTGCCGCCATCGAGCCCGAAGATCTTGATGGTTCTGGCTTTTCCGAATACGAAACCTATGGTTCATTCATGTATCGCACTGCAGGGGAGCGCATCGCTTTGAGAGATCTTCCTTCAATGCGCCTCGGATCATCTTTTTTTGACCGACCTCCAACCACTAAGCAGCTTTTTGCGCTCAGTAGGCACTATTATTGGGCGAGCTTCGAGACCTGGCATGGTACTACGTTAAAAACGCGCATAGCATACCAAGTGCGCAAAGCAATAGGCGCACTGTGGACCACTGGTTCGGTACTCCTCGCACCAAAGGCCTTTGATCGCTTTCAAAAGGAGATAGCGCATGAATAATTCGTTGCGCTATCTTTCATTTCCGCCAGACAATCGGCTTAGCGCACCTGACCCGCTTCGAGGTTGCCAGCTTGTCATGTTGCGACTTTTGAGGATTTTCGATGCGATCTGTAAAGAGCTTGGTCTTTGCTATTGGCTCGATTCAGGCACCTTGCTTGGTGCAGTGCGACATAGAGGATTTATTCCTTGGGATGATGATCTCGATGTCGCGATGGTTGATCATGATTATCAGGAGTTTCTCCATAAGGCACCATTCTACCTTCCTGCGGATGTCTTTCTCCAGCATAGAGAAAGCGATCCTCACTACGATCTACCTTTTGCAAAACTTGTTGATCGCTATAGCCTGCTCGATTCCCCCGATGGTAAAAAGGATGGAGCACTGAGTGGCATTTTCATTGATATTCAGCCCATGAGCTTTTTCACTTATCGACAAAAGGCAGCACGAAAGGTGCTCTATGTTCTGCATGGCGACTATGGCAAGCCAGACGCCTCGCGAGGAGTACAGAGAAATGTGAAGCGCGCTATTCTCGCAACCTTTCGAACCATTGCACTGATCACATCGCTCGATCATGCGCTCGATAGCTTTTGCGCATATGGAGCACCAAAATGGCTTGCCTACGACTTGTCCTTTCAGCGCTGGTGGCCTATTTTTCATTCAATAGATTCAGTATTTCCTTTACAGACAATACAATTCGAGGGATATACCTTCTCTGTACCTCACGAGATCGACGTGTACCTCCGCGCTCAGTTTGGCGACTATATGACCTTACCTCCGCTTGAGGAGCGCAGGCCGGTACACTCAGGCGGCATCCATCTTACAGGTCCAAATCCCCATCCTCTAGGACTCAACTGGAAGGACCACCCATGAAAATCGTCAAAGTCATAGGTGGCCTCGGAAACCAGCTCTTTCAGTATGCCTTTTCCCGCGCTCTTTCCCTTAAAACGGGCGACGAAGTCTTGCTCGATATATCAAGCTATACAGACACACAGCGCCAGATCCATTACGGTTTTGAACTTCCTCAGCTTTTTCCTATTCGCTACAAGGTTGCAGATGAGCTTGACATAAAACAGCTCAGCACGCAACCTCGCTCTCCGCTTTCGCAGCTGCGTCGCAGATATTTCAGAAAGCGTACTCATTACATTGACAAATACTTCTGCTTCAATCCAGAAGTCTTCGAGCTCAAAGGCGATTGGTACCTCGAAGGCTGGTGGCAAGATGAACGCTACTTTGCATGGTGCAGCGACATTCTCCGTAAGGAGCTCAGCTTTATCGCTGATCCAGGTGCTCGCAATCGAGATCTTTTGGCTGAAATCCAGGCTAGTCATCATGGTTCTATCCCTGTCTCGCTCCACGTGCGGCGTGGCGATGCGCTTAAAAACCCTGATACTCGGGTCAGTACCACCGCCTACTATAACCATGCTATCGAAGCGGTGCGGAGCCTTGTTGCTCATCCGTACTTTCTCATATTCTCCGACGATCTTCTATGGTGCACAGGCAATCTCGCGCTCGATCCAAGCGAAGCTATCTATATCGACTGGAACCGAGGATGTGACAGTTGGCGTGATATGTGGCTAATGACAAAGTGTCGTTGCCATATCATTGCTAACAGCACCTTCTCTTGGTGGGCAGCATGGCTCGATGAGCGTCCCGATAAAATTGTCTATGCCCCTGAACGCTGGTCGCTTGCACGTGCAAGGTGTTTCGAATATTACCATTATACCTTTGACCAAGTGGTTCCTCCTTCTTGGATAAGAATACCAATTGAATGAATAGGACTTTCGCCGCTATAATTTTACTTAAATGTTTCCCGACTTTGATACTCTGATTCCTGATCTGAGACCAGAGGGCGATACCCCCTTGCGCAGCTGCCAGCTCGTCATGCTTCGCCTTCTTAAAGTATTCGATTATATCTGTAGGAAAGAAGGCCTTAGATATTGGCTGGACGGGGGAACACTTCTTGGTGCTGTGCGCCATGGTGGCTTTATCCCATGGGATGACGATGTCGATGTCAAAATGCCTATTGAGGATTATCGGCGCTTTCTGAATCTTGCGCCCCAAGCTCTTCCCTATGACATATTTCTTCAGACAAAAAGTACCGATCCTGCTCACACTGCGCCATGGGCAAAACTGCGCGATCGATTTAGCTTCATGAATGACCCTGGAGGTCCCTTTGCCTATTCGCAAGGCATCCCCATCGATATCTTCCCGGCAGTCTATATGACAATGCGCCAGCACAAATGGCGCAAATTCTTCTGCCTCATGCCTCCTTATAGCATGCCACCCCAATGGCCAGTGCGAACATGGTCACTTCCCCATAAACTCTATTCAGGCACTTTTGCAATCTTGCAGACTATTGCGAAACCAATCCTTTCAATAAAGGCTTTGGCTCGTGCCCTCCAGCATTGGAGTGATAAAGGAGAAAAGGTCTGGACCAACGATTATCCTATCGAATGGATGCGCGAAGCATTTCCCGATGAAGTGGTCTTCCCCCTTTCTCAGATTCGATTTGAAGATGCCATGTTTCTCTGCCCTGCTGATCCAGATCGTTATCTCAGGATTTTCTATGGAGACGACTACATGACCCCGCCACCTGAAAATAAGCGCGGCGCTCATAGAGTCGATGGCTTTTTGATAACTGGTCCCAATCCACACTTCTCAGGTCTATGCTGGGAAGACTACGAAGAAAAGAAGCGGCGCGTCGCCGCAAAACTACCATGAGAATCCTCCATATCGTCACCAACTCCGACCTTGGTGGTGCGCCGCGCGTGGTCACCGAACTCTCAGCACGGGCAGCTAAAGACGGCCATACCTGTGCAGTTGCTGCGGCGCCGGATGGCCCTATGTGGCGGTATCTCGATGTACATGTACAGCGCTTTCCTGTGTATTCAATACGTAGGGAAATTGACCCCCTGGAAGATCTCAAGACTTTTTGCTCTCTTCAGAAGCTGTATGGGCGTTTCAGACCCGATATTATTCACCTTCACTCTTCAAAAGCAGGTGTGCTTGGAAGGCTATCTGCGCTTTCATGGGGTATAAAATATACTCGGCGCTGTGTCTATACCATCCATGGTTTCGATACAATTCTTAAGGCCCATAATAGGTACCTCCCACTCGAGCGCATGCTCGCGCGAGCGACAGGTGCTGTTGTCCCCGTTTCTCACTATGATGAGCGAAATTTGCGCGCTGCCGGAATATGTAAGAGAGTCGTAATGATCCCCAATGGTGTCACCAATCGAAGGGGAATGCCAAGCCCCGACCTACGCGCTGCTTCATGCATTGCTGAAGCAAAAGCACAGGGAAAGCCGATCGTGCTAACCATAGCGCGCTTAGAAAGCCCTAAGCGCCCTGATCTTTTTGTCGACATTGCGAGAAAGATCACAAAGGCTTCGTTTTTTTGGGTAGGTAATGTGCAAAATCCAACTTCTATGTTACCTGCTGGAACCAAAATTCCTGAAAATCTTTTTTTTCTTGGTGAATCGCCAGAAGCCGGCACACTCGCGAATTTATGCGATATCTTTATGCTCCTTTCGGACTATGAAGGAGCGCCAATGTCGATTCTCGAAGCTATGTCGTGCGCAAAGCCTGTAGTAGCGTCTAATGTCGGCGGCATTCCTGAGATTCTTGGTGAAGGCTCAGATGCCGCAGGTATACTTGTACCAAACAAGCCAAATATTATTTCGAACGCAGTTTTGAGTATTATTGAAAAACCGTCGATAGCTAATAGACTTGGAGCTATGGCCCGTCAGAAGTTCGAATCATCATATTCTGCCGATCATATGTGGGAGTCTTATCTAGATCTTTACAAGAAACTTAGCAAACTATAGAATGATTTTTTGGTTTTCGTAAGTATATAGTAGCCCCTTATTAATTGAAGGCCATGCACAAAAGCTATAGACATCTGCAGTTGAGCATATTTTTCGTTGACGTATTGCTAATGTATTGTGCTCTCATTCTCGCTTTGTTGCTGCGTAATAAGAGCTTTCCTGCACCTTGGTCTTTGAGGATTCACCTTTTTCATTTTTCAATCATATTTGTCGGATGGGTGATTGTTTTCTATACATTGGGAATGTATCGTCTGGAGCGGCCTTTCGATGATCTAGTATTTCTTCAACGCGTCCTTTTAGGCTCCCTTATATCTGGCTTAGCTTCTGCAGGCTATTTCTACCTTGCGCCGAGCGTGCCTATTGAGCCTAAGACTGTACTCTTCCTCTTTGTTGTACTCTACACTGTCATGTTTTGGTGTTGGCGGTACGGCCTCGCAAAGCTTAGAAGACTTCAGAGTCTACGTGTGGGTGTAGGCTTTATCGAGCTTCAGCCTACTTCTTTTGAGATTATCTATGAGACTCTAGCTCGAAGCCCTTTGGGATACGATATTCGTTTTGTTTATAATCCGCCACCAGATATTCAGTTGCCTGAGTCGATTCGACGTGTATTGCACGAGGAAGATCTTAGAGTGGTGATAGAGGAAACTGATACTGATCTCATAATTCTTGGTGAGAATAGAGGACCTTCCGGTGAGATGCTCAGGGCCCTTTTTGCTCTTCTTGATCGCCGGGTTCGTTTTATGCGCTTATCAGCTTTCTATGAGCTCGTGGTGAGGCGTGTGCCCGTTGGTCTCATCGATGAAAGCTGGTTTCTTGAGAATGTAGATCTTAAAGCAAAGAAGCCATACGAAATAGTGAAGCGAGGTATCGATATCATCATGGCAGTTTTCTTGCTCGTTGTGACTTCTCCCTTTTGGCTACTTATTGCTCTTGCCATAAAAGCTACTAGCAAAGGCCCAGTTTTCTTTCGGCAGACACGCCTTGGGCGATTTGAACTACCTTTTACAATCCTCAAGTTTCGCACCATGCGGACTGATGGTAATGGACATGAACCTACGCAGGTTGATGATCCTAGGATAACTCCTGTGGGTTCTTTTCTTCGATCAACCCGCCTAGATGAGCTTCCTCAACTCCTAAATATACTTAAAGGAGATATGAGCTTTATTGGTCCTCGCCCAGAGCGCCCCGATATAGCATACACATTAGGAAAAGAAATTCCTTATTACCGTCAGCGCCATCTTGTAAAGCCAGGGGTAACTGGCTGGGATCAAGTCTCAGGTCAATACCACTCATGTTCCGTCGAAGATACCTATAAAAAGCTCCAATATGACCTTTATTATTTGAAGAATATGTCACTATATCTTGATGTTTCGATTTTCTTCAAAACCATCATCACAGTGCTCAAGCGCGAAGGGAGATAAAGTTGCGAATATATCGATATAGATATTTGCTTGATAGGGTGGTGCTGGTAAGCATTTTCTTTGCTTGTTTAGTAGGTCCTATGTCAGCTCTGGATTTTACCGTTGGAGCATCTGGAGCTTATTCCACTGAAAGTAGGAAAAATTTCTTTGTTGATGGATCCATCGCCCTGCATCATAGCGAAGGTCCCTTTACACTTTCATGGGAGCTCACCGCAGACAGCAAAGGAACATATCCGGAATCTTTTCTTGCTGATTTTTTCGGACCATTTTCGCTCGATATCAAGAATGCGGGATTTACCTATATGGCCAGACCTTTATCCTTTTTCCTAGGTAAACTCCCACTAAAGGATGAAATCAATAGCCCATATTCTTTATTTATTTCTGGCGCTTCTCCTTCAGTGATGACTGGGGGCTTTAGATTTGATTCTGGGATTTTTTCATTTTCTGATCAGTGGATTGGACTTGATCATAATGTAAAGAACAACCTGTATAAAACGACAGAAGCAGGTATCTATGCTGATCGGGGTATAGTGCTCAAGACATATTCATTAGATGTTGGTGCACTGAAGCTTGGTTATCAAGATGTTGTACTCTTTACAGGATCCTACTTTGATGTAGATATATTTGCTATTCCAGCGCCTTCTGCTTTGCTCCAAGATATTCTGACAGCTTCAGGGCGCCCTTCCTCGCGCTCAGGCGATATGAACAGTATTATGGGTTTTTTTGGCGAATACCGCAATGGGGGCCTAAAACTCTGTGCTCAGATACTGATCGACGACTTCAATATGAATAGATTCATTGCTCCTTCAGCTTATCAGAATCCTGACAAGATCGCATGGTCATTAGGATCAGAAATCGATCTTTCGCTTGGTAAACTAAGTCTTTATACAGCTGGAGCAACTAAATACACGTTTGAATCGGTAAGAGAAGAATTTTATTCATATACGCTTCATGCAGGTTCTGCAATATACTCGGATAGCCAGCTCATCGCGGTTCCTCTTGAAAACCAGATGCTTGGTTATATCAATGGTGAAAACAATTTGGCTTTCATGGCGAATTGGAGTGCTCCTATTGCGCAGCTAGACCTGGAAACAGGACTTGAATGTGTGATTTCAGGTTCAAAGGCTCCGACCAATCCATGGCATAATGGTGAAGACTGGGCTTCGCTTGGAACACAGCTCCTCAACGATCCTGCGCTCGAGGTAAAATTGCTGCTCAATCTACGCATCTCACGAAAATGGGGGGATTTTACTCTCTTTATGCAAACAACGGGTGGCTATGTCTTTAATCAACTCAATCCAGTCTATCCCGGAGAATCAGGATACCCGATCCTGACTTATAGCGACGGTGATATGTTGGAGCCTGTCTTTGTACCAAAAGTGGGTGATTCCGCGCCTATTGCGGAGATCATCCTGGGAGGCATCTGGAGTCTTTACTAATGATTATTTGTAGGGGGAACCCTTCATGCGCATAGCTTTCTTTGCCGATGCATATCGCCCCCGCGTAAGTGGCCAGGTAGCGTCTTTAGACGAGTTTTGTAGAAGCCTCACTGAGCGAGGGCATGAAGTCTGTATTGTCTGTCCTGAGTATCCGCCTGAGCGCATGAAAGGTCAATCTGAGCCTTTTAAGACTATTCGCGTTCCTTCGGGTTGGGCAATCGTATCTGCGGACGATCGGCTTGGTCTTCCCTGGAAAGGGCAGAGAGCCATGCGCGAATTGGACGAATTTGACCCTGAGGCTGTGCATATACAGACGGAGTTCTCCATTGGAGCCATGGGGCGACGTTATTGCAGAAAGCGCGGTCTTCCCATCATGTCCACCTGTCACACTTTCTATGAGATGTATGTAAAATGGTACCTGCCTTTTCTTCCGGATTTTGTCGCTAGGCCTGTTGTTAAGACCTGGATTAGGTCGGTATATGCGCATGACGAGCTTATCGTTATCCCTTCGCGTCGTATTCGCGATATCATGTTGAGCTATGGCATCGACAAAGAATACGCGGTCATTCCGACAGGCGTCGATGAACGAATATTCTATTCGCAAACAGAAAAAGGCAAAGCTTACCGTCAAAAGCTAGATGAACTTTGGCCTGGTGTCGCTGAGGGCTCGCTTCTTGTCTATGTGGGAAGGATAAGCCTGGAAAAGAATCTGGAGATGCTCGCGGATGCAATTAGGCGCGTTTTCGCAGAAGATCCTAATGCCTACCTTGCCATGGTAGGAGATGGGCCTCGAAAAGCAGAGATTCAACAGATGTTTCTTTGCAAGGGTCTAAAAGACAGGGTCATCTGGACCGGTTTCGTGCCGCGCGAAGAATTGCCTATTGTCTATTCTGCTGCGGATCTCTTTGTCTTTCCTTCTGTAACGGAAACTCAGGGGCTTGTCACTATCGAAGCGATGCTCTGCGGGACTCCGGTCGTAGGGGTCAATAAGATGGGTACCGCTGAAATAATGGAAGGTGACACAGGCGGCCTTTTAGCTGAGGATGATGCTCGCGATTTTGCGCGGCAAATTCTTAGGCTTCTTGGTGATCCCTCTCTTCGCGCTGAAAAAGCCTCCCAGGCGCTTAAGCATGGCCAGAACTGGACAATAGGCCATCTATGTGATGAAATGGAAAAGCTCTACTTGCGCATTTTTGGATCCTAATGGGGATAAGCGCACTTTGGAGAGGGGTGGCAAGATTCTTGCGGCGATGAGGTTTTTATTGATGAGGCTTTTCATCATGAGGTTCCTTTTCAAGAAAACATTTGAGGTTCAATTGCATTTCGCTATGGTTTTCTGCGCTGTGCTCATTCTCTGCGCTATGCAGAACAAGGCATATGCGCAGGAGGTAACCTTATGGAATCCTACAACAGTAGAAACGAGCTCGCAGGGGAGTGGAGAAGCGCAGAAGTCCATTCATCATCCAGCTGATCTTTTCTTTCCTGGCGACGAAGCCTACGATACCGCAGTCCTTGAGGCAATTCGTGCGGGCCATGTGCCCGAGAGCAATGTTTTTCCCCTTTTTGGCAGTGAGTTTGACGTGGTCTCAGCTCCCAAGAAAGCTCCCGGAGGTAATTCTGAAATCAATTCTTCAAGCAATTCTGAGAGTAGCCTCGGGAGCACATGCGCAGCTCCAGTTTGGCGTTCGGGCTTTAGCCTCAGCCTAAGCACGCCCACCCTCTATTATGATTCGCCCGCCACGCAGGACGATCTTGCGTCCAATCTTCTGGGCGAGCCAAGCCTCACAGTCAATGCTTTTCCGGAGATTCAGCATTTTTGGAATACCCTGCCCGATGTGCTCGCACTTGATATCCGTCTCTATCCTTCTCGATCTATCGCGTTCAAGATCGATGCATCACTCTTCTATCGACGCGATAAAATTATAGACCAAAACTCCACCTTCCAATGGAACCTCGATGAATGGCTCGGCAATCTCTTGGGAGTTGCTGAATTTCCCCGCAAATCCTATGTGGCCTGGGTAGGCAAAGGCTATGGTGTTGCGCTAGGCAGATTTCCATCTGGTATGGGCTGGGGAAAGCTCTCTGGTTCCATTCTGAATCCGAGAGCCTCGTGGTACGATCAGATTCGCTTTCATCTCGATTCAGGTCCATTTCGCTTTACTAGCATGATCGCGACGAGCTCAGCCCAACTCTCTAAAGCTGAAGAAGAAATCCAGTTCAGAAAAAAAGAGGATGGGAGCAGTTTTTGGGACTCTCAGAACGACCACGACTATGCGGGCCACGACCAGGCCATCAAGCTGGCCAATTGGCATCAGATCGAATGGAAACCCGCGCCCTGGCTTGAAATAGCGCTCGCCGAAATGAGTATTATGGGCGGCAGGTTGCCTTCGCTCAGCTTCGTCCTTCCATCGGCGATATGGCACAATGTCTATGCAGCAGGATACTCTAACGTGGGAGTATCGCTAAGCGCAGCTGCTGTACCTCTTCCGGGCCTGTTGATATCGGGAGAGCTCTTTGTCGACGATGTGTTGAGCTACGATGAAGCTGGCACCACGAAGCCCCAAGCTTTGGCCTGGCTCGGTACTGCTCGATGGTCCAATGCCCTGACTGACAAACTCTTCCTGGATAGCGGGCTCGAATACCAGCACGTTGATCAATGGACCTACACCCGCTGGAATCCCTATCTCGCTATGTACCAGCGCCAAGCTCTTACCGGCGGTAGGCGCAGTCTCGACCAATCCCTTGGCGCCCCTTGGGGACCGGATTACGATAGCATTGGGGCTTATGCTAATTTGAGGTTTAGGAGCGGAGCCTCCCTGCAATTGAGCTATGAGTTTATCCGAAAAGGGCCCATTTATCAGGGAATGGCGAGCCAGGTAAGCATTACCGCCGGTAGTGATGGCACTAATTCACAGAAAATTTGGGTGCCCGTCTACTACGACTACGACAAATATGCAGGCGATGGCGCTCTAGAAGCTATTCTTTCAAGACCCGACGAATATCGACATCTGGTAACCCTTACGGGCGCGCTGCCCCTAGGAGAGGCGGTGGACTTTAAGCTTTCCGCGACCTTCGGATTTTACCAGAATTTTGGCCACATCTCGGGTGCTACCGACACTGCTTTTCTCTTGTATGCGGGGATTGTCGTGCGTTTAGCTTCTCGATAAACACAGAACCAGATAAAGTATAAAATTGTCGTATAAGGTTGAGGGGATTGTGTCAAGTGATGTTCGCAATTTGGTTTCAAAGCAGTCATTGGAGCTTCCCTTCCCTTCCCTTCCCTTATGCTGCCTGATATAACAACGCTTGCTGCTTTGCACGCGAAGCCTCTGAAATATAACACCGTCCTGTCTGCCAATCCTCTTCGTATTCCATAAGGTACGAACATAAGAGTCGCATATATGAATCGACGCTTGGAAATATCCACACCACCTTTGAGCGCCTCCGAATCTCTTTGTTCAGCCGTTCTAGGGTATTCGTCCATGATATCTTCCTCGCATCAATTTTTGGAAATGCATAGAATTGCAATGAATCCTCTAAGTCTTCCTCCAGTACACTAATTGCTTCAGGATAATGTGGTACATACTCTTCGATAATCTCATGCGCATACCGAATGGCAGAGTCTCTATCTGGCTGTAACCAAATTGCTTTAAGCTTTTGGCCGAATGCTGCCTTATCCTTCTGCGATACTCGGGCTAGGATATTGCGCATAAAGTGGACCTTACACCGTTGCTATCTTGCCACAAGAAATTCTTTCTGGATCGCAGCCCTAAGCCCATGGTGCGCATCTGAGACACACAACCAAACCTTCTTAAGCCCTCGCGCCTTTAGTGATGATATGAGAGCGCTGCACCTGAAGCGCTAGGTGAAGTATGATTACTTCAATCTTGAATAGCGTTAAGGAGGTGCAGCAAGGTGCAGTATATCGCATTTGATTCGCATAAGCGATACACCTATG
>Ga0255346_1001384_pt1 | contig 34361 bp, 35 predicted proteins | sample wastewater_treat_FD_194410 | JGI IMG/M metagenome (GOLD analysis project Ga0255346, IMG submission 194410) | Wastewater microbial communities from Lulu Island WWTP, Vancouver, Canada - plant22 | ecosystem: Engineered > WWTP > Wastewater > Unclassified | place: Canada: Vancouver, British Columbia...
CGCTCCCCACGCTTTCGTCTCTCAGCGTCAGGATAACCCCAGGTAGCTGGCTTCCCCCTTGGTGTTCCGCATGATATCAACGCATTTCACTGCTACACCATGCGTTCCGCTACCCCCTAGTCACCTCATAGCCAAATAGTATTGAAAGCCTTGTCCTAGTTGAGCCAGGATATTTAACTTCCAACTTATTCAACCGCCTACAGAACTCTTTACGCCCAATAAAACCGGATAATGCTTGCACCCTACGTATGACCGCTGCTGCTGGCACGTAGTTAGCCGGTGCTTACAACGAAGTTTACAACCCGAAGGCCGTCATCCTTCACGCGGCGTCGCTGCGTCAGACTTTCGTCCATTGCGCAAAATTCCCGATTGCTGCCCCCCGTAGGGGTGAGGCCCGTATCTCAGTGCCCCTCTGGCTGGTCATACTCTGATACCAGCTACCCGTCATAGGCTTGGTAGGCCGTTACCCAACCAACTACCTGATAGGCCGCAGGCCCATTTCTAAGCGATAAATCTTTAGTGTTGCCACCACATAAGGGATTATCCCACCTTTCGGAGGGTTATACCTTACTTAGAGGTAGGTTCCTACGTATTACTCAGCCGTTCGCCACCCTGCTAAAAGCTGGGTTTGACTTGCATACCTTAAGCACGCCGCTAGCATTCACCCTGAACCAGGATCAAATTCTTAACAAAAGCTTAAGATCAAAAACATCCACAAATGCGTTTAGCGGACGTTTAATGATCTCCGTTCTTTTCGCCTTATAAACCTTGTACTCGTTTATAAGTTTGCTAGACCATTCCCAAAGAATGGATTTAATAAAACTCTTTAAAGGAAAGTTTTCAAAGTTCAAGATCTGAATTCTACTTCAGTGTTAAATAAATAGCAATAACTTTCTAAAATGTCAATCACTCAATGAAGAAAACATCTATTTTATTGGTATTGAACTCCTTGCTTAAAGTATCCGCCAACATGTTTTTGTTATGTATTGGAGAACAAGTGACAAGGTCTACATGAACAGCATTATATTCTGGCCAGGTATGAACTGTTATGTTTGAGTTTGATAATATAAAACTAACTGTAAAGCCACTACCCTTAAATTCTGTCATATTTTTATCTACGACCTTTAATCTATGAATTTTACAAAAATTTTCTATAGCATTTAATAACCTTCCCTTTGATAATAATAACGATTTATCTACATCAAATATTTTAGAAACAACATGATCTACAAATGGAAATTTTTCTTCTGATTCTTTTTCAAAGGTGTATATGTTACCAATGCTTGAAACAGGAATATTTGTAAATTTATTTGTAGAAAGAATGTATAGGGAACTTGTATTACCAATTGAATCAGCACCACTATATTGAGCAAACTTCTCTATTCTATCTTCAATAGATAAATCAAATAGATTTATCAACTCCTGTATCTTTAAAGTTTTTTCCGGAGATTTAAAACTATTACCGTAATACATAATTATATATTTTCTTTCCCCACCACTTACATCTCCCAACAACCATAAAGCTCTTTCTAAAAATACTGTTACACCACTTTTAGTATAAGGTGGGTCAAAAACTACTATGTCAAACTTACCGTAATATTCACTACTAAAAGAATCTCTGACATCGTATTTCACTACTTTTAAATTCTCCAACCCCATGTTTTCAGAACACTTTTGCACAGAGTTAAGTATATCTTCATCTATGTCAAATACTGTTATATTGTTATAACTATTATCTATAGCTGCCAGAGACACTGAATTTAAATCATCATCCCCTATAAAGGCTATATTCATATTTTTAACAAAACCTTTTTTTATCAATATTTCAGATTTTAAATAAGTAGTTTCTGGTGTAGCTAAAAACTGATCAAACTCTCTTTTAGGTTTTGGGTTATATTTATTTTTAATCTCTCTTATTTTATTTAGAGAGTTTTGATCAGAAAAATTTAACTCCTCTGATAAAGACCACGTATGAGGTTTTAAATCACATTTAGATAATACTTTTAAACCTTCATCGTTCAACGAAATGGAATCATCCTTATTTTTGGCTAAAAATTCAGATATGCTTTTCTTGAATAGTCTCAATGTCTCTTTAGGTAATCTTGTTAAAGATATCAAATCATTATTTTTTACATCCTCACTATTTTTCAATATAAATAGTATCCCCTCAATTTCGGCGATACTTAGTTCTGGGTTATGTAGTTTTATTTGTTTTATAAAATTATTCATCTTGTCGTATTTTACTAAGATTAAATAAAAAAACTAGGAGAGGTCTTAAAAGAAGTAGTTTCTACTGAGAATAGTACTTACCCAATTGAAAAAAACGGATTACTAATATTAAGTAACTTGTATGGGTAAAAAAATACTCTTATTCCTTTTATTAACTTGCACATTATCACTAAAGGTATTTGCTGAAACAGGCTTGTGGGAGAAAGTGGCACCCTCGTATATTTTCCGTGTAAACTCTATTGAAACAGTCCCAAATGGCATCGTCCTAGCTGGGATTGTTAGAAACCCCGATAATTCATTATTAAGTGGTTTATTTTTATCAGAAGATTTTGGAAAAACATGGAAAAGTATAGGCTTAGAAAAACGCGAACCTATAGACGTAAAATATTACAAAGGCAGTTTATACGTTACTACTTTCTACACTGTGGATGGAACATCTGGTCTTTTCGTGTCAAAAGACATGGGGAAAAATTGGACAAACATAGGTCCTAAAGTCTCTCTAACAAAAGTTAATCGTGATGCTAATTCAATTTATCTAGGAACATATAACTCCGGTTTATATGTATCTCTTGATGGTGGTGAAACTTGGGAAAATAATTTAGGAAAGAATGGCGGTGCAAGTTGGAGACCGTCAGAGATACAAAGTTCTGAAGAAATAACCATTGTTTCAACCCCGTCTGGAATTTTTAAATCTATAAATCATGGAAAAACTTGGATAGAAATAGAGGAATTACCTAAGAAAAATATCTATTTTATTAGTATAAATGGTAACAATATTTTTGTAGCCTCGGGCGGTACATCATGGAACATGTTTTTATCAAAAGATTTAGGTGAAACATGGGAATCTATAAATAATCTAGGCTGTGGTGAAAACGGCGATATAGCATTTTTTGAGAATAAGTATTATGTTGGAAAGAAAAATTCAGATACTGGAAAACAAACTGTTTACTATACTTCTGATTTAGGACAAACATGGACAAATGCAAATTTGGAAATAGAAGTCCCCTTCGGTATAAGTGATATGAGTACTTTATTTTCAGAACCTTCTTATGTGTTTGCATCGTTCGGAAGCGACGGTCTATACAAATATAAAGTTCCTAAATTTAAGTTTGAATCCAATAAATTTTTATCTATACCCTGGGATCAAGATGATAACGAAGAGTTAATTGATAGAGTAACCTCTTACTTTGATCATAGCTACCCTCTTCTTGGATATGGTTATTTTTCAGAACCAATTGATGAGAAATCAACTACACTAAATTTTCTTGGAATTAAGGGTAAGGAACCAAACATATACTACAGTTCTCATAGTGGGATAGATTTTGGGTTAAACTACGGATCCAAAATAAAAGCCCCAGCTTCTGGAGTAGCTTCTTACTATTATTGCACCGACTGTGGACATTCAATAAAAATAGACCATCAAAACGGTTATCAAACTACATACATGCACTTACAAGAAGACGGTTTAATAACTAAAACAGGGAGTGTTTCTGTTAACGATGGCGATGCTATAGGAAAAGTCGGATTGACAGGTAGAACGACAGGGCCGCACTTACACTTTGAAGTAACAAAAGACACTAACTCAAATAACAGTTTTTTGGATGAATTCCCAAATGGCAGGACGGATCCTTTTGGTTGGCAGGATATAAATAACAATGATCCGTGGGAAAGTTTCTCTTGGGAGGATAATCTTGGAAACCACAAAGGCACTGAAAGTTCTTACTTATGGAAACACTCTATCAATGAGGTTTCAGAAATTATATCTTCGGGTACACCATCTCAAGACGGGAATGAGTTAGTACTAGATAATAAAACTATTACATTTCCCAAAAGTGTTAATAATTTTGTGGCCAAAATTTACCCATATGTAAACCCAAACGAAGAGAGCTTTTTATTAAAGAGGTATATACCAAAAACATCTTTTATTGCTGAGGTATATGACCAACTAGGAAATAAAATTTCTGAATTTGAAAACCCATTAAAAATATCTATAAAAATAGATCCCAAACACTTAATCGGGATAGATGTTGATAGCTTAAAAATATACTTTTTTGATGAAATACTTAATATTTGGAAAGAGGAAGCAGGAACTTTTGATAAGATAAACAACGTAATATCAACTACAATAAATCACTTAAGCAGATTTGCTGTACTTGCTGATAAGAACATTCCGGAAACTAATGTGGAGATCACAGGATCAAGTGAAAATGGTTGGTATACAGAATTTCCAACAATAAAATTTCTTACCTCAGGTAGTAATCAAGATATAGATTTTATATTGTACTCCACTGATGAGAGACAAAGTTGGGATAAGTACACAGTTCCGTTTAAAATACAAAAAGAAGGTATAACAAAACTTTTATTTAGATTACAAACCTTGGACGGTAATATGGAACAAGAAAGACACGCTGCAGTTGGGGTCAACACGCAAGGAAGAAATACCAAGAAAATAAAAATAACGGAAGCAACTTTTTCAACCGACAATTAAAAATCTTCTCTACTTTTTATTATCCAAACAAACAGAAACCACCTCTGCCATAGCATTTATTAGGTCATTTATAATGTCTAAAGCCTCGTTGTATTCAAGTTTTCTAAAATTGTGGGGAAAATAATGAAAGACAGAATTTCTCCCTCTTTTCCACGCATCCCATAAACGCTGGGCAACATTTTTACCACCTTTTGATCCCTTACACACTTTGTTGTATATACTTGAATTACCATCGTAGCTTGGGTTAAGAAGCCTACCTATTCTTATCTCGTCTCCGTAGTATTCATCTTCAGAAATGAGACCAACATCCCAGAAAAATCTCTTCAAAAAACCCTCGTAGGCTTTTGCAAAAGGAAACACTATAAAGGAATAATCTGATATATCCGATTTTTGTTTATTCTCATAAACAAAATTGAGTATGATCTCCCCATCCTCTACTAAATCTCTTATCTCAGGAGCCATGTAACTCCATAGTTTTGAGTTTCGGGCAATGACTTGCATACACTTAGAATGATAAATTATTTAAGAGTTAAATTAAATAACTTTGTGTGTTTAATAATCTACAAAAGTTGCTAAATCAAAAACTTCTGAGTGCAAATATTTCATGGGTATTAAAATAATATAAAAATCGTTATTCCCAACATTCATTTTTTCAATAGAAACGTCAGATGCATCTAAATCTAAACTTACATTAAAAGCTCTTTCAACAGTTCCCCACCCCGGCTTTACAAATATTTTCATAAATTCCTGAGATTCCATTTCATGTGTGTATTTAATAGCAACGGATTGCTCTTCTATACCACCGCCACTTGTAACATCTAGTTTTTTTCCAGATTCCAAACTTTCTAAACATTTTTCCTTGCTCTCACAAACGTATTTGAACATATCCCAAGCACCGCCGTTTGAAACTATCTTTAATACAACTCCTGTAGATCCGGACCTTACTCCCTGAACATTTTCATCAACATTTTCCTTAGAAGAAAGAAACCAAAAAGCAGTAGGGATACCAGCAAATACCAAGATGATAATTAGTGGAATTAAAAAACTCTTCTTCATACTTAAATGAACCCATAATTTAATTTTCATGTCAATAGTTTTCACATATATTTACCGAAACCCATGTAATAATTTAAATGATATATAATACAAATATGAAAGAACCAAAAGTAGCGTTGGCCCACGAGTTTTTATCTCAATTTGGAGGGGCAGAAAAAACAATAGAAGCTATAGCTGAGATTTTTCCAGAATCCCCAATATATACAGCCAAGTATGATTCTAGCAAAATGCCTGAAACAATAACAAAAAGGGAAATTATATATCCCAAAGGAATCTTTAGTAAAATCTCTGAAAAACTTTTCTTTTTGTTAAGGATGCCTACTATTTTTGAGGATTTTGATTTTAGAGACTACGACATAATAATTTCCAGCGGAACTACTTGGAACAAGGGGATCATTACAAAACCCAATCAATTACATTTTACATACATACACACTCCCCCAAGATTTTTGTACAAATATTCTCAAGAAACAACAAAATGGCAAAAACCAATTCTTAAGCCTCTTTATAGCTATCTTGTAAATTTTTTAAGATTGTGGGACTACTCTGCTGCACAAAGACCTGATTACATAATTACAAATTCTGAAACAACTAAAAAAAGAATAAAGAAATTTTACGGGCGTGATGCAACAATAATATACCCACCTGTAGAAATTAATTTTGAGATGAGTAACAACATGAAAAAACTGGAAACGCCTTATTTTATGGCGGTAGGTAGAATGTCAAAGTATAAAAATTTTGATCTTTTGATAGAAACTTTCAATAAAATTAAATACCCACTAGTGATGGTTGGAACAGGGCTTGAAGAAGAAAAATTAAAAGCTATGGCAGGAGAAAATATAATTTTTAAAGGAAGAGTTGATGATAAGGAAAAACATGAGCTTTTGGAAAATTGTCTAGGCTTAATAAACCCTGTTGTTGATGAAGATTTTGGAATTGTTCCTATAGAAGCAATGGCACATGGAAAACCTGTACTAGCTCACAAATCTGGCGGTCATTTAGAAACAATAATAGAAGGTGAGACAGGTTTATTCTTTGAAGAAGGTACTGTTGAATGTTTATCAGAAAAATTACTAGAGTTTGATCAAATGATAAAAAATAAAAAGTTTGACCACGAGAAAATAAAAAACCACGCTCAAAGATTTTCAAAAGAGAGGTTTCAATCCGAGCTTAAAGAGTTTGTAAGAGAGAAATGGGAAGAACACAATAGAGATGCCTGAACTACCAGAAGTACATACAATAGCAAACGATTTAAACAATAATATCATTGGTTACGAGATTAAAAATATTAAAATAACTAAGAACTATAAGATACCAGAATCAGTAAAAAAGAAACTCCCCTCACTCTTAAACAAAAAATTTGTAGAAGTTAAAAGAATTGCAAAAAACATAGTCATAAAACTATCAGAAAATGGCTTTTTAACCTTTCACTTAGCGATGACTGGTAGAATCTTATTAACGTCTGATAAGGATAGAAAGGATAATTGGGTAAAAATTGTGTTTGAAATAGCAAAAAATGATGATAAAAAATATTTGAAGTTTTGTGATATGCGACAATTTGGAAAAATAAATGTATTAGATGAAGCTGGTGTAAGAGATTTGGAAAATAAATATGGGCTAAGTGTTCTTAATAAAAAAATAACTCCTGAAGATTTTTTAAAGGCTATTCATTCTAAAAAAACAAATATAAAAAACGTACTATTGGATCAGAGTATTATATCTGGTCTTGGAAATATATATGCAACTGACGCTCTGTTCCTTGCAAAAATAAATCCAAAAACATCCACACAATCTATAAATTTAAATGAAAGTGAAATTTTGCTAGAAAAATCTAGGGAAATTTTAAACGAAGGTATAAAAAACAGGGGATCTACTCTACCGGACAAAATGTATGTTGATATATTTGGCAACAGCGGAAACCAGCAAAATTATTTTAAAATTTATGGGAAAGATAAATGCCCAAGCTGCGGTGCTAAAACTATTTTTGAGAAAATAAATGGAAGAGGGACTTACTACTGCCCTATCTGTCAGCCATACAAAAAAGAGTCGTTGAAAAAAGTAAAAATAAATGAAAGGCAAAGACAACTTCTTTAAAAAATGAAAATACTAAACTTAAAACTTACCAATGTAAGAAATCATGAAAATTTAGAGATAGGGTTTGATAAAAACCTAACCATGATAATTGGAGGAAACGGATCCGGTAAATCCACAATACTTGAATCTATACACGCACTCTCTACAGGAAGAGCAAAATCCTCGAGATATGATAAAGATTTAATACAGTACGGGAAAGATTTTTGCACCATAAATGCCGATATAGAAACAAATAATGATTCTTTTAACATGGAGCTACAGATAATAAAAAGTGAAAAGTTTGAAAACGCGTCTATTAAAAAAGCAAAGATTAATAAAGTAGTAAAAAGTATCCAATACTTTACGGGAATATTTAACTCCGTGCTTTTTTCCCCGCAGGATATACAACTAATAACAGGATCCCCATCTGAAAGAAGAAGATATATGGATGATATGTTGTCTCAAACAGATAAAGACTATAAAAAAAGTTTAAACGATTATGTTAAGGCTGTGAGACATAGAAATAAATTGTTAGAAAAAATAAACAAAGGCCTTGGTGGACAAGATGAAATAGGTTTCTATACAAACCAAATACTTGAAAACGGTACCAGAATACAGCAAAAACGTGAAAGGATGTTTGAAGAAATAAACCCAGTAGTTTTTGAAAACGGTCTTGTACTAAACGGTAATAATACAGAAGTAAAAATAATATATAAGAAAAACGAGATAAATCACCAAAGATTACAAGAATATGAGCAAAGGGAAATTGGTGCAATGACAACTTTAGTAGGCCCACATAGAGACGATTTTGAAATTATTTTTAATGACCATAATGTATCTAACTTTGGATCTAGAGGAGAACAAAGAAGCTGTGTATTAGCTTTAAAAATAGGAGAGATTGAATATATTGAAAAACACAAAGGAGACAGGCCTGTACTACTACTTGATGACATTTTCTCTGAATTAGACGATACTCACCAGAAGGCGGTTATTGAAAGCATAGAAGGAAAACAAACAACCATAACAAGCACAGCAACAAGTGACTTTGTAAATATGGAAAACGCAAAGGTAATAAATCTTCCTTTGGAATAAGAAAGCCTCCAAAAATTTCTTATTGGAGGCTTGTTCAAAACTACTTTTTAAATACAGATTCTAACAGGAGATTTCTTCGTATCTCCGTTTGACATTACTATGGAAATATCATTTTTGCTTGATATGGTTGAGAGGTCTATATCAAACCAAGCATAACCAATCCCTTGTCCTGAGACAGAACTTACTAAATTCTTATCTCTGATAAGAGATATCTCATTTGGATGTGGTAACACACCGCTGCTCACTACTTCTCTACCAGAGATAAACAAAGTTACAACATCTCCATCCAAATCTTCTTTTCTTTTTGCTAAAACAATAACAAGCAATCCCATGTGCTTACCTACAGGACCAACAGTAACGATTTGTTCTTCTAACATTTTTCTCTCCTTTTGCTTACTTTTTAATAATTTTGGACAGTATAACACAATTAAATACATCCATATTTAATTTGCGGTAAATATGCGATAATTATTTTATGTACTTTCCTGAATACTCTATCACCTCAAAAACTCTCAATAATATAGCCGTAATTGAGTACGGAAAGTCTGTCATAGAAAACACCACAATACTCCCCTCTTGGGAATCTCAACTTAAAAAAGATGCTGTTGTTAAAATAGTTTACGGATCTTTACAATTATTAGGAATAAACACAAACCAACAATTAATAAAAGAGTGCGTTGAGAATATAAACCAAACTCCTGACAGAGAAACCCTAAATATTATTAAAAGCGTTTACCTAGCTAACGATATTTCAAAAAACAGAGATTTTGAAGAAGTGGATTTAAAATACATCCATAAAACCCTTACTGATGGTCTTGTACCAAAAATCAAACAAGGTTCTTACAGAGGGTCAAAAATGGTAGGAAAAACAAAACCTGAAGAAATATTAGCCCAAGTGGTAAGCCTTTTTGATTGGCACAACAGTCTGGATGCAAAAGAAACTCATAAGATTATAACGGCTGGGATAATGAAAGCATGTTTAGAAAAAATACACCCATTTGAAGAAATGAACAGCACCACAGCTAATTTAATGACGTACGTGTGCTTAAAAACATCAGGGTATGGTTTTAGGGATTTAATATCAATTGAAAATTACTACAAAAATACTAAGGCTGATTATAGAAATTCTCTTGATTCCATAAACCACTCTGATCAAGATTTAACAGAATGGTTGGAATATTTTACGGAAGCACTGGCCTCAGAAGTTTCAACTGTTTCACAAAACGTTAAATTATTAGCCAAAGATACAAAGATTGCAAAGGCTACAGGGAGAACAAAAGTAAGCACAAGACAGGAAAGAATTATAGAGTACATGCAGGATTACGGAGTGTTACAAAACAAAGATTTTTCCAGAATTTTTCCTGATATATCAGAAGATACTGTTTTAAGAGATTTAAAGTCTCTGATAGATGCAGGCATTGTGCAAAAGACTGGAAGTACTAAATCATCTAGATACGAGCTTAAGTAGCTTATATTAAGAATAATAAAATTTCTCACACCTTAGGATATAATAAGCCCATGAGATTTAGTGAGCTATCAAAGTATCTTCAAAAACTAGAAGACACCACAAAAAGATTAGAGATGGTTGATATACTTTCAGATTTAATCAAAAACCTGGATGTTGAAGAAACTGACAAGGCTATATACTTGGCTTCTGGTTATATTGGGGCGCAGTTTGAGGGAATAAAATTCAACATTGCAGATAGAATGATGTTTAGAGTCCTTGAACAATCCTTCTCCACTGCTAAAAATCCAGATATAAAAGATAATATTCAAAATCTATATGCACAAACAGGGGATCTAGGAAATGTTGTTTTTGAATTTAAAAAAAACGATGAAACCAGCAAAAATCCAACTATATCTGAAGTATATTCCAAACTTATAGATATATCCCAAATTGAAGGTTCTGGATCACAAGAAGCAAAAATAACTAAAATATCAAATCTGATAAAAGACGTAGATGCCTTATCGGCCAAACATATAACAAGAATAATTTTAGGAACAATGAGGCTTGGATTTACAGAATTAACAATAATAGTTGCGCTGGCCAATTTTTTAAATGATAAATCCCTAGCTAAAAAAATAGAAAATAAATACAACATACACCCAGATATAGGTTTAATAGCTAAAAAAATAAAAAGCGATGGGATAAAAGGAATTGATGGTATAGAAATGGAAATAGGGGTTCCTGTTTTATCACAAAAAGCCCAAAGGGTGAGCGGGATGGAAGAAATTATGGAAAGAATAGATAACGTTTGGGCCGAATTTAAGTTTGATGGTACAAGAGTACAACTTCATTTTGCCAAAAAAGGTAATTATGATGAGAAACGTAACAGTGATAACAAACCCCAGGGAAGTTTGTTTAGCGGTGTAAAAGATGAAACACTGGTAAAAACATATACAAGAAATTTAGAAGAGACAACCCATCAATATCCAGAGATTATAGAAGCTGCAAAAATACAAATAAATGCAAATTCCGCTATATTAGACGGCGAGGGAATTGGATACAACAAAGAAACAGGAGAATTTCTACCTTTTCAAGAGACAATACAGAGGAAAAGGAAATATAACATTTCTGAAGCAGCAAAAAACATTCCTCTTAAATATTTTGTATTTGATCTTCTGTATTTAAACGGAGAATCCATAGCACACAAACCGCTCTCTGAACGAAGAAAACTACTCTCCTCTGTCATAAAAACAGGAAATGTGATTGAAGTAGATGAACATCTTGAAACAACGGAATTTGAAAAATTAGAAGAGTATTTTGAAATTGCAAAAAATAAAGGGTTGGAAGGGATTGTGGTTAAAACCCCAGAAGACCCGTACCAAGCTGGGGCCAGATCGTATTCGTGGATAAAGTATAAAACTGCTGATCAAAAGCTCCTTTCTGATACTGTAGATTGTGTAGTTTTAGGCTATTACTACGGCAAGGGGGTCAGATCAAAATTTGGGATAGGGGGTTTTCTAGCTGGCGTTTTTGATGAAAAAACCAACACTTTTAAAACTGTTTCAAAGATAGGGACAGGTCTAACAGAAGATGATTTAAAGGTACTAAAAGCAGCCTGCGATAAGATAAAAATAAAAGAATTACCTAAGAATGTTGATGTTACTAAAATGTTCACACCTGATGTTATAGTAAGCCCAGAACTTGTAGTTGAAATAGGTGCCGATGAGATAAGCGTTTCTCCGTCACATACAGCAAAATACGCTTTAAGGTTTCCAAGATTAATAAAATTTAGACATGATAAAAAGCCACAAGATGCTACAACAGTTGAAGAAATTAAGAAAATTCATAAAAACCAAAGAAAATAAATGGCAAATCCAAAAAGTATATCTGACATAATAAATAGCAAAAAAATGGGGAGAGACTATAGATGCTCTCATGAATTTCAAGCCTATGGCAATAAGTTGGCTGAAGAGCTAGGAGACGTGAGACACAGAACACTGTACATAAAACTAGCAAAAAATGAGGATAGGAACATTCTTGAGGAAGCAAGGATATCAGTACTAAACTCAAAGAACGCAACAACAAAAGGGCGTTTGTTTATGTGGAAAGTAGGACAAATTAAAAAAGAACGAGAAAACAAGGAAAAAGAGAAAAAACAAAGTATTGGAAGTGAAAAATCTAAATAGTATCATTAAAGTACAAATGATAAAGAAAATATTTACATACTATAAACTCCCTCTTCTTATATCTGTTACTTTAGGAATAATGGTAGCCGCACTTGGGGTGGTAAAAAAACCCTTTGAAATATTTGAAATACTATCTGGAGTTTTAATGGGAGCGTTTGTGCTAGATTTGGAGTATATTCTCTACTCCTATATGTTTGAACCTAATAGCAGTTTTGCAATATCTGTTTTTGGTTATATAAAAAGTAAAGATACTGGAGGATTAATAGCTTTTATAAACGAACACAGAGATGACGTCAAAGAGAAATCACTAAACAGTGCGCTTTTTCAAATGATTCTTGTACCAGTAGCTTTGTTTGTCTCCTACTCCACCAAATCTTACTTTGCAAAAACCTTCGTTCTATCAATGCTTGCAAATTCTATCTACAGATTAATAGAATGTTACTTTGAAGGAGATATTAAAGAGTGGTTTTGGGCCTTAAAAGTTACTCCCAAAAAATCTTCTGTCTTGTTATTTATTATTGTTCTTTTAGCAATATTGATCGCTTGTCTTTTCCTAATATAGTGTTGAGTATATACGGAATCACAATAAGTTTATCTATACTTTTTTCAATACTAATTCTTCGTTCTCTAATAGACAAAAAAGACGAAGATATTATGTGGGGAATGTGTTTCTGGTTAATTTTGTGCGGTATAGTTGGAGCACGTTTTTACCATGTTTTTGATTTCTGGACATATTATGAAAACAACTTGTTAGAGATTTTTAAGATATGGAAGGGTGGGCTTGGAATATGGGGAGGTATTTTTGGAGGCATTATAGGATCCTCTTTATACCTAAAAGGTAAAAAACAAAAAATTATTTCTTGGCTAGACAAAATTTCAATATCAATTCCACCTGGACAAGCAATAGGAAGGTGGGGAAATTTTTTTAATAAAGAAATCTTAGGTCTACCAACGAAACTCCCTTGGGGAATGTTTGTGGAACCAAAAAATAGACCCGATAACTTCTCTACTTCCTCAAACTTTCATCCTTTATTTTTGTATGAATCAATTTTATGTCTTTTGCTATTCGTTGTAATGATTTTCTTATACAAAAAACATAAAGAAAAATACTTGGGAAAAGGCTTTTTTGTGGCTTCATACCTTTTTGGATACTCGATGATAAGATTTTTCTTAGATTTCATAAGAATAGAACAATGGGAAATATCTCTTGGCAACAGTGTTTCCTTGAATGTATCTCAATGTATATCTATACTTAATATAATAATTGCTTTATTTATTTTTTATAAAGTTAGGAAAAGTAAATGATTTACATATCTTCAGATCACCGAGGATTTGAACTTAAAAAATTTTTGGTGGAAGAGTTAGAAAAAGATGATATTCATATAGAGGATTTAGGGCCAAAAGATATAAACCCTGAGGACGATTATCCTGACTATGCGAAGATTGTAGCAGAAAAGATTCAAGAAAATCCTGAAAACATGGGTATTGTTATATGTGCAAACGGGGTGGGAATAAGCATAGCTGCAAATAAGTTTGATGGTGTCAGAGCGGCATTATCTTGGAATCCAGTACATGCAGCGTCTACCAGAAATGATGATGGGGCAAATGTTTTAGCATTACCTGCTGATTACATAACAAAAGAAGAGGCTCTTATCACGGTACAAAGATGGTTGACAACAAATTTCTCCGGAGAAGAAAGACATATAAGAAGATTGGTCAAACTTGCATCATTTGAGGAAGAGGAAAAATGATAATACCTGCAATTCTTGAAAAAGATTTCAGTGAGATACAAAAAAGAATTGGAGTAGTTGAAGATTTGTCTAAAGAAGTGCAAGTAGATGTACTTGATAATACTTTAATAAAAGAAGAAACATTTACGGACCTTCCCAAGCTTAACGAACTAGACACATCTGCAAACATATCAATACACCTAATGGTAGAAAAACCAGCTGATTTTGTGGAGAAATATGAAAAATCCTGCCTAGATATGGCGATAAAAAAGAAGGTTGTGAACACTTTCATTACCCAATTTGTTAATGAGGGCGATTTAAATTCTTTTTTTGATGTATGTGAAAAATTTAACTACATTTCAGGAATATCTATAAATTATGACCAAGACTCATCTCTACTCAAACCAATTTTAGAAAGAATATCACTGGTCCAATTTATGGGAGTTATACCTGGTAAACAGGGAAACAAATTTATACCAGAAGTCATTCAAAAAATATCAATTTTTAAAGAAGAATTTCCTAACATAAAAACACAAATAGATGGGGGCGTAAACAAACAAAATATATATGAGATATTAAAATCAGGGGTTGACAATGTGGTAGTTGGTTCAGCAATATTTAATACTAGTAATCCCAAGGATGAAATGTTGGAATTTCTAAAAATTTTGGAAGAAAGGTAATTATGGAAAAAACAACAATAAACAAAAACAGTAGAAGGCCTTTAATGGTCTGTTTTTTAGGCGGTGCTGCGTGGAATGAAAACGATGAACCTTACATACAAGCTAAAGCTACAGCAAAACTACTTGCCGAAAACGGATATGGGATTGTTAATGGTGGTGGTCCTGGGGTTATGAGAGCGTCAACTGAGGGTGCACACGAAGGAGGTGCTGGGGTACTTGCAGTAACATACCATCCAAATAAACCAAAAAGACATTTTGAGGGCGTAGATCCAGAAAACAAATTTGATCTTGAAGTAAAAACTCTTGATTACTTTGATAGAACAAAAGTTATGCTCCAAACATCTGATATACATGTAATATTTAGGGGAAGCATTGGAACTCTAAGTGAGTTTGGCATGTCTTGGGAAAATTCTTACATACATGAGCCAAATAACAAGCCAATAATACTTTTTGGAGAACATTGGAATGGCATCTTGAAAGCAATAGATGAAAATATGACAGTAAGAGGTGGTGAGACAGAAATACTTGAAATATGCACTACCCCACAAGAAGTTCTTGATTATATAAAATCCATAGAAGACAGTATTTACAAGGATTAAAAACTAAAACAACTGATTGATATAAAAGATTAGCCATGTAACGATTGATAAAACAAACCCTAATTTTGGATCTGTCTGTAACTACCGTAAACATGGCTAACTGGAGCATGTGGGGATTGGAAGGTGTTGAAAACCCCAGCTTTAATATTTAAAACTGAGTAAGGAGTGGGGATGAATGGCAGCAACCCCAACAACACCAAAAGCCAACCACGCTTTAGAGATTTTAACATTTCAAAGCCTATAAGTCAAAATAAAACTAAACATTAGGCAGCCAATATCGTGATATACTTTTAATAATGTCCACTGAAAAAACAGGCAACAATCCAGACACAGACACACTGTATAAAATATCTAACAAACTTAGACAAACTGTTATAGACATGTTAACTGAAGCAAAATCTGGGCACACCGCTGGTTCTTTGGGTACTGCAGAAATATTCACATCTCTTTATTTTAATGTGTTAAACATAGATCCTAAGAACCCAAACAAAAAGGATAGGGATAGGCTTTTCTTATCAAATGGCCATATATGCCCTATCTGGTACGCAACCCTCTCAGAAAGAGGTTTTTTCCCAAAAACAGAGTTATGGGAATTAAGAAAATTAAATTCTAATTTACAAGGACATCCCAAGATTAATTCTCTACCCGGAATAGAAAACACCAGTGGATCTCTAGGTCAGGGGTTATCTCAAGCGCTTGGGGTGGCAATATCATCAAAAATATCTAACCAAAACTACAGGGTATACTGCATAACTGGGGATGGGGAAATAAATGAAGGTCAGGTGTGGGAAGCAGCTATGTTTGCTCCAAATAAAAAAATTGATAATATAACGTGGATAATAGATAGGAATAAAATACAAAGCGACGGCAATACAGAAGATATAATGCCCTTAGAAAATTTAAAAGACAAACTTGAAAGTTTCAACTGGCATGTTTTAGAAATAAACGGCCATAACATAGAAGAAATAATATCTGCCTGTAACATAGCGAAATCAGTGACACATCGTCCTACTGTAATAATTGCAAATACAATACCTGGAGAGGGTGTAGATTTTATGAAGAACAAATACCAATGGCATGGAAAGGTCCCTAATAAAATGGAGGCCGTTCAAGCTAAAGAGGAACTTAGTTCTATAATTTAGGAGGAATAAAATGATGAATCATAGACAAAAAGCGTCTTTAAGAATAAGTATACTGCCTATTGTTGTTTTAATAGGCCTTATGCTCGGGGTTGGTTATTTTCTACTTAAAGGAGAATTAAAACTCCCAAAGTTTAATAAAGGCCCCACGATACAAAGAATTGAAGGCTTTCCGACGGTAATATATTTAGACGAGGATATGGAAAAAGAGAGAAAGGTCATTACTAGCGAACAAGAGCTTAATGAATTTCTTAATAAAATAGACAAAACAGGCCTCTTAACCGTGAAAGAGAGAATTGATTTTGATAAAAAAATTGTTCTTGCAGTCTCCACAAACACAAACGAGGATACAGGGAGAAAAATTAAAATAAAGAAAATATATGAGGATAAAGAAAAGAAGAAAATGTTAATTGAATTTGAGGAAACAGTACCAGAAAAAGACTGCAATATGGAGAAAGATAAAAATATTGCAGTAGATATGGTTATTCTGTCTAAAACTAATTACAGAATTGATTTTGATAAAATTACAAAAGTAATTATGTGTGATGATACCGAAATAGAAAACAAAGAAACAAACGAGGTAACAAATAGTAAATAAAATTCTTTACTGCCCTATGCTTAACTACAGACTTAGACTAAACCAAGATGTTTTTCTTGAGGACTCTGAAAAAAGATCCCCAAGAGATGCCTTTGGAAAAACATTAATCGAATTAGCAGGAAAAGACACCTCTATTATCGCTCTTGTAGCCGATCTGTCAGAATCGGTAAAGTTAAAAGAATTTGGAGAAAAATACCCCGACAGATTTATTCAAACAGGCATAGCTGAACAAAATATGTGCTCCATGTCAGCAGGATTAGCTATAGAGGGAAACACCCCATTTCTAGTATCCCATGCCGTTTTTTTAACTTACAGAGGATGGGATCAAATAAGATTGTCTATTTGCATGAACAATTTAAATGTGAAAATATGTGGATCTCATGAGGGATTTTCAAACGGACCAGACGGTGCATCAGCTCAACCCCTTGAAGATATTGCTATTATGAGAGTACTTCCTAACATGACTGTAATAAACCCAATAGATTACGAGCAAACCAAAAAAGCGGTCGTTGAAGTATCTAAACACAACGGGCCTGTTTATTTAAGATACTCTAAAGCAGAAACCCCTGATATAACAACCAAAGATACTCCCTTTGTGATAGGAAAAGCATATACTCTTGTGGAGGGAACAGATGTTACTGTTATATCTTGTGGTGCTATAACATACGAAGCTTTAATTGCTGTTAAAAATCTTAAAGCAAAATATAAAATAAATGCTGAACTTATTGCCTCCCCAACTATAAAACCGCTTGATAAAGAAAAGATATTAGAGTCAGTTGGAAAAACCAAAATATGTGTAACTGTAGAAGAGCATCAAATAACAGGGGGTTTAGGCGGGGCTATTTCTGAATTTTTATCAGAAAACCTACCCTCCCCTCTTCTAAGAATAGGTATTCAAGATACATTTGGAGAATCTGGAGATTATGCGGATTTAAAAAATAAGTACGGTCTCAGCTCGCATCATATTGAAGAAAAAATTATAAATTTTATTGAAAAACTAGATAACTTTTCAAAAGAAAGGGAATTAAAATAAAAATATGGATATTCTTACTGTAGGAGATGCTGCAATAGATATGACTTTGTATATATCTAGTGCCAATGAGGTGAAGATACCTGGTACTGACGACTCGCAGATTTGTTTTTTGCACGGAAGTAAGGTTCCAGTAGAAAAATTTTCAACAGCTATAGCTGGTAACTCTGTTAATGTGGCAGTAGGGTGTAACAGAATGGGGTTAAAAGTTGGAGTCTACACGGAAATAGGCGATGATCAAAATGGAGAAAAAATAGTAAACGAGCTAAAGGAAAAAGGTATAAACACCGACTACTGCATAAGGAACAACGACCAGGATACGGATGTACATTCTATAATTGTTCACAATTACGAAAGAACTATATTCTCTTACCACGCACCAAGAAACTATAAAGTAAGAGGTTGGGAAAAACCAACTTTTATATACTACACATCAATAGGAGATGGTTTTGAAAAATTTCAAGAAGAGTTAATAAAATACATTGAAGAAAATAAAGATATTATAGTTGTATTCAACCCTGGATCTCACCAAATGAGGATGGGATTTAACCATATAAAAGAATTTTTAGAAATAACAAGTATATTAATATTAAATCTTGAGGAAGCGGTTAGATTGGTCGGAGAAAAACCACTACCAAAAATGCACATAGATTTACAAAAATTAGGGCCAAAACTTACAGTAATTACAGATGGAAAAAACGGGGCTAGCGGTTTTGATGGTGAGAACTTGGTTAAAGTAAGTGCCTACACAGATGGTAGGGAGGTTAAGGACAAAACAGGTGCAGGAGATGCTTTTTCTTCTGGTTTTATTTCAGCCATTTTTCATAAAAAATCATTAAAAGAAGCACTTGGTTGGGGAGCTATAAACTCTTTTGGGGAGATAACAAAAGAAAGTGCTGGAACTGGTTTATTTACAAAAGAAGAGATGGAAAAAACAGTTCGTAAAATAATATAAATTGTTTTACAGTGTATAATTTTTTATATGAATACCAAAATAGTCAGCTTCATAGAAAGAAATAAACCAATATTTATGATAGGTATAATTCTGGCATCGGTGTTCTCTGTTATTGTTATAGCTTACAGATTAAGACCTGGAAGAGAAACTGAATTAAGAAAACTTAATGAAAATGAAACATTAAAATACAAAGTACAAGAAGAAGATAATCAGAGAGACGATGATGTTGAAATTGGTAAAAATAAAGAACTTACAGAAGATGAGCCACCTCTTGATATAGACAAAACCTTTGGAATAGTGAAAATATCTTACACAAAAGAAGGTGGTTTTAACCCCATGATAATAAAAGTGTATCAAGGGCAAAAAGTGGTGTGGACTAACGACACCAAGGAGACTATCTATCTAAGACAGAGAAAACCAACTTATCCTGAACTATCAAATGATGTGGAAATGCACCCTGGAACAAGTTTTGAATTTCAAATGACCACGTTAGGTATATGGACTTATAAAGAACGTTACAGTAATCATGAAGGTTCTATAGATGTTAAAAAGATTCCAGACACCCTGCCAGAACCGAAGCAAGAAGAAACAGAGCCGGAGCAAGAAACTAAATTGGAATCTGAAACAGGACCAAATCAGGAAACACCTAGTACAGTACCAACAACACAAGATGTCACACCTGTTGAATAAAAGGGTTTGGTGAGCTAGGACAAATATTTCTTAGACTACACTCCCTACACTTTGGCTTTCTAGCTACACATACATACCTACCGTGTAAAACCATAGCTCCAGAAATGTTTCTCCAGTATTTCTTTGGTAATAATTCCATTAACTTCTTCTCTATCTTTTTTGGATCTTGTTCTTTTGTTAACCCCAATCTATTAGAAACCCTTCTTACATGAGTATCCACAACAATACCGTTTGCAACCCCCCAAGCTTCTTGAGTAATAACATTAGCACTTTTTCTAGCTACACCAGGTATCTTCATAAGAGACTCCATATCCTTTGGCAACTTACCACCAAACTCTGCTATAACAACCTGTCCTGCTTTTATCAACCTCTCCGCCTTTCCTTTATAAAAATTGACCTGTTTTATTAAATTTTGAACATCTGATAAATCAGCCACAGCTAAATCTCCCCAAGATGGGTATTTTTTAAACAATGCGGGTGTAACTTGATTTACCTTTTTATCAGTAGTTTGAGCAGAAAGCATAACAGACACTGCCAATTCGTATTCATTTTTATGAATAAGCTCAGTCCTAGGATTAGGAATTTCCTTTTTTAAAATCTTTGCTATCTCCAAAGCTCTTTCTTCTCTTGTCATATTTATAAAAGGGAAAGTTGGTTGTCGGGTCTCTCAGGCTTTTTATCTAATTTTTTACCATCAACCTCAAAACCCATCCTTCTAATTAAAGATTTAAAATTATACTTCTCCAAAACTTCTTTTACTTTAATTTTATTGGTATCGCTATAAACGCACTCTTCTAAATCTACATGTAAAGGAACATCTAGTATTATTTTTGCCAATTTTTTACTCATCAGAGCTTGTTCATAACTTTCTATCAACTTTTTTTTCAAAGATTCTGGTTCTACACTTTCTATATTTTTGTATATATCCTCTAAAGTTCCGTACTTTTGTAATAACTTAGTGGCTGTAACATCACCAACGCCAAAAACTCCTGGTATATTATCACTAGTATCTCCTCTTAAACCCTTATAATCGGCTATTTTTTCAGCACCAAACCCTAATTTTTCATCAACTTCTTTTTCTCCCATTATAGAAATCTCACCTTTTTTACCTGGAACCATAATAACTGTGCCATCCCCAGCCAATTGCCATAAATCCCTATCATTGCTAACAATAAATATATTTACACTACCCTTAAACATTGTTGATACCGTTCCTATAACATCATCGGCCTCATATCCTTCCACAACTATTCTTTTAATTTTAAAAGCATCTAATATGTCAAAAACTTTAGGTATCTGAACCTGTAAGTCCTCCTCCATTGGCTTTCTTTGTGCTTTGTATGCGGTAAACTCCCCAACTCTAAAAGTAGGTTCTTTCCCATCTAAAGCGGCTATCATGTAATCTGGTTTAACTTGATCTAAAACATTTAATATCATTGAAGTAAAGCCATAAACTGCATTAGTTGGCTGCCCATCAGGACCACGAAAAGTCGTGGGTAACGCATGATACGCACGGTGCAAGAAATTAAATGTGTCTACAATTAACAACCTTTTCATTGTATTCTTGGGAAGAAAGATGGAGGGGCTGTAACTAACCCGCCACCAAAAGTCTGTAAAATTTTCTCAGATGTCTCCGGCATAAAGGGTCTGCACATTTCGGCTATTTCACAAATACTTGAGATCTCATATTCTAAAATATCCTTTAACTTATCTTTATCTTCCACGGCCCAAGGAGTATTTTCATTTATATGTTTGTCTAAATCTGATAGCTTAGACCAAATATATTGGGCTGCTAGGTCAACACGAAATGTATCAAAATATTGAGTAAATTCAGGTTTCAAAATGTCGTTTTGACTTATATTTATGTTGAATTCTATGGCGGATTTTTCGGCCATTTTTGCTAGTCTAGCTACTGTATTACCTAACCCGTTGGCTAGATCTGCATTATAAACAGTTTGAAAATGAGAATCCGAAAAATCCGCATCCTCAACTATTGGACCATATCTCAAAAAATAATATCTAACAGGGTCAACACCATACTTCTCTACCAATTCCTTTGGAACAATAACATTTCCCAAACTTTTACTTATTTTTTTGCCATTTAAACTCAAAAAAGCATTAACATAGATGGTATCTGGTAAAGCATACCCAGCTGCTTTTAACATGCATGGCCATAATAACGCATGCATTCTTGCATTATCTTTGCCTAAAAAGTGAACTATTTTTGTGTCTTCATTCCAAGTATTAACCTGCAAACCAAATGTTAAATAATTAACCAATGCGTCAAACCATACCCAAATAACATGGTCTTTATCTACTGGACATTGTATTCCCCACGGTAAGTTCTCTTTTCTTCTGGTTACAGGAATATCCTCTAAATTATCTATAAAAGAGTACATCTCTTTATAACGCTGGTTTGGCAATACAAACTCTGCATTTTTTTCATATAATTCTTTTAGAAAATCTTTGAAGGCCGAGAATTTAAAAAAGTAGTTTTCATCTTCAACAATCTGTATTTCACTATTTTGGTGTAACGGGCATTTCCCTTCTACTAAATCTTTTTCTGTTTTGTAAGATTCACAACCTTCGCAATACAGACCTTTATAAATATTTTTGTATATATAACCCGCATCGTAGACTTTTTTGAAAAAATCAGAGGCTGTTTTTACATGATCATTATCTGTTGTTCTTATAAACCTGTCGTATGATATTTTAAGAGAATCTTGTTGCTCTTGATCTTTTACGGATATTCCGTCAATAAATTCTTTTGTGTCTACCCCCAGCTTTTTTGCCACATTATAAACTTTTTGACCGTATTCATCGGTCCCAGTTACAAAAAAGGTGTTTTCTTTACCACGTCTTATTCTTTCAAATCTAGCAACACAATCGGCTAGAATTTTTTGGTAGGCATGGCCTATGTGAATTACATCATTAACGTAATCTATGGCTGTTGTTATTAATATTTTCTTTTTCACATTGGAATTTTAACATCTAACTAAGTTTTTTCTAAGTTTTTGTAAAAATCTGGGGTAAAATTGACCTATGTTGAATAAATACTTATTATTTTATTAACAACAAATATATGGGTATAAATGAGAGACAAAAAAAGATGTTATTAAAATATAAAACTGATGCTGATGGTATTTTAAAACAAATGTCTGAGGTTACTGTTAGGGCAAGAAAAAAGATAGATGAAGCAAAATATAATAGGTTGCTAGAAGAAAGCATAAAAAGAATGGGTTCTAAAAATGACATATAACGCCGATATACTTAAAAACTCTTTTGAGACACAACACTCCTCTTCTCCAGAAAAAGAGGAAAAGAAAACCTTTGCTGAAGTCTTCTCTGACATCAAAGAAAAAATAGCTGAGAAAGCTGGAGAAATAAAGGAAAAATTTTACAAAATGATAGGAGGTAATGAGCATTTGGTAGAGGAAGAAATGGATGAGTTTGACAAACTTTATTCAGATTTAAAAAATTTGAATACGGAAAATTCAAATATTGTATACCAAGGGATAAATCTTGATAACTTATATGGTAAGCTAAACTTTGATAATTCAGTCAATGAAGATATTTCAACCACCCCGTCTCCATGGGATGCATCTGAAGTTTGGGATATCTCCGGGAAAGGAGATTTGGGTAGTATTTCAACTATTGCTGGGGGAAACGAAGGAATTAAGCAGGATATAAAGTGGGAAAAAGTTGAACATGCAGACCGTACGAATTCAGAGAAAGGTGTGGACTATATTTCAACCACTGAATCTGAGGAGGAATCTAATGAATGGGGCATTAACCCCCAAGATTATTTGAAAGAGTGGGGTGAGTTTTTGCATAAGTTTGACACTTGGGAAGATTACAAACCAGTATCTAAAGACAGTCGTTTAGGGGTGTTTGGAGGGGTGACCAAAATTGGTGAAAATCTAGGTTCCAATGATGGTGGTCTATATAAAGATGCAGCTGGGTATGAATATTACGTTAAATTTTATGAGGATCCAAATCAAGCACGTGTGGAAACAGTATCAAATAATATTTATGAACATCTTGGAATACACGCTCCAAGATCAGAAATAGGTGCTATAGGCAATAAAACAGCATATATTTCTAGAGTGATAGAAGGTCATGAAAGAGTTGGTAAAGAGAATTTGAAAAACAGCTACTCCGTTAGAAAAGGGTTTGTTGCAGACGCATTTTTAGCAAACTGGGACGTTGCTGGTCTAGGTTTTGATAACTTAGAACGAGGGTCTGACGGAAGGGTGTACAGAATAGATAACGGAGGAACTCTTATTTTTAGAGCTCAAGGTGGTTTAAAAGAATACGGCCCAGATATACCAGAGCTAGAATCCATGTTAAACCCTAGTATAAACCCTAACAGTGCCCTTATATTTGAAGGGATAACTGAAGAAGAGATAAAAAAGCAGGCGCAATATCTTGTGGATAAACTAAGTGAGGATGATATTAGAAGAATTGTTTCAAGAGAAGATTTACCAGAAGAGACCAGAGAACATTTAATCAACAGTATGGTTGGGAGACGTAATTTTTTGATTAATAAATTTGATCTAGATACCACTAACATTGAGGGTAGAAGAAATACAATGGAAAAAGGTGGTATAGATGGGTTCGCAAAAGCGCTGGAGATTTCAGAACTTAGAAGAAGTCTTGAAAAACACGGGTATGTGGGGGTACGCGGAGACAGTACACACATTGAAGGACATAATATAAACGTGGTATGTACAAACAAAGGCGATTTTTTAGTCTATTTTAAAACTACTGAAAACCACAGAAGGACGACAATGATTACAAACGAAATTCAAACCGCTAGTTCGAATGTGCCTCAAGTATCACACGGATATAATTACACATTTTTCAACTCAAACGAAGTCGGTGATAATGTTAACTTTGCAAGCCTAGATATACAAATAACTCCAAACACAGTGATACATGTAGCAGAAGATACAGAAAAGAAGCTGGCTTTTAAGGGGGCTGTGCAGATAGCTGTGAGGGGAGGAGATATGTCACCAGAACAAATTTCAACAGAAATAGAAAAAGCTATGAAAACCTTGGGAATAGATAACGGATTAGAGAAACCTGATACAGAAGCCGAAATGGTTTACAGATTTGCCAGATATAAATGGTTCCATAAGATATCAGAAATGGATGAGAAAAACAAAGAAGAAGCTAACAAACTTGTATTGGAAGAGGTATTCCCTGGTTATAGTACATACGTCAATGAAAAGGCAGTTGAAGAATGGACTAAAGATCAAAATCTAGTCCTAGCACATTCAATATATGAGTCAGATAATATTACAAATATGCTTAAGGGAGGTTTGCAAGCTAGTCAAACAAGATGGGAGAGTGGAAAGATTATAAATGGACTTTCAACAGGCGAGGATACCGGGACCGGTGGTTTTAACAGTGCTTTTACTAGATTGATCTCAGAAGAAACAGCACCAAAATTTAACCTAAGTAACTATACCCTAGTTATTAATCCAGAGGTATTAAATAGAACAGATTGGTATGCATATAAAGAAGATAACTACGGCAGTATACGTGAAGATACCTTTTCTTTAAGACCTTCTGCCGATGAATTCGTTAATGACGCAAAAATAAACTTCTACCCAAGTAACGAAGTAATGTTTAAAAGAGGTGTACATCCCAACATGATCATGGGTATATGCACCAGACTACCTGAAAATAGAATGTATTTAATAAATGAAATAAGAAAGGAACTAGGGGTAGAGGAAATTAACGGCATACCTTTGGAAAAATTTGTGGTTTGTGCAGAAAATATGGGAGAATTTTTCGATATCAGAAATTTAAATAAAAAGGAGGTTACTACAGCTGAATAATATAAAATGACTGTGGTACAATAAATACCTTATGGAAAGTATAGAATCATTTACAAATCGACCTAATATGGAGACGTTTTTATCAGAAAACAAGTTATTTTTTGTAGAAAGTGGTACAAATCCCGATGATACTGTTTTAGATAATACTGTTTTAGTTGCACTAAGAGTTAATTTTAATGAATCTTCCAAATTATTAACATGGTGGGACTCCAATAAAGAACGCTCCATGATCGCTAATGACTTGGTTATTAACAATGAAAACCTCAGTTTTACAAGTGAGCTTGGAAATAGATACACATTTACCCCAATGACTATGGAAATATATGAGAATAAGGTAAAAGACAAAATAGTAACAGGCGATAAAAACGTTACAACCATGGAAGAGCTGTTAGAAGGCTTTGAAAAAACTGTTATATAGGTCTTATATGTTCTTTAATTCTTCTCTCCATTTTGACACTATAAATCTTATCTTTATTGACTATAGGACTTTCTATGTTAGAATACAAAAAATAAAAAAATAAGGAGAAAGAATGATATGTGGCTTTTTACAAAAGTAGGGTTTTTTAGTGTAACAAAGAGTCGCTATAACGACGAGGAGCTTCAGATTAGGGCGCGAGTAAAAGAAGACCTTGAAAATTTGAAGAGGTATCTCCCCTCGCTGGGCTCTATTGTGGAAATGGAAGACGCTGATTACAGATACAGAATCTACGTAAGCGTTGGAGATTTCAAAAAAGTGGTAGATAAAATCATTGACGATATAGATTACGACAACTTCAAAAACAAGGTTGCCAAAGAACAAGGTTGGAAAAGGTCGTGGCTATACGGAAATGTGTGGTCAATTATGAAAGATGCCGAAGAGCATCTCTCTGAATGACATTAATGGGAGTGGTGATTTAACAAAAACCACCACTCTCTTAGAACTCTCTGGTTTTCAATTTTTACATATTAGCTCGTATCCCATTAACAAATGTATTACTAAGAGATCTAATAACTACTGCCCTATTTTTACTTTAAAATCTGTTTGTTTTTTTCCTTAATCATTTAATCTTTCCAAAACTATTTTCAAACAACTTACCTTTTCCCACCCACTTGCATAAATACACCAACATATAACAATGCAAATAAAGAAACGTTTAGAACAGTAACAATATTAAAAGCTTGCATTAAGGCTATACCAATAAGACCAAAACTTATTAAAAACCCATACTTTAAAGCTCTTTTATAAAGAATTCCCATATCAGTAAAATTCTTGTATTTCTTTTTATATATAAAATAAAATGGGAAGGACAAAGACATACCAACTGCTAGGAACAAAACCCCTAAAAAAATAAAAATTTCTTTATACGATTTTGGTGATAGACCAAAAAATAGAAAATAAAACCACAAGATCCATAAAATAAGTGAAAAAATAATAGCCGATTTAACAAACTTGGGCATGGTTTGATTTTAACACTCTGATAAAATAGAGACTATATGGACACACAAACAATAATAATATTTCTAGTTTTAATTGTAGCAGCGGTAATAGCCGTAGGACTTTATCTATCATCTCAAATTAAAAAATCTGGAAGTTCTGAGGATGCTATTTTGATGGAATGGTTAAAAGACATGAAAGGCACTATGGAAAAAAATACAGAGGTTATGGAAAGACAGTTAAAAGATCAAAGAACAACTTTGGAAGAACAAATGAAAAGCCACAGAGACTCTGTAAATCAACAAACTAAATTTATATCAGAAAGACTTGAAAAATCTAGTGACGTCATAAGAGAGGTTCAAAAACAACTGGGAGGTATACAGGAGTTTGGAACCGACATAAAAGATCTAAGTAATATTTTGAAATCTCCAAAGCTAAGAGGCGGTCTTGGAGAACAATTTTTATACGAAATATTAGACAATTTTTTACCAAAGGATCTTTATAAAACACAATATAAATTCAAGGACGGTAGTATTTGTGATGCTGTAGTCATAACAGATAAGGGACTTGTACCTATAGATTCTAAATTTCCAATGGAAAACTTCAAGGCAATGATAACCTCAGAATCACAAGCCGAGAGAGATAAATTTAAAAAGGTTTTTATATCAGATGTTAAAAAAAGGATAGACGAGATATCAAGTAAATATATTTTGCCTGAAGAAAAAACTACTGATCAAGCGGTAATGTACGTACCATCAGAAAATGTTTATTACGAGCTTATTGTTAATACCCCAGAAGTTGAGGAGTATGCAAAACATAAAAATGTTGTCATGACTTCTCCCAACACACTATCTTATTTCTTGAAAGTCCTTTTGGTTGCTTACCAACAACACGAGTTACAAAAACACACAGGTGATATTTTAAAAGCCATTGCTGGGATAAAAGTTGAGGCTGGAAAAGTTTTTGAAGATTTAAGTGTTTTAGAAAGACATGTTTCAAACTCATACAAATCAATAGACAGTGTTAAAAGCAGATACGTAAGGTTGCTCACTAGGATTGAAAAGGTTCAATCAATTGAAAAACCAAAAGAGGACGAAAATAATTTGCTAGAAGGATAAAAGTAAAGGGATTTAATAAAATCTATTAAATCCCTCTAAGAAATAACACTCTCCTAAGCTACAACTTCTCCTTGTGTTCTTCATAGTAGTTTAAACAAACTGCCATCAAAACCCCTAGAACTATAACTATAACAAGAATCACTACACCTATATTAACCATTTTCTCTTCTCCTTACTTATTAAGTTCACACAATTATAATGAAAATTAGATCTTTATCAAATCTAAACACCAATAATGTAAAATGGATATTGTGAAAAAAGAAAAATCTGAATTAAACGAAGAACAACTTAAAGCTGTGAAACATAAATCAGGCCCTATTCTTGTTGTAGCTGGGGCTGGGACTGGAAAAACAAGAGTTATTACAGAGAGAATAAAACACCTAATACAAGAAAAAGGTTGTAAACCCAATGAAATACTCGCACTAACTTTTACCGATAAAGCCGCTGAGGAGATGGTCTCTCGTATTGGAGATATAATGCCTCTTGGATATGAAGAACCTTGGGTTAGTACATTCCATTCCTTCGCAGATAGGATATTAAGAGAAAGAGGTATTGAAATAGGAATAGATCCTTCCTATAAAATAATTTCTGGAGCTGAACAATGGATGTTAATAAAAAAGCACCTATTCTCTCTCAAACTTAACTATTTCAGACCTTTAGGAAATCCTACCAAATTTATATCTGAGATTTTGAAATTCATATCAAAACTTCAAGATGAAAATATAAAACCAAAAGATTTAGAAGCATATGTTTATCAGGCAACATATGAGACTGATGAAGAAAAATCAAAGTATGAAGAGTTGTCATACATATACACAGAATATGAGAGGTTAAAGGTGGAAAATTCAATGATGGACTTTGGCAATATAATATCTTGGCTGATAGAGCTGTTCGCTACTCGTCCAAATATACTATCTGAATATCAAAAACAATTTAGACATATACTTGTAGATGAGTTTCAAGATACAAATTACTCTCAATATGAACTTATAAAGCTCCTTTACCCTACTGGTGAAAAAAATGAAGGCAGGAGTTTGTTGGCGGTTGGTGATGACTCACAATCAATTTATAAATTCAGAGGAGCTGCTATATCAAATATTTTGCAATTTATGGAAGACTACAAAAGTGCAGAGATGGTAACGTTAATAAAAAATTACCGATCTACCCAAGAGATACTAGATCCAGCATATAAATTAATCCAAAACAATAACCCAGATACATTAGAATCAAAATTGGGTATTTCCAAAAAATTAATAAGTGTATCTCAAGAGGAAAGAAAAAATAAAAAAGACAAAATAATTCCAGAAATAATACAAGCAGATATTGTTGAAAATGAAGTTAATACAGTAATTCAAAAAATCGTAGATATACTAGCAAAGGAACCCCAATATACTTATAAAGATATAGCAATATTAGCTAGAGCCAATAATCATTTAGACCCCTTTGTCATGGCTTTAAGGAAAAAAGGCCTACCTTATCAACTAGTTGGTAATAGAGGTCTTTACGATAGAGATGAGGTAAGAGACATAATTTCTTTAATAAAAGTGGTTGTTGATACTTCAGATGGAATGAGTTTGTACAGAGTTTTAAATATAGAAAGTTTGGATATATCTTACGAGGATATATCCTACTCTTTATCCCAATCGAGGTTTAAAAGAATTGATTTATGGGAACAATTAAAAGAATCTAAAAACGAAAAAATCAAATTTATAATTGAAAATATAGAAGATGCACAAAAGAAAACAACTAAAGCTACACCAACAGATATAACATTTGAACTAGTAAATTCAATTAAATACCTTGAGCAATTTCTAAAGGAAGAAACAGTAGAAAATGAACTGTGTATAAAGAATCTGAATCTTTTTTTAACAAAAATACAAAGATTTGAGGTTGATTATTACAACGAAGCAAAAGAAATACCCACACTTATAAATTTTATAGACTATCTTGATATGGTTATTGAGGCTGGGGAAAACCCTGCCCAAGCTGAAATAGAAGATATAGACACTATAAATCTAATGACCGTCCATTCATCAAAGGGGTTAGAGTTCCCTGTAGTTTTCATGGTAAACCTTATTTCTGGCAGATTCCCAACCAGAAATCGCAAGGACACAATAGAGATACCCGAAGATTTAATAAAAGAAACGTTACCAACAGGAGATGAACATATACAAGAAGAGAGGAGGCTTTTTTATGTTGGAATGACCAGGGCCAAAAAATATTTGTTTATGACATTGAGTAAAAATTATGGGGGTAAAAGAGACACTATCCCAAGTGGCTATTTACAGGAAACAGGTCTAAAAATTCAAGAAGTGGGGCCAGGCATAGAAGAAGATAAAGAAAAGCAAACAAGCATATTTGGTGTTGAAACAAGCTTTAGAGATCCAAAAATAATAAGGGGAGATGGGAAAGCACCACCAACAATAAGTTATTCTCAAATAGATAATTACTTAGCTTGTCCATTAAGATACAAGTTCTCTTATATTTTAAACGTCCCTACCCCTCCAAGTAGTGCGTTAAATTTTGGTAATACAATACACAACGTATTAAAAATATTTCACACTAAAAAAATGTTTGGTAATGATACTTCTTTTGAAGATTTAATAGATACATATGATAAAGAGTGGATTCCTCTGGGGTATGAAAACGAAGAACATAGAAAGGAGCGTTTTGAGTCAGGAAAGAAAATTTTAGAAAAATACTACCAAACCAATAAAGATATTGATGTACAACACCTAGGTATAGAGAAGGACTTTATACTTGATATAGACGGTATAAAACTTAAGGGAAAAATAGACAGGATAGATAAACTTCCAAACGGAAGTGTGGAAATAATAGATTACAAGACAGGAAATTCCAAAACCCAAAAAGAAGTTGACGATGATGTCCAAATGACAATATATAAAATGGCTGCAGAAGAAGCTTTAAATATTAAACCCGATTCTTTAAGTTTTTATTACCTAGAAGCTGGAGAAAAAATATCTACCAACAGAACACAAAAACAAATAGATGCACAGAAAAAGGTCATTAAAGACGTTGTTGACGGTATAAAAGAAAAAAACTTTAAACCAAACCCTGGGCAAAGCTGCAGATTCTGCCCTTATAAAAGGATATGTCCATTCTCAGAGAAGGAATAATTCTAAAACGGTAAATCTGTAAATTTTGAAAGGAGTTTCAAAATGGGGCTAAAATATTTAATATACGGATAAGGAAATTCCACATTAATACCACCAAACTTTTCTTTGAAATGACTGAAACCTCCCCAGTTTTTTGTAGCTTGTGGGAACCGTGGATCATCCTTACCTTCTAAATCCAAAACCTTATATCCAAGGCCTTTAAAATATAAAATAGATTTCCACAGTAACTCATACCCAGCTTTAGTTTTTAACCCAGCTTCAGATGTACCTCCCGTAGAATATAAAACCATTTCATCATGGCATAAATAAAACTTACCACTTAAAAGGGTTCCTTTTTGATCATAAGATGTTACTAAATGACAATTTTTCCCATATATTTTTACTTTTGCTATAAAATCCTTCATTGGTTGTACATAGAAACGTTTTCTTTTTCCTGTCTCTTTAACCAAGTTGAAATACTCAGGCAACCTCTCTTCTAAAGGATTTTGATAAAACCTAGTAACAGTACCCTCTCTTTGTGCTCTTCTTATAGAATACTTCCCACTGTGAGATATACTGTTCCAAAGATCTGCTTCTGATTTAGTTAAATCAATATAAATTGTTGATGAAGGTATTAAAGGCTCGCTGCTTTCTTTATACCCTGCACGCTCCAGTATTGAAACTTCTTGTCCAATAAAAGGCTCTATTTTAATAAATAATGGCTTTAATGGGAGACAGTAACTTTCTATTTCCTGCAAGTCTTTTTCACTTAAAAGTGGTGGTCTTTGTATTTTTATTACAGATCCCAAAAAGGTCTTTGTATGATATATATTCGTACCATTAGACGTTCTATGAGATTTCCAACCCATTTCCTCTAAATATTTGGCCCATCTATCACCTTGTCTTATGTCAGATTTAGGTATCATTTTAAGATATTAAGTAATTTCCATCTAACACTGTTTGCCAGTGTAAATACTTTATACAAGGGATCATTAATAACATAATCATAAGAGTTTATGTAATTTACATGCTCAGCTCCAAATTTTTCTTTAAAAACTGAAAACCCATAATAAGGATCACTTTTATTACTCATATCGTCCGATGCTCCCCACATATCAAACAAATCACATCCCTTACTTTTCCCAAATTTTATTGCTTCCCACCCTAATAAGCAACTTGCCTGCACATCTTTATCTCTTTCAGTAGACCCTCCATATGGATAATACAAAACACCATCGTGTACAAATAACATCCAAGCAGAAAGCGGCTCACCGTCATACTCGGCAACTAAGATGAAAGCGGCATCTTTCTCTCTAAAAGTTTTCCAAACTTTTTCCAAATACATTCTTGTTCTGGCAAAAAACTTCTGTCTTTGCCCTGTCTCACGATATAAATCAAAGAATATATTAAAATCACTATCCTCTGTACTTGCTCTCACAGTTACTCCTTTTCTCTGTGCTAGTTTTATGTTGTACCTATGTTTTTTATGCATCCCTGCCAATATATCATCTTCACTTTTTTTCAAATCTAAAAAGAAATTTCCTTTTGCAAACTCTTCCCTCGCTGATCTTACACATTTATTTTTCAATATACTCTCCGCCTCTTCTGCCATATCACTACTTTTTGTAATGTTTGGAACATCAAAATGAATAGCAATACAACCACTTTCCACTAAAGATTTCTTCAAATTTTCAAAATCAATATCAAAAGGGTTAACACGTGGACAATAAGCATAGTAATAATTTGAAAATGGTATTTTATGCTTTGTATAGAGTATCTTTCCAGATCTTACAGCGGGAGTTCCATAATCGTTTTTAAATGTCTCCCAAAGCTCGGACTGTAATACATGCGTTTTCATGAGGCAAGTATAACATTGACGACACGGCTAATGTAGGATATTTTTATACTAACAACTTAATATCGCCCTAAAATTAGGACGGGATCAAAAGAGTACAGGTTCGGAAATATCGGGCCTAAATAAGAGCCCGCTTTCAAACTAAGGTTTGACGGGCTCAAGATCTAAAATTCCCCAAACTCGTGTTTAAATTTACCCTGAATTTTGTCTATGTAATGTTTCTTATCCACCAGAAAATACGAGCCCGCTCTCAGGTTTTTAAGTATTACATTAAGTCTTCCTTCTTTATCAAATCTTCTTACAGAAACATGAACTTTTGGATTTTTCAACAAAGTATAGGTAAAACCACTTTCATGTAATCTTTTAGCTAAATCATAATCTTCACCAAAACTCACGTTCTCTCTAAAACCACCTATTTTTTCAAAAGAACTTTTCTTCACACAAATAAACACGCCTATTGCCCCTGGGTTGGTTTTTTTTATCATCTCTAACATAAAAATATTCATAAAAAGATATATAAACTCATCTACAGGTCTATCGGAAATGGGTTTATTCCAAGTAGTTAAAACATCAACACTAGTTTCCTCTATGACTTTGTTTATCTTTTCAAGAAAATCGTTTTCTACCATAACATCGGCATCAAAAAATATTAGGTAATCATTTTTTGATTTTTTTGCGGCATAGTTTCTTTGGAAAGACACCCCACGCTCGGGGGATTTAATAAAGGAAATTGGATATTTATTTGAAAACTTCATTACCTCATTTTTTGTTTTATCTTCAGAACCACCATCTACAACAACAACTTCAAAATCCTTATGTGTTTGCTTCTCTAAACATCCTAATATTCCTCCAATGTAACCCTCTTCATTTAATGTTGGTATGCAAATACTAAACTTCATTTAATACTTTATAAAAATTAAACCACTCCTCCGCATCCAAATTTTGTGCTCGAAGTGTTGGTTCTATTTTACCTTTTTCTAACTCATCTTTCTTAAAAACCTTATTCAACATTTTTCTTGG
>Ga0255346_1001386_pt1 | contig 34241 bp, 28 predicted proteins | sample wastewater_treat_FD_194410 | JGI IMG/M metagenome (GOLD analysis project Ga0255346, IMG submission 194410) | Wastewater microbial communities from Lulu Island WWTP, Vancouver, Canada - plant22 | ecosystem: Engineered > WWTP > Wastewater > Unclassified | place: Canada: Vancouver, British Columbia...
GCGGGAATAATCCGCTCAACTGGATTGATCCGTGGGGATTGTGGAATGATCACAGCGGTTTTGGATCTGGTCAATTTGATTATAATAAACTTGATCAAGACTGGTGGACGTCTCCATGGAATCCTATAACAGGATCAGGCAGACATTTCAGGAGCAGACCGGAAATTGCTCAGGATCTACGCAGGGCGATTCGCGAACAAGACGCAAAAGCATTTGAACAACATATGCATGAATGGCAGGATTCCTATTCGCATTACGATCAGGGGTACCGATGGCCGTGGACTTTGGGACATATACCACACAGTATATTAGGAGCCAGCCCGGATAACCCCACTAAAAACCTACAAGCATATAATGAAGCAGATAGAACAACGCAAGAGTGGGAAGATTTATGGAATCAGAATCCAGGAATTAATGATTTAGCTAATGAGGCAGGAAAGTGGACAGGAAAATGCCCTTAATATTTTATGTTCCATATAAAGCAGGAGGATTTGTTTAGTGAAAACAAGTATATTTAACCCCATGATTATTGTCTCAATCGTCTATATGTATAGCATTGCTCTGGCGGATAATTCATATATAATAAAAACAAAAGATGTCTTGTGTTCTGATGTTCAAGCGGTTTTATATACCCTTCAGATGCTTCCCATGGACAAAGAGGAGGTCATTGTTATTCTGAATGAACAATGGCCCCAAAAACTCCAATTATTCTATCGGAAATCCGGACACTGGAATTCAACCAGAAAGGAACTATCGCGGCATACCCGCGCAGGCCTATTCTCAGAAGAAGAAAATTGCGTTTTATATACTGTGTCAACAGAGATTGGGTCAAATAAAATATCTAATACAGAAATCTCATTTTATCGATATAAAGAGGATCTATGGAATTTGTCACATCCTGACAAGATTGTGCGTCTAATTCCTGAAAAAGCATATCAGAATGAATACATGGAATTGATCCCTCTGATCGAAAAACCAAAAACCTATTTACTAACGGGTGCATATACTAAAATAAGGTATGATCCTTTAAGTATTCTGGGTAATATTGTTTCAGGGGGGCATGGTGGTTTTGCAATATATCCTTTTCTAATGGAATTGAGTGAGGAGTCGACCGGATCATATTATGTGTGGCCGGAGAAGATGAAAACAACTGAGACTGTAAAATTCGATCAACTCGATTTGACAGAAGGAGTTTGTCATCTGGTTGGAATAAAATATAAGATATATATGCCTTCCAAAGAAAAGGTCGTGTATGCAAATTTTAATGTCGAGAAAAAAAACTGGAATAAGCCGCAAACAGTATATGAAGGTTCCTCCAAAACCTCTTTCTTCGGTTATCCTGTGATTCAGACAAATAATGGTCAGATAGTAATTGCATGGGCCTTACGGAACGATGATCGATTGGGTTCGGGAATATTCATTTGTGAAAAATCAAATGAAAAATGGAACACCGTAAAGAAATTGTCCTCACTTTTTGATCAACCTCTGCTTACAGAAAACAAGGACGGTAACTCTTGTGTATTATGGCGTGAGGACAACAAAGGAATATTATTAAGCGTTAAGGAGGGGAATCAATGGAGTACGCCTTGCCTTATAGTAAATGATAATAATATAGGCACAAAAAATGTACCTTGGGATATAAAATCAGATAAAGACGGGAATTTTCATATCGTTTATTCCAGCAGAAAAATGGACTCAACAGACCCTCATATAATGAACGTTATATATGTTTATTTGGAAAGATGAATATCTATTAATAGGCAAATATAGCAAGTGATTCAAAAATTGTATATAACAGCAGCGGCTCTTTGATACGTAAATACATCTATGGGCCGGGAATAGATAATCCTGTGGTGATGGTTCAACACGTCAGCGGTAACGGGAATCGGTTTTATTGCTATGCCGATGCGCTGGGGTCGATTCGGCTGCTGAGCGACAGCGCCGGCAATATCAAAGAAAGTTATACGTATGATCCCTACGGACGGCCGCGGGTGATGCGGGCAGGCGGCCCTGACGGCAACTGGCTGACGGAAGATACGGCCGTGTATGCCTCCAGCCATCCGCTGCTGTACGGCAATCCGTATCTGTTTACCGGCCGGCGGTGGGACGGCGATACCGGCCTGTATTACTACCGTGCCCGGATGTGCGGTCCGGATCTGGGGCGGTTCCTCCAGCCCGATCCGCTGGGTTATTTCGACGGGATGAACGGGTACGCCTACTGCGGCAATAATCCCGTCAACTGGGAAGATATGGAAGAGGGGGACCAAATGATAAATTTGATTACGCTCGATTAGATCTTGATTTTCCAGCAACAGATAGTTACGGAAACAGAGTAAGACACTTCCGTCCTATTGCTGATGCTTATAATGATGCAAGAGCTGCAGCAAGGCGCCATGATGCGAGGGCTTTTGAATACCACATGCATGAAGTGCAAGACTATTATTCTCACTATGCGGTAGGTTACAGAGCACGTTATGGACATTGGACACATAAAACAGATGATCCTACAAGACCTGAAAATAATAATCGATACAGACAGGCTGAAAGAATGACGCGTAATTTAGAAGAGCACTGGGATGAAAATAATCCGGAACCCGTGACAAAAAGTACTTCAAATTAAGGAGGCTTATGAACATACAAGAAAACGAAAAGGATTTGAACATATATTATAAATTATTACTCTTTCTGTTTGGAGCAGCAAGTTCTTTTTTGTGTGGATTCTTACTATGGTTATTAAGGGAGCTCTTGGTACAGCATGGTATGCTTAGTTGGTTTACAAGACTTATGAATTATGATAGATATCTTAATTTTATTATATTCGCCGGTCTACCTTTAGGAAGCATGCTCGGATATTATTTTATACTTCGAATCATTATTCGAACAAAATTAAATGGCAAGATCTATTTATTAGGATTCTGTTTGAGTGTGTTTTATGTATTGATTATGTTTATTTTAAATGTTTTTTTTGAAACTGTTCATTTTTACGCTTTAATTCCAATGGGAAACGACATTCTTGCTGTTTTATTCCCGATATCCTCGTCTTTTGGATTTTACGCAGGATTCTTTTTGAAGAAGATGTGAAGTGGAAATAAGTTCCTTATCATGTTAATACCTTTCAGGCCTATGGGAATGCGGCTGGCCGGCCCTGACGGCAACTGGCTGACGGAAGATACGGCCGTGTATGCCTCCAGCCATCCGCTGCTGTACGGCAATCCGTATCTGTTTACCGGCCGGCGGTGGGACAGCACCACAGAACTGTACTATTACCGCATGCGGGATTACAGCCCGGACGCGGGGCGGTTTATGCAGGCCGACCCGCTGGGCTACATCGACGGGATGAACCTGTATGCCTACTGCGGGAATAATCCCATCCACTGGATTGATCCGTGGGGATTGTGTAAGACAGATGAATTAGAAAAAGACATCAGAAATGAACTGCAAGATATAGTAAATGATGCTCAATCTTGGAATCAAACAAGCCGAGGATATCGACCGTATGTTAATGACTGTTCGGTGCAGGCTGCATATATGATAGATGCCGTGACAAATGAAAGGAGAATCTATTGGACTCCTAGTTTGATAAAGGGCGCATCGAGAACATGGGGCATATTCGGTTTCAAAGGTAATCATACGGCAACATTATGGACTCCTAGTCAAAGAGCAGAACAACTTGGCTTTAGACCTGTTGTTATCGATCCCTTTAAGCCTCCTTTCGGAAGTAAAGATATTGATCTCTATTCCGAAGAAGAATTTAGGAGAAAATACCCTTATCCTCAAAATGATTAAAGTAGGTATATTACAGACATTACAGGAGATAGATTGTGTTAAGAAAAACTACCCGAAATAAAATCCTGCTATTTCTAACAATTTTATTGGCCATAGGAGCCATTGCTTACTTAATGCCAGCGTTCGGACGAGTTACCTCTAAAGCAGAACGTATTACTAGAATTGTACAGCTTCGATCATGGTATGGTCAAGTAAAATCATATGAACAAATAAATGGGAAAGTTCCCGAATCTTTATATGAAGTATGTCCCTTTGAAGGTGGTGGAATTCCGTATATATATGTTAATTCTAGTCGGAAAGCCAGTTCAGAAAAACAAAGTGAATTGATTAGAGACCCTTTTCTTTTTGAAAAAGAGGTTGAATATAGATTGTTGAAAAGTAATGATAAGTGGATAGTAATAGAAACAAAAAGTGGCCAGCATTACCAATCCTATTTAATGGTAGATTGCGAGGGAAGATTCTTTAAAATAGAACAAATTCATAATTGAAAAACAAAAATGATTGTTTGACAGATTAGCCAGACAGAGGAGTGCACTACGCCAACCTATGACAGCCGAGGGAATATGACAGCCGGGGCAATGTGACCTGCATCGAAGGGCCGGAGATGGAATATGACTGCGAGAACCGTCTGCTGGTTGTTGAGGAGCCGGCTCCTTTGATCAACGTTTGCTACGGCTATGATCTATTGGGCAGGCGAAATCGATGGTTTTTGACGTTTTTGAATGAGGAAACCGTCTATGTCTGGGACGGGGCGCATGTGATCGCCGAGTATGTAAACGGCTCTTTGGCAAAGAAATACATCTATGGGCCGGGAATGGATAATCCGGTGGCGATGGTGAATGTCAGCGGCAACAGCGCGGCAGCGCGAGCTGGCCGATAAAGCTACAGAGATGCAGGTGAGATATTTAAGTCGGGGCATTATCCGGCCGCTGGCGCGGCTCGGCTGTTGTTGATGCGTTCGGGGCGATTGTGGAAGGGTATGCGTATCTGGTGTTCGGCCAGCCGTATGTGATGACCGACGCGGGCGCCGATGGCAACTGGCTGACTGCGGACACGACGACCTACAGTACCAGCGCCATCGGCAATCCGTACCTGTTTACGGGCCGTCGGTGGGATGGTGCAGCGCAGTTGTACTACTACCGCTTCCGGGATTATGCGCCGCTGATCGGGCGCTTCTGCCAGCCCGACCCGCTGGGCTACATCGATGGCATGAACCTGTATGCCTACTGCGGGAATAATCCCATCAACTGGATCGATCCATGGGGACTATTTCGTTGGAAACAGTTTTTTGCAGGCATCTCAAAGTTGGCTGGAGGACTAGCGCTAACATGTGCAAGCATGGGAGAATTAATTGCTACAGCACCTACTGGAGTAGGTGCTGCGGTGGGTGCTGTTGGTATGACTGCTGGTATATATACAATGGCATCTGGTTTAACAGATGTGGTAGGTGCATTCGCTGATAAAGATACAAGTCAAGTACCTGATACGGCTTCAGGCTGGTTCGCACAACCTGGAGGAAACATTGCAAGAGAAACGGCAGATTTAGTAGAAAATTTTGCACGTGGTGGGACCAATTGGCTTGATATTGGCGATGATGTAATTAGTTTAATAAGCGATATTAGTGATATCTGCGAAGAAGATAAAAAGAACCAACAAACAAGAAGCGAAGAAAGATGAAATAAAATATTGTTCTTAAAGTGAGATTTTATTATGAATGAAAAAATACATGATACAATTCTATTGGGGATTATGTTCTTTATGTTGGCATCAGGTTATTTATTTACAATAAAGGGAACAAGAATACGTGAATGGTTCCAAAAAATTACAGGATGTTCGGACAAAGGTATGGGGATTATCCATCATGCATCTTTGTGGGGAGGAATTATTTCTTTCATATTCTTTGCATTATCTCTATTTATGAAGAATTAAGGAAATAAAATATGCTTAAACTAAATAATAAACAAAAAATTGCATTATTATCAGGTATTTTAGGAGGGGCATCGCTTTTTTTAATCGTTCGCATTTTGATGATGGGCCATATAACGAGAATCGAAATATTTAGTATTATAATCGCGATTATTTTAGTAATACTTATGCTTTTTATAATGATTCGTATATTACATTGATAATTACTCAACTTGACTGACTTTTTTCATAGTTTTACGCGGCGATGAGCAGCCGCTCCAGCTCTTTGACAACTTGCGTTCCACTGGACAATTGCTTGAGATGTTCGGACAGATCCTCCCAGACGATACGGCGCGCCTCGTTTTGCAGGTCTGCGGTGGACAGCTGTACAGCCGATTGGCGTTTGGCTTTTGCACCTTCGCCGGCAATGGCGATGTGGGTCAGCAGGGCATAGGCGAAGCACACCAGATGCAGGTGGGTAACTGCCGCTTCCATCGAAACGTTCTGGTATTGGCCCAGCCCCAGAAGCTGTTTGCCGTCCTTGAAAAAGACCTCAATCCTCCAGCGTTCGTCGTACATCCGGATCATCTGCCCGGCCGACATTTTCGGATCATCCGAGACCACGCCCAGCCCCTTTTTCTCCCGGTTTTTACGCAAAAAGGCGACATGCAGTGGGCCCAGATCGCTTACCGGAATCCAGCCGGTTATCAGCCGAACGAAAATGTCGGCTCCCGGGGCCGTAAAAATCGGAAAAAACTGTTGAAGAAGTTCCGTCCATGTCGAAATATTCGTATCCATATCGACCTCCCTGTCTTAACAGTAAACCCATTAAAGACATCGGATGGTCGATATGTTTTTGTTGATAAACCATTAAAATTAGTCGCTTAAAAGTGCGAAAGTTTACTGTATAAGAAAAGCCCACATTGATCGATGAGAGATCTTGTATGGAGTTAACTGATGAAAAATGTTAGAACTCAAATTGTTATTGAACAACAGACAAAAGCAATGGAGGGAGATATTTCTTTCTTCCTCCCTAAAGAAAATAATCTTTCGAGAGGTTATCATCTGCCCATTGCGATCTTAATAAAAAAATTGGGAAATACCACAAAGGCAGAAAACGAGGATTGTGAGATACGACGAGTATATTTGGGGACCAAAGACGAAGAAATTCTTGACCCAATAATTAACCGAATGAGCGATTTTTTACCTTCATTCTGTGATTGCCTGTCCGAAAAATATAAAAACAAATACTTACAATTAATCTATTTTGCGAACATGGGTGAACGAAGTCTTTTTATATCCTCTGTTTTGGCGTCGATTGATTTTACCAGAATAGATAGCTATTTTATTAGTGAGATTCTAAAGGTAAAAGGGTATTATTCAAGGAATCGAGCTCGCTTGAGTTTTATTTGGCCGGCCGAGAATGCTTTTTGTGTCTTGAGAGAATCCAGTCCGGGCGACTTTGTAATCGTTGGTATACTTATACAAAAGGATAAAATAGGAGGTGAACTTGAGTCTTTAATGAAGCATGACATTCTTGACAAGAAGTCTTTTGACATCCTCATTGGAAAAGAAATTGTAAAGGCATTTTGGTTTTGTGACACGGATTATGATAAAATAACTTTCTGGCATAAGGAAATAGTTGCCGAGAATCTACTCCCAATATTTGAAAGTATTGTGGATCAAGTTGAATGTTAAGCTGGATGAGTCAAGAACAAGATTATTACCGCACCCGAATATACCGCCCTGCCCTTAGCCGATTCCTGCAGCCCGACCCGGCCGGATACATCGACGGGATGAACCTGTATGCCTACTGCGGGAATAATCCACTCAACTGGATTGATCCGTGGGGATTGTGTAAAAATGATGACAAGAGTATAGGAGAGAAAATCATTGATGCAATTGAAGCACTCGAAAACAGTGCGGCGGGCGAAGTCTTAAATTCAATGAATGATGGTTTTTGTGCGTGGATTGATGGTGTAATTCCGTTTGGTGACCCGTTAGATGACACATATGAAGGGATGGGTTTCAGCAAGGGAATGGAACATGTTTCGCGCGATGCAGCATTAGCGGCTGCTGGGGTGGGTGCTGCTAAATTTAATCCATGGCTGGGGAAGACCGCAGTACATGGCCCTCATGGAGGAGCGCATAATTGCAGGCATTTGCAGTTTATGATTCGTATAGGAAGGCATTCCACAGGTCATTTTCGTATACCATTATGGCCTAAATGACAATATACAAGAAAGGCATTGCGATGGCAAAACAAACAATAAGGGACCCTGAATCCTTACTTGCTGCAATAAGCACTATTCATGATTCGGGTTTTAAAGTTGATGATGTAGAGTATAACCCAACTGAGAAGACAGTAACGATCAATACTACCGAGTATGAATACAAAGGTAAGTTTGTTCAGATACAAACAAAAAAGATAGCAGCCAAGCACAAACTTATCTTGTCTAATATTGAGAATTATGAAATAATTCCAAAAGATAAGAAAGGGTATCAAGTTGTTTTTGAGGATTACATCGATTGTGCCAACATAGAGGCAGAGAGACTAATTATAATATGTACGTTTCATGATATTCAGTTGATATTTAGCAACCTTTACGGAGAATTGATGTCATTTCCTCCTAATGTCTGCTAATAACTCGTACGCCTTACAGCCCACCTATCCCTCGGCACTTAACATTTTGTTCTTTGGCAGGGAGAAAACACCTAAAGCCATCTCCCCAACCATCCTTTATTGGGGGGACGGCGGGGTTGGAGAGGAAACGGGTAGGGTTTTGGGGGTGGAGCAAAAAATTGTGTAAAAAGTAAGCAAAAAACGGGGGAATGGTTTGCCAACCGAAATCGGCGGGGTATAATAAGAGCGAAACGGCTGCTTTGGAAAAGACATCGAAAAATAGAAGGGAACAAATAAGGAGTCTGTTAAGGAGTCTGCCGAGATTGGGAAGAGTTCTGGATTTCCGGGTCTGAAGATGATTCTATACGGCTCTCAGAAAAGGGGACAGCGGCAACGACAATCCGAAAATATATTGCCGGCATTGGCGGTTAGATTTTGATGCTATTGTTGTAAGTGATTGAACAAGCCGGCGGTATAGTGCGGGAATCGGCCGGCGCTGTCTTGGCGGCCGGGTGAGCGGCGAGAAGGACCGGATGAAAAAACAGGCCGGCAATTATTGCGGGAGTCGTTCCTAAGCCCCGCGACATATCCAAAAAAGGAGAGACAGACTGGAAAAACAAACAAAAACAGGAAAAGTGTCCGACCCTTTTATTTCTCCCCAGTTTGGCTTATGGTTTAGGCCTGGGGTTCGGTGATAAAGTAGTGCAAGTGAGTCGGTGGGGTGATCCTGGAACTGGTAAAGGGTGGGTTATGGCTGGCAAAAAGAGTCCATTAAATTATTTATTATCAGGTAAATGGCAACCTAATTGGTTCCCTGGCGGGAATCAATTTGCACTGCCAAGCACAGGGCATACTTTTGAAGTTATGGCTTCAGAATTAAGTTTCCCTTCCGGTTGGAAATGGGTATTTGGTTTCTTTGGGCAATGTATATATACTCCATAGGGAGAATGAACTATGAAAATTGTGTATATCATCTTGATTATTTTATTGCTAACCTTGCCTATAACTCGATATATGCTGCCGGGCATTGCGATGGTTGTTCATATTACGCTTTTGGTCTCAGGAATAACATTTGATATAGTTGACTTTTTGCTTTGTATGATTTCAGCAATTCGTCGTAAACGCGTACCGAGTGCAAATATGTTTTTTGGTTTCATCCTTATGGGAGCTGGGATTTATGGAATTGTATTTCCAGCATCCACAGCATCTTCCTTTGAAGGGATTAACTGGAAAAGAAGTATTGTTTTTTTATGTCTTTTGGTGATTACTTTGTTTTTACATCTGTTCATTCATATACTGCTGCCTTTGATATTTACAATGGCATGCAATCTATATTATAGAAGAAAACTGTTTGACATGACTACACTTCCTCAGAAAACACAGCAAGATAAATAAATACTAATGAAGCCAAAAATAATCTCCGGAGATTTACTCGACCAAAAAGTCGATGTGATTGTTAATCCATGGCATTGCAATATTATCCCATGGTGGCTCTTAATAGCTCAAGGGGTATTGGCTTATCCCCCTAAAACTGGGCCGTTGACAAGGTTAGGATTTCCCTGTAACTCCAGTCCACAATTACCGGAGAAATCGAATGAAGAAGAAGCGGTTTACGGAAGAGCAGATTGTGCGGATGCTATGGACGACGGTCAGTGGCGGCGGTACGGAAAGCGACGGACGGATGTTTGTGTTCGGCAATTATCTTGATGAGGTGCTGGTGATGGGCTATCGCTTCAGCACGTCATGGATCGACTTCTACTACGGTCACGATCATCTCTACAGCCCGACGGTCTTATACGGGTCGACCGGCATAGCCGTCGAGCGCTATGAATACGACGCCTACGGCAGTGTCCAAATTCTGACCTCTGCCTTCTACCCTCTGGCTTCTTCCCAGTACGGCAACCCGTACACCTTTACGGGGCGGGAACTGGATACGATGGACAACAACACGCTGCACCTGATGTACTACCGCGCCCGCACCTACGACCCCCAAACGGGAAGGTTTATGCAGTGCGACCCGTTGGGCATCCATCCGGCCGGCGATGCCGTCAACCCGTTCAATCCAACAAGGCAATATGAAGATGGGATGAATGGGTATGAGTATGGGCAATCGAATCCTGTTCTTAACAGAGACCTGTGTGGGGATTGGCATCAGAAGTTCCGAGGCAAGTCTGCTGCAAAATTAAAAGAAAGGAAATCGTGCCCGTAGTCAACTATTATACCAATACAGTCTGGCCGGGGATTCGGACGATCTGCACACAGGAAACTATTTCGTCCCGAGGGGCCGGTCCGGGTGCTGCCTGCCAGTGCCATTATAAGAATCCCCGGGATAAAGATGTTGGATTAGAGCCATATCCCGCAACAGGGGATTCTATGGGATACCCCGAATGGTCTTGGTGGACTTTGGCTTCATTTCAAACCAGTTGTGATAATGCGAGTGTTCTTAAATCAGTTCTTAATAAGAGTTCATGGGACTATTCCATATCTATATGTTCAGGGGATGACAATTGTTTCCAGTATGCTTTACCGATGTTTATATCGCTTGCAGGTATGTGTCCTTAGGAGTATGCTGTGCTGTTTCCGAGAAAAATCAAAGTGTATGCAACGGTTATTTTAATCGTTTTAATTTTTGTTTGCAGCATATTGTTATCTGATTTTTATGTAGGACTCCATCGGAAACAATTGAAACTTCATGAAGAGGAAGTTAAGCATCTGTCCGACCCCAATGATTTGGGTCTATGCCCCTGAAACTGGGCCGTTGGCAAGGTTAGGATTTCCCTGTAACTCCAGTCTACAATTCCAGGAGAAATCGAATGAAAAAGAGGCGGTTTACGGAAGAGCAGATTGTGCGGATGCTGCGGACGACGGCCAGTGGCGGCGGTACGGAAAGCGACGGACGGATGTTTGTGTTCGGCAATACTATTGATGGGGTGCTGATAATGGGCTATCGCCTCGGGGCGGCTTGGGTAAACTTCTGCTGCGGGCATGACTCCTTGGACAGGTCGGCGGTGATGTTCTATGCCGGCGGCGGGGAATAAGGCGAGGGATTCGCTCTGAAAGCGTTCTTTTTCTATCTTGACATTGGGCGGGGGCTCCTTATATATTGATTCTGTGCTCCGCGTGGCCGAGTTGGGAAGCGTTGTTCTTTGAAAAGTGAAATGAAAGAGGGTCGGATGTTCTCTACGGGGGGCAGAAGGCCTTCGGGACCCTTGCGGCGGCCGGGGCAGCGGCGGTTTCCAAATCATCATTTTGCCGGCATCATTGTTTTATTATTCAAAAAGGAGGTCATGCGATAGAATACGGTAAAGAATTTATCACCTTTTTTTTTTGCGCAGGCCAGCATCCAATGAAACATAGCCATTCAGAACGATCCATCAAACATAAAGAAATTTACGACAAGCTCTGTAATGATATTATCAAGGGAGTTTACAAGCCGGGCGAAAAACTCCCGACCGAAAATGAGCTTGTGGAAATGTTCAATGCTTCCCGTCCTACCATCGGCAGGGCGATGCGGGACCTGCAGCAAAAAGGGCTGATTGTCCGCAGGCAGGGTCAGGGCACCTTTGTGAAGCAGAGCACAAAGCCCAGCAATCAGACGCTGGGGCTTCTGGTTCATTGGCAGATGCGGCCGGTTCAAACAACCAGCAGCACCATCTTCGGGATTATGATACCGGAATTGCTTAAAAATGCCAGTCAGGCCGGCTATTCGCTTTTGTTAAATGATATTCCTGTCAACAATGATTTGAATTATATTGAACGGGCTCAGGCCATTTGCAAACGGCTGCTCAGTTCTCATGTGGCGGGGGTCTTTTTTACCCCTCTTGAATTATCGAGCAATAATTCTCTGAACGAAAGCATTGCCGAACAGTTCAATAAGGCGGGGATTGCGCTGGTTCTGCTGGATCGGGATTTGACGGACAGTCACCACCGCAGTCAATTTGATATTGTGGGAATCAATAACCGGCAGGCCTCTTTGATTCTGACCAGTCATCTGATTGAACTGGGGTGCAGGAAGATTGATTTTGTGTGCGGAACGGCCATGACAACGGCCATTGAAGATCGATATGACGGATATCGCCTGGCGCTCGAAGAACATCAAATCCAGCCGGAGAAGCAGCGTCTGCACCAGTTTGACAGCCGGAGTCTGCTCAGCAAGCCCGCCTGTCCGGAAAGGGAAAGACTTCTGGATTTGGTGAGAGGGGCGAAAACGGAGGCGTTTGTCTGTGTAAATGATACAACGGCGGCGGACTTAATTGCCTGCTTTCACTCGGAAGGCATCCGGGTGCCGCAGGATGTGCGTGTGGTAGGTTTTGACGATTTGCCAATCAATGAAAGTCTGCCGGTGTCTCTGACTACGATTCGGCAGAATCCTGCGGCCTTGGCGTATGAGGCCATCCGGACGATGGTGGATCGGATTCATCATCCTGACATACCGGCCCGGCATATCATGGTGAGTACGGAGTTAATCATTCGGGAATCGTGCGGAAGCCGCTTAAAAAAATAGGATTGGATTTGCGGGCGGTCTGGTTTGGGATTGGCCGGGCGATTTAAGGAGACAGCGGGGCGAGGGGGGATTGGCGTGTGTTTTCCGGCTCTGGGGGCTGTTTTGATTGGAAGAGGGGGGCTTTGGGGAGCGGTTTCCCGGGGGAAGGGATGGGCAGGATGGCTCATCCGTCACCATTCGGTTCAATCCAAAGCCGTGGGAAATCAGCAGGAACCGACTTGATTTTTATTGGTTGTCGTCGGTTTGGCCGGTTGTCTGGATGACTTTTTGGATAGTGCCGTCCTCGTTGTAATATAACTTGTCCACGCAAATGGATCTCAGCCAGTCATGGCCGGACAGGGCGCTATTGTGATAAAAGGCGTACCACTGGCCTTTGTATTCCACAATCGAACCATGGTTGGTATAGCTGTCCGTCGGGTCCATGCAGATGTCCTGATATTTCCACGGACCGAGGGGATTGTCACTGGCGGCATAGCACAGCCGGTTATGTTTTCCGTTTTCATCATGATTGTCCGAGTAGGATAAGTAATAAATACCCTTTCTCTTGTGCACCCATGCGGCCTCGTGGAAATCTACCAGCCCTTGCATTTCCTTCATTTCGCCGTCGATTTCCATCATGTTGTTTTTCAGTTTGCCGCCTTTGCATATTCCTCCGCCGCCATAGTAAAAATAGGCCTGGCCGTCTTCGTCGATAAACACGCAGGGGTCAATCAGAGGTTCCAATCCTGGAATATAACCCTGCACTTTAAAGTCGGAGGCGGGTTTGGTGCTGGTGGCCACACCGATTTTCCATGTTTTGTTCCAGTCCGTGCCGCTGGGGTGAGGGAAGTAGAAGTAATAAATGCCGTCTTTATAAGCGCAATCGGGGGCCCACATGAAACCGCCTTCGGGGCGTCCCCAGGGGACATCTTTGGAACTAAGAATTTCTCCGTGATCGAGCCAGTGGACCATATCGTCTGTTGAAAAGACATGATATTGATCCATCAAATCGCACCCCCGCGGCGGAGCGATGTCGTGGGAGGCGTACACATAGAGTCTGCCGTCTGACCAGACGTGTGCCGACGGGTCGGCGGTGTACATGTGGGTGATAAACGGGTTTTTCGCTTGTGCTGCTGAGACAAGCAGCAGCGGAATCATGAGCGGAACGATTGCGGGGGCGTGTGTGTTTTTCTTCATTGCCGGCTGTCTCCTTATCAGGATTTATAGAATCTGTCCTAAAATCCGGGCTATGTAATGTAAATACAAACTTATTACATATAGATTATACCAAGATAAGATTTGAAATCAATAATTGTTTGTGACTGCTTTGGTTTCTTTTTGGTTTTTTGAGAGACTTATTGAGAGGGTATTGGGTTTGCGGGTTCATAATTGTCTATAAGTCCATAGAATACATTGGCTTATGTAGATTTATTTTTCGACTTTGTTCGGGGAAGGAGGACTGCTGGAAAATGCCGCAGTGTCTGTATGTTGGGGAAATTTGCTATTAAAAACCTGAGAAATGGAATAATTGTCTTGACATCTAATTTACAAATCAATTAAAATGTAAACGGTAGAATGATGCTGCACAGGATGGTTAACAGGGATTTTCCAAAGGTGTCGGCCGATGGAATTGACTGAAAAAAGGGGTGGAGAATCGCTTTTGAGGCATCTGGGCCCCCATGCCCGGCCGGAAGATTTTGTCTGCCTGTCTCAAACGGGAGATGGGCGATTTCATGCGGGTGCTGAAGGTGTTCAGTCAATTTTGGGAACCAGAGACCGAAAAGTTGAGTTTGTTTTTTTCCGCAAGCATGTGCTGGCTTATGTTCATTCCGCCCTGGGCTATCCGGCTTATTATCCAATCTGTCGAGTTGACAGGAAAAAGCCGACTAAAGCCGTCTTGATGGATTTGGACGGAACCAGCGTTCGCAGTGAAGAATTTTGGGTTTGGATTATTCAGCTTACGACGGCCAGTCTGCTTGGAAACCCCTCTTTTGAGTTGGAAAATGCGGATTTGCCTTATGTGTCGGGCCATAGTGTTTCGGAGCATCTGGAGTACTGTATTCGGAAATATTGTCCTGAAAAGACTGTAGAAGAGGCCCGCGAACTGTATTTTCAGCACACTCATTTTCAGATGCAGGAGATTCTGAACGGGCGGGGGCGTACTGATGCGTTTAAGCCGTCTGCCGGTCTGAAGGAGTTTTTGCTGGAGTTAAAGAGTCGGAAAATCAAGATTGCGCTGGTGACGTCGGGGCTTTATGAAAAGGCGTGGCCGGAAATTCTTTCGGCGTTTCAGTCTATGGGGCTGGGGGATCCGCGTGATTTTTATGATGCGATTATTACGGCTGGATTTCCTTTGCGGAAAGGGGCTGTAGGGACGCTTGGGGAATTGTCGCCGAAGCCGCATCCGTGGCTTTATGCGGAAGTGTGCCGGGTGGGTGTTGGGATTCCATCGCAAGAGCGTGCTCATGTGGTGGGTATCGAAGACAGTGGCGCCGGTGTTTGTTCCATTCGGCTGGCCGGCTTTCCGGTGATTGGATTTGCCGGCGGCAATCTGGCGGAAAGCGGGGCAGAGGGATTGTGCGATCACTGCTGTGCTACCTTTCAGGAAATACTGCACCTTCTTTGAATGAACGAAAGGCATTCTCATGAAAATGAAAATACAGAACCATGACGCATCCGCCCCTGCCAAGAAGAGAGAGGGGCGCGTCTCTGCCAAGCATCTGATTCAGTGCCATTTCATTTCCAATACCCACTGGGATCGGGAATGGCGGTATTCTATGCAGCGAACCCGGCATATGCTGGTGCATATGATGGATATGCTTCTGGATATTTTTGAGAAGGAACCGGAGTTTAAATCCTTTCATCTGGATTCTCAGACAGTTCCCCTGCAGGACTATCTGGAGATTCGGCCTGAAAAAAGGGAGCGTTTGGTAACGCTGGTGAAGACCAAGAAGCTGCTGATTGGTCCGTGGTTTTGTCTTCCGGATGAATTTTCTGTTTCGGGGGAGTCGCTGATTCGCAATCTTCTGCTGGGGCATAAAATCGCCAATCAGTTCGGGTATGTGAGCAAGACCGGCTATTCTCCGTTTTCGTGGGGTCAGATATCTCAGATGCCTCAGATTTATAAAGGATTCGGGATTGAGTTTTCGGCTTTTTATCGTGGGGTGAATACGAAAGTTGCTCCCCGCTCGGAGTTTCTGTGGGAGGGAGCAGACGGCAGCCGCATTGCGGCTTCGCGTTTGGGGCGGCGGCCCCGCTACAATGTGTGGTATGTCATCCAGCGGCCGGTGTACTGGAATCTGAAGGATGTTAATCAGCGTGTGGTGCCCTGGAACTGCGAGAGCGGTCCTTTTAAGTTTGTCGGGGAACTTTACTCGGATTTTGATGCGCAGTATTCCCGGCAGAAATACAATTACTTTGCGGAAAATATACCGGAGAGTGCCAAAAAGGCCCTTGAAGAGCAAAACAATGACTGGTCCACGCTTCATCGGTTCTGGTCCTGCGGGCATGATTCTTCGTGTCCGGATATCCGGGAGGTCCGCATGATTCGGGATTGCAATCAGGCCCTTGAAGGGGTGGCGGAGGTCTTTCACAGCACTTTTGAGGATTTTCAGGAGCAAATCCTGGAGCAGGTGGATGAATCCCTGCCGGTAGTCCGGGGGGAGATGCGGTATTGTTCGGACTCTGAATCGACCAGTCCGCTATTCGGCTGGATTGTGTCTGCCAGAATGGATTTGAAGATTGAAAATTTTCAATCTGAGCGGGCTTTGATGCAGTATGCCGAGCCGCTGGCGGTTTTTGCCTCGATGCTCGGAGCGGAGTATCCCGCCGGCTTTCTGGAGCAGGCATATAACTGGCTTCTTCAGAATCATGGTCATGACTCTATCGGCGGCTGCAGTCGGGAAATTGTCGGTCTGGATATGCAGTTTCGGTATCGTCAGGTCCGGGAGATTGCTGGCTGCGTGGCGGAACGGGCGCTGCTGGATATCGCCGGCACCCTTGATTATTCGGAGCACAGTGCGGAAGATATGGTTCTGCTGGTTTATAATCCTGCGTCCTTTGCGCGGGAGGAAACGGTTACGGTTCATTTGGATGTTCCGCGGGACTGGAAGCCGGAAGGCATTGAAATTGTGAATGAGCGCGGGGAGAAGATGGAAATTCATACTGTCGGCTGTGAGGAGGAACATTTTCAGGTTGTTCAGTCTCCCAATGACACCGCCAATATGTTTGAAACGCGTCTGTATTATGCTCGGGTTCATCTGAAAGAGATCCCGCCGATGGGATATCGAATTTTCTTTGTGCGTCCGGCTGAGCGTGCGGCTGTGAAGAGTCGGGCTTCTCTGGTGAGCGGTCCCAACGCGATGGAAAATGAGCATCTGCGGGTGGTTATCGGCTCGAATGGGACACTGACCGTAACGGATAAGCAAACCGGCAAGGTTTATGAAAACATGGGCTATTTCCGGGATACGGCTGAAGTCGGCAATCCGTGGGAGCACAGCGATGTGGAAAACCCGTCGGTTTTCACTACCCTCTCTGAGCAGGCGGAGGTTATCCTGATTCAGGATAATCCGCTGGAGGCCAGTTTTCAGGTTCGGTGGAACTGGTCTGTGCCGGAAAGCAGGACTGAAGACGACAAGGCGCGCAGCAGCCGGCGAAAAAATATGCCGATCTGCAATACGGTTACCCTGCGGAAAGGCCAGCGATGGGTTGAAATTGTGACCGACCTTGACAACACCGCAGAAGACCATTATTTACAGGTTGTTTTCCCTGCGGGGATTTGCTCGTCCAAGGTCTATGTACAGGGCCAGTTTGATGTGCTGGAGCGGTCTGTTGTGCTGCCGGATTCTGAGACGTATCTGGAACGGCCCCAGACGGAGCAGCCCATGAATTCATTTTTGGATATTACGGACGGCAAGATGGGTCTGGCGATACTGAACGAAGGTTTGAAGGCCTACGAGGCCACGCAGGAGGCCGCTCCGGAGCTTCGTCTGACACTGCTTCGCAGTTTTCCGCTGCGGATATGCGTAACGCAGGAAATGACGGATTACAGCAAGGCGGACAAAAGTTCTCAGTGTTTGGGGAGGCATCGGTTTCGCTATGCGGTTCTGCCGCATCGGGGGACGTGGGCGGATGCGGATATCTGGAAGGCGTCCGAGCAGTTTACGCTTCCTCTGGTTCTGGCTCAGACGGCTCCGACGGACGGGGGGAAAGAGCCGATTTGCAAATCTTTTTTGAAGGTTAGTCCGGAGCGGCTTCATGTCAGTGCGGTCAAACGCAGTGAAAAGGGAAAGGGCTGGATTGTTCGCGTTTTTAATCCATTTGACAAGACCGTGAATGCGTCAATTTGTTTGAACGGCGGCTGTGAACCGGTTTCGATTGCTCAAAGTCCTGTTCAGCGTCTTCAAAATCATATGCTGCTTCCTGTGAACCGTGAGAGGCGAATCTGGAAGCAGGCCCGGCAGGTGTCGCTGGAAGAAATTCCGGAAAAAGAACTGCCCCTGGACAAAGATGGTTCCTGCCGCGTTCCAGTGCCTCCCAAAAAGATAGTGACGATTGAATTTTTGGCCGGCTGAACGTCCGAAAGCAATATCCTCTGTGAAATGAAAGGGGGATGGACATGGCGAAGTACCTGGGAACGACTGATTATGCCGTGATGGTTTGTTATTTTGCATTTTTGGTCGGCCTGGGGCTGGTTCTTCGGCGAAAGGCGTCGGCCAGCGTAGAGGATTATTTTTTGGGGGGTCGTCAGCTGCCGTGGTGGGCTCTGGGGGTGTCGGGGATGGCCAGTTTTCTGGATTTGACCGGCACGATGGTTATTGTCTCCTTTTTGTATATGATAGGGCCTCGGGGGCTGTTTGTGGAATTTCGCGGAGGAGCGGTGCTGGTTCTGGCGGTTATGATGCTGTGGAGCGGGAAATGGCACCGCCGGTCCGGCTGCATTACGAACGCGGAATGGATGATTTATCGATTCGGCGATACAGCGGGCGGACAGTTTGCGCGCATGGCCGGTGCGATTGCAGCCATTGTCAGCAATATTGCGATGGTTACCTATCTGATTAAGGGGACGGGCTTGTTTGTGGCGATGTTTCTGCCGTTTTCTCCTCAGGTGTGCGCTGTTCTGATGATCGGCGTTGCGACCCTGTATATCTTAACAGCGGGTTTTTACGGCGTTGTCTATACGGATTTGTTTCAGTCGGGAATCATTCTTGCTGCTGTGATTGTGATTTCTGTAATTGCGTATCTGAAGAATCCAGGTGCCGAGCAGCTCTCGGCGCTGGCTTACGAGGTTACCGGTCAAAGCGCGTGGATGACCTCGGCGTGCAGCTGGAAAACGCCGATGCCGAAAGGGTATGAACAGTACAGTTTTTTATTTATGGTTGCTGTTTTTTATCTATTCCGGAATGTCTTTTACGGGATGGGGGCTGGAGGGGAGCCGCGTTATTTCGGGGCCAAAGACGATAAGGAGTGCGGGAAACTGACGTTTTTGTGGACCAGTCTGATGATGTTTCGCTGGCCGATGATGATGGGGTTTGCGATACTCGGATTGTTTCTGGTCAAAGAAACATTTCCCAATCAGGAAGTGCTTCAGGATGCGGCGGTGCTGATTAAGAGCTATGTAGGCCCCCTTGATAAAAGCCGGTGGGCGGATACGATTTCCGGCATTATTCATTCCCCGGATGCCTATTCGCCTGCCCTGGCCGGTCAGATGAGCGAACTTTTGGGGAGGAACTGGCAATCGAGTCTTCATCTGCTCAGTTATGAAGGGACCGTTGATCCGGAGCGGATTCTGCCGGCTGTTGTTTTATACGGCATTCCGCGGGGGTTTCGCGGGCTGATTTTGGTGGCACTGATTGCGGCGTCGCTGTCCACATTCGGCTCGTTCTTGAACTGGACGACGGGCTTCTTTACGAAGGATATTTATCAGGCCTATGTTCGGCCGACGGCGTCCAATCGGGAACTCATTCGTATCAGCTGGGCCTTTGGTCTTGTTTTTGTTGTGCTTAGTTTTCTGTTTGCCTATTCCGTCAAAAACATCAACGATATCTGGGACTGGTTTATCATGGCGCTCGGCGGGGGGCTGGTGGTTCCCAATACGCTGCGTTTTTACTGGTGGCGTTTTAACGGCGGGGGTTTTGCGATCGGAACCATTACCGGTTTGGTGGGGGCGATTTTGATACGAGTGGTGCAGGTTTACGGTTCGGACCTGAGTCCCTTTCTGGTTCAGTTCTTCAATAATCCGGTGTCGCTGTTTTTTGTTACGCTGGGTATCGGGCTGGCCGGGACCATTCTGGGGACGTATCTGACGGAGCCGACAGCACCGGATGTGCTGAAGCATTTTTATCGAACGACACGACCGTTCGGGTTCTGGAAGCCGCTGGCCGGCACGCTCCATCCGGAGGTACGGTCCAGGATGACGAAGGAGCATATTCGTGATGTGTCGGCTCTGCCGTTTGCGCTGTGCTGGCAAATTACGCTGTTTTTGCTGCCGATGCAACTGCTGATTAAAAGTTATCGGGCCTTTCTGATTACCTTTGGAATCTTTGTAATTTCCCTGCTGGGCTTATATGTCATTTGGCTGCGGCATTTGCGGGAGCCGGTGTTTGAGGGTGAGGTCGCGGATGAACCGGCAAAAAAATGAAAGAAATTCCTTTCCTCTCCGGCAGAGACAGAAAAATGTCAATGGTAAATATTCGTATTTCGGAGGTGGGCGGTCTTCGGCAGGATGCCGGTTGTCTGATTTTTAAGTTATTATAGGATAGATGGTTATGGTGATATTAGGATGTATAAAAGTTATTTTTTCGTCCAGATTGTATTTACAATATAGAAATAATTTTTTCATTTTATTATTTTTTGTCTTTGCAAATTCCAAAGGAAGGGCTATAATAAAGCCCATCATAGAGCTCTTTGCTGACAAGCCGTTCAAGATGGTTCGAGGTACGTTCAATCCGACAGTTCTTAGGATGCGAGTTCTTGCTTAAGGAGGTACCATGAAAAAGGAAACCGCATTTACGTTAATTGAATTGCTTGTTGTCATTGCTATTATTGCCCTGCTTTTGTCCGTCCTTGTGCCTGCCCTTCGTCGCGTCAAACAGCAAGCCGCCGGCGCGGTCTGCTTGTCTAACATTCGTCAATTGGCGGTTGCCTGGCAGAGTTATTCTGCTGACCATGATGGTGAGATTGTTCACGGTCATGTTCCTCGCACATCTGTTCCTGATCCGACGCATCGTTTCTGGGTTCACTATCCTCAGACGGAAGCCGGTGTCTACAGGGGGGAACCTGCCGATGTCAGGCGAGAGTATGAACTGATTGGGATTCGACGGGGTGCCCTGTTTGACTATCTGAATACCTTTGATGTGTATCACTGCCCCGGCGACAAAAGTTCTGTTATGTTTGCCTCGACGGAGTATGCAACGACCAAGTCGTGGTGGAACAGCTATTCCATTACCGGAATGATGAATGGCGAAGAACTGTACCGAACGGGGGTTGTTGACAAAGTAGCCAAGAAGACCAGCGATTTGGTTAATCCGGGCGGCAAAGTTGTCTTTCTGGAAAATGTCGATGAACGCGGGTGGATTATGGGTTCGTGGCTGATGAACTATGCGAACAATCCAACGTGGGTGGATCCTATTGCTATCTGGCATTATGAGCGCGGGACCCTGGGGTTTGCGGATGCTCATGCCGAGATGCACAACTGGAGGGATGAGACAACGATTGAAAACGCAGAAGCGGGGCGGGTTATCCATACGGTACCGAGGCCGAATGAGAGCGGGGAGGATATCCGGTATATGCAGCGGGCGTATGTTCCCAGGCGGTAAGAGGCAATCACCTTATTGGGATTACCTCAGGAAAAGGTTGCGGCGAATGACAGAAGCGAAAACGAGTTGTGGTGTGAGGATTGTATCGGAGGGATCGTTAACTGACTGATAGTCAAAATATCTTATTCTGAAAGGAGATTGAGCCATGAACAAGAGGATGTGGTGTGCAGTAATGGCAGCCGCTGCCATTGCGGGTCTGGTGCAGGGGGCGGAGTTGTCGAGAAACTGGAATCCTGCGGCAAATCCGCATAATGATCCCAATATTCCCTATGCCTGGTGGACGGATCCGAACAACTGGGCCGGCGGATCTGTGCCTGAAGGCGGCCCTAATAACGAGCTGGGTGATGCCGACTATTATAAGGTACAATTTTTCAATAATAATGCCAAAGACTGCTATCTGGCCGCAAGAAAGATGGTGGGGCATTTGGTAGTTGGCGACGGCGGCGTTAATCCCGGGATTCTGCATCTGCTGGCTGGGGCTGAAATGTATGCCGGCTACAAGCCGGACGGCGGCAAAATCTGGACCGGCTGCGGTTTCAGCGGGCAGGGAGCCGGGATTGTTGTTCATGAAGGCGCCCTGTTAGATTGTTTGGATCATTTGTGGATTGCTCACAACGATAATGCCTCCGGCGGATTGGTTGTTGACGGCGGAACGGTTGTTGTTCATGAGATGTTTGGGATGAATTTTGACGGCAAGACGACGACGAGCGGCTACTGCCAGGTGAAAAACGGCGGTCTGCTGCATCTGATGAATTGGAACAATAGTCAGTCCATTCGGGGAAACATGAATTTGGATATCGAAAAAGGAACCGTGATTATTCGATATTGGCGGCTGGACCTGACCAATCCGTGCGATCCCGGTGTATGTGCTCGGGATGGACGCATTACGGGGTATAAGAATGCAAAATTCGACAAGAAAATCAATGTCGAAGGCGGCGATGTAAATAATGCGCAGAATGATATTATCAACAATGTGGTCTTTACGTGGGATGCCGCAAACAACCAGACGATTCTTACGGCCGTCCACCCGATGCAGCCGGCGCCGGATATTGACGAGATTATTCCGATTGGGGATGTGACATTTGAATGGAACAACTGGGAACCGAATATGCCCGGGGAGTCGGTTTCTGTGGAGATTCTGATTGGAACAGATCCGGAGGCGATGAGTGTTGCGGCGACGCTGGATGTGACCGGACAGGCGCGCTCCTCGACGGTGCTCCCTATCTCCGCACCCGGGACTTATTACTGGCGGGTGGATACCAACAACGGCGCTTATCACGAGGGGGATGTCTTTACATTTGAAGCGACGGCCAATCTGCCTCCGAAAGTGGATGCCGGCAGCGGTTTTATTACCTGGGTGGGTCAGCCGGTGCAGCTGAATGCGACGGTAACGGATGAAAACATCCCAATGCTTACCTGGACGGTTGAGCCGGATGACGGGATGGTTTCTTTCTCAGATAACCATGTTGAAGACCCGGTGGTTACGGCAGCGGCGGAGGGCACCTACACACTGACTTTGACGGCCGATGACGGGTTTAATCCGGTGGTGAGGGATACGACCATTCTTGATGTGTATGCGGATTCCTGCGCGGCGGCACGGCGGAATGGAACGGGTACGGTTTACAGTACAGACCTGGTGGCTGATTGCGTGATTGACCTGGAAGACCTTGCAGAAGTGGCGAGTGACTGGCTGGTGGATTATAACCTGACAGGTCCGATTGTTCGATAAAGCCGAGTAAGGAAGACCTCTCCTTTATAAAGCAGGCGGTTCGGGCGCCCTGAAAACGGGTGCCCGAACCGGCGGCGAGGGTGCTGTTCGGTTTGGGCGGTTCTATGCCTGCTTCGGGAGAGAAAAGCAATAAAATAGGAACACCTCCGTCTCTACAGAGACTGGGGGCAGAAGTCTCCAGTCTCTGTAGAAGATTATTTCTGCAGGGAAGCCGCAGGAAAGTCATGTGGGAAGGGCATGTTTGAACAAAGAGACAATATTCTGAAAACAGAGTGGGATGCGTGCGGGTGTGGAAGGCCGCTGGACGGGCGGGGCAGGTTTTGGAAATTAGCATGGGGGTGTCTGTTTTTTTGTTCGGCTTCGGTTCTGTATGCAGCCCATCGGCATTGGGCTCCGGTAACCAGTGAGCGGTACTGGAGTCAAAGTGTAAACTGGCTGGAAGCAAGCAAGCCGACAGCAGGGGATTTCGCCTGGATTTCTGATGTTAGCAAACCCTGTATTGTGAATACAGTGGAGCAGGTGGAAAACTTCAGCGTCGGCAGCAATGGAACCGGCCGGCTGATTATTGTCAATGGGGGAGTACTGACCTCGACCGACTGGTGCGGGAACGGAATGGGCAGCGGCAGTTCAGCAGGCACGGTCATTGTGGAGGCGGGGGGAACGCTGAATTGTCTGGAGCATTTTTGGACCGGTCATGCCGTCGGTGATGCGGGGACTACCATTCTCAACGGCGGAACCATCCATGTGGGCCATCAGTTGGGATTGGGCTGGGACGGGGGCACCGGCTATATGTACATCAACAGCGGTACTCTGACGCTGGCCAACTGGACCGACCAGACCATTAGCGGCAGTTCTGTGATGGATATTCGGGAAGGGGAGGTCATCGTCAACGGGGACCAGACGGACCGTATCGCAAGACTTGTTTCCAAGGGGGCTATTACTGCTTACCATGGGTCAGGAACGGTGATGGTTGACTACGGCCAGACCTATGCGGGGAAAACGGTTATTACCGCGATTCCTGTTCTGCTGAACCGTCCGCCGACAGTAGATGCCGGCGTTATGCGGAATCTTCTGTGGCAGGAGAATGCGTCGATTACGATGACGGCGGCTATTTATGATGATGATCCAAATCATCTGGGTGAACTTGGTGTTGATTACGGACAGATTTTGTGGTCGTGCGCCGAGCCAGAGGTGGTTTTCAGCCATCCTGATGCGGCGACAACTCAGGTTGCGTTTTCTTCTCCGGGTGTTTATGTTCTGCGGTGCACAGCTACGGATGACGAGAACCAGAGCGGTACGGGCAGTACGCTGGTGTCCTGGATTGAGGCGGGCAAGCCGAATTTTGAAGAGCGGGCGGCACGACTGGTCGAACTGCTGACCCTTTCTGAAAAAGTTTCTCTGCTGGATGAGGGGTCGCCGGCCATCAGCCGGCTGGGGATTCCTTCTTACATCTGGGCGAATGAAGCCCTGCATGGAGTGACGGGCCCAGGCATTGCGACGGTTTTTCCGCAGGCGATTGCCTTGGGCAGCACGTGGGAGCCGGAACTCGTCCATGAAGCGGCTGCCGTCATATCGACGGAGGCGCGGATTAAGAATCTGCTCCACAATAAGGGGCTGACCTACTGGTCTCCGACGATTAATCTCAATCGCGACCCCCGCTGGGGGCGGTTTGAGGAAAGTTATAGTGAAGATCCGTTTTTGTTATCCCGTTTTGCGGTGTCCTTTGTGAAAGGGATGCAGGGAGATGATCCGGTCTATCTGAAAACGGTTTCTTCTCCGAAACATTATATTGCCAACAATGTTGAGGCGACGCGCCATACAGGTTCCTCTGATGTGGATATGCGGAATCTGCGAGAATTGTATCTTCCGGCTTTTCGGGCTGCGGTGCAGGAGGCGGGGGCCTTTTCTGTGATGTGTGCCTACAATCGGGTAAATGGGGTTCCGGCCTGTGCGAACTCCTGGCTGCTGCAGGAGGTGCTTCGAGAAGAGTGGGGCTTTGGCGGCTATGTGGTTTCTGATTGTGATGCTATCGAGGATATTTACAACGGTCACTTTTATGCGGCCTCCGGACAAGAAGCCGCTGTTCTGGGCATCTCTGCGGGCTGCGATCTGAACTGCGGCACGATGTACCAGGCCAATCTGGTGCAGGCGGTTCTGGAGGGGAAGGTGGAGGAGGCGGCGATTGACCGGGCGGCCTGGCGTGTTCTGCTGGCCCGCTTGAAACTGGGTCATTTTGAGCCGCCGCCGCTGGTTTCCTATAACAGCATAGATGTTAATCTGCTTGATGGGCCGGCTCATCGGCAGGCGGCTCTGAAAGCGGCTCAACGGTCGATTGTTCTGCTGAAAAATGATGGACTTCTGCCGCTGGATATTCATACCGTGCGGTCCATTGCGGTCATCGGGCCGAATGCGGATAAAATCATTTTCGGCGGGTACAGCGGGATGGCATCGGACCCTGTTTCTCCGCTGAGGGGCATTCGGGAGAAAACGGCCGGCTACGGGATTGCCGTCGATTATACGCCTGGATGTGAGATTAGCCAGACTCCTGAAATTATCGCCATTCCATCTGATTATCTGATTGCGGCCGGCTCTGCTGTGCGCGGCGGTCTGAAGGGAGAATATTTTAACAACATGAACCGGTCCGGCTCTCCGGCATTGACGCGGATTGATGCCGGCGTAAATTTCAATTGGGAATCGGGCTCGCCTGATGCGGAGCGGATTGTGCCTGACGGTTTTTCCGTTCGGTGGACGGGGAAGCTGGTGCCGCCGCTTACGCGGCTGTACGCGCTGTCCCTGACCTCGGATGACGGTTCGCGTTTGTATCTGGATGGGGCTTTGCTGATTGATAACTGGGGCGACCATGCGGAGCGGACAGTAAAAGCGGCTATTCTGCTGGAGGCGGGGCGTGAATATGATGTACGGATTGAGTATTATGAAAACGGCGGAGCCGCCGCTGCAAAATTTCAGTGGGATTTTTATCAGGAACAGATGGACGCAGCGGAAGCGCTGGCTGCTTCGCATGAAGTTGCCGTTCTGGTGGTAGGGACCGATACTTCGACGGCTCATGAAGGCAAGGATATGGATACTCTCGAGTTGCCTGGCTTTCAGGAGGAACTGATTGAGCGGGTCACGCATGCCAATCCGCGGACCATCGTTGTTCTGGTCAACGGAAATCCCGTTTCTATTCCATGGGCGCAGGCCAACTGTCCGGCCATTCTGGAGACGTGGTACAACGGGCAGGCCGCCGGCACGGCCCTTGCTGATGTTCTCTTCGGCGATGTCAATCCGGGCGGCAAATTGCCGGTAACATTTTACCGGTCAGTGGACGAACTGCCGGATATGGAGGATTACGACATCCTCCATGGCGGCCGCACTTACCAGTATTTTTCCGGCGAGGTTCTTTATCCCTTCGGGCACGGTCTGAGTTATACAACCTTTGCCTATCAGGAGCTGAAGGTGCTGCCGAAGGAAGCAAGCGAGCAGGGGGACTTGACAGTGTGCGTGGAGATAGAAAATACCGGAATGCGAAGCGGAGATGAAGTTGTTCAGGTTTACCTGCGAAAAGTGAATCCCTCTATCCTTCGTCCTCTTAAGACCCTCAAGGCATTTCAGCGGATTCCTCTGGAGGCAGGGCAGAAAGGGAAGCTGACATTTCGAATCCCTATCCGGGAATCGGCTTACTTTGATGTGAACAGCGATGCGTTTGCGGTTGAGCCGGGGTTGTACGAGGTGCAGGTCGGCAGCTCCTCATCTGATATTCGACTGACAGAATCATTTACAGTTTCTGCGGATGGTGTCTTGAATCCGGATATTGTTCAGGATGGGTTGATCAATTTGCTGGATTTGGCCGAACTGGTGAACTGGTGGCGGCAGACGGACTGCTTGTCGCGGGAGCATTGCGGCGGGGCGGATTTGGACTTGAGCAATCAGGTGGATTTGGGAGACCTGGCCGTATTGGCGGAAAGCTGGTTGAGCAATTGAATGAGAGAAATTTTCAGCAGACAGCGAAGCGGAGGCCTGAATTTATGAAAAAGGCAATTTTGGCGGCGGTTCTTCTGGGAGCGGTTGGCATCTCGCAGGCACAAATCGGCTGTTTTTGGAGGCCGACCAGCGGCGTTCTTTGGTCCACAGCGGCCAACTGGAACAACCATGATGTGCCTGACAGTCTCAAGCCGGGTGCAACGGATACTTATAAGGCGTATTTTCTGGATAATTGGGACGAATGCATCCTTGATTATGACGGCCCGACGATTGACAACCTTCATCTGGACCAGTCTAAACCGCTTCGGATTGTAAGCGGCGGCCGGCTGACGGTTACCGATTGGGCTATTCTGTCTTACAGCAATCCGGGCGCCAATATGGTGATTGATGGAGGAACGCTGAATTGTATGAGCCATCTGTTCATTGGGCCCTGGTCGCATAATTATAACGATTCTTTCGGTGCCCGCCTGATGCAAAACGGCGGTACCGTCAATATCTATGGGGTTTGCGGTCCGGGATTTGATCATGGCCGCGGACATTATCAGCTGAATGGCGGCACGCTGAATGTGTTTGGAAACTGGGAACTGGCCAACAACGGCGGTGCCGGCTCGATGGATATTACCCAAGGTGTTTTTATCAAATCGGGGGATATTACTGCTCAGATTCAGACGGAAACAGCGGCCGGCCGGCTGACGGCTTACGGCGGGTACGGGAAAATTGTGTTTGATTACAATGTGACCCATCCCGGAAAAACGACGGTCAAGGCGATCGCGCCTGCTGCAGGCGATCTGGATGACGATCAGGATGTGGACCTTTACGATTTGCGATTTCTGGCGCGGGAATGGCTGTATCCCAACTGCGGGAATCCGGCGAATTTGGATGAGTGGTGCAAAATTGATATGCGGGATTTTCGTGTGCTTTCCAAGAACTGGCTGGCCGGGATTCGGACGCGCTGGCATATTGCCTCGACGGTCTTTCCCACGGATGACTGGATTGTGACGCCTCATTATGCGGAAGATTTCGGGATTGCTGCCGATGGGGTGACCGATGTGACGGCGGCCATTCAATCCGCGCTGGTTTCCATCAGCAATTTGGGCGGGGGGGCTTTGTATCTGCCTGCCGGGCTTTATAAGGTCAGCGGGACTCTGACGATTCCCTCGCGGGTTACGCTTCGAGGGGACTGGCTGCCGCCGACGCCTGACGGGCCTGTTCAGGGAACTATCCTGATGGCCTATGCGGGACGCGGCAGTGAGAGCGATGATGCTTTTCTGTCTATGAGCAATTGTGCAGGGATTAAGGGAATTGCGATCTGGTATCCGGAGCAGGTTGCTAATGATATTCAACCGTATCCGCCTGCTATTCGGCGGGTATCCGGCAGCAACCAGACGGTTGAAAACGTGACGTTTGTCAATGCCTATATCGGCTTCAGCTGCTACAGCACGGAAATTACCGCCAGCCCCTTTCTTCGCGGCATTTATGGAACGCCGCTGAAAACGGGCATTGAGTTTGACTGTTTGGCTGATGTCGGACGGATTGAAACAGTTCATTTTTCACCGGATTACTGGAAAAATTCCGGTCTTCCCAACGCTCCCGTCTCGGAGCAGCATCGGCCGTGGATTTATGAGAACGGCACCGGCATTACCTTCGGGCGCATTGACTGGTCATACGCGGCCTATGTAACGATTGATGGGTACGGTGAAGGGCTGAAACTCTGGCCTTCGCGCAATGATTCGGCCACTACTCCCAACGGCCAATGTTACGGGTTTACTCTGCGAAACTGCAAAACCGGCATCCGCATTGTGAACAGTTCCTATGCGGGGTTTATGTTTACCCGCTTTGCTATTCAGGGTGCTGAGGTTGGTGTGGAAATAGGGTCGGCGGCCAATCAGGCCCTGCTGTTTCATACGTGCAGGATCAACGGAACGAATTATTCCCTGCATAATCGGGGTTCGGCTCGGGTTCTTATGATGAGCTGTCAGATGCCGAACGGCCCGCTGCGGATGGATGGGGGTTATCTGTCCGTTCTTCATAGTGATTTTGACAGCGCAAGCGGCGAGCACATTATCCTGAACAGCGGTGTCCGCGGCGCTTCCATTCTGGGCAATCGTTTCAGCCGAGCCCCTCAAATTGCTGATAACACCTCTTATCCTGTGAATATCGATCACACACCTCTGGCGGTCAGTCCCCTCCCGGCCTACGATTTCAAAAAACCGTCGGGTTCGTTTACAGCAGCCAAACGGAATTTGTTTGTCGTTACCGAGTTTCCTTATCATGCCAAGGCAGATGGGGTGACGGATGATACATCTGCGTTTCAGGCGGCGCTGGCGGATGCAGGGGCCAACGGCGGCGGCATTGTTTTTGTGCCGGGAGGGGATTACCGACTGGACGGGACGCTGACGGTTCCGACGGGGGTGGAACTGCGCGGCGTTTTTGACCTGGCTCACAGTACGAGCGGGCGCGGCAGCGTTCTGAATACGTATCATGGGAAAAATGAGGAAAACGGAACGCCGTTTATCCAAATCCAGCCCCATGCCGGCATTCGCGGCTTGACTATTCATCATGCCGGGCAAATCATTGAGCCGGGAAATCCGCCGAATTACGGGTTGACGCCGTATCCGTTTATGATTCGCGGTCTGGGTTCTGATATTTATATTCTGAATGTGGCCGCAACCATCCCGTATCAACTGATTGACCTGGCGACTTATCGGTGCGACCGGCATTATGTGGACTATGTTCTGGGAACGGCCCTGAAGACGGGGATTTATGTCGGCGGAGGTTCGCAGGATGGTCAGATTCACAACTGCCAGTTCAATCCGTCTTCTTATGCTCATCAGCGATTTCTTTATGACAGCATTCCGGACAGCGGGGATTTGGACGGTGTTTATCAGGTGGTGTGGGCGCAGGGGCGGCCCTATCTCTTCGGCAATATGTCGGGAGAAATTCTTCATCAGAATTTTGTGTTTGGCGGGATGTATGGTGTTCATCTTATCAAAGAAGGGGATGTCGGGCCGTCGGGGCATTGCATGGGGATGGGGGTTGATCAATGCACTCGTTCGCTGCAAATCGACGATGTTGGAGAGAATGGCCTGAATATGATTAATTCACAGATTGTTACCGTCAACCAGACTATCGGCCGTTATCTTGAAACCAGCGCGGCTCTGGAGGATACCTTCCGCATGTTCAGTACCTGCTGCTGGGGCACCAATGACCGCAGTGTGCTGGCCGGCGGGGGCGATTTGGAACTTCAACTGTTTCATATTGCCCGAAACGCTGAAACAGCGGCATTTGATATTCGAAATGAAGCGAATGTGCGGAATCTGGGCGGGAATGTGACCGATTATGTCAATGTTTTTCTTCAGATTGAGCCGACGGCGAGAGCGGCATTTATCGGCAATATAATCCGCACCAGCCCTTCTCAGATGCCGGTCAATACATCGAATGTTACCAGTATCGGGAATCTTCGAGTTCCATAACTTCGCAGGAAATGTTCCTTTTCTTTTTGACAGCAGGCGGGCAAAAAATGGCAAGATTCATCATGGAAAAACGGGTTTTCAGCAAAGTATTTTGGATTGGGCTAAGCATGGGGGCTGTTGTGAGTTGTGTTTGCCGGGCTCAAGTTGAAGAGTTCACGCTTTCCTATGAACAGGTTATTCAAAATACAATGAAACCGTTTGAAGGCCCTTGCCATCCTGAGGTGGATGTGTCCACTCTGTCGGGCAAAGTGATGTGCGGCTATCAGGGGTGGTTTACCTGTCCCGGCGACGGCTCGGCGATGGGCTGGTTTCACTGGGGGCTGCCGACGTCGGCACCGGCCACGGAGTTCTGCCCCGGCAGATGCAAAATTGATTTATGGCCGGATATGTCGGAGTATGACAGCCGTTCGAGGGTGCCGACTTTGTTTCGTCATGCGAACGGAGAGACTGCTTATGTTTACAGCAGTATGGACCCGGCTGTGGCGGATCTTCACTTTCGATGGATGAAGGAATCCGGAATTGATGGTGTTTTTGTGCAGCGGTTTGCCGCCCAGACTTTCAAGCCCATGGAATTCAGCAATGTCAACATTGTTTTGGCAAACTGCCGAGCGGCCGCCAATCGATATGGACGCGCTTATGCCCTTATGTATGATTTATCAGGAATGCGAAGCAGCCAATTTGAGCACATTCTGAATGATGTTCGATTGCTGGCGGACAAGATGCGTCTGTTTGATGACCCGGCGGACAAAGCGTATCTGCATCATCGCGGGAAACCCCTGATTGCCGTCTGGGGGGTGGGCTTTGGAGACAGAAGGCAATATGACCTCAAAGACTGTGAACGATTGATCCGGTTTCTGAAAACAGACCCTCAATATGGGAAGTTTTCTGTGATGCTGGGAGTGCCAACTTACTGGCGGGAGCAGGGGGCGGATGCGGTAAAGGACAAAGACCTTCATCGGATTTTGCAAATGGCTGATTTGATAAGTCCCTGGACAGTCGGCCGAGTCAAGGATTGCGAGGAAGTGCATCGCATCCTGGCTTCTGTCTGGAGAGAGGATATTCTATGGTGCGAGAATCATCAGATAGAGTATGTTCCGGTTGTTTTTCCCGGCTTCAGCTGGCATAACATGCATGGGGGACCTCTGAATCAGATTCCGAGATGCAAGGGGCAATTTTTCTGGACCCAAATTTTCGCTGCAAAAAAGGCGGGGGCCGAAATGATTTATGTCGCCATGTTTGATGAAGTTGATGAGGCAACGGCTATCTACAAATGTACAAACAATCCCCCTGTTGGGGAATCTGCGTTTCTGACCTATGAAGGGCTGCCCAGCGATTATTACCTGCGTTTGGCCGGGTGTGCGGGAAAACTGCTTCGAAGCGAAATCCCACTCTCTGAATCGCTCCTCCTGTCTCCGTAGGGTTGTTCATCGTCATAGCAGTTCAAGCGGCTGGGGCGAAGGAAGCCGGCAGCCGCGGGCTATATTTATCTTGTACGGCCGACGTTCTTCCTATTCTCCTCTTTGGAACTCCCCTTGGGGGGGATTTTTATGCGCTTACAGCGGATTTTATAGACCTAGATTGCCCTGTTTTGGCGGTATTTAAAAAACTTCTTTTTTTATTCATAGGTGACGTTTGAATGGTTGGAGAAATAAAAGAATAGCGGAGATTGGGATAAATGGATGGTTTGTATCCACATAATGAAGAAACGGAAAAGACCAAGCTTTTTATGAGTCTGGTTTTGGCAAGCCAGCGAAAGATTTATCTTTATATTTTGAGTTTGGTTATTTATCCCTCGGATGCAGATGATTTGCTTCAGGATACGTTGGTTTTGATGTGGAGCAAGTTTGACGAGTTTCAGGCAGGGACTGATTTTACCGCGTGGGGCCGGTCTGTCGCCCGCTATAAGGTGATGAATTATCTGAAGAAGAACAAGTCCGCCAAACTCCAGTTCGATGAAGACCTTTTAAGGGTAATTGCCTCCGAGAGCCGTCAGACGGATAACCTGGCGGACCGGCTTGAGGTGATGAAGAACTGCATCAAGGCCCTTTCGGATAAAGAAATTCATCTGTTGAGAATGCGGTATCATCTTGATTTTTCCTTCAAAAAGATGGCTCTTCAGGTTGGTATTTCCAAGCAAAGTGTTTATCGAGCGGTCAGCCGGATTCATGCCAAACTTGTCAAGTGCATGAGATACCATCTGGGAATGGGGGCGGCTTATGACTCCTGAGGATAAACTGCTGGTAGAACTCAGTGATTTGGTAGTCCGCGTCATGGATAACGCGGTTACGGCGGAGGAGTTTTCTCGGCTGCAAAGTCTGCTTCGTTCCGAGCCGCTGGCTCGTGCGTATTATTTGGATTTGCTGGTGACGCTGACGGGGGTAGAGGAGATTCAGGAGGCGGCTGCTTCTGAGGCGGAACGGGTGAGTGCTTTGCTGGATGCCCTGGCTGAAAATGAACAGACAGCGACAGCCGTGATCCTTGAAAAACCCGAGGTCAAAGGGGAGAAAAACGAGACAGCCAAGGCGAGGATTCAGCAGTGTCCTGCGGTAAGCAAACTTTCACTGTATGCTTTGGTTTTCTCTTCGGCCGCGCTGCTGATGCTGCTTGCCTATGCTTTTTTTGTGTCTGGAAAACAGACAGGCATTGAGGTGGCCGCCCTGATGGACAGCATTGAGGCCAAATGGTCTCTTCCCTATGCTCCCCAAAAAGGGGTTCGGCTGATGACGGAAGATGAGCCGATTCAGCTGAGCAAGGGATTTATCAAGGTCCGTACGGACAATGGGGTTGAGTTTATTCTGGAAGCGCCGGCGGAGTTCCGGTTTCGAAACTCCGATGAATTGTCGATGAACTATGGACGGGTTTTTGTTAATGCGGCTGATGCGGCAAACGGATTTACCGTTCAGACGCGGAAATCAAAGATTATAGATTTGGGGACTCAGTTCGGCGTCTATACCGATCTCCAAGGGGATAGCGAACTTCATGTTTTTGAGGGCAAAACTGTTCTGATTGCGGCTCTGGCTAATCAGCAAGAGCGGCTGTTGGATGTTCCGGCCGGGCGGGCCTATGGGTTTGGAATTAAAAAAGAGGAAGTTCGGCCGATTCAGCTGTCGGAGGACATGTTCGCCAAAGCAATTGATTCTCAAACAGGGCTGGTTTGGCGAGGGCAAAAGCAAGTCAGTTTGGCGGATGTTGTCTGTGGGGGTAATGGTTTCGGGACGGGCGATCCATACCGCGTGATTGATCCGAGCAATGGAAATGCGGCGGTCTATGTGAATCGCGGGCAAACCGTTCGTTTGGGTTCGGGGACTTACCACCGGATTGACGCCTTGAAATATGTCGACGGCGTATTTGTTCCAGACGGCAGCGGCGGCCCGGTGGAGATCAGTTCCAAAGGAACATTGTTTACCGACTGTCCTCCCACATCGGGACGTTTTCGAAAGGAGAT
>Ga0255346_1001387_pt1 | contig 34220 bp, 36 predicted proteins | sample wastewater_treat_FD_194410 | JGI IMG/M metagenome (GOLD analysis project Ga0255346, IMG submission 194410) | Wastewater microbial communities from Lulu Island WWTP, Vancouver, Canada - plant22 | ecosystem: Engineered > WWTP > Wastewater > Unclassified | place: Canada: Vancouver, British Columbia...
GTGATTTTGACGGTGGTATCTTCGCTGAGAACAGTGCTCAGTACGGGGGTGATAATGTCTTCCGGTTGATACTTTACCTTTAATTCCTGAAGCGCCTGCTCAACCGTTGAGCCGGCAGCGCAAGTTCCGGTGAGGAGATTTCCTCCCTTTTCTACGTTGACGGTTATTTTCTCGGCTGATCCTGTCCGATTGAGGAAGTCGACGGTTTGACAGGCGGTTGTCGAAAAAATCAACAGGAACGAAAAGAAAAAAAGCAAATTCCCGCCTCGGAAAAAGCGGGGAATCTGCTTTTGTTTTGAAAAAAAACCGCCTGATATCATTCTTCAGCTATTTTTTTATTCCTTCAATGACTGCCTGACCCTCTGTGAGCTCGATTTTGGAGAGACTGTAAGAATCGGTTAACTGATTCATATATTGGTCGGATAAACTCTTGATCTCATTATTGACCGTGTCCGCGGAAATGTCAATGATGGGGACGTCGATCTTTTCGACCACCACTTGCGGTTTCCCGTCGACCAGAGAGACTTTTCCGTTGATTTTGGCTTTTAATTTCAGGAATCCGAGTCCGGCTTTTACCGACAAATTAAATCCGTCGTTTGTGAATTCGACTTTTGGGTTGGACAGGCTCAGTTTTACACCTGCGGCGTCTTTGATCGCTGTTTCGATTTCATTTTTATATTGTTGCATCAATTCTTCCGCTGCACTCGTTAAAGTATCATCGCTGACCGTCAAATTGAAAGGGGTACCTGATGCCAGATTGGCAATGCGATTCCCTTCCGTTTCGAGCGATTCTAAGGCGGTCGCCTCCGAAGTAATCTGAGATGAAGGACTGTATGCATACCAACCGACGGAAAATATGCACAGCAGAAAGATGACTGGTAAAATAAATTTATGCTTGTTCATTCATTAAATCTCCTTTTTATTCATGAACTGGTGAGAATTATAGCATGACAGAAAACAGCACTTTTGATGACAAAGAACCGATGACAATTCTGGAATCCATCCTTTTTGTGGCTTCCGGACCCGTGCCGTTTTCGCAACTGGCTATGGTGACGGAGATGAAACTGTCCGAGGTCAAAGAGTTGGTCCGGAAACTGGCTGCGTATCTGGAGGCTGAAAATCGAGGGATACGGATATTGGTTCATGATGATAAAGTGCAATTAACCACTGCACCTGAGACGGCTGACTTTGTAGAAAAGTTCCTTGGAATCGAATCTGCCCAAAAATTGACTCGGGCGGCACAGGAAACATTGACAATTATTGCTTACAAGCAGCCGGTCTCCCGCCCCGCCATCGATGCGATTCGAGGGGTCAACAGCGAGTCGGTGGTACGTGGATTACTCTCAAGAGGACTGATTGAGGAGGTTGCCCGCGCCGAAACCCCCGGGCGGCCGGTTCTTTATGCCACCACGGCCGATTTTTTGCAATACTTCGGATTATCGTCGATCGAAGAGTTGCCGCCGTTTGAAGAGACGATCGAAGAGACGGATCACAAACAGATTTTGAAAGATTGAGGCAGGAATTTCACATTTGTCGGGAAATCCGGGAAAGAAGAGGGCCACATGGAAGAACGAATCCAAAAGATATTATCACGGGCAGGTTATGGTTCCAGGAGAGATTGCGAAGTTTTGATTAAGGAGGGTAGAGTTACCCGAAACGGCGAAAAGGTAGAATTGGGCGCAAAAGCCGATCCCGTCAAGGATCAATTGGCGGTGGACGGGGTAACGCTCAAATTCAAAGAGCCGGAAAAAAGATATATCGCTTTATATAAACCCCGTTTTGTACTGTCCGATCGTTCGGCTTCGGATCCCCGCCGGACTGTCTTTTCATTGGTTCCGAATTCCGATGATCTGTTTGTCGTCGGCAGGTTGGATTTTGAATCCGAGGGTTTGGTTTTACTCACAAATGATGGTGAATTGGCGAATAAGCTTACTCATCCTCGTTATGAAAAGGAGAAAGAGTATCGGGTGTTGGTCGCCAAGCGTCCGGATGAAGATCAATTGAACAAATGGCGGCGGGGGGTTGTGTTGGAGGACGGTGTCAAAACTGCTCCGGCCGATGTACGAGTGATTCGCCAGCAAGGAGAAGGGGCTTGGATTCGGGTGGTCATGAAAGAAGGCCGTAAACGAGAGATTCGGGAGATCGGGAAACAGATCGGATTGCCAATTGTTAAGTTGGTTCGGGTTCGAATCGGATCGTTAACGCTAGGCCCGCTCAAACCGGGCGAATGGGTTGCCTTGAAAGATGAAGAAGTTCAGGCATTGAAAGAATCGGCTTCTGCAAAACCGGCAAAAAAACCGGAGAAAAAATTATTTCGAAGAGAAATCGCCGGTTCTCGGATGAAGTCAGGCGCCCCCGCTCTGTCGAAAGGGCAACCCAAACAAACGAAACGAAAAAGCTGACAGCGGATCGTCAGGGAGTTTCGCCGAAAGTCTTCCGAATAACACGCTCGTTCGCATGAAAGCGATAAAGGATGGCATTTTCGGAAGCCATCAGTACTTTTTCGGTACTTCGGTCGAGGAAGGATTCGCCGGGTCCATAACGATTGATAATTTCATCAAGGGTTCGAGGTTCCTCGAACCCTTCGTTTTTCGGATTGACATAGACATAGACCGTCGAAAAAGGAATATTTTTATCGAAAATCGATTTCGGCAAGCCATATCGATCGGCATAATACCATAGCGGGGCGTCATCTTCCGGTGCGACCACAAATAAGATCTTTTCGGTGTCCCGATTTTCCAGGATCCTGAGAACGGCTGTCTCATGCGGGCTGCTTAATTTTGCAATTTCAGCGGCTCGATCAAATTGCGGAACAGCGGTGACACCGGCGGCAACGATGATAAAAAGCGGAATGAATCTTGTTTGAAGGCCCGATGGTAAAAATGCGCATATCTTTTCCACGATCCAAATGACCCCGGCGGTTCCCCACAGGATCAGAAACGGCCAGAGAAAGATTAAGGTTCGCGGCCAAAGGTTGGGGCGCTGGATCGCCCATAACGGCAAGAGCCACAGCAGAAATGCCGCTTGGAGCGGTATGAAGATCCGACTGATTTTTCGATGAAATATCAAAGCCAAAACGTTTCCGAGGAACAAAGCAATCCGGATCACAGGCGGGACGGTATCGGTGAATGCGCGGTAGAAATCGATGGCGCGCGAAATAAGAGTGGGCTTGAAATCGGCGAGCGGTAAAGGCCGGACAAATACGTTTCCAAAAAGGGCGTGAATGCCGGAGTTCCGCAAAATCGGCAAATAACACAACCCGGTCAGAATCACGATTACGATACCCGCCGCGATAAAATATTTCAAGGCGTTTGCCATACTTCCGTAACCGGAAAGCGGAAATTTCCGATAAAAGAGGGCTCGGAGTAAAAACCAAACGCAAAAAGCTCCGAAAGGATAGAGCATAACCGGTAGCGTATAGAATCCGATGACCGCGGTGAGAATCAAGAGGCACCAGACAAAACGGTTCTTTTGTTTTTGAACGATTGTTCCTTCGATGAAAATCAGAACCGCGCAAAAGGCTAAAATGGAATAACCTCTCGCCCAAACGGAATAGTCAATCAAAAAAGACGAAAATGCGGAGATCCCGGCCGCCAGCAGCCCGGTCGCCGAATTATAAATCTGCTTTCCGAGGATATAAACGGCGGGAATCAACAGCAACCCGTTGATCAATGCCGGCAGTCGTAAAAGCGCCGGCGTTTTACCGAGGGTATGATAGATTAAATTTACCAAGATCGTGTGAAAAACATGATTATTCGGTAACTGATAATCACTGACGGCATATTTCAGGCTTCCGCTTCCCCATGTGGTGATGGTATAAGCTTCATCGTGAGTAATCGGACGATTGATAATCCACAAGCGGATCGCCATACCGGACAGAAAGAGGATCAGCAGCAGCGGAATGTCTTTTCTGTTTTCTCTGAAAAATTGCCGGACGGCGCTGAAAAACGTGCCAGTGTCACTTTTCAATGCCGAGGGGAATCCTTTGAAAGATCGCCATTGTTCCCGCCAAAATCCGAAAAATCGTTCGGGAACACAGACGGATGCGATGAAAAGTCCCATTAAGATGAGAAAGAGAACCGAAAACACTGCCCGGAGCCATGAATAAACCTCGAGGGTGAATGATTCAACCGTACCGTCCGGCGCAAGAAATTCACCGGCGGACAGCGTGAATTCATATCCGCCCGCTATGGGGATCAGACAAATCAATGCCAGAATTAAAATACAAACGGAAAACCCTCTGCCGTTTCGTCGATCCTTTTTATATGATTTTTGCCGCATCGGGATGCACTCTTTCTGAACCGGTTATCATTGTTTGCGAAATTCGCTCCGTAAGGTCTGACATAATCTTTCGGTAATGATACATTAACTTTTCGGATTGTCTATGAACTGTTTTATCATTATTTTTACCGATTTCGGAATATTTTGCGAAAAAAAAGGCTTCTAAAGAACGATTTAAACCATTTTTTCACATAGTATAATAACCAGCAGAAATTTGACATTTTTAGAAAAGAGCATAAAAATGGAAATCGTTGAAATAAAAGAAATGTCTCAAGCCGTTTTAGACGCATTTACGGTTTTGGTTCCTCAGCTTTCCTCCTCGGCAAAAATTCCGACCTGGGACGAGTTGGAAGATCTGATTCAATCCCGGGCATCCATTTTGCTGGCTGCGGTGGATCCGGATCAGAATAACAAAATTGTGGGTAGTCTGACGTTGGCTGTTTTCCGATTGCCTACCGGCGTCCGATCGTGGATTGAGGATGTAGTCGTAGATGAGCAAATGCGCGGTCGGGGTGTCGGTGAAATGTTGGTCAGAGCCGCTGTCGATCGTGCCAGAGCGGAAGGTGCAAAAACGGTCGATTTAACCTCCCGACCGTCACGGGAAGCTGCGAACCGCCTCTACCGCCGTTGCGGATTTGAACCGCGCGAAACGAATATTTATCGCTTTACTATTTAAAAATAAAAACAGACAAATCAAGAAGGGGTTTATAGCGACAATGAGTGAGCAACATTCGATTTACGGCGAATTAAAATGGCGTGAGATGATTTATGATTCGATGGACGGTTTGGAAGAGTTACTGGAAAAGGAAAAGGTGACGCTTTATAACGGCTTTGATCCTACCGCGGACAGTTTGCATGTCGGGCATTTGGTGCCGATGCTGGCATTAGCCCGCTTCCAACGTTACGGTCATCATGTGATCGCGCTTGCCGGCGAGGGAACGGGAATGATCGGTGATCCGAGCGGCAGATCGGACGAACGCAACCTGCTTTCGGCGGAAGAAGCTCATTACAATGTCGAGAAAATCAAGCGGCAGCTGGCGAAATTTTTAGACTTTGAAATAAAAAGCAATCCGGCTCGCATTATGAATAACGGCGATTGGTTGCTTGATCTGAAACTCATTGATTTTCTGCGAGATACCGGGAAATATTTCACCGTAAACAGCATGATGGCAAAAGACTCGGTAAAATCGCGCTTGTCTCGGGAGAGCGGCTTATCTTTTACCGAATTCAGTTACAGCCTCTTACAAGCTTATGACTTTTATCACTTGTTCGTGACCGAAAATTGTGTATTGCAAACCGGCGGCAGTGATCAATGGGGCAATATTACGGCCGGTTGTGAATTAATCCGCCGAAAAACCGGTAAAAATGCTTATGGATTGACCTATCCGTTGGTAAAGAAAAAGGATGGCACAAAGTTCGGAAAGACCGCCGGCGGCGCGGTGTGGCTTGATCCGGAAAGGACTTCCCCTTACAAGTTTTATCAATTTTGGCTGAATACCGATGATGCCGACGTAATCCCTTTCCTGAAGTATTTTACTTTTTTTGATCGACAAAAAATTGACGAATTGGAATTTGCAACCCGAGAAAATCCGGAAGGTCGGGCGGCCCAAAAAGCATTGGCGGTTGAAATGACAAAAATGATGCACGGCGAGACCGCTTTAGATAAAGCGATGCAAGCCAGTGAAGCGCTGTTCGGCGGTGAAATCAATGGTCTCTCGGCTGCGGATATCAAAGAGATTTTCGCTGATGTCCCGTCCGGAGTGATTGCGGCGGATTCAATGAACGGAGAAGGGCTGCCCATTGTCAATCTGCTGAGCGATTGCGGATTCATGAAATCCAAAGGAGAGGTCAAACGGGCAATCGCCGAGGGCGGTGTTTATATTAATAATCATCGGGTGACGGATGTGAACACTTCCATTCGGAAAGATCAGTTTATCGAAGGGAAATATCTGGTCCTCCGAAGAGGAAAGAAGAATTATTTCCTATTAAAAACGGAACAAGAATAAACAACGATAAACAATAAGAATAACGAATTATAAAAAACAGAAGCGCATCCCTTAAAGAAATGCGCTTCTGTTTTCGTTAAGTTCGAATTTTTATGATCGATGGTAAATCGGTGTCAAATGTATTTTCCCAAACCGACGCCGACATAAGTAAAGCCCAGTTCCGAAAGACGTTCGGGATCCCAAAGATTCCGGCCGTCCAAAATGTTCTTTTCGCGCATCAGGTCATGTATTTTTTTAAAATCCAATTGTTTGAATTCATTCCATTCGGTCGCCAGAAGAAGGGCATCTGCGTTTTCAACCACTTGATAAGGGTTATCGCAGAGGACCACTTCTTTCGGCAGAATCTTCTTTGCCTGCTCCATCGCTTCGGGGTCATAGGCACGGATGATTGCTTTTTCATTCGTCAGATATCGGATGATATCCGCCGCGGGGCTTTCGCGCATATCATCGGTATCCGGCTTAAACGCCAAGCCCAAAATACCGATTTCCTTTCCCTCCAATCCGTTTAGCATCCGATTCAACTTTTCAACGACCCGCCGGCGCTGCGTTTGATTGATATCGATCACAGCTTGCAACAGTTGGGGCTGTGTCCCGTATTCCACAGCGATATGGGCAAGCGCCTTTACATCCTTCGGGAAGCAACTTCCTCCCCAACCAATTCCTGCGTTTAAGAATTTTGATCCGATGCGGTTATCCAACCCCATACCTCTGGCTACGTCGATCACATTGGCACCGACACTCTCGCAAATATTCGCAATCTCGTTGATAAAAGAGATTTTGGTTGCCAAAAAGGCATTCGAGGCATATTTAATCATTTCGGCCGTCCGGATATCCGTAACCAGCATCGGAGCCCGCAGCGGTGCATACAATTCGGCGACCCGATCACAGGCTTCGGTATCATTGGAGCCCAAAACAATCCGTTCCGGATGCATAAAATCGGCAACGGCAGACCCTTCACGGAGGAACTCCGGATTGGATACGACTTGAAATTTCGGCATATGACCGTCACGGTATTTTTGAATAATGTCCGCTACCCAATCTCCCGTGCCGACGGGAACGGTTGATTTATCCACAATAATGATGGGATGATCCATGTTGTCGGCAATTTGTATGACCGCCTGCTCGACATAGCTCATATCCGCTTCTCCGTCGGATCCGGAAGGGGTTCCGACGGCAATGAAAACGAATTCGGCATCTCTCAGGGCTTCCGGATAATTTACCGTGAATTGCAATCGACCGGCTTTATGTGAACGTTCGACGATTTCTTCCAATCCCGGTTCGAAGATGGGCATAATGCCATGATTGAGATCCGAAATTCGCTTCTCATCAATATCCAGACAAATGACATTGTTTCCCAAATCGGAAAAGCATGCTCCCGTTACCAAGCCGACATAGCCCGTTCCTATCACTGTGATTTGACTCATGAAGGATTCTCCTTAATCATAAAATATTAAAGTTGTGATCAGCTTGCCTTACCCATTTTCTCAAGCCAGCCACGTACCATTGTAAACAAGTCTTGTAATTGCGAAATATAAAGTTCATCTCTTAAATTAACGTCGTCCAAAGCTGAGGCGCTGGCATCTTCGATAGCCTGCATTCTGGCCTGAAGGGCTTCGATATTCCGTCGATATTCCGCCTGTATTTCTTCTTGCCCTAACGAATAATTGGTCCAGCGCTTTTGATTATCCGCCTTGAAATTCGCCCACTCCTGACGCAGTTTTTCTTCCATGAGGCGTTGCATTTCAACCAGCTCGTTGGTGCGCCGATCAAAACGTTGAGTGACCTCATCCAATGTATCCTGCGAGCGTTTCACGGAACGCTGTAAATTCTCCAATGTCTCAATTTGAGTATCCAATCCGGCGGCTTTGGCAACAATATCATCAAAGGCGGTTTTCCATTGCTGCCAGGTCTTTTCATATTCCAGGTTGGCTAACGATTGTTTTTCCATAAAATCAGTGACGGATTGCTTTCGTTCATTTTCCGCCGCCAATAATTCGCTCATCCGCTGTTCTACTTTCCGCAAACCTTCACTTACCAAATCGAATTTGCTTCTCATATCCTCGATTCGTTTTCGGTAAGCGGTGACCTCGGCTTGAATGTCAGTCACTCGTTTGGCGTCTTGCCTTCTGTTTTCCTCCACGGATTTTTGGAATCTGGCATATTCATCTTTATCCATGGCAACCGCATCGATCTTGGCTTGCAATTCTTCGATCATCCTGCCCAACCGAATGGAATCCTCGTTTCGCGAAAGCAATGTTTTTCGGATATCTTGAAGAGGTTCAATCGATTTACGCAGGTCAGCCAGAGTGCGGTTAATGGAATCGATTCCGTTACGACGAGCGGCATCGATTTCTTTTTCTCTTTCGCTGTGAGCCTTATCTTTTTCTTCGATCGCTCTGAAAGCATCAATCCGCAATTGCGCAATCAACGATTCATTCTGCTCGATTTTCGCCTGAATATTCGCATATCTCTGAATTTCTTCTTCCAGGTCTTTGATCTGATTTTTAAGCAAAACGTTTTCACTGACAACGTCTGTCAGGCGCTCTTCAATGGCGAGAATTCGGTTTTTGTCGTTTCTCCGCTCATTGTCAAGCCATTCAAGCCGTTTGACAAGCTGGTCGAGATCAACAAATCCTTCATTGAGTGGTCCGCCGTTCCAAGTTTTTGCCATAATTCATTCGCTCCTGACTGGTTTTATTATACTATTTCCGGAAAGGACATCATTACCCGCCGCTGATCAGTATAAATTGAGATTGAATCTGAGCAATAAACCGATTGAAGGGTTCAGGGAAAAAAGTAATCAAAAAAAGTGCGGCGATTCCGATGATCAATAAAGCTCGCTGATTTGCGGTTTCCGCTTTTCCGGCAACTTTCTCAGCCGGGTGGAGCAACGTCACTGCCAACCGAAATCCCGCCAAAATAAGCAGCCAATATCCGATCGAAAGAACCGTTCCCATGGATGACGATTCTGAAAAAGCAAGCTGAAGGAATGTCGCTTGATAAGGAAAACCGGGCAGAAACGGTAACCCGACGGTTGAAAAATAACTGACGATGAGTGTCAAACTGATGAACGGATCAGAACGATAAAGCCCCTGCAGGGAATTCAATCCGAAATCAAAATTTTCCGGCAGGGATTTGACGGCGAGTGTCCAGAAGAAAGATGCGATCATCCGAATAAACAATAACGAAATAAAAACCGAAAAGGATTGGGTTGTATGGAGTCCCAATAAAAACAAGGCAATCCCGTTTTCAGCCACAATTAAAAAAGCCTGGAGCCGTTGAACCGATTTTTGAAAAACAGCCCAGAGACTGCCGATGATTAACATGATCGCGCCGATCATTCTCAATCCAATAAAAAGCGGATCATAGGTTCGCAGCCACAAATAGGATTTAAGAAAATACAGCAGGATCAGAAAACTGGAAAATTGTAAAATATTAATCACAAAACCCGAGAGGTAAGGGCAGCTTTCGTCCATGAGTATTGCGATCCAACTGTGAAACGGAAAAATCGCCAACCAAAAAATAAAACCGACCAGAAGGACGACCATTGTTCTTTTCAAGATATATTGATCGGAAGGGTTGAGTTCCACCGCGGAAGCCAGCCAGCCTCCGATCGCCAAAAAAATCAATCCCAAGGTTTGATAGAGCAAGAAGCGAATAATTCCCTCGCCGGATTTCATTTTCTCGTTCCAAAAAATCGGTAAAGCGATCAAGACTGCCAGTTGGACAAAAAAAGCACCGTAGATGAAAGGGGAAACGGCCGTCACACCGATTACCAAAGCGGTTTCCATCAAAACCAGCGGTACAAAAAAACGATGAACCCGAACGGCAGCGGAAAAAAGAATCCAGATGAATGCATATGAATAAAAGAAAGCGAGAAGGGGCTGCGCCGCTCTCTCAAGCGATAATGTTCTTCCGAGTATTTCCATTGAATCGGTAAAGATGATCGAGTTTTTTCCGATAATCACCATGCTGTTGATCGGAACCGTTGCGGAAATCGCAATCAGAAAAAGACAGACAATTGAGGCAAGAATAATCGATAATTTTTTGCTTTCCGAAAATAGCAGCAGAAAAGCTCCGAAGAAAAAGGGGATAATAAACCAAAGGAGAGGTGCATTCATTTTTAAGCTTTCCTGTCAAAATCAGGTCGGGTATTCGTCATTTTGTGAGCCACTCATAAAATAAGCCCCCAATAGGGCGATCAGCAAGTCGATGGCAATCATAAACCCAAAAACGAGAACGGATTCTTCCAAAAGCATATAAACCAGTTGAAAGCCGCTGAAAATATTTAGAATTCCCAAGAAACGGTACATCAGGCGGGAGCTGAGGCTGAAGGTGGTTAGCCCCATTAATATCAGAAACAAGGAACAGAATAAGATCGAGTCCGGCACCGGTATCCAAACAGCTATTTCAGGTTCGATCGAGAGGATCAAAACGGCAAGAATGAAACCGAGGAGAAGCCTGAAAATTCCCTGCGGATTAACTTTATCCGGTTTCAGAGGGATATGAAGGGCAACCTGATCGGTTCCCAGTATGGCGGCTCCCATCGTGCCGGTGAGGAAGACGGAAATCAGGATCTGAGGAGAAAAAATTCGAACCAACAGCAGAACGATTCCGACAGACTCGAGAATATAAGCGATCAGACTGATTCGGCTGTCCGGCTGATTCAATCGGATAAAAATGATGAGAGCACCGAGGATGATCAACGCGCCGCCGATAATTGAGGTAAAGAAAAGACCACGCATTCTGTTCCTTAAATACCGATAACCAGAAATAATACGATAATCAGAATCAGGAACTTCCAAAGAATGCCGCCCGGAGCTTCAAAAATTCCCGAAATGAAATCGATAATGGCGGATAAACCGGTTATGATCCATCTGATGGGAGCTTCCAACCACCGAAATTGAATGATCCATAAGAAAATTTTCCAAATCGTAAAAAAAATTTCCCGAAACCAGCTGAAGAAGGTATTCATCTGAGTGAAAAATCTTAGCCAGACGGATCGAAATCCGATGATGAAAGCGATGATCAGCGTAATAATCGATGCCGGGATCATTCCGTTATCCGAATAAAAATTCCAACTCAATGCAGCGATCACTCCGTAGGCGATCACGGAAACCATAAAGCCGAAAGGATAAATGGCATTCATCCGGCGATCTTGCAGAGCGGGGTGAGCGGGACTTTGAACCGTTAAATCCGAAAAGAACTTCGTAAGCAGGCAGGCGAAAGAGATCATCAGGAAAAAGTCGAAAAATGACGGTGGAACGAGCACCAATCCCCGCCAACCGGAGGCTGCCGGCGTCCGCGGAAGTCCTGAGAGAAGCAAGCCGGAAATTACCTGAACGACATTCAGCAACCGGCTCCTGATATCATAGAGGAACAAAGGCGCGGTAAGGACCGATAAAGATATTCCCCATACGACGGATGCGACCGGTTGGAATCGCAATGCAGAAATAAAAGATAAACCGGTAAGGGTCAAAATAAAATAACGGCGTTCGGATGCGTTTTTGTTTGAAAAAATCATTCCGAGCCCGCCGCAAATAACGGATAAGGTTGAAAAAAACATAAAAAAGCCGTAGGCGTCATTACCCATGGCGGAAGAATCGATCCGAATAAAGGCAGGTAACACCAAAGCGACGGATGACAGTTCAACAAATGTGTTCAGTCCCTTTCTCGTTTCGTTTTCATTTTGAAATGGTTCGAAAAAAGGGAATAAGCCGGCTCGCATCGCGCAGGCGATGAGGAGAATTGTATCGCGTTGCCCTTCCAAAAAGGATTGCGCGGGATTCAATTCAATCGAATTCCCGATCGCTATCGCCACAGCGGCTAAAAAAATACTGAAGATACGGATAAATAATATTTTTTCCAGGGATTCGAAAGGGTAGATTTTCTGATGAGAGAAAAATTGGATACCGACCGTCAGCAAATCAAAAAGGAACCAACCGAAAACCATCGACCAACCGGAATCGGAAGCGACTGTAGCCATAACGATTGCGGTAATCAGGAGAAAAAATCCCCAATCATTTGACGAACTGTCCGGATTCAAGCGGGAAGGAGCGGAAGCCATCATAAAAAAAAGCATTGTGGCTGATGCCGCCATGTAAGGCCATGAAATATTATCCAGAAGAAAACCAAGTTCTAGATTTTGCCACCGAATCGAAAAAACGCTTTCCGGTGTTCGTTTTAAATAAAAAATCCAACACCAGACCGAAAAAGAAGCCAATGCACCGATGAACCATGCGACGCCGATCTTTTTTCGCAGCCTCGTGATCAGGAAAATCAGAATTGCCGCAAAGGAAAGGATGCCGATCGGAACGGTCAGAAAACGCATATTCGAATCATCCCAAAAAACGGGACCGTTTCAGAAAATGTCCTCCGCCGCGTTTTCCGAGCCAATTGTCCCCATCGACAATTAAACTCCCTCTTAAAAAGACTTTTTCCGGGAACCCTTTCAGTTCCGTTCCTTCATAAAGATTGTAATCGGTTCGATGTTTTGCAATCTTGACTCCGTAAGAAACGATTTTATTCGGATCCCAAATCGCCAGATCCGCATCCGAACCGGGCAAGAGTGTACCTTTTTGCGGGTAAATTCCGAAAATTTTTGCCGGATTCGTACAGGTTAATTGAACAAAACGAGTCGGGCTGATCCTCCCTTCGTTAACACCTTTTGTCCAAAGTACCGGCATGCGATCGCCGACGCCGGGCAAGCCGCAGGGAATTTTTGAAAAGTCGTCTTTGCCGAGCTCTTTTCCGGGTTGTTGATACGGTTTCCCTTCATAGAGTATCGGTTTTGTCCCGTCAAATAAGAAAGGACAATGATCTGTGGAAACCACATCGATTATTCCGTCTGCCAATGCCTCCCAAAGTCCCTTGTTGTCTTTTTCAGATCGCATCGGCGGCGAACAAACCCATTTGGCCCCGTCAGGCTGTTCCAGATTTTTTTCAGTGAATAACAGATATTGGGGACAAGTTTCTCCGAAAATCGGGAGCCCGTTTTCCCGTGCGTAAAGCAACATATCCGCTTCTTCTTTTACGTTCATATGGACAATATACAACGGAGCCTTTCCGGCACTGAACGATAATGCCGCCACTCGAAAGCCGGATTCAACGGCTCCCCATGCCGGACGGGTGCGGGCTTGCCAAACCGGAGCTGTATGTCCCGCGGCAAGCGCTTCGGCAACCAAAAGGTCAATCAGATCGCCGTTTTCGGCATGCACCAGTGAGATGATGCCTTCATCTTTCGCAACACGCATGGCTTGAAATATCTCTCCGTCCTGTAAACGCATTCGCCCGTTATATGCCGTGAACATTTTGATCGATGTCACGCCCATCTTCGGAAGGAGGGGAATTTCTTTGAGCGTGTTCTCATTAAATCGGGTGAAATTCTGATGAATCCCATAATCGATCGCAACATTCGGCAATGCTTTTTCCTGCCAAACATTAAAACTGTCTATCAGAGAAGGAAGATCATGGTTGGCGAAGTCGATAACGGTTGTTGTTCCGCCGAAAGCAGCGGCTTTTGTACCGGTATAATGATCATCCGAAGAAACCGTTCCCGGCATGGGTAAATCCAAATGCACATGGGCATCAACACCGCCCGGCAAAACCAGTTTTCCGCTTGCGTCAATAATTTCGGCATTCGATTCATTGAACTCTTTTCCGACAGCGACGATTTTTTCATCCTGAATCAGAATATCGGCGTCGAAAATCTCCGAATCGGTCACCAACTTCCCGTTCTTAATAATTTTTTCCATTTATCCTCCCATATTTCCACAAAACAAAATCGGTAAATTCTATAATCGGATTACTCATTAAAATCTAAGTTAGAAAGGGTTAAATTCCCCAAGAGAAACATCAACTGTTCGGGAATTTCTTCTTTCTTTTCAGTCGATTTAAAGAATTCCGGATCGTTTTCCCGCCGTTCCCGAAGAGATTTCCATAAGATTTCCCGTTCCGAACCGGTAATTGCCAAATCGTGAAGTGTGCTTGCCGTAAACATCTTTTCGCCGGAAGTGTAAAAAAATAAAAATCGTTTCCACCGATCGGCCAGAATGGGATTTTCCAACGCCTGCAAGGGGCCGATTTGAATCTTATAATATTCTTCCTTCGCTCGCGGATGATCGGGTTCATCCCGGAACAGTTCTTGGCGTGTCGTCAGTTCTACGCCGCGAACTTCCGCATATTTTTCGATACGGCTTTTATGCTCTTCGCCAAAATCCTTTGTCTGATAAAAAGCAATGTAATCGGTCAACAATATTTTTGGCGCAGTTTTCATCGGAATTCGATACCAACCCAAAACACGGGCAATTTCCATATCGCGTAATTTTGGCATGATTGCAATCAGAACCAGCGAAGTATCCGTCAGTTGCATAAAATGGATTATAACGATAATTAACGTTCCTGACCATGCGGGAATTTAAAAGGGAGAAGCCCCATCTGATTTCAGATGGGGCTTCTCGATACTACAAGTCTATCCTTTATTTGCCTGTTTTGCTTTCAATCTTTTCAGTACTCTTTTCGCCTTTTTTACCGGCTGAAATACTGATCAGCTTCGGTTTGACAATCTCAGCCTTCGGCAGTTTAATCTTCAGAACACCATTTTCATATTCGGCTTCCGCTTTATCGGCTTCCACTTCGCACGGAAGAGCAATCTCCCGATAATAGGAAGTCCACCGATGCTCTCTGATTTCGTAAACAGCTTTCTCGTCTTTCTCTTCTTTTTCTTCTTCCATCTCGGCTTTGACTGTCAAAACATTATCAGCGACTGAAATCTGAATCTTGTCCGGGTCAACGCCGGGGATACTGAGCTTTACATCAATCTCATTTTCCTTTTGTTTCAAATCTACCCTTGGTGCAAGAACTTCGGTTTGCAGGTTATCGCTGTCTCCGAAAAACTCATTGAACAAGCGATCCATCGCATCTTGCATCGTAAATAAATCTCTTACTGGTTGAACTCTTAATTTGCCGTACATAGCTCCCTCCTTTTATTTCCATTTTCGTTTTTCCCGTTCTTTTCAGAACGCTGTCTTTTTTCTATCTTCGCCTTAAAGAATAAAGCGCATGTATAAGAAAATTGCATGCGCTTTATCAGAATTCTATAAAAAAAAGATTAATCAATTATCGGAGGGGTGACTCTCCTCTGGATTGTTCGGATTTTCTTTCGTCTCCCCTTCGCCTTCTTTCAATTTTCCTTTTTTATAATCGACGAATCGGTATCCGATTCCCCGTTCGGTCAGGATATATTTCGGGTTGGAGGGATCTTTCTCCAATTTCTGTCGCAGGTAATTAATATACAATCGGACATAATGGGTTTCATCCCGATATTCATATCCCCAAACTTTCGCCAAAATCTGGTCATACGTCATCACCCAGCCGGCATTTTGCACCAAATGATAAAGAAGACGATACTCGGTAGGCCTTAGTTTTACCAATTGGCCATCCAGCCATACTTCCCGTTTCCCGAAATCGAGCTTCAAGTGTTCATCCACTTCAATGACTTCTCCGGTATCCATACCGCTTGTCCCTTCGGTACGTCGCAAAACGGCTTTGATACGGCTCATGAGTTCTCTCGGGCTGAAAGGTTTGGTAATATAATCATCCGCCCCCAATTCCAATCCGCGGATCCGATCTTCTTCCTCTCCTTTTGCCGTTAACATAATAACCGGAACCTGACTGGTCTCCCGAATCAAAGAAAGGGTCTCAAAACCGTCCATCCCGGGCATCATTACATCCAGAATCACGAGATGCGGCAATTTCTCGCGCACCTGATTGATCGCTTCCATTCCGGAGTTTGCTTCGATTACAGAGTATCCGTCATGTTCAAGGTTCAGACGAATCATTCTGACAATTCTCTCATCATCATCGACAACCAAAATCAGATAGCGTTTATTCCCTTCAGCCATTTTTGCCTCTCTCTTTCGTAAAATATCTGGTCGGAACAGCCCGAAACCGTTACTTAATTGTATTATGAATTTATCTTATTTTCGGCGGACGAGAATACAACTGATGTTATCCGGTCCCCCCGCTTCATTCGCCGCATCTACCAGCGCATCGGCCGCTTCCTGTATGTCGTTATGTTCGCGAATGATTTTGATCATTTGATCATTCTTGATGACAGACCAGAGACCGTCGCAACACAAGAGCAACGATTCTCCGGCTTCCAGCTTGTTTTCAGCGAGATCAACTTCTATATCCTTGTCGAATCCCAGACTCCGGAGTAAGACGCTGCGCCGCGGATGATTCAGGGCTTCTTCTTCGCTGATTTCTCCCAAATCAACCATCATTTGGACCAACGAATGATCGTGGGTCAATTGCTCCATTTCATAATTTTGATGAATCAAAAATAACCTTGAATCCCCGACATGGGCAATATAAATTTTTTCATTCCAAATCAATGCCGCCGTAAAAGTCGTTCCGCTGCCGGGATGCGCATCCAGAATCGATTGATTAGCGAAAAGAACAGCCTTTTTTAACAATTCCGGGATAATCGAGGAATCTGATTCATCTTTCAGGAACAACGGGATGATATCGTTTCCGAGTTGTTCCGTAAATGCGGATACGGCAGACGCCGATGCTTCATCACCGTTGATATGTCCACCCATTCCGTCCGCAACTACATACAGGCCGAGTGAATCGGTTTGATCTTTACGCATAGTTTCAAGCTGGAAAGAAACCAAGGCATCTTCGTTATATCGCCTTATTTTGCCGATAGAGTGAGCATTTGCCGATTCCAATGCATGAATTGATTGATTATGACTCATTATTGAATATCCGATGATTGAATTTGATCCGCGGCCGGAGCAACCAATGAAAAAAATTTTGATGCCCCCCAACCGACCAGGGACGGATCTTCAAATCCTTGCAGCTTCCACCAAGTATAGCCGTTCCGTTCATCGGGGCCATCGATAATAATGAAAATATCCCCTTCCGATGCTATGAAGGTGACTTCTCCGCCGGTTCCCGGGTCAGGTCGGATTTTTAATCCGGCTCCTTGAGTGTTCTCAATCTTTACATATGCACCGACGGAAAAACCTTCCGGTGATATATATTTGACGCTGAGATCGGGCTTTTCCGAAGGAATTGCGGAAGTCGGAGTGATGGTAGGCATCGGAATAACCGTTAATTGAGCTAATGCATCTTCTTTCTCTTCGGCGGGGCTCGGGCCGATGTTAACGATTAATAGGATGATTCCCAAAAAGATAAAAGCTGCGACACAGAGTGATATCAGACCGGTTGATAAATTGAATATTCTGTTTTTATGATTGTCTGCCATATCTCTCCGGCATATGAAGATTGTTCAAGCTATAATTATATAGCAATGAAAACAGATTCCGATGAGATCAGTCAATTTCATATCATTCGTATGCTTGCTAACGGGGTTACCACGGTCATATATGAAGCGACGGATCAAAAACGTGAAAGAAAAGTCGCGCTGAAAGTTTTAAATGATGAACATCGAGAGGATCGATACCAACAGCAAAAAATAATTCATGAAGCTTATCTTCAATCTCGGATAAGGGATCCGCATGTCGTTCAGGTATATGATTTAATCGACCAGGAAAATTCTCCTTGTATGGTTATGGAATATGTGGAGGGTGAAAATCTATGGCAAACATATCATCGGAAGCCTGAATTTACGGATTCCGTCAAACAATCCATTGCGCTTCAGCTTGTTTCCGGCGTTCGGTCTATCCATGCCATGGATATTGTTCATTGCGATTTGAAACCCCTCAATCTTCTATTGTCCTCCGGCGGAAATTTGAAAATCATCGATTTCGGTGAGGCTTTTGCCCTTGAATCGACTGAGGATTCCGGTTGGCAAAAGCCGGAGGTTGTTTGGGCTTCCCCGTTATATATGTCGCCCGAACAGTGTCGAGGAGAACAACCCGCTAAAGCAACCGATATTTACAGCATAGGAATTATTCTCTATCAGTTATATACGGGGCAGCTGCCTTTTTACAGCGAGGATCCCGAAGAAATGCTCGACTTCCATTGCAACCGGGTACCGCAGCCGCCGCATGAAATTGCCGATCTTCCCGATGATATCGATCGAATCATCGGGGAATGCATTCGTAAAAATCCGCAGGAGCGATATCGGGATGCCGGCGAACTATTCATAGCACTTACAAAAGCCTATCATCAATAAGGATTGAAAATAACCATGCAGAGAAATGAGATTATTGTTTCGGCTTCCATATTAGCCTCCGATTTTATGAGAATGGGTGAAGAGGTTCAGGCGGTAGCCGCATCAGGGACCGATTGGATTCACGTCGATGTTATGGATGGCGTTTTTGTCCCCAATCTGACGCTGGGATTCCCGTTTATCGAAGGAATTCGAAAGATCACAACGCATCCGTTGGATGTCCATTTGATGATTATCCAGCCTGAAAAACATATCGAACGATTTATTGAAGCCGGAGCGGATATTTTGACCGTCCATTGCGAAAATAATCCGAATATTCATTCCACTCTCTTAAATATTCGTAAAATGGGTGCCAGCCCGGCAATTGCGCTAAACCCCGGAACACCTGCGGAAATGGTTGAACCTCTGTTGCCTTTTCTTGACATGGTGTTGGTGATGACTGTTAATCCCGGTTTCGGCGGACAAGAATTCATACCGGAAATGTTGGAAAAAATGCGAAAGATTCGTAAATGGATTGATGAAAAACAATTGAATGTCCGAATTCAAGTGGACGGAGGAATCAACCATGAAACTGCCGGGCAGTGCTTTGCCGCGGGTGCCGATACTTTTGTCGCGGGAACGTCCATCTTTCGGAACAGCAACGGTTATGCCGCAGGTATTCGCGAATTAAAAAATCTTTGTTGAGACTGGTTTAAATAAAAAATCGCTCCAAGTCATCGGATCTGCTTGGAGCGATCAGTTTCCGTATCGAATCATTCTTTGGGTAATTTTGCCATGGTGCGGATGCATTTCGTGCACAGGGTCTTCTGGACACGCTGTCCGTTTTCATAAACGGTAACACGTTGCAAATTGGGATAAAATGCACGGTTGGTTGCCCGTTGAGAAAAACTTCTGTTGTGTCCGAATACAGTCGTTTTCCCACATATTTCACATTTTGCCATTTTTATCTTCCTTTCCTTCCGTTTGTTCTTCAGGACTCCCGATTGTGATACGAACCCTAAACTATTTACGAAATCGGGATTTCGATCGAATGCTGTTGTCCCTTCGACCCAGCAGAAAATGATTTTACCATAATATTTTCAAATTTGAGGATTTTGTTGATAAAACAGGATTTTGCATAGATCGATATTAAAAAATCCTTATTAATTGAACAAATATTTGATAAAATTGTTAAGAAAGAGGAGTATCAGCCATGTCCCGTAAACAAGATCCGCTTTCCGTTGAGTTTTTATTGTTGGGTATCATTCGCAAGCAACCGATCCATGCTTACGATTTGGATAAAATGCTCAAAGAAAAAGAAGAATTCAGTGTCGTTTGGCGATTTAATCAGAGCCAGTTATATGCGATTTTGGATAAATTGGAAAAAAATAATTTGATCCAATCGGAAATTACTCAGGGATCCGCATTTCCTTTCCGAAAAATTTATACCTTAACGCAAGAAGGCGAAGATGCTTTTCAAGCCTGGAAAGTTCGACCGGTTGAAAAACCGCGTGAGCTTCGTTCGGATTTTTTGGTCAAGCTCTATTTTTTGAAAGATGAACCTTATCAAATTTTTGAATCAGTGATTAAACAACAAATTATGCTTTGTAATCAATGGATCGAGTTACAAAACACTCATTTGAAAAACCAACCGGATGAAGCCGTTTATCTCAGGATGGTCTATCAATTTCGATTGGAGAGTTTGCGGTCAAACGTCACTTGGTTGAATGAATGTCTGTCCATTCGGAAGAACGAAGAAGATTAAACAGACCGGGGTTCTCATATTTCAATTTAAAGGATAAATAATGCGAGAAATATTACAGGCGATTGTCGATGCCCATGCCGGACGGGAAGATTTGGTGATGGCGACAATCATAGATAATGTCGGCTCTTCTCCGCGGTCGGCAGGGACAAAAATGTTGATTAAACCCGATCTTTCGATTATCGGTACAATCGGCGGAGGAAAACTCGAAGCGAATGCAATTCTGGCTGCCAAAGAGGTTTTTCAGTCGAAGAAGAGCAATCTTTTTCATTTCATCTTGAACGGTGAAGATGCGGCGAAATCCGATATGATCTGCGGCGGATCGGGAGATGTTCTGTTGGTTTTCCTCCCCTGGGATGATCCGGAAACAACCCTTGTATTTGAAAAGGCACTGGACGCAGCTGTCGGGAACCAAGAAGGATGGCTGATAACGCAATTTCGAGAAAATGGTGGCGATGCAAATAAATTTTGTTTTGTAGATAAGCAGGGAGAAAAAACCGGAAATTTGATTATCAACGGGGAATTCCTCTCGGATATGAAAGGAACTCCGGATCAGATTGCCATTCATTCCGATCTTCTCCTGAATTCGGAAATTCTGGTGGAAAAAATTAAAGAACGAAGCAAACTGTACATTTTTGGCGGCGGTCATGTAGCCAAAGAAACCGCACGGCTTGCCGATGAGGTTTCCTTTGAGACAATTGTACTGGACGATCGAGCCGAATTCGCCAATAAGGAACGGTTTCCGAATTCGAAAATAATGGTCGTTCCCGATTATAAAAGCTTACCGGATCTTCCAATCGATCATCAAAGTTTTGTGGTGATTTTGACTCGCGGCCATTTGGGCGATTATGATGTGCTTAAGGAAATGTTGAAGACCGATGCATTTTATATCGGAATGATCGGCAGTATTCATAAACGAAATTTGATTTATGAACGCTTATTGAACGAAGGCGTCTCACAAAAAGAGATTGATCGGGTTCATTCTCCGATCGGATTGCCGATCAACGGTGAAACCCCCACGGAAATTGCGATCAGCATTATTGCCGAGCTGATTCTCGAACGTTCCAAGTTAAAATAGCCTCCAAAACGGATCCGCCCAGAGCGTTGGCTTTGTCTGAAGCTGTGAAACAATACCGGCGCTCTCCGCGCGGATCGATATCCATTATTTTCAAGCCTTTATTCACGAAAATTCCCGGATAGATGACACCGCGAACCATGCCGGTCAGCGGGCTGCGAATTTCGGTATCTCCGACCAATGCCAATAAATCCCCTTCTTTGACGAAATCGCCGATTTCGACTTTCGGAGTAAAGATGCCGCTGGCGGGAGCTTTTTGAACCCGTTTCGGGCCTTCACCGCCGATCATTCCGGGAGTTCCGGTATCCGGCTCGGCGCTGCCTTTCCAGAAAACCCGACCTAAATCATGCCCGCGATTTGTTTCGATTACCGCATGTGCATTTTCTCCGGCAACGAAACCCGGACCTAATCCGATGACTAACGGAGCATCACTCAAATGAGAATCGTCCCGATAAGATTTCATAATTCGCGCATCGATAATGACCGAAGGATTTAATTCTTTGATTTGAGAAATATCCGGATCAATCAATAAGGGGATTTTATCTTCCGCCCAAATCGTCTCCGCTTCGGCGATATCGTGGATCAGGATGCTTTCGATGCCCTCGACCGCCATATGGCCTTCATATACCGCATTGGCAAACGCCACACTGCGTCGAATGCATAACGGACAAGGCAATTCACTCAAAATAACGCGGTAACCGGAACGCCATAAACGCAAAGCAATTCCGCTTGCCAAATCACCCGCTCCGCGAAAGGCAGTGATTTCTCTCGGATGGCAGTTTTTTTGATTCATTTTTTCAGTTCCTTTATAATTCCCCGTTTATTTTTATCCGTTTCGGGATCGAGACTTGTGATCCAGACTTCATCTATGCCGTGTTTCAGTAAATAATTTGAAATATTCTCAGCGTGCTTTATTCTTTCCGCAGTGTCAGCCTGATTCAATACCGCGATCTTGCAACATCCTTGCGGTGCGTTTTTAAATCCTCCCTGCGGGTGAAGAATGGCACGGCAGATAACGGATTCATCGATAGTGTCCCCTTCTCGGCATCCGGTTATCCTTAAAAATTGAGACAAACGATGGACTGTCCCCTCGCCGATCGCCAATCCGATCACATCAAGTCCCACGACATCGAGGATATGATCGCTTTCCGCGGGAACCACCGGTTCGTTTTCCGCCGGAACTTTCAGATGTAACCGATGAGCGCCGTCCGCTTCAACGAGGATCGGCATTCTTATCTTTCGTGCCGCTTCGGCGAATTCACTGAATTGAGCCAGATCAAACCCTTTGACTTTCGGATAATCCTGTTCCGGCGCCGGACTGACCCAGACAATTTTATCCCCGGAAAAGTGATCGGGTGCAGCAAGGAATTCCGAAAATGAAACGATTCGGTCAGCGGAGGAAATTTGATCCCGACCGACTTTTGTCGTCGTTGTGACAAGACAATTCCAAGGCAAAACTTCGGCCAGATAAAACAACAAAGATGTTTTTCCGCCGGCTCCTACGATAGATAGAATGGATCGCTCGGTGAAAGATTCAAATGAATTCATTATATGACGCAGACTTTTCCGACTGGTCGAATCAAATGATTCCCCATTCACAGTCCCTCTCGCGTTCGGTATTACCGAACATTCCATATTATAATAGAAATTCAAAAAATAATTAATTAATAAATAAGGGATTTGTTTTACCGATTGGAGTAAAAATGAGCGAAGAGAAAAAAGCGATCAAATTAACCGAACTTGCCTTTTGCGCAGGTTGTGCGGCAAAACTGCGAGCGGAAGTCTTGATGGATGTCATCAACCCGTTCGGCGGCTTATTTAACCAGAATGAATTTCCCCAGCTGTTGATCGGTTTGGAAGAAGCTGATGATGCGGCTGTTTACAAATTGAATGATGAACAGGCATTGGTATTCACCACGGATTTTTTCCCGCCGATTGTCGATAATCCCTATGATTACGGGGCTATCGCAGCCGCCAACAGTATATCGGATATTTATGCGATGGGTGGCAAGCCGTTGATGGCATTAAATATTACCGATATGCCGACCAACCTGCCGGTGGAAGTCATCGCGGATATTTTTCGCGGCGGGGCTGAAAAAGCGAAAGAAGCCGGCTGTCCGATCGTCGGTGGTCATACCGTCCGCGACCAGGAACCCAAATATGGACTGGCGGTGGTTGGAACGGTTCATCCGGATCGGATTCTGTATAAAGGAAAATTGAAAGTCGGCGATAAAATGGTATTAACAAAGCCGATCGGGTTCGGGTTGATGACAACTGCGAATAAAAACGGCTCAGCTGATTCGGAGGATTTTCAAAAAACGGTGGATTGGATGAAAAAGCTGAATAAAACGGCATCCGAATTGGCGGTGTCGGTCGGCTGCCATTCGGGTACGGATGTAACCGGATTCAGTTTAATGGGGCATAGTTGGGAGATGATTCGATCGGGTAAAATCGGTTTAAGATATGATTGGGATGCTATCCCCAAAATTGATCATTATGAAAAGTATATGAATATGTGGTTATTCCCGGGCGGGGCTACGGATAATCGCAATTATTACGGAGATAAAGTGACTTTTAAAATCGCTCTTTCCGAGCAACAACAAATGATGTTATTTGATCCGCAAACCAGCGGCGGCTTGCTTTTGGGTATTGGTTCTGATCGCCTTGACGAATTTTTGGAGAAAGCCAAAAAATCAGGGCAAAGTGCATGGGTGATCGGCGAAGCGGTGGAAAAACCGGGAATTGAGATCATTTAGCGTTGTTGGCATGCGCTGCAACTCTTTCTCGTTTTTTCCGTATAGACAGATAGAATTTATTGGAGCGGAAGGTTGAACAACATTTCCACCGACATATTAGAAAAAGTAAAAGAAGGAGATGCTGACGCTTTTACCGATATCGTTGATGCCTATCAAAATGCGATTTATAACTTATGCTATCGGATGTTATATAACCGAACCGAAGCTGAGGATGCAACACAGGAAACTTTTTGGAAAGCATGGACGAATTTTTCAAAATATGATTTTAATCGCTCTTTTTCAACTTGGATACTTTCGATAGCCGCGCATTATTGTATTGATCTGCAAAGGAAAAAGAAAGTTCCCGAAATGGAAATCGATGAGACAATGGAAGAGATAATACCGGATCCGATTCCTCATCCGGAGCAGGAAGCAATTAGGAATGAGGAGGAACAACAGATTCAAGATATGCTTAATAGCTTAAATGAAACAGATCGAGCGGCGATTGTGTTGAGATATTGGTATGATTTTTCGGATCGGGAAATCGCTGAAAGTCTCTCTATGAGTGAAAGTGCGGTGAAAAGTCGGCTCTTCCGTGCCAGAAAGCAATTAGCTCAATATTGGGACGGACAGACTCAATTGAATCAGGGATAAATGGTATGGATTCACATGAATATTATGAAGAATTGATTCTAAAGGATGGAGATTTGAGCGGAGAAGAGCGTAAAAATCTCAAAGCTCATCTGGAAGAATGTGAAAAATGCCAAAAACTGGAAGAACAATGGAAATCATGTTTAAACCTGTTGACGAAAGCCCCGATGGTTGAACCGAAGGCTGATATCACCGGAAAATGGGAACAGACATTGCAAGTACGTACCTTCGAAAAAGAAATGAAAAATCAAAATCGACAAATTATCGGGACGATTGTTTTGATTGCGATTCTTTCTGTATTTTCATGCACCGTATTGCTTTCTCCGGAATTCCTGATCCCTTCAACGATACAAATCAGTCAAATCTTGTTTTTATTGGCGGGACTTGCTAATCAATTTCAAACAATACTTTCGATGCTTAGGTTACCGGTATTGATTTGTTCGCTGGGTGGATTTCTTGCTGTGATCTGTTTTATTGTTATTAATCGCATAGGCATAAATAATGAGGAAAATTCAAAAGAGGGAGTAGAGCAATCATGAAAAAAAATAGGGTTTTCCTGTGGGGAATTGTTTTATTCCTTGGGATTCTGATGCTGCCTGTAATGACTGTATCTGCAAAAGATAAGGTTGTTTTTGGCTCGGATTATGTTTTGGAATCCGGGGATAAACTGAACGGGAATTTAGTTGTTTTCGGTGGAGATGTAACCATCGAGGAAGAAGCATTGGTCGATGGAGATATAGCAATTTTTGGCGGGAACATTGATATTGACGGTGAGGTTAGTGGAGATATAGCGGCGTTCGGCGGGAATATATCCCTCGGACCGAATTCGATTATCGATGGAAACTTTTCGGCTATGGGCGGTACGGTTAACAAATCTCCGACAGCGATTATAAAAGGCGATACGTTAAGACAGGATAGGGATATCTTATTAGATACCGATAACAGTGGAAAACCACTCGCAAGGGGAAATAAAGGTAGAACCGGTTTTTGGCTGACATTTTTTGGCGTACTCGGAAGTATCGGGTTGTTTTTTGCCATGGTATTAATCATTGCTGGATTGGGGTTGCTTACCAATGTCCTTTTAGGGTCCCATTTGGAAGGAATTGGCAAAATTATTGTCGAGAAACCATGGAATGCCTTTGGGATCGGATTGGTGACGGTGATCGCAGCTCCGTTTGTATTTATTTTATTCTGTATGACTGTGATTCTGATTCCACTGGCGTTTTTGCTAATCTTGGCGTTAATCCTTTTGATTTTTTATGGCTGGATCGCTTGCGGTTATGAAGCCGGACAATGGATGACAAAGTCTATGAAGGTGACTTGGACTTCTAACTGGACGACAGCCTTCGGAACTTTTGTCATAACTTTGGTTGCCCATGGATTGAAGAAAATCATCCCTTGTGTCGGTTGGATGCCGGGCGGAATTGCGGCTTTGTTCGGTCTGGGCGGAGTCATGATTTACTACTATCATCGATATCAAGATCGACCGAAAAAGAGTACTTCGAATCCGCAGTTACCCGAAAACAATCCTCCGAGCGGAGATTATCGACCTAGGGAAAATACGATTCCTCAGTCTTCATCCGAAGAAGAAAAAATGAGACAAAGCAGAGAAGAGCCGGTTGCCGAGAAATCCGAGAAGGGGCTAAACGATTCACAAAAACCGGAATCCGTAATTGAATTGCCTGGGAAAGTCGAAACCGGCAAGGCGGAAGAAGGCTCGGCTCAAAATGGTACCGAAGAGATGCGTGGGGCGGAACCCGTATTGGAGTTCGGTGCAAGCGAACCGCAGGAAGAAACGGGTGAAGGCAGCACAAACATAGAAACTCCACCGAAGAAAAAGAAGAGAGGCGTCGGAGCTTCCGTATTGGATTCGATTCATGAGTCCGAGATGAAGGATCATTCGACTTCGGAAGATCATCCGCAAACTTCGAATGAAACCGATAAAGGCGATTCGAAAGAAAGCTGATGTAAGAATTCGTTTAAAAGAATTTTGATAAGAAGACGGTCGGCTTGCCGGCCGTCTTTGTTTATAAGAGTTTTGGTTGTCGGGAGAAACGTTTATTGCCGCGCCGAAGATGAAGAAGATGTTATTTATAGAGAGAAAAATTGTTATGCTGCGTAAAAAAGCTTTTGTGGAAAGCGAAACCATCGCCCTTTGGGAGAGATAGCAGTAAAAAAAAATGAAATCCTTCCGAAAGTGTTGAAACCCTCGCCCTGTGGGAGAGGGGAGGGTGAGGGTGGTAAATTCCAGTAGAAAAAGAGAAAATTTAGAAGGATTGATTTGTCGAAAGGACGTCGGATTTTTTGCAAGACCCTATGTACGTTATCGAGGTTTGGATGACAAAAGCAGATGCCGGCAAATGGTGAAGAGAGGAAGATTGAGTTGATTGGGACATCGGGGATGCCGTCGTGAAAACCCTCGCCCCGCGGGAGAGGGTAGGGTGAGGGTGGTAAATTCCAGTAGAAAAAGAGAAAATTTAGAAGGATTGTCTTGTCGAAAGGATGTCGGTATTTTTGCAAGACTCCATGTACGTTATCGAGGTTTGGATGACAAAAGCCAATGCCGGCAAATGGTGAAGAGAGGAAGATTGAGCTGATCGGGACGTCGGACGCCGTCCCCTACGGTAAAATCGAAAAAATATTGGCAGATCGGGACGTCAGCACCTCGTAACCTTCGGTGTGCTTCGCAAGGACGCCGTCCCCTACGGTAAAATCGAAAAAATACCGGCAGATCGGGACGTCGAGGACGCCGTCCCCTACGGTAAAATCGAAAAAAATATCGGCGAATCGGGACGTCAGCACCTCGTAACCTTCGGTGTGCTTCGCAAGGACGCCGTCCCCTACGGTAAAATCGAAAAAATGTCGACGTCCCCACGGTAAAATCGAAAAAATGTCGGCGGATCAATTCACATAGTATTTCTTCTGAAGAATTAGCCGGTAAACGGAATCTCTCAGATAATATTTATAATGATGCCCGCTTTTAACCCGTTCCCGAATTTCGGTAGATGAGATTTCGAGCAACGGAGCGTCGATCATTCGCAATTTGCTATCGATATTCGGCAAGATTTTTTTCAACTCCTTCCAATCAAATACTTCCCCCGGTCGTTGCATGACACCCAATTCATCGATCCGTTCCATTACCAATTGCGGTTCATGCCAAGTGGGCAAATATTGCAATGAATCTCCACCGATTAAAAAAACGATTTTTGAATCCGGGAAACGTTCTTTTAAAATTTTCAACGTATCGGCTGTGTAGTGTGGTCCGGGGCGTTCGTTTTCGAGTGTGGAAAGTTCAAATCTCGATTCTCCTTCTATGCAGGCGGAGACCAGTTCGGCCCGCTCTTCAAAATCGGAGATGATATTCTGTCGCTTATGGGGCGGTGTCGGTGACAACATCCAAAGCACATGATCAAGATTCAGTTGGTCTGCCGCTTCGGCTGCCAAGATCATATGGCCCAAATGAGGGGGATCAAAGGTTCCACCAAATATTCCCAGACGATCCTGTGTCATTCTATCCATTCCATTTCAAAATCATTGCCGATCATAACAGTGTCGCCGTTTTGCACACCCGCTTCCCGAAGTGCATCTTCGATGCCGAGTGTTCGTAAAAGTGTCTGAAAGCGTCTTACAGAGCCGCTGTGTTCCCAAAATGTCATTTTGGCTGCCCGTTCAATCGAAACACCCCGAACCACCCAATCGCCTTCCGCGTCTTTGGTGATTTCAAACTTACGCGGATCTTCTTTCGGCAGATAAACCGGTAAGCTTTCCGTCGGGAGTTCTTCCGGTACATTTTGTAGCATCTCATAAAGTTTCCAAAGGACGTCTCGGACGTTCTGTCCCGTTGCCGCGGAAATCGGCATGGCCTGGTATCCTTTTCTCTTGAGGAATTTTTCTACTTCGGGCCAACGTTCGGCCGCTTCCGGGATGTCCATTTTATTGAAAGCAACCAATTGCGGCTTTTCGATTAATTTTTCATCAAACAAAGCCATTTCCTGATTCGTCTGATCAAAATCCGCGATCGGATCTTCGGCGAGGCCATCCAGTAAATGGAGAATCACTTTCGTCCGCTGGATATGTCGCAGGAATGAATCGCCCAGCCCCACACCCATATGTGCGCCTTCGATTAATCCAGGAATATCCGATAATACCAAAGTGTGATCCAAATCGAGTTCCGCAACCCCTAAGTTCGGTTCGATCGTCGTAAACGGATAATCGGCAATCTTAGGCCGGGCATTGGTTACCGCTGCCAGAAAACTGGATTTACCGGCATTGGGAACACCCACAATTCCGACATCGGCAATTAATTTCAATTCCAGTTTTAATCTTCTTTCCTCTGCGGGTGCGCCTTTTTCAGCCACACGCGGGGCTTGATAGGAAGGGGTGACAAAGTGCGTATTTCCGCGTCCGCCGCGCCCGCCGCGGGCGACGATCAATTCTTGCCCTTCATTAACCAAATCGCCGATGAGATCATTGGTAACGGCATCACGAACGATTGTCCCTGCGGGAACCAAGACAATTTTGTCTTCAGCGGATCGCCCGGTCATATTATTGGATCCCCCATTTTGACCGTCTTCGGCAATAAAATGGGAAATGTGACGAAATTGTGCCAGAGTATTTAAACGCCGATCAACTTTCAGAATCAGGTCACCTCCCCTTCCGCCGTCTCCCCCATCGGGACCTCCACGGGAAACATATTTTTCCCGATGAAAATGCATCATTCCGTCGCCGCCCTTTCCGGAACGGACATAAATTTCTGCTTCGTCAACAAACATATATTCTCTAACTCGCTTTCTGACAGTCTCTCTTTATTTTACGCTATAAATCCTTCGATTGTATTCTGCGATATAGAAGCAGGGAATGGCAAATTCTTATCTGCATCTGTTTCTCGGATCTCTGTTTTTCGGGAAGTGAAAAAAATTGAATTATTTTGGATTCGGATGATTCTCTTTTCGAAAGCATCGGATCAATAGAACAAGGTAAAATTAACAATAAAAGGAGAACGGGAAGAGGAGAGAGATGTGACTGAGAATTATTCGGATTATGAAAAACTGAAAGGTTTGATTGAAGAATTGGATGATTATATCAATCATTACCATGGTGGGTCGGTTAATTTAATTTCGTTCGACGGAAAAATTGTCAGAGTGAAATTAGGGGGCGCATGTGAAGGATGCCCATTATCTCCTTCGACATTACACGGATGGGTTGAAGGAACCATCCGACAATTTTTCCCTGAGATTGAATCTGTCGAATCTGTTTAAGGATTGATTTTTTCGGCACAAAAATTGCATCAAGATCAATGAGTTTAGGAAGGGATCATATATTCCGGTTTGAATCGGGAAGTTAGGAGCGTTATTATGCGTAGAGGAATTTCCATTTTTTTCGGGATGGTTTTAATCATTGTCGGGTTACTGAAATTATTGCCGTTGGTAGGGGTAAATGTCATCATCGACGGTTTTAATTTGGATACTTGGTTCCCGGTTGTATATATCCTGATCGGATTACTTGAATTAATGAATCAAGAAGCAAGCGGTTGGTTCTGGGGGATTGTTTTCCTGGTTTATGGCGTGTTTAAACTCACTCAAATTATCGGCTTTGCTATTCCCTTGATCAATATGTTGAATATCGAATCTCTGTTAATTCCGTTTTTCGTACTGATTTACGGTATCAAAGCAATAGCGACATCCGGAGAATAAAGGGAGTTGGTGGGCAAAGGAGGTAAATGGAGTTTTTACTGGACACGATCGATATTTCCGAAATTGAGAAATGCCTGGCATTTTTTCCGATTAGCGGTATTACGAGCAACCCTTCCATTATTAAACAATATGGGAAAGTGGATTTTTTCAGTCATTTCAAAGACATTCAGTCTTTAATCGGAGCGGAACGATCTCTTCATATTCAAATGGTTTCAGAAGATGCGGATGGAATATTGGCAGAGGCATATTCGGTTTTGGAAAAAATCGATCATCATGTTTTCATTAAGATTCCGGTTACCGAACAAGGGCTGAAAGCGATTCAAATCCTGAAAAAAGATGATGCAATGGTAACCGCTACCGCCATTTATACGGAAGCACAAGCGCTGTTAGCGACCGCAGCGGGGGCGGATTATCTGGCGGTTTATTACAACCGGATGGAAAACATGGATATCGATCCCTGCCATGTCATATCCGCTACGGCAAAGTTAATTGAGTGGAATCAGCTTAAAACCAATATTCTTGGAGCCAGTTTTAAAAATATGGGACAAGTCCAAAAAGCGTTTGAAGCCGGGGCAAATGCCGTTACGGTGCAACCTTCCCTTCTTCATGATGCATTAAAAATGCCGGCGATACAAAAAGCCGTCGATGATTTCAGAGCCGATTGGGCAGCGCTATATGGAAATGTCTCCATCGATGCTCTCTAAATAAAGGGATTATAAAAGCGTGTTCCGTCATGAAACGTGATGATTAAAGCCGCTAATCCGAATAAAGTTACCCCGATAATAACGATAGAATCAATTCTTTGAAACGGGCGGGCGCAATACCAGGTCCGTTTTTCTTTTTTCCCGAATCCCCGCAGATCCATCGCATTGCTGATTAATTCGATTCGATCCAGACTTGAAAAAATCAACGGTACGGCAATACTCGAAATTCCGGCTATTCGTTTCCGGAGTGGGACATTTTTGGACAAGTCGACGCCGCGTGCCTGTTGGGATTGGGAAATGTTATGATAATCACTTTGGATATCCGCGATGTATCGCAGTGTAATGGAAACCGCATAGGAGATACGGTAAGAAATACCGATTCGTGAAAGCGATGAGGCGAATTCGCTCGGATCTGTTGTGACGATAAACAGCAGGGCAATCGGAACGACCGTGAAATACTTTAACGTTACATTGAACAGGTAAAAAAGCTGTTCTTTGGTAACCGTATAGCGGTTTGTAAATTGGAAAAGAACATGACGGGTCCCGTAAATCTTGACTCCCTCTTCCGGAGAGAAAAGGTAAATTGTAATATTATTCAGGAGCAAGAAGAATAAGATAAACAACAAAACGAAACGGACTTCCTCCAACTTAATTTTTGCCAAATAAAAAATAATGATACTTAAAGCCATGACCACAAGCAACACACGCGTATCATAGCTAAGCATACAAACGATTGTCCAAACCAAAAATGTATATAATTTTGTCACGCCGCACAGGCGATGAATCGGAGAATCTCGTTTAATATACGAAAGCATTTTTACTGATGCCATGTTTTCCGGACTCTCCTATCATAATCGATGAAACATTGTACAAAATTCAGCGGGTCATCTAAGCAAGCTTTTTCAGCTAAGGTAAATAAACTGGTTTCCTTCAGATCCGCTGGTCGGATAATATTGAGATCCGACAGGACACGAGCGGGGCTGTCGTCGCAAATAAGGCGACCGTCGGCAATAACGATGGCACGTCGGGTATATTCCAGCATCAGATGCATATCATGAGTAATCAAAAGGATTGTCAATCCCCGCTCTTGAAGAGTTTGCAGAAACTCCATAATTTCGGTGTAATGGCGAAAATCCTGTCCAGCAGTTGGTTCGTCTAATAAAATAATCTGCGGTTCTAAGACTAAAATGGAAGCGATCGTTACCCGCTTTTTTTGCCCATATGATAATGCCGAGATCGGCCAATTTCTGAAAGGATACAGGCCGCAGATTTGTAATACGGCATTAACTCTTTCCTCGATTTCTTGGGGATCGACATCCCGAAGTTTTAATCCCAATCCGACCTCTTCCCGAATCAATACTTTGGAAATCATCTGATTGGGGTTTTGCATGACGTATCCGACAGTATTTGCACGGTCGCGGATTGATACCCCGTTCAGGTTCTTTCCATTCATGATAATATCGCCGGAGCATGGTTTTTCGAAACCGCAGATCAGTTTACAAAGGGTACTCTTTCCCGCACCGTTTTTACCGACGATTGCGGACATTTCTCCTTTATGAATATCGAAACGGATATGATGCAGCACTTCATGAAGGCCGTCATAGGAAAAACTGACATTTTGCAGCGAAAGAATCGATTCGGCTTGTGATTCTGCCTCCGAAGGCGGAATCTGTTGATACCAACGAAGGAGAGGTTGACGCACGACATCCATTTTGAGCGTGTTGATATGGGATGGATGCATTTCGGGTGTAATTTGTATTCCGGCATAGGAAAGTGAGGTTATATAAAGCGGCTCCCGAATACCATATTGACGAAGTAATCCCGTTGAAAGAATTTGATCCGGCGGTTCATCCGCCACGATACGTCCATCATTCATTACGATGACGCGATCAATCGGACACCAAAGAACATCCTCCAGACGATGCTCAACGATGATAATTGTTTTGCCCGTCTCTTTTGAAAGACGATCGATCAATTCCATCGTATAACGGCCGGTTGCTGGATCTAAATTTGCCAATGGTTCATCGAACAGCAAGATGTCAACGTCATCCACAAGAACTCCCGCCAACGAAACGCGCTGTTTTTGGCCCCCCGAAATTTCCTGAGGGGCGTTTTCCAAGTGGCGGTTAATATTTACGATTTTACTGACGCGATCTACAATATCTTTCATTTCTGGTTGCGTGGTGCATTCGTTTTCAAGTGCGAAAGCAATATCTTCCCCTACCGATTGGCCGACAAATTGGCCGTCCGAATCTTGCAGAACCGTTCCGATAATCTTCGATCGATCAAAAATTTTTAAATTTTCGGCTTTTTCTCCGTGAATTAACAGTTCACCGGTACTTTCTCCTTTGTAATAATGCGGTATTAATCCGTTTATACAATGGACGATCGTACTTTTACCGCTTCCGGATGGTCCGGCAATTAAGATTTTTTCACCTTTAGTGATCCGAAGGTCGATATTATATAAAGTTGGTTTTTCTTGGGCTCGGTAATGAAAACTGTAATTTTTAAATTCGATAACTGGTTCAGACATGAAAATAATTTCGTTGAATGTCCTTATAAAAAATAAAGGGTGTCCAAAAGTTCAATAGAGGACACCCTCCGAATCGACAGAGATGATTTTACTCCTGTTTTAAACTTCCCGGTTTTGTTCGTGATCGAGCATAAATTGCCAGAAAGGCAGTCCCGAGGACTGCTATGGTGACAATATTTGCGATTCCCGCAACAATTCCCTGAGTAAATACTTTATCTGACGGCTCGGCATAGATCAAGATATCCAGAACCGGAGCGATCACTCCCCAACCGATCAGATTCGCTACTATTTGGTAAATATTAAAAGTGAGGATTTCTTTCTTTTCAAATTTTCCATCTTCGATATTGATTTTTTTGGCGCATAAGCCGATTGCAAATCCGACCAAAGCCGAGACAATAACCCAGCTCCACCAAACCGATCCGTATGAAATGGCATCCGTTAATGCGTGGCCGATAAAGCCGATCAAAGCGCCGGCGACCGGACCGAAAATAACGGCCATGAAAGCCAAAAATGCATAAGCCGTGTTAATGGTTGTATTGGGGATTCCACTTGGAATAGCCACGAAACGATTCAATACGAGGAATACAGCAGCGCCGATTCCGATTGCAACAATTGTACGCGTTGTAAGTTTCATAGATCACTCCGATGATTATGTTTTT